>Ga0116152_10000197_pt1 | contig 49216 bp, 38 predicted proteins | sample AD_UKC119_MetaG_FD_89894 | JGI IMG/M metagenome (GOLD analysis project Ga0116152, IMG submission 89894) | Active sludge microbial communities of municipal wastewater-treating anaerobic digesters from Hong Kong - AD_UKC119_MetaG | ecosystem: Engineered > Bioreactor > Anaerobic > Digestate...
AAATAGCATCGCACCCTATTATTTTGCTATGTGATAATGCATCGGCCACACGGATTTCATCTTTACTGGGCGGAAGGGTTCTTTGGCACTAACAGGCCGGCGGGCTTGCCGTACAGTGCACCGCGGGCTCATGAACAGCGCCCATTGAATTGCACCGGGATGAATTCCGGGTATCCTGAGCAGAACAAATATTTTAAAAATTAATATAAAAATATGGTTTGTATAATTAAATAATTATTTTTGTGCTAACTAAATTTAGCAACAGCCAAATTCCAAGACAACCTAATTTATTCAAAATGAAGACACATTCCTTTTCTTTTGTCATTGTTCTGTTTGCGATGATCCCGGTTTTGCTCACGGCCCAGAATGGCGGGATGAACGTAGGAAGGTTAATTGCAGCAACCTCTGTTACGGTGGGCACAACAGCTTCCGAAACGGTGTGGCTCACTCCCCAGTTGGTGGCTCTTCCTCCTCTTACCAACAGCCAGATTCATGCGATTGTAAGCCCTCAGGAAGGTATGCTGGTCTATGGCTGTGACTCCGATGTGCTGTTGCTTTTTGATGGCATCGGGTGGAAACGTTTAGACGGAACCAATAACCATTATCTACCATCCATTCCATGCACGGGAACCTTTACGGATATTGACGGTAACTCCTTCCAGGGGGTTGAGATTGGTGATCAATGCTGGATGGATCGTAACTTGGAGGTAACCCATTACCCCAATGGCGATACTATTCCGTATATAACCGACAGCGTGGTATGGGTTGCTTTATTGAATGATAATAGCGCGGATGCCTACTGCTATTATAATAATACCCCCGCTGGCGATTATGGCGCATTATATAGCTATGCTGCGGCAATAGCTGATGACTGGACACTTGATAATGAAAATGTTATCAATGGCGAAGGGGCTCAGGGTATCTGCCCTGACGGGTGGCATCTACCCACCGATGATGAATGGTATGTCTTAGTAACTTGGTTGTCAGAAAACGGACATGCAGGGGCGGAGGGCACTGCTTTGAAATCGGAATACGGATGGTTTGAAGGGAAAAATGGAACCGATAATTATCATTTTACTGCCCTTCCGGGCGGCGACCGTAGCTGCATCTCTGGCACGTTCTCCAATGCCAGCATATTCGGCTTCTGGTGGTCGGCCTCGGAGGATAACAGTGGCTGCGCGTGGTACCGATACCTGCGGTATAACAACGCCACTGTGAACAGCAGCAACTACGGTAAGTCTCGCGGGTTCTCTGTCCGGTGCGTCAGGGATTAAAGGAATTATTTAATTATTTACAACGCGCTACCTTTGGCTGTCGAAAAATTTTTCTGACTTCTACACTTAAAAACGTAGTTATTCATATACTTCTCATAATCAGTAATCTATAAAAATTACCGCACTATTTTGGGGGGTGGCGCAAACGCAATAATGTTGTGTTTTTATGCATGTTTATTTGAAAAAACGGAATATAAATAATAGTAAACCCGCTATTTCAAATAACAGGTTTTGAGGCCATTGAGAACGACATACGTGTATGATGTTGATAAATTCCAAACAAGAATTGCACTACTATTTTTTATGTAATTGTCGGTTTTTGACTATGCAGGAATGATTTTATATAGAGGTATAAAAATATTACCCTACGGATACCTGTTTTTTAAAACTTATCCAACCACACGCTTTCCTTTTTTTTTCGACCTTTGTCTGCACGAACCAAAAATTCTACACAATGAAAAAATTCGCAGTAATCCTTTCCGGTTGTGGCGTTTATGATGGCGCTGAAATACATGAAGCGGTAATGACCCTATATGCCATTGAAAAAAATGGCGGATTGTATCAATGTTTTGCGCCTGATATCCCACAGGCGCAAGTAGTTAACCATTTCCTTGGAGAAGTTGTCGCCGAAACCCGGAATGTACTGGCAGAATCCGCACGAATTGCACGGGGAAAAATTTTACCTCTTTCCGGTTTTTCTGCCCTGGAATACGATGCCATTGTTTTTCCTGGTGGATTTGGGGCGGCCAAAAACCTTAGCAATTTTGCCTTTTCCTCGGGTAAAGAATTTCGGGTAATTCCTGAAGTGGCATCAGTGATTCTGGAAATGATTGCAGAACGAAAACCGGTTGCGGCCATGTGTATTGCACCGGTTTTGCTGGCGCAGGTACTCGATAAGGTTACTGTGACGGTTGGCCATGATGAAGGAACGGCGCTGGCCATCGAACAGGCAGGAGCAAATCATGTAAATACTACCGCAGGAAATGTTATGAAGGATACTAAATATAAAGTATATACAACCGCATGCTATATGCAGGATAAAACTTTGGTAGAAATTGCGGAAAGCACGGATAACCTCATCGTAAAAATGCTAAATGATATGAATAATATCCAATAAGAAATATCCAATTATTTGGATACACTGTTTTACCGGACGACAGTTTACGGATAGTAAAACATTGAAACAATGAATATTATTTGTAGATTATTGTTTGTTGCGTTCCCTGAATCCGATATGTCAAACAATGAATTGATCCGCTACCAGAGATACCTTTTTTTTCATAACGATTCGGGGGGGCAATGCCGGAATCCTATTTAATTTTTACTGTTTTTCGGATTTCCTGATCTACCTCCTCTACCTCTTTTCTGGTGTTATTTACAACGCTTTTCATTTTATTTACTTTTTCTTCCGCCTGCATAATTTTATCCAGCTTTACTTTTTCTTCTTCAGGGGATATTTCCCCATTTTCGCGTTGCCTTCTTACGTTTTCTTTTGCGTTTTTGATTTTTTCCTCGTAGATTTTGATTTGGGCTTCTTCTGACTGAATTTTTTGTTCGGCATAGGCTTTTCTTTCCTGTGCTTTCAATTTTGCTTCTTCCGCCCGTTGCTGACCGAATTCTTTCCCGGTTATCTCTTTGTCTTTGCCATACGCATTCCCTTGTTTCTGAATACTTACATCCTCATTCTCTTCATTATTCAGTTTTTTATTTTGGTTTTTCCCTGGGCTCGCTTCGCTTTTTTGAAGCTGTTCGTCTTTTTCTTTTTTAATGCTTTCGCTGCGGGTTCGTTGCCCTTCCTTGTCTCTGGAAATAAATTTATCGTCGCCTGTTTGCTGTTTACCGGGTGCTTTTTCTGTGTTTTGCCTTTGTGAAGTCTGGTTCTGCGGAATGCGCACACTGGTTTTGTTTTGCTCCTGATTTTCACCTGAAACATTGATTCCTTGTGTATTATTTTGCCTCTGTTCTGGTGCTTTTTCTGTTTTTTGTTGTCGTTCCTGAAGGCTTATGTTTTTTTTAGCTTCTGTATTGCCTGAGGTTTTCTTTTCTTCCTGATTCTGTTTTTTTTGAATCTGGATACTTTTTGTTTTTTGTTGCTGTTGCACTTTTTCTTCTTGCTGCGCAAATACACCTGAGGCTACGAGAAAGAGTACCATGGTAAGGATTGTTATTTTTTTCATGAGTATGGAATTATAGATTGTTCAACAATGAATCGACTTCACTTTGCGATTTTTCCATTTCTTTTTCTAATGACATTATGGAGCCATCGAGTTTTTGCGTAGATTCTTCTATGCCCTCAATTTGGTCCTGTAGGGCTTCAGTGGATTTATCCGTTTGTTTTTTTTCTCCGGAGCAAGAAATCATGAATCCCACAATCGGGATCAGAAGATAAATTTTTTTCATACGATTCATTTTTGATGGGTACTTTTCATTTCTATTCTCCCCTTTTAGGGGGAAAATCCATTCAAATTTAACGAATAGTTTTTTAAGAAGCAAAAATCAAATCATTTAATCTGCTGGATTTTTCGGTTTTTTTCGGTTTTGCCTTGATTCCATCGCTCAGGGTTCAGCACTTAAATTAATGTAAAACCTGTTTCATTCCCTAATATTCCATTTCCAAATATTTTTTTTCGGGGTTGTTTTGCCTTCCTGCCATTAAAGGATGATTTATAGTCCTGATTTCCCTTTTGAATGACCCACAGGCAAGAAAGGAGTTTCAATATTTATTAGGGTGAAGGAGGAAATTTAGTTAAAGGCTACTATTTATATCATGCATTTTGTAGTTTTGGAGATCATTAGAAGTTTAAACTAATATTTTATAATTTTTTTATCGCCTAATCCACTTAATATGACTGCAAATATATTTGTTTCCCTGCTCCAATATGTGTGGGAAGTTGTACAGATGACGTTTTCCTTTTTGGTAGTTAGCCTGGGGCCGCTGCTGATTTTGGCGACGGTTATGAATTTTCTTGCGGGTAGGGTCGAGCGTAGCAGCTACAGGCTGATGGGTCCTAAAGTATATCTTCGTTTATTTGGGGGGCTGGGTACTGCTACCCATGAACTGGGCCATGCTTTTTTTTGTAAGGTATTTGGCCATCGTATTACTGAGATGAAACTATTTACCCCCGATCCTGCAAGCGGAACGCTGGGTTATGTCAATCATTCGTATAATCCAAAAAGTAAGTACCAACAGATTGGTAATTTTTTTATTGGTATCGGGCCGGTTATCACGGGAAGTTTATTAATTTATATTCTTGCGGCCATTCTTATCGGAGTGCAACCCCCTTCATCCTATCTTCCCGATAGTATTACTGCATCGGGAAATGGAATCATACAGATTCTGGCTGATGCATTAAAAACCAGCGGGTACGCCGCAATTGGTGCATTCCGTGATATTTTTTCCGGAGAAAACTGGTCGTCGGTATGGTTTTACGTTTTTCTCTATCTGGTATTTGCCATTGGAAGCAGCGTTACCCTGAGCCCGGCAGATATGAAGGGCGCCAGTAAAGGTTTTTTATATCTGGTGATTTTTTTGTTGGTTTTTAATGCGCTCACCCTCTGGATGGGTCGTTTTATGAATGAGGTGAGTATATTTTTTGCCAGAATTACCGGGTTTATGAATGCGTATATTTTATTGGCTGCATTTTTGAACCTGATTTTTTGGGGGTTGATGGCCGGATTGTCCAAAGTGCTGCGCCGCCCTTAAATTCTCCGAAGTTTTAGTCGTCTTTTTTACTTGTGCAACAATCCATTGTTGCAGTAATTATTACGATCCATAATGTTCCATTGAGAAGTATTATGGTGGTTATCACTGCCGGATAAGTAAGTGATATGCCAGTATGCGGAGAAATAAGTGACGGGAAAACAGCAATAATCGCAGCCATAGCACTCCCAACGACGTCTGTTAACAGCAAAAGCAGGTATTCTGATACAACGATTTTTGCTGTTTTCTTTTTCGAAAATCCGAGGGCGGAAAATAGTGCAATCTCATTGTGGCGTTCCAGCAAGGTATGCCCCAGAACAACGCCCAGTCCAATGGTGCCCAGCAGCATTCCCAACGCACATAAAACCATAAATATCGATAAATATGTGTTTTCTACTGATTGGAATCTGGCAAGCCGTTCGCTGCTTCTTTCCAGAAGAAGCCCGTGGCCTTTAAATGCCTGCTGTAATTGTTGTGTCAGGGTGTCGGCTTCTGAAGCGTTTCCGTAAACCACAAAGAGTTCAGTTCCTTCCGAATAGGGGTACACACTGAGAAAGTTTTGCTCGCTGATGATGATATTTCCCTGGAAGATGGAAGAAGCTAATCCGGCGATTAGCTTGAGCTGTAGGGTATCTCCAAACGCATCGGTGTATGTTAGTGTGTCTCCTGTCTTTTTTTTCAGACCCTATTGTATTACGGTTTGATCGGCAATCGTTGGAATGACTTTACCGTTGCGGCTGTTTAAGGCGCTCCATGGATCAGTCGTGTCGGGGATTCCCGATCGGGTAAGAAAACTGAAATGGCCTTCAAGAAGAGCCGGATGTGTGGCAATAATCTGAGGGTTGGTTATTTTATTCAGGTTTAGGCAGCTGGCATCGTCGCCCGGTTGTTTGCGGAATTGGATGAATGGAATACTCTGGGAAGATTGAATTTCTCTGCAGCCTCAGCAGTGTTTAATGATTACAGTATGAGTCGTGTGGTTTCGCCATAAAAAAGAAAGCCGCCCGTGTCGCCGGAAGATGAATCTGCTTTTGTAAATAAATCTTTGCGGTTTGCACCAGTTGAGCGTACTACAAATGTTCCGATAGCTAATAGCAGTATGACGACCATACTTAGTGTCCTTTTTCGCGATATGTTGCTGATTACTAATTGGAGAGAATTAAAGCGGGAGAAATTATGCCTTGCTGTTTTTTGTAATCTATAGCTTACTTCTATACCGAGTGCAATCAACAGCGACCCTCCGCCAAGAAAAAATAACGTCGGGTTATGTGCGGTGCTGAAAAAAAACTGATGAACCATCAGCAAAACAGCGGTTACGAAAAAAGCAACACCGAGGCAGGGCATAGCCTTGGATAATCCACTTGTTGAATCGGTTGTAATGTGCTTCAGCCGGTTGGCCTGATGGCGTAATTTTTTGTTGATAAGAATTGTTCGCGTAACGATTTTTCGCTGAGTAAACCCAAGTGCTTTTAGGGTTCCCATTTCTGTTTGTTTTTTTTAAATGAAAAACGAACAATAATGCATTCAGAAACAGGCTGCTGACAATAATAAAGAAGCTTAATCCCAAAAACAGTTGACCGAAATCTACACCACCAATGGCTGCGTTTCTGCCTTGATCTCTGACTTCTTTTACAATTATTCCGAGGTTGGATAGTTTGCTGTTTCCTGAATGCCATGCTATGGTGTCGGGGTTGTAGACGGTTCGGAAGGCGGTATAGTTGCCGAAACGATTGGCCCATAGTTTATGGGCCGTTTTTAAGGGAATAAATGCTTTGGGCGTGCCTTGGTATTGGTTCCAATAGGTTTCATCCTTATCGCGGATGGTTTTTAGGTTTATCGGGATGCCGGCATCCCATGCTGTGCAGCTTCCTGTATCCGACAAGCCCGGGATGAAGGGCATCCGCTGGGGGTCACTGAGTGGACTGTCCATGGCGGTAATACGCTGTACGATGAAGAGGGCACTATCGGTAGTCAGCTCACGGAGCAGCCCTATCGAAAACCAGGTGCAGGTCAGGGTGTCGCCGGGAGCTGCATTCAGATCGTCAGCAAGCCATTGGTTGATAATTATTCCGTTTTCTGGCAGGGAATCGTCTGTAACACTGCTTACAAATGAATAGGGGGTGGTTGCTTTTTTTGTTGCCAAACGATTCACTAAATAGGTCAGGATAGGTGTAGCATCCGGAAAAACCTATTGTACCAATTGTGCATGCGCCTGATCGAAAAATACCCGTTCCGAAGATATTTGCCAGCCATATTCTGTGTTGAGTGGCTCTGTTTTCAGGCTAAGGTCTTCGGGGCACCAGACTGCTTCCAGCGTTTGTGTAAGGGTGGAAATTGCCCGGCTGTCATTGACCGAAAGCAGGATTCGATTTGCTTTTCCTTCCAACTCCATGAGTGTGTTCAGCCAGGGTAGGGAGACGAAGGCATTGAAGGGCGCAGATTGTACATTGAGGAGCGAAAATCGGCCCATTTGGTTATTGCCAATGATACGGTTTATTTTCAGCCGTTTGGCTATGTCCTGATTTTCAGTTGATACAAACGGAGTATTCAGTGAGATGATGGTTGCCCGGTTGATATGAAAAAGCAGGTAATCGCCGGGTTGTACATTAAGACGATGGGCAAGGTTTTCGCTAATTGTAACTTCTCCAGGGTGTATTTCAGGTAACGACGGGTTGATTTTTCTGAATAGGGTATCAACACCGAGGAGTTGAATCTTAGGAAGCGAAAGCCTGCCTGGGTCTGCTTGCACGGAAGCTTCGGTTTGAAGCATGGCCGATGCGGGGAAAGAGGATTTTTCTGTGATCCTTTGTGCCAGAGAAGGGGTAAAATAGCGATCGCGACCGTCGATGGTATGGGTGATGTTGCCCAGACGTAAGGAAACGGTTTTTTCCAGGCTGTAGGTAATGCTATCGGCAACAAGAAATGCGCCAGTTATTACAGCCGTAGTTATGGCAATAGCGAGCGCTATGAACGCGTTACTTTTACGGTAATACAACCAGCTTTTTATGATTACTTTTTGGGTATTCATTGGCCGATTGCAGTAATTTTCCATCAGTGAGCGCATAAACATGGTTCATTTCTTCAGTAAGCTCTTTTGCATGGGTTACCATAATGAGTGTAGTGCCATAGGTATGATTAATTTTTTTAAGAAGACGCACCAGTTCATGGGCATTCGATCGGTCGAGAGATCCGGTAGGTTCGTCGGCGAGCAGCAGTAAGGGTTGTTTAATGAGTGCGCGTGCTACAGCCATACGTTGGCATTCGGCTCCTGAGAGTTTGCCTGATTTTTGGTTTCGCAGGGGGACAATGCCGAGTTCCTGCATTAGCCGTAGGGCTTGGCTTTGGCTGTTTCCCTGTTTTTTTCAGCGCAAGCGTGGGGAGAACAATGTTTTCAAGAGCAGTTAGCTGTGGTAAGAGGATGGATATTAAAATGGGTTAAAACACTGTTTCTTGCGAAAAGGCGTTTCCATCACATCTACCCATACATCTTCATCCTGTAAAGAACAAATAATTTTTGCCCCGGTTTTTTCCCTGAGCGTTTTTGCCAGGCCTAGTAACAGTGCATTAGAGATATGTATGACATCGGCTTTACTGTGTTCCACAATCCAGTTCACCATTTGGGAGAGTTCATCTTTTTGTTTTCCGTCTTCGCCCAGCAACATTGACAGGGTCATATCTTCCAATCCGGTAGCGCGGGTCGATCCTGCTTATCCTGGCAGCCAGTTTTAGCAGCGGTGTTGAATTGAGTAGGCGTTCCATCCAGGAGGGCATCGTGCGAAACAGACGGTAGTTTTGTTTCAGGTACATACTGATTGCTCCGTAAAAGACCAGTACATTGCGTTGGTTGGGTTCTTCGTCGAAAAGTGGAAGGTACATGGGTATTTTGATCACCATCTGGCCTTGCGCTTTCATGGCTTCGAAAAAATTACTGTCGCGCAGACAATTACCGCAGTAAAAACTCCCTCCCGAGCCGGGAATAATTTGTATAATGTTCATGAAATTTAATTTTATGACCTACAAGCTGAGCCACAACACCCTTCAAAGATAAAATCTTTTTTATGGATTTAAAGTGTTGGCATGTATTTACTGGTCAGAAGAAAAGTGCCGGGATAGGTATCAGCAAATTTTGGGGTCTGATGCATCAAAAAATCAAAAACAAAGGGATTCGATTTAAGCCAGCATAAAATCCATTTGTTTCTTCTGAAGATCGATTTTTTTAACAATAATTCTTACTTTGTCGCCCAGTCGATACATTTTGCCATCATGATGCCCGATGACACAGTAATTTTCTTCATCCAGGTAATAGAAATCATTGGGAATATCTTCCATTCTTACGAGGCCTTCGCATTTATTTCCTTCGATCTCAACAAATAAACCCCACTTCGACACTCCGCTAATTAAACCGGGAAATTCCATTCCTACTTTATCCAGCATAAATTCGGCTTGTTTGTATTTCACACTATCGCGTTCAGCTTCAGTGGCTTTTTTTTCCATATCACTGCAATGTTTACATTTTTCTTCGTACTCCAGTTTGGGTACCGATTGACCCCCTTTGAGATATTTTTCCAGCAGGCGGTGGACCATTAGGTCAGGATACCTGCGGATCGGGGAGGTGAAGTGGCTGTAATAGGCAAAAGCAAGGCCGTAATGACCGAGGTTTTTGGTGCTGTAAATGGCTTTAGCCATGGTTCGGATGGCAATGGTTTCGATCATATTCTCTTCCCCTTTCCCTGCCACTGCTTTGAAAAGTTCGTTCATCGATTTTGCGATATTTTTACGGTTTCCGATGTTTAGTTTGTATCCGAATTTATTTACAAATTCAGCAAAATCAGCCAGTTTATCAGGGTTTGGGGTATCATGAATGCGGTAGACAAAGGTTTTTTCTTCCTCTTTGCTTTTTTGTTTGCCCACACGTTCTGCAACTTTTCTGTTGGCCAGCAGCATAAAGTCTTCGACCAGATGGTTCGAGTCTTTTTGTTCCTTAAGGAAGGCTTCCAGTGGTTTCCCGTTTTCATCGAGTTTGAATTTTACCTCTTGCGACTTAAAGTTGATAGAGCCCATTTTGAACCGTTTATCCCGAAGTTTTTTTGCCAGTTTATCCAGTATCAGAATTTCTTTCTTCAAATCACCGTTGCCCCCTTCAATGATTTGTTGTACCTCTTCGTAATTAAACCTACGGTCGGAGTTGATGATGGTTTTTCCAAACCATTCCTGGAGTATTTTTGCCTCCTCGTCGAGTTCAAAAATGGCTGAAAAGCAAAGTTTATCTTCATTAGGCCGAAGAGAGCAAAGATTGTTGGAGAGTTTCTCCGGAAGCATTGGAATGGTTCTGTCGACCAGATATACGGAGGTTGCTCTGAAATATGCCTCCTTGTCGATTTCGGTTCCCGGTTTTACGTAATAGGATACATCGGCGATATGGATGCCGATTTCAAAGTTACCGTTTTCGAGCACTTTGAACGAAAGTGCATCGTCGAAATCCTTGGCGTCGGCCGGGTCGATGGTTAGGGTGGTGGTTCCTCTCATGTCGCGGCGTTTCTTGATTTCTTCCTGTGGGATAGCCGCCGGAATGGCTTCTGCCTCTTTTTCGGCTATTTTTGGAAAATGAAGCGGGAAATCGTTATTGGCAAGAATAGAGAGCATCTCTACATCGTTGTTGCCCGGCATTCCAAGCACTTCAACGATTTCTCCAAAAGGATTTTTTGATTGGGCTGGCCAGTCGATCATTTTAACCAGCACTTTTTCCCCGTTTTTGGCGCCATGGAGTTGGTCGCCGGCGATATAGATGTCGACGGGTACATTATTTTGGTCTGGAACAACAAAGGCGAAGCGGTTGCTGGCCTGTAAGGTTCCTACGAACTGATTTTTGGCCCGTTGAAGCACATTTTTAATGCGACCTTCAATTTTTCGGCCGGAGCGGCGCGGAAAGAGTTGAACCTCCACCCGGTCGCCATGAAGTGCGTGCCCGGTATTTCCTGCATTGATAAAGATATCTTCGTCGGTTTGATCGGAAATAACATACGCTTTGCCTGTTTGTTTCATGTCTACGATGCCTTCCACTAGCGTATCCGATTTCATGGTTTCTGCAATTTCGGGGTTGAGGCGGTATTTTCCTCTTCGCATTTCCACAATGGCGTTGGAAGCGCGTAGTTCTTTGATCATGGTATGCACCAATTCGCGTGAAGCCGTATCTGTGATGCCTAATTTTCCGCTGATTTGCCTGAAATTGAACCCTTGTGCCGGATTGGTGGTAAACACTTCCAGCACTTTGCTCATAAAGGAATTCCTTGACAGTTTATGAATGGTTTTTTTTGTAATACTTTTCTTTTTCGGCATACGATTAATTTTTTATAAAGATAATCTTTTTCCTCTTTTTTGGGAAATAATCCGATACAATACCTTGCGCTTTTACTGTTTATTATTCCGATTGACGACGTTGCAGTCCCGTGTACGATAAAAAACGCTCAAACTTGGCGGTTTTCCCCAATGGGAAGAAGAGTTAATAGCTTTTTTTTATTCTTTTGATTATTACCCGGATAAGTAGAACAAAAAGAAATACAATGACCAGAATAACAGCGTATGCCACGAGGGTAACCCCGTTTCCTGAAGTGAAAACAGTACGCAAAGAAGTGGAATTGCTTTTTTTTGGGCTGCGTGAATTGATAATTTGTTGATTTTGGTCGTTTATCATGCTGCCGGCATAAGGGTCGGTGTTATTCACCGAGGTGTTCACCACGAGCATGTGTTCCAGGCTGTATTGTTGAGGGATATCCGGAATACCATTATTGTTGATATCGGGGAAACTGGCGCAGAATTCCATCAGCGCAGCCCATTCTTTGGCTTCCTGAATACCCGGGTTTTCCGGATCAAGGTCAACAAGAGCTTCTTCGATGCGTTGAATGGGTATTCCATTTTTGTTTTTTGGAACTACACTTAGAATGCCTTTGCTGAGGTCTTTAATAAGGCTTACAAATTCGAGTAAATAGGCATTGGCTCCCAGGCTGTAGAGGGTTGAATCATTTTTTGAAAGCGAAATTTTTGTAAATCCTTTCTCTTCCGTTCCGAGCTCCACTTCGTAAATTTTATCGAGGGGTAATCGTAAAGGGTTTGTGGCATAGCGAACTCCAGTCCAATAGGGATAGTTGGAAGTACTCAGGGAAGGAGCTATCTGCATGATTTCCAGAATATTTTTTAGTTCTCTGCCGGTAATATATATTTTTGCCAGCGAATAGCCGGGGCTTGTTTTGTCGGTTACTCCACGGCCTAACGGGAGTATCCTGTACAAATCGGAAACGTATTGAAAGCCTTGTATCCCCGGAAGTATATCATCGCGGAGTAATCCAGCGGCCACAAGTGTAATGTTTACACCATCGGGATCGTTTTTTTGGAAATAATGATAAACAGCATCCGCCACAAATGGCCCCAGATTACTGTTTTCCAGCAGGGTTTCATCGTTTATTCGGATGGGGAAAGCGCTTTCTACCAGCAAACTGTCGGCACGTAATCCCAGGTTCCCAAGTACCTTCTGGTTAATCAGCTCCATTTGTGTTTCTATGGCGTGTTGAATTTCCGGTTTACCTTCCCATGAATCATCTACTGCAATTAACCGTGCACTGCTTAATGTCGTAGTCCCGTTTTCGTAATGCAGCACCACCTCTCCCATGTTGCTTCCGTATGCCCCGGTTTGTACAATAGGCACACCGTTGATAATCAGTGGCTCGTAAAGTGTGGTGTGGGTATGGGCACTGATAATCAGGTTCAGTTCGGGAACGGCCTTGGCCACATCAACATCTTCTCGCTCATATTCGCCCGTTTTATTTTTAAATACGCCGCTGTGTGAAAGTGCAATAACGATATCGGCCTGTTTTTCTGTCCGCAGGAAAGTGTTCATCTCTTTTGCAGTGGTTATCTGATCGGTGGTTGTGAGGGGTTTTGCATACGGTGCCACTTCATAAGCATCTTTCCCCAACAAACCAAAGAAACCGATTTTTATTCCACCCCGTTCCACAATATGCCATGTTGTTATGACTTGTTCCTGATAAAGAGCTTCAAAATCGTCATCTTCTTCCAGGCTATCACAAAATTGAATATTTGAAAGTACCAAAGGCGGAATTTCTCCCTGCGCCCTGGCAGCGTGGATAATTTCAACCAGCCCGTCGATGCCGAAATCAAATTCATGATTTCCGATGCTGATCACATCATATTCCATGGTTTTCATCAAGTGGAGTTGAAATCCTGATTGTGTTTCGAGGGTTTGAAAAACAGTACCCATGAGAAAATCTCCTGCATCCACCAGCAAAACATTATCAGCATGTCTTCGTATGGAATCAGCTATGGTAGCAAGGCGTGCCATACCGCCCACCGTCGGGTCGTCGTTTATCGAATAGGGCGTATAATCACTGTTTGGGCTGTATCCCAGCATTCGGGAATGCAGGTCGTTGGTGTGTAAGAGCGTGATGTCAGTTGACTGGGCCTTTGATTCAAAGGAAAAGCTGGCTGCTGCAAGCAGTACGATTGTCGTTAGCCGGATGGAGAGGGATGCCATAAACCATTGTTTTTGCAAAGAAAACCATTTTTATGCTTATAATGGAACGTTTTTTTGTTTCTGTGAAAACTTAACATAGACTCAACAAACGTTGTCCGTACCTTAATTTTTGGGTGGTTTATTTCTGTTTTTTTAATTAATGCGCTCATATACAGCTTGTTGGTATGTGATCTGTGGATTTTAGTTTTTTTTATATACAATTGAAATAGCCGATTTTGTTTCCGACCTTTGTTTTTTTAATACAAATAAAATATTTGGGTATGAGAGCATTGTTTTTTATGTTGATTGCTTTATTTCTTTTTTCCTCCCATCCGTTGTTTGCTACCTGGCGAAAAGGAGAGAAGGAGGTGAAAGTATATTATCAAACAGAAGCGGAAGTAAGGCAATTGCAGAAACTGAATTTTTCAGCCGATTATTGCCCGGGGTATGCCTGGGTGTACGTGGTTGATCAGGAACTGGAGCAGATTAAGCACCTTGGATTGGACTGGGAAATTGTGGAGGATAATCTGGATTTGCGCAATGGGAAAGGTGTTCCCGCAGGTTATTACAGTTATCAGGAAATAATTGATATTGCAGATAGCCTTGCCCAGCATTTCCCCTCTATTTGTCAAAAATCGGTAGTGGGTTATTCTTTGCTCAACCGGCAATTGGCGGTGTTGAAAATCAGTGACAATGTAATGGTGGAGGAACCGGAGCCGGAGGTGCTTTTTGATGCCGGAATTCACGGCGATGAGGTTGGTGGCCCCCAGAATGCAATTCTTTTTGCCCGTGAAATAATTCTGAATTATGGAGTCGACCCTGATATTACTGCGCTTATCGACAGCCGGGAGATTTATATCTATCTGATGGTGAACCCTGATGGCCGTGAAAGTATGTCGCGTTATAATAACAACGGCGTGGATATTAATCGTGAATGGGGTTATATGTGGAATGGTGAAGGAGGGTCGGAGGCAGCCTTTACAGAGCAGGAAACCAGAGCTCTGCGGGATTTTATTCTGGATCATGAATTTACTATCCATACAACATATCACAGTGGAACAGAATATATTAGCTGTCCGTGGAGCTACCGCGCCGACCCGCCTGCGGATGCTGATCTGATTCTTTTTCTTGCCGGTCTTTATTCCGCTGAATCCGGGTATGCCAATCTGGAGTTCGGTCAGGGCTCAACAGGAATGTACTACATCAATGGTGCCTCGAAGGATTATAACTATGGTGCAGTCGGTTCCGTTTCATGGTCGATGGAAATATCCATGTCGAAGCAGCCTCCTGCCTCCCAGATCGGGATGTACTATGAATATAATAAGCCGGCTATGCTGGCAATGATTGAATATGGCGGATACGGCCTTCAGGGAACCATCACCAATGCCGTTACCGGAAATCCGGTGCCGGCGACTGTGCTTGTTGATGCCCTCTATCCGGTGCACAACGATCCGGTGGTGGGTGATTATCATAAGTATCTGATGGAAGGCGTTTATTCGGTTACTATAAAAGCCAATGGTTTTGAAGAGGTAACCATCGAAAATGTAGTTGTGGAAGGCAACACTACGGTAACTACGCTCGATGTGGCGCTGAATCCCCGCGAAGGACAATATATTTCCCGGCTTGTTTTGGTGGAAATTCCAGGGAATAATTTTGATGATGAAGCGTTTACCCCTGCTATTTTTGGGGCACCGGATGGTGTCTATTACAGCCTCGGCAAGGATGGTTTTATTCATTTTGATATGGGTTCGCCCGTTTATGATAAACCCGGATTGGATATGGTGGTCTATGAAGGGGATTTAACCGATGAAGGCTACACGCTTTTTGCTTCGGCAACGCTGGATGGCCCCTGGAGTATGGTCGGAACCGGAACCGGAACTACCGAATTTGACCTGAATGCTTCAGGATTGGTGAATGCACGGTATTATAAAATTCAGGATGATGGCGATGGGGTTTCCGGTGGTGCGGATGCCGGATTTGACCTGGATGCTGTTGCGGTAATTAATCCTCCGCTCTCCGTGGTGAATATCTCCCCTGAAGATGGTATGGCCGGCGTGTCTGTTTATACTGAGCTTCAATGGCAGCAGGGAAATGGTGGCCTCCCGGATTATTATCAACTTAGTTTTGGTACTGATAATCCCCCTTCTAATATCCTAAACGGGTTGGTGCTTCAGGCCGATTCTTATCTTCCGGACTTACCCCTGGATTTTCTGACGACTTATTATTGGCGTGTGGATGCCGTGAATCAGTTTGGGATGACTACCGGCTCAGTATGGCATTTTACTACGGCTGAAGCACCTGATGAAGATTTTGAAACCGGTGACTTTTCTGCTTTCTCATGGGATTTTTCAGGGGATATGCCCTGGATAATTTCGGAAGAGGCGGCCCGACATGGGGCTTTTGGTGCCCGAAGCGGCCCGATTGGCGATAACCAGACTTCCTCGCTGATGCTTTCTGCCGAGTGTCAGGGTTTTGGAAAGATTTCTTTTATGAAAAAAACAGCCTCCGACCCTTCCGATGTACTGGAGTTTTATATGAATTCTGTGTTGATGGGGTCTTGGGGAGGAGAGCAACCGTGGACTGAGCATACGTACAATACCGGGCCCGGCCCGTATACTTTCGAATGGCGGTATGTGAAAGACGCTTCGGCACAGCGTACGGAGGATGGTGTAATGATCGATTTTATTTATTTCCCGGAGTTTTCGGATCTGCCAACTGTAAATGCAGGTCAGAATCAGGAAATTTGTGAGGGGGATACGGTGTTTCTGCATGGACTGGCCAGTAATTATACCTCCCTGCAATGGCTTACTTCAGGTGATGGCACCTTTAACAATCCATCGGTTCTCTCGCCTGAATATTATCATGGCGATCAGGATGTGGAAGCGGGAGAAGTTGTGCTTACCCTGATTGCTTACGGTGGAGAACAGGCCGAAGACGCGATGGTTGTGGCCATAAATCCTTTGCCCGGAGTTCCTGTACAACCGCAAGGTGACGACATTCCGGGGTATAATCTGGGTGAATATGTGTACACTATCCCTCCGGTAACTCATGCGGAGGCCTATTATTGGGAAATAATGCCAACTGGAATTGCTGAGATTCTGGTGAATGGTGATACGGCATTGCATGTTGATTTTAACCCGTATACCGGTCCGGCTGAGATTTACGTGCGGGCAATAAATGCTTGTGGCGAAAGCCAGTGGTCGGAGTCGCTTACTGTATATGTTGATTATATTATCGGCACCCGGGAAAGCCATTCGCTGCCTGTTTCGGTTGTTCCCAATCCGGCCCGTGAGATTATCCGCATTCTGGGTTCCGGCAGCCCCGGATTACTGGAAATATTCAGCCTCGACGGGCAACGACGGATGGCACTTTCTTCGCTTGAATTTGGCGTACCCGTTGATATTCGTTCTCTGGAACGCGGGGTTTACCTGCTTCGTTTTACGCAACCTGAAAATCGCTTCACGGTGAAGTTAGTGAAATGAGGCGTTTAGTGTTCAAATACGAACGCCCCCTCTTTTACTTCTGTTTTTATCGCTTCGCCGGGCGAAACAGTGCCCGACAGAATAGCTTTTGATAAGGCATTCATGATGTTTTTCCGGATAACACGTTTTATTGGCCGTGCTCCGTACTGTGGGTCATACCCCATATCTGCCAGAAGGGTGATTGCCGCATCACTAAAGGAAATTGTGATGCCCTGTTTTTTTAGCATTCCGGCTAATTGATTTAATTGCAAATGGGCAATGTCACGGATTTCCCTGGCCGAGAGCGGTGTAAACATGATTATTTCATCAATACGGTTGAGAAATTCAGGTTTCATCTGTTGTTTTAATAATGCGAAAACTTTTTGTTGTGTGGCTTCCAGTTTTTCGTCTGACAGGGTGTCGCCATTGCTTAAGCTTTCACTAATCAGGCGCGAGCCAATGTTAGAGGTCATAATCAGCAGTGTATTTTTAAAGTTTACCACACGCCCTTTGTTATCGGTCAGCCTTCCGTCGTCAAGAATTTGCAGCAGAATATTAAAAACATCAGGATGTGCTTTTTCCATTTCATCGAGGAGTACTACGGAATAGGGTTTACGCCGGATGGCTTCCGTAAGCTGTCCACTTTCATCATACCCCACATAACCGGGAGGCGCTCCAATGAGCCTGGAAACGGCATGGCGTTCCTGATATTCTGACATATCAATCCGTACCATAGCGTTTTCGTTGTCAAAGAGTATTTCTGCCAGGGCTCTGGCGAGTTCTGTTTTTCCAACGCCGGTGGTGCCAAGAAAGATAAAGGAGCCTATAGGTTTTGATTCGTCCTGTAACCCGGCCCGACTGCGACGTATGGCATCCGAAAGGGCTTCTATGGCCTGATCCTGCCCCACCACCCTTTTGTGTAACTCTTCTTCAAGATGCAGCAGTTTTTCGCGTTCGCTTTGTAACATTCTGGCTACCGGAATACCCGTCCACCGTGAAACAACTTCTGCAATATCCTCCGCCATAACCTCTTCTTTTACCAGAGCACTACCCGATTGCATAGTTTCGAGTTGTTGTTTATGTTCTTCAAGATTTCTTTCTGCTTCTTTAATAAATCCGTAGCGGATTTCTGCTACTTTTCCGTAATCACCATCGCGTTCCGCCCGTTCCGCCTCTTTTCGCAGGTCGTCGATCTGTTTTTTGTAGTACTGAATTTTTTCCACAACGCCTTTTTCCAGGTTCCATTTTGCTTTCAGGCTGTCGCGGGTCGTGCTGAGTTGTGCATATTCTTCATTTAAAGCGGCCAGTTTTTGAGTGTCATTTTCTCGTTTAATGGCTTCCCGTTCGATTTCAAGTTGTCTGATTTTTCGTTCTGCTTCATCGAGTTCTTCGGGAACGCTGTTTATTTCCATACGTAGTTTGGCTGCTGCTTCATCAATCAGGTCGATCGCTTTATCGGGCAAAAAGCGATCAGAAATGTAACGATTGGATAATTCGACAGCGGCCAGAATGGCTTCATCTTTTATCCGTACCTGATGATGAATTTCATACCGTTCTTTCAGCCCACGCAGAATTGATACTGAAGAAGCCACATCGGGTTCGTTCACCATAACGGTCTGGAATCGTCGTTCAAGTGCTTTATCTTTTTCAAAATATTTCTGGTACTCTTTCAGTGTAGTGGCGCCTACTGCCCTGAGTTCACCACGGGCCAATGCGGGTTTCAGGATATTCGCAGCGTCCATAGCGCCTTCCCCGGCACCGGCACCCACCAGGGTATGGATTTCATCGATAAAGAGAATAATTTCTCCTTCGGAAGCAATCACTTCTTTTACAACACTTTTCAGCCGCTCTTCAAATTCACCTTTGTATTTTGCACCGGCAATGAGCGCACCCATGTCGAGCGAAAATATGCGTTTGCTTTTCAGGTTGTCGGGAATATCGCCTTGTATAATCCGGTGAGCAATTCCTTCGGCGATGGCTGTTTTTCCCACACCGGGTTCTCCGATGAGAATGGGGTTGTTTTTAGTGCGCCTTGAGAGTACCTGAAGGATTCTGCGAATTTCTTCATCACGGCCAATTACGGGGTCGAGTTTGTTATTTGCCGCCAGTTCGTTTAAGTTGCGGGCATAGCGGTTGAGTGCATCGTAGGTTTCTTCAGCGGTAGCTGAATTGATGGTCGAGCCTTTTCTGAGTTCCAGAATAGCGTCTTTAAGTGATTTTTCTGTTAATCCATTATCTTTTAATAATGCGGCAACTGCATCGTTGCCAGTAAGAATGCCCAATAAAATATGCTCAATGGAGACGAAGCTGTCTTTCATTGCGGCCTGTTCCTTTGCGGCTTGCTGAAGGGCACGGGAAGCTCCGGGTGTGAGGAAGGGTTCTCCCCCTCCGCCGGTGTTTGGATAGGATTGCAGTATCCTGTCGAGTGCTTTTTCGGTCATTTCGGGTGAAGCTCCGTGTTTTTTGATAATCCAGGGTATGATATGATCATCCGATAGTAACACGCCTTTCAGCAGGTGCCCGGTTTCTATGCCCTGATTCCGGTACTGTTCTGCCTGTTGTTGCGCCAGTTGTATGGCTTCCTGTGCTTTTACGGTAAAATTGTTAAAGTTCATTGTCGCTCTTTTTTGGTTTCCCGGCGATCAAAAATTTTTCCAAATCAAAGAATGAATCAAAAAATGACAAAATGCCATATTTTACGTGGCTTTGAGTGTCAAAATGACGTTTTTTATTTGTTCAGTTTATCGAGACAACAGTTGAGGATTGCAATTTTTGCTTTCTGTTTAAAATAGGATTCCAGGGCCTTTTTTTGTTCGAGGCTCAGGGAACCGAAGGATTGCCGGGTAAAGGATTCTTCCCACAATTGATTAACAATCTGGTCGAGTGTTTTTCCTTGCCATGAAGTATCGGGACAGATTATCCGGGTTTCATTATCAATCACTTTTTTTATGGGTTCCAAAATTACGTTCATTATTTGATATAACGCCGCGATTGCTTCTTCGTAGGCAGAGGCATAAAAGCTAATCATATCTCCAAACCCGGGTACACGATCACCAAATTCGGCAGCATATTTCAACACCTGGGCAAAAGCGGCAGTTCGTTGTTGGTTTGAAGGGTTTCCGTGAACGCCGGAAAGGAGGGTTATAATATCCTCGATGGTTTCTTTGGCTTCATCAATACGGGCTTTAAAATCTTTGATTTGATCCATAAATTCATTCATGCCCCCCGGGAGTTGGTCGATTTGTCCGGAAAGAAATTCATAGGCTGTGGCGAGTGAATCAAGGACATGATTCCCCGGAGCATTGGCATCGTAGTATTCAGCCAGTAGTCGGGTGCAGATTCCTTTGATTTGGCGTTCTTTTCTTAATTTTTCCTCTTCTTCTTTATTTCGTTCCTCTTCCAGTTGTTCCTGAATGGCGCTGCCAATTCCTGTGGCATTGGAATCGGCCCGGGACAGCTCGTCGGAAATATGATTTGCCGCCGTTTGCGTTCTTCTGTTCTCCGCATCAATTGCATTGGAAAGGCCTGAAATTCTGCGGGCTTCATTGCCTGCGTTTTGTTGTGCCCCCCGCACCGCCTGACGCTCCACCTCACAGTCATCAACAGAGGCGACGGGTCGTGGATGAACTGCTGCCGTGAGGGATCCCACATTCATTTCCAAACGGTGCAGGTCGCGTTTTGTTTGTAGAATCTGAGCATCCAGATTATTAAGCAACTGATTAACTTCATTTCTGTTTTGCTTTAGCTGATCGAGTTGCCCCTGAATGTTTTGTCTTACGGATGTTTCTTTAATCGTGTTTAATTCGTTTTGCATCCTGTTGATTTTTTCATTCAGATTTTGCTGTCTGGTGTTGAGGTTGTCTCTTGTTTTTTCTAATCCGGCAAGTGCCATTCTTGCCTGATCTGTAGCATGGTTAAGATAATTGCGGTAATGGTTCAGTGAGTCGAGGTATTGAGCAAAGGCTTCATCCAACAGGGTTATACATTGTTTAAAAGTGAAACATTGATGATGCAGGGTGATATATCTCCTGTGCTGGTTGTTTTGTATGCGGTTGTCGTAGCAATTTGCCGCTGCATTCAACAATTCCTCCAGCTCATGGGTAAGACTATCGGCAGTGTTATTATGATGCGATACCGCCTTTACCCGTCCGTGCAATTGTACGGCACGTGGATCTTTTAACCCATTAATAAGCGATTTTGTACCTCCGGATCCGTTTTTAAGCTTGCGTAACGATTTGTCAATTTCTTTGGAGAGTGCGTACCTTCGGGTGTAAAATTCCCGTTTAGCCTGATAATATTGGCTTCTGAAGCCCGGATCTCCCATGTTTTGCGGATCAGCCGGAAGTACCACCATGCCTGAATTTCCAAGGCCCATTCTGAGGCCATAGATCGATTCATTGTGGTAGGGTTTGTTCTGATGTCCGTACAAATAGCGGCCTCCTGCCAGAGCGGCAGGACTTTGACAACAGGGGTGAGCCAGTTTTACCACCTGTGATTGATTATTCCATTGTGAAACCATCGACTGGAAGGCGGAGGAGAGGGAATCAAGTTGGTTTTTTTCTTTGGATAATCCGGTATAATTAAAGTAATCATCTGCGATTTCCTGTAGTTCATGCTGATTCTCCGGTCTTTGAATATCAGCAAGTTTTCTCCGTATTTTATTATACAGCGAATCCAGACAGTGATCCATTATTTGCAAATCAGGGGGCTTCATGTAATACACTTTTCCACACTTTATGCAAATTTTATTCGAATCGAGGTAGTGAAGGAAACTGTTCCAATGCACATCGATTTGGCATAATGCAGATAAAAGTTGTTGCTGAAGGCTTGACAGGTTGTTTTTTTGCTCCACGATTTTTTTGTTTTGATCGTGTAACGCATTTTGATTGGCCTGTAGGATGGCTTTGAGGTCTTTCAATTGCTGGTTATAATAGGTGTTGATTTTTTCTTTGTCTTCGGAAAGCCATTTTTCCCGTTTCTGCTTACACTTTTCAAAACGGCGGTTGTACCGCCCGACATATTGGTTATAAATGGATTGCCGTTGTGCCGTGGGATGGGGCATAACATAGCGCGAATAAAACTTATTTTCCCAGGCCCCGGCACAACCCGGTTCATCACTTTGAAGGGATTGGGTTTGACTTATTTGACCAGTAAGGGCAACGGTAGCCCCGCCTTGTAAGGCATTTAGGTTTTGTTGAAACTGTAAAGCGGCATCCAGATTACCCTGCAGGCTGTCGCGGATCCACATTTGTTGTTCCAGCGATTTGTAGCATTGCATTAATGAGTCTGTCACGCCGCTATTCAGGTTGCACAATGCATTAGAGATGCTGTCGAGGGTGATTCGGATACGAAAGTTTACTTCGGTAGTATCGCAGGGAGCCATTGTTTCATCACGGTAGGTATGTCGGCGGGGTGTGCTTTCTGCCATGTTACCTGCCGGTCCTGTAGCGGTGATGGCCCAGTAGTAACTTTTTTCCGTTTCCAGTGACGGCGCAGAAACGGGATAACCATAGTTGGTCTCAATCAGGTTTTCTTCCATGTAATACGGGACAAAGTCCGATAGCAAAGCGTATGTTATTTCTGCTCCGGCAGCTAATTTCTCCTCTATCTCCCCGGTTATTGTCCATAGCCAAAAGGTGTACCGGGCGTTGTCCCATTCCACGGGTTCCCAGGTGTAATCGGGGGTAGAGCTTGATATCAACGCATCGATTCCGGGCGTTGTGAGGCGGATATCCCTGCCATTAATCAGTGGCATATAGAAGAAGGAAAAGATTTCACTGAAGCCTCCGTTTTCACCCAAGGGAAATCCGTTCATTACTGATCGGACTTGCCATGCATAGTGCTTTCCTGTAATCATCTCTCGTGCTTCCGGCGGGTATTCCAGAAACGGACTTTCAACCGATGAGAGTTGTATCCAGGCCGGGTGAAGGGCGATGGCTTCTTCCGGAAGCATCTCCGGAGGGATTTCTGTGAGAGTAAATTGATACTCCGGAAGGTGCATGAGTGGTGGAGGAATAGGGGGATTCCAAACAAAGATAGGATAGGTTTCTGTCACCGTTTCCTGGTTGGGCGGGAGAATTAATTCGGGTGGGGATGAATTGGTTATCCGATGTTCGACACACTCTTCCCCCAACAGAAGGTCTGTTTCTGCATCATGGGCAAACAAACAAAGCGTGTAAATCCCGGCTGGCAGGCTTCCTGTCTGGATAATATAGGATTCATATTGCTGGTTTCTGTATTGGATCTCTCCCGGCATAACATCTTGTTCGGTAACATAATAATTCCCCGTTGGCACTTCAAAAACAGCACTGGTGGCTTCGAAAATTAAACCCTCTTCCGCTTCTTCGGCTGTAGCATGAATTCGAAGGTATGCCGCGGTTTCATTTTGATTTATTAATACAACCGATTGAAATAATTCTTCCGGATAAAGCTGACCGGCCGGTGGAAGATTCACCTGAATTATTATTTCTCCGTATTGTTGCGCTATTATTGGGGTTGCAACGGCCCAGACCAACAAAAGACATAAGAAAATTGTTTTTTTCATGGGATAAAGTATTACCATTTAACAATAAGATGTAACGAGGAGATCCATTCACCACCAGGCTTGATGGGTTGTATTGCTCCGATAAATGCATTGTATGCCAGTGTAAGCTCAGCCTGCATCCACTTTGAAATGGGAAGGATACTTTGGTATTGAAGCCTGAGTTTTTCTCCTTTTGTTTCATGGGAAGCCCATGCACATACAAGGCTGTTTTGCCACTTTCCCCGGTTTCCGTAGTGTACCTTGAGGTGATACGTATATACGTTTTTTTCTGTATGCTGAAAAGTTCGGAAACTCAGGTTGGCCGATGCGTAGAGAACCAATGATTTTGGAAACCTCATATTCCCGGTAAGAGATAGCGTGTTTGTCTTTAGAAAAAATTGTGTGGTATTGTAAAAAGTGCTGTTCAGCATCCGGATAAACGATACTGTGGATGAAACCCGGCACCGGGCAAGGGCTGAAGTATATCCGGAAGAGAGGGTTAACAGGGAAGTACGCACATATTTATCGCTGACGAGCGATTGTTGATACAGATTGTAGGGTGCGTAGGCAATGGTGAAATGGGGCTGTTTAATTTTTCGGTAAGTTGCAGAAAGGCTGTACGATGTCTTTAACGTGGAATAATCTTTCCACTGAATCAGGTTGTCGTATCCTTTTTGAAAGGATCCGGTTAGCGTTATCGCTTTTTTGAAAAGCGTTTGGGTGATTCTGGCGTCTGCCAGAAACAAATCGTTACGCAATGCCGGTGTGCCCATTGTGTGATATCCGGAACCGATACGTTGTATTTTTGCACTTATTTTGGTGCTTTGAAATGAGAGATGGGTAAAAATACGATAAGCAAAGTCAATTTGTGATGTGGCGTTAAGTGTAATAACCGGCGCCAGAAAATCCAGTTTTACAGGAAGATACGCACCTAAAGCAGTGCCTGATGAATTTCGCGTTAGTAAGGAGGCCGCTCCTTCAGCTGTGAATATCCATTTCTTGTTGAACAGGGAAAGATGAAGTTTTGGCCCCACTACCAGGTTTTCGCGTCGGAGGTTTTCTTCTCGGGTTGCATCTGTATTTTTTTGATCATGGGCTTTCAGTACTGACAGGCGAAAATGTGTTTCTGTGTTTTTTCCGTATCCGATACTTGCATAGGTAATTTGGGGTGCGGAGGAATTTATCTGGATACGCTGAAAAGCATGAATCGCGTGCTGGAGAGTCCCATGGGCGAAAGCAAGATATAGATTTCCCGGCACAATGGCCACATTAATGCCGCGTAATCCAATTCCTGTAAGTATAAGGGGGGAATACACCGGATGGGTATTCCCTATTTCCAGTTGTTCAGTCGACGCTATAAGGGTGGAGGCCCAACGCGGCATTTCAGGAAATTTTTCTTTGCGAAAGAGCCCGCGTTGTATGCGAATGTTGTAGAAAAAATAGGGACTGATGCCGGAATTTTTTTCTGAATAAAAGAAGAATGACGAAGAAAGGGGCAGACCCAGTAGCGTGAGGGTCGAAGAAAAGGAATTTTCTAAATAGAATTGGGGAACCGCAGTGTATATCCCTTGGCGGTTGGAGGAATACAGGGAGATCCGGTTTGACCCGGTGAAAGTAACCGGATGTTTTTGTTCCTGTCCGTAGAGGTAATCCAGGAGTACCATGGCAATCAGAAAAATAATAAAACGTCGGTGAATCATGATGATTTTTTTGACGTTAGTTGTTAAGTGTTTGATATACAAATATCAGCATAAATGAAGGGAAAGTCAATTTGTTGTTTTTTTAGGGAAAGAATTTTTCGTTCTGTTTCTGAAAATTCAGCAGAAAGAATATCTTTGTTCAGGTATGAGAAAAGAGCGTTTTTGTTATGGAATGATTTTGTTCTTAATGATAGGTTTTTCCCTTCCGGGAAGAGCACAGCAAGGGGATTATTTTTCTAACGAAATTACGGAGGGTAATTTTCGGATTACTTTTCTTACACCAGATATTTTTCGGATCCAGGCTATTGCCTGGGGCGATTTTGCCGAAATGGAAATCCCGGACAGTCTTAAACAGGAATGCACATTCAGGGTTCTTCAGGTCGAGGACAGACTACGGGTATCGGGGTATTGTTTTACCCTTGACTATATTCCACAACCGGGAATCACTGCTGCTTCTAATCCGGTTCTTACCCGCTGTTATGATACGCTGGCTATTTATCCGCTGGCCAACGCTACAGAAACCGGGAAACCCGTAACCCGGGGCGTTTGGATTGTTGAAAACCGACATGGTGAATATTTTCCTGTGGCAGAAAACATTGTGCACGACAGGTTAGTAGTTTTGACTCCGAACTCCTACGATGCTGCCGACCGGATACTGGAGCAGCTCTCCGGTCGCTCGCTGCCGGATGTAAAACAAAGTAACACCCCGCAAATCTATTTCCGCCCTGAAAAAGGGAAAGCCATCGTATTGATTGAAGCAAAAAAAAACAGTACAATCTATTATACTACCGACGGAACAGAACCGTCGTATCAATCATCGGTTTGGTCGGCATCGGATACTTTGTCACGGAGTGCGGTGGTTAAGGCTTTTTCAATGTATAAGAATTACCTTCCTTCCGGAGTGGCTACAGCGAAAATCGTGATGAGTAAAGCCCGCGCTATTCAATGGAAAGTGCCATATAGCAGCCCTTATTGTGGTATGGGTGAGTTTGCCCTGATGGATGGTATTACCGGCGATCCGGATGATTATACCCGGGGATGGATTGGTGTGCCGGAACAGGATGTGGATGTAAAAATTGAATTAAATAAAGCTACATTGCTATCGATGGCGGGGGTACGGTTTTTTCATCAACCGGAGAAAGGAATTTATTTACCCGACAGAGTGACCATTGATATCTCAGAAAATGGTCGCAGGTACCAAACGGTATATGAACAGGAGATTATTTTGCCCGATGCGCCATACAGCCATTGGACCTATGCTGTGACTGCTCATTTTGACAGCCGGAAGGTTAAAGCAATCCGCGTCAGGGCCTCTCAGCGCCAGGGTGTGAAAAAGGAACGGGAATTTCTTGCACATAAGCAATGGATTTTTTTGGATGAGGTGACCCGGGAAGAAGGGCATAATACTTCGTCGGTGAAAGGCCGGTAAGATAAAAAGTGACTTTCTGTTAAAAAAAACCGGGATGCTGTTTGCAGGTTAAAAAAAAGTATTAATTTTGCGCACTCGAAAGGGTTTGTTCCTTACCATTATTCCTCCTTAGCTCAGTTGGTTAGAGCATCTGACTGTTAATCAGAGGGTCGCTGGTTCAAGTCCAGCAGGAGGAGCTAAAAATCAGGCAGTTACATCGTTAAAAATGTAGCTGCCTTTTTTGTTGCCTCTAAAATGCCTTTTTTGCTGCGTTTTTTCCATGATTTTGCAGTGAAAAAAAGGTTGCCCTTTATGAAGCAACCTTTACGTTTTTGATGTGGCTTTTCCTTACTGTTTTCCGGATAATTTCGGGGTTTGCTATGCTTTCTGCAGGCTGTATTTTTTCCATTAATTTTGAACAGACGATAATAGGTTTTCATAACGGGGTTATGCTCAATGTGAAACACGACGGTGCAACAGCAGTAAAGGTTGTTTGATTATCGCGGCATGAGCGTAAAAAGCTTATCGCCGTTGTACATCACCGACTCCTCGTTGTTTGTGAGCGTAAATCCGATCAGTTTATTATATCCACGATCTTCGTCCCAAATGCCGGTATTGGAACATCGGATGGAATAGAAGGGATTTCCTCTAAGAAGTGGCTCCGGGTCGGGGAGATGCAGATAGACTGTGTAATCGCCTAAAGGCGCATCAATAGGAAGTCCGGCCTCTATGGAGAGGTTTATTTCACCAGGCAACCAAAACCGTGGGTCATGCTGGATGGGCAGCACATACGTATTACCATCTGCATGTTCGAGGATAAGTTCAGCTTCCCGGGGATTAAAAGGTGCCGCGTAGCCATCGTTCTTCATTGCAATGCGAAGGGTTATGGCGCTTCCCGGTGAGAGGTTTTTGTTTACGGTGGTGGAGTCAAGAAGAAAACGATATCCCAGACGCATAATAATATCCTGATAACAATTTCCGTCTTCCCAAATATTTAACACTCCGGTATGGTAATCTTTGTTCAGATATGACCAGTGAAAACGAGCCGTTTCAGTAAGCGCATTGTCGCATTCACAGTAAACAGAAGGATTACAGGTTTCACCTCCCATGCACACGAATCGTGTGTCCATCTCCAGATAATCTTTTTCAGCATAAATATTAGAATACGTACCATAATCGTTATGGCTTGCTAGGAAACAATCGTTGTGATGTCCGATACGTGCTTTAGGAATGCCCGAATAGGCCTCAGTTTCGTTGAGATAATCCGCCAGGGTAATGTTGAATAAATTGGTTTTGTATTTTGGCGTTCGCACCATGATCATCCGGTTTTGCGGCAATGCTTCCATCCAGGCATCAATTACCTGTTTACGTAACGGCCAGTCCGCTTCCGGATATCCAAAACTGGAGGTATAATACCATTCCCCCCAGACACCGATAAAACCGGCTTCTGCGAGCGCAATTACATCGCTGTTCTGCTGTAGAACAGGGGTTAGCTGTTCGATATGCTGAAGCACAATGTCGGGAGAAGGATCCCAGGGTTCATCATTTACGTTGCTTTTGTAGGCAAACCTTACGATGCATTTTAGTCCTGTTTCGCGCAGGTTTGTCATATTTTGTTCAATAATCCCTATCATCTGGTCGCTAATGGCTCCCTCCATAAACTCGCCGAGGTAATATATGGTGAGAACCAGCGAGACTTTATGAAAATTTCTTACAGTTTCCAGGGCGCTGACGGAAATTGGAGCGGCATTCTGGTTGGCTGTTCCCCGGTGGGTATAGTGGCCGCGTTCGGGATTAAAGATAATTTCATCCAGCGGTTCATAATGCTGCACATAATAATCCAGCTCCACAGGCTCCGGTTTGGGATCCTTGCACGAATGAAGTAATACCGGCAAGATGAGAAAAGGGATAAAAAAGAGTGTTGTTTTTTTCAGGTTGTCGATTTTCATACTGTTTTATTTAAAATGTTAATGGATCTGTGATGCTGAATAGGTGTAATGGCTCCGAATGTTGTGAGCCAACCTGTTCGTTTTATGGTCAAAATACAGGAGTAAAAGGACAGGGGTTTTTCCCCCTGTCCAAAAAACTAACTAAAACTAACTACATTCCGGTGCAAACGATTATTGAACCGTTATTGAACCATCAGTAAAATTATATTTTGCCATGGGATATAAACCGGCAGTCGGCAGACAGCCTGCATCAGCCCAGGTTTCTGTTTGATGGAAAACTCCAATGTTCAGTACGGTTTCAGAAAGGTTAGGAATCATCTCGCGAACGAGTGAAAATTCAAAACCAACGTTGCTGCCTACCGTTACTCCGTCGGAGACTGCAATGAGGCCTGACCCCAGCGGAGCAGTTTCTTCCCATGACCATTCGTCTGAGCCGTCAGGTCCGGTGTAATGATACATTCCGGCATCTTTTGATGTCAACAGGTCGCCCTGAATCATATAGTCGTGGGGCGTTGTCCACATCCAACCAATACGACCGGTGGCATTATTGTCATCGGCATCGATAAAAATACTGAACCAGGAGGCTTCCTGCCCTGGTTCTACCTCTACGTAAACATAAATGTGTACATCGTCGTGAGTTACTTTGAAGTTTTTCAATGAGGCAAATTCAGCCCCTGCATCGAGTGTGCAGATTGCATTCACGTCAGCCCAGTCACTCAGATCACCGTCGATGGTGACAGGAGACGCTGCGGCCACTTCAATGGTGACTACTTTTGTTACTTCATCGTCACCGCCTTCACCGGTAGCTGTGAGTTTTACGTTGTACACGCCATTTTCAGCATAGGTGTGTGTCGGATTGGCTTCGGCCGATGAATTGCCGTCACCAAAGTTCCATGCATAGGTTTCGGCATCTGTACTGGAATTGGTGAATGTTACTGTCATTTCATCTACAGTAAAAGAAAAATCAGCAACAGGTACCGGTTTGGTACATGACGAAAATGCGCTGGTGATAAAAATTCCTGCAGCCAGCAATGCAAAGGTGTAAAATAGTTTCTTGTTTTTCATAACATTTTGTTTTTGATGGTTAATAAATCATATTATTATGGATTTTGTTGTATTCCGCTAGTAAGGATTTCATCCTGAGGAATAGGAAATACAATTCTGTTGTCGTTGGGTTGAATGATTTCCGCCGGCTGGATACCGGGGTAAATGCGGTTCATAGGTAAATGGTTTCTGTAGATGTCGTGGGTTCTGTGGCCTTCAAAAGCCAGTTCAAGGCGCCGTTCATCCAGTACAATATCCAGTATGGAAGTATAGCCCATCATATGATCGGTACGGAAAAGAGCCTCTCCCGTCAGGCCGGCACGCTGGCGGATAAGATTAACGTCATCGAGGGCTTGCTGGTCACGGCCTAGTTTGGCATTGGCCTCTGCGCGGTTGAGAATAACCTCCGCCAGGCGTAACATTACCGGGCTCGAAAGCATCGGGTCACCGTTCTGATAGGAGAACTTTTTGATATAGACTCTTGGGTAACTGTTGCGCTCCGACATACGGTACCCGAGTTCCACATCCTGTCGTTGTGCATTAACCATTATGTAATACGTGGTGTCTGTCCCGTTGATCTCTTCGTTTACAAAGTGATCTGTCCCGGCAAGTGTATACACCCACTTTCCCTGTTCTTCATCGCGGGTTACATTGTAATGGATGTACGAAAGGTTATTGTTGTCATCACTAAGCTCGGTGTAACTGATCCAGAAGGTTAGGTTTCCTTCATTATCATAAATATACTGAGGCCAGATGAAAGCGTTGCGCTGATCTTCCGGATGTTGTTCCAACAGGTCAATGTACGTTTTTGACGGATATACTTCTCCCCAGCCAATTCCATCTTTCAGATACATTGATGCGATGGAAGCCTGTGCTTTATTGTCAACATCGGTGTGTTCAACGCAAAAAATTGTTTCTGTTGAACTGATGGCATTGGCAAAATAGCTGCTAAATGTGGAAGTGGGTTCAAGCGAGGATGCGGGTTTCAGCTCAAGAACCTGATTGGCGTAATCTACGGCCAGTTGATTTTCACCCATGTAAAGATAAATTCGTGATAAGAGTGCATAAGCAGCTATTTTGTTGGCGAACGAAGGGCCCCGGTCTTCATTCATCAGTTCTGCCGCTTTTTCCAGGTCAGTGAGGATTTGATCATAGACTGCTCCGACGGTAGCTCTGACCGTTTCGGTTGGCGCTGAAGAAGTGCGGATAATTATCCCGGGGTTTGAGGGACCCTGTGAATAGGGTCGGGCAAAGATTTTCACCAGTTCAGCATGCATTAAAGCCCGTAGAAAGTAATTTTCTCCCAGAATCTGATCACTGGAGCTACCCAGACCTTCCTCCACACTTTCTATTACAATGTTGCAGCCATTAATAATTTTATATCCGGCCCACCAAAGGTAAGCGACATTCGAAAGGGTAGGGTCATAAAAGTATGTATTGGCTTCATACAGCGGGTCGGTGGTACGTCCGCTAAGCGAGATGTTATCACTGGGGTATTCTGTCAGATGATTATGATGACGAATGAACGTATTGGCGGTATATTCCACACCTTTGAAGTTCATAATGTCTTTTAACATCGAATAGTTGCCACTGGTAGCATAAACCGCTCCCTGCGGGTCCTGCTTCAGCTGCTCGGAAGTTAAACTGTCGGTTGGAGCAAGGTCCAGTTCACAGGAAGAAAAACTCCCTGCAAGTAGCATCCCTGAAATTGCGAGTATAAAGTATTTTTTGAGTTTCATGAGCATATCTTTTAGAATGAAATATCAATACCAAACATTAATTGCCTGCTGATGGGATAATGAAAAGAATCCAATCCGGCCAGCGACCATGCCCCCCGGGCCAGGCTAACCTCCGGATCCATGCCGGAATAGCCCGTAAATGTGAAAAGATTGTCGCCGGAAACATAAAGCCGCATAGTGTTGAGATTCATTTTTTTCGATATCCGCTTCGGCATATTATAACTCAATGTGACATTTCGAACCCGGAGAAAACTTCCATCTTCAAGGTAACGGGAGGAGGTTTTATTCGACGACTGGTTACCGTTCATAACCGGTTTGGGATGGGTGGCCTCATCGCCGGGAATTTCCCATCGCGACCAGTCATCCTGTAGTTTCATCATATTGTATCCCAGATAGGCGCCATCAGCATCAAAGAACATGCGCGACTGGTTATAGATTTCATTTCCATACACAAAATTAAGATGGAAACTTAGCATCAGGTTTTTCCAGGAGAGGTCATTTCGCATGCCCCCCGTAAAATCAGGTGAGGCTTGTCCTGCCTTCTGATAGGTGGCCTCAGAGTAGATATTGGTGGTTTCGGTGGAAATTGCGTTACCCTGATCATCGCGTATAATTTTTTCCCATAGTGGATCTCCGTTCGCCGGATCAACACCTGCCCAAACCGGCATATACCAGGTAAACATATCTTCCCCCGGTTCAATAATCTGATAAATCGACCCTACGGTCTGGAGCATATATCCGTCTTCAATATCAGGGATTTCAACTACTTCATTGTGATTAAAGGCAATATTGAATGCCGTCCTCCATGTGAATTCTCCTTCGAAATTTGTTGTTGTTAACTGAAACTCTAATCCTCTGTTTCTTACGGCCCCGGCATTGCGGGTTTGGTATTCGAACCCGGTGGAAGGTGCTACCGGCACATTCAGCAAAAGGTCTTTGTTTTCGATGGTATAAAAATCAACCGAGAGATCGATGCGGTTAAAAAAGCCAATGTCAAACCCGGCATTGAACATGGCCGCCGATTCCCAGCCCAGATCGGGGTTAGCCATGTTTACCGGCACTGCGCCATTGGTGTTTGCATACTGTGGGTGGAAGCTATAGTTCGCCAGATACTGGAAGGATCCGATGTTGGCGTTACCTGTAATGCCATAACTGGTACGGGCTTTTAAGAAGTGGAGTAATGATGAGTTTTTGAGAAATTCTTCATTGGAAACCAGCCATGAAACTGCGGCGGAAGGGAAGTTTCCCCAGCGGTTATTGGGCCCAAAATTCGAGGACCCATCGATTCGATAGGACAGGGTGGCAAAATACCTGTTGGAGTAACTGTATTGTGCCTGCGAGAAAACCGACGAGGTAGCACTGGGTGTAATAACTCCGCCAACCTCAAAGGGTAATCCGGCGTTGAGTACAGTAAGTCCGGCCGCAATATCAACCACACTGGCCGACATGAAATTATAATTTCCTTCGGAATACTCTGTGCCCAGAATCGCATTAATGCTATGTTTTCCGAACTCCTTATCTGCTTTTAGCATATTCGAAGTCAGCCAGTATTGACCTAAGCCGGCCGAATTGTATAAGTAGCCGTTATCATATTCTGTACTGTATGTGCGTGGGTCTACATACGAGGCGTAGGTATCAAATCCCATATTTGCCCGGTTGGAAGAAGTGAACGAAAGCCAGTCGGTGAAGTTATAATTCAGGATAAAGTCACCCATAATTGTTGATCCGGTGCCATATAAAAAATTATACGCTTCGCTTTGCAGGTAATTTCTTTGGTCCTGTGAATACCATTTGCTTCCGTCGGGCCGCCGGTCGCTATCGATGTACACCGGGTTCCCTTCTGCATCATACGGATTATCCCAGGGCGTATTTTTGTAAGGATCTTCCAACGTAGTGTAATGATGGTAGTTGGACCCGGAAGTCGAAAAAGCAACGCGCGTTTTAACATTCAGGCGTTTTGTAATGTCGAAATCCAGGTTCATACGGGTGTTGAAACGACGATAATCGGTATTGATCAGGGTTCCGTCTTCATTATAATAATCGGCACTGATAAAATACCGCATTCTGTCGGTACTGTTACTCATTGAAAAGTAATAATCCTGCAGCACTCCTGTATTGAAGGCTGCGTCAAGCCAGTCATAATCTTGTTGTAACAGGGATTCGGGGCGCTGAAGCGCAAAGAGTGCAGGGCTAAACATTAAACGCTGAGTTTCATAAAGTTCTTCGCTATTCATCAGTTCGAACCGGCCCTGGGATACTTTTTTCAGGCCTGAAGAAGCTTTAAACTGGTATTGTGGCCCCTGATTGTGTTTCCCGTGCTTTGTGGTAACAACAATAACCCCACCTGCTGCTCTGGAACCATAAAGGCCCGTTGCTCCGGCATCCTTCAGAATCGTCAGTGATTCCACATCGTTGGGGTTAAATTCACCGCCAATAATACCATCAACTACATACAAGGGGTCGGAGGCTGCGGTAATGGACCCTGTACCGCGAATACGAATTTCAGCTCCTTCGCCGGGTTGTCCGCTGGCTGCTGAAACCATTACGCCGGCTGCTTTTCCCTGAAGCATAGTTCCTACATCCGCAGTAGCAATATCAGTAAGCTCAATGGCTTCGATAGTAATCACTGAACTGCTAAGCTCCGATTTTTTGCGACTGGAATACCCTACTGCCACGACCGCATCCAGGCCTACGGCATCTTCCTCCAGCGCAATGGAAAGCGTGGTTTTATCTCCGACAGGAATCTCCTGCGTCTTCATCCCGACAAAAGTAACGACTAACACAATCGATGGTTTGTCGACAGTGATTGAAAACTGTCCATTCATGTCGGTAGCGGCACCCAGGGTAGTCCCTTTCACCAACACATTCACCCCGGGAGCAGGTTCGCCTCCGAAGGCTGTAATTGTACCGGTAATCGTACGCGACTGCCCGAAGGTTATCAACGACAGGCCCAGAAATGCAATGAGCATCCCCGCCATCCTGAAACACTTTTTCGTACTAAATTCTGACATATCCTGTATTTTATGTTAATGATTAATGTGTGATTGTTATTTCGGCATTTTCACCCTGAAAATCATGGGCCGATAATGCGATTATTACTTTTCCGTTTTCATATTTCCATTCGGTAATTTCAAGGTTTTCGTTTGAACTGGTTACTTGAATGGGCGCATGGTCAAGCCGAATTTCCATTTGCTGGCTACCATACACCCTTACATGATAACGGGTGTCCTTTTTATTCTTTTTTTCTATCCGGTACAGGTTAAACGTGGCTTTGTTGAGGTCGGCAGAATAATTTTGCTCTCGGTTACCAAAGCGGTAAATGAAAGTATATTCCTTGTTTTCCAACGGGGGCAGATAAAAATAGGTGTATCCCTGATCGTTAAAAAATGCAGGAATCACTACTCCGTCGACCGTTGCTTCCTGAACGAGGGCGTTTTGTGGATTTTTAATCTTAAGTACCATATTTTTTACAAAATCGTGCAAATAGGCCCATTGAGGCATTGCACGGTTATCGATATACACAGAACCCGGGTTTTCTTCTTGAATTATCGTGTATTTTTTATAAAGCCACTGGGCATTAAATTGTTCTGTGTTTTTTGCCAGATACCAGTTGGGTTGCGCTTGGATATTTTTAAAATATTCTATCCAACGGGCGTTGAGATCATCCTGAAAACTATCGTCGGTGGCAATCAGATTGGCCCAATGGGCTTCAATGAAATTTGTTTTTATTGCAGAGAGGTCTTTTTTTGGCAATGATGCCGGTTCAAACCAATAATTATCATAATTATGCCGGTCGATAACTAAAACACCGTTATCAATGCCACCCCCTTCTTCGATGGGTGGATTGAGTTCCGATACCTCCTGCAGCAGCGTGTTGGCATATTTTACACCGTTTTGTCGCAGAATTTTTCCTAAACTGTAAGGGTTGCCCGACGGATTCCAGTAATAGGAATAGGCACAGGGTACAAAACTTTCAGGAAAGGAGTGGCCGTTTTTTTTATCGATTCCGTACTGGGCAAGGATTTCTTTATAGCATTGGATATGCGCGTGAATTTCTTCTTCCGGCCAGGGGTGGTCATCCTGAATATTATACCATTCGGCACGTTTACGGATACCGTCTTCAGGCCAGTATTCATGCCCTACGCCATGGAGCGCAAATTCAAGATAGGCTGAATTTTCACTACATAGTCCATACTACGGATTTGATGAATGCTGATTTTATCCGAGTTATCCCAGTTTTCTTTTTCGCGTGTTGTTGTCGGGTACTGGGCACAGACGTTCAGGCGATCCATTTCGGCTAAAATAAATGCCCCCTGAAGGCGAATACCCAGCGCTTCACCGATTACCACAAACGGGGTATAATCCTGTTCGTCCATACGGTGACGAAACCCGATTCTCCACGGACCATTCTCCAGACCCTGAGAGCTTCCTTCAACCCATCCGAGGTCGTCGGTTACCATGGCAAAGGGTTCGGGTAAAACAACCTGAGCCTGTGATATTTCTTGGTTATTAGCCAGGAGCGATACAATCAAAAACATGATTATTGCAGTTTTATTTTTCATTTTTGCTGTTTATTGATGGGGGAAAGTTGAACCAGCAGTGCATGTTCAAACGATGTTACGAGAGAACCCACAGGACCCGTCACTATTCCCAATTCGATATTATTTACATAATCAGTTACCTGGTATTTTCCTTCCTGCAACCCTCTGAATTGAATTTCTCCGTTCCAGCCGGTTGCATAGAAAGCGTAGTAGAGGTTGCCGTTTTTACGAATCACATGGGTTTCGGGTGTATCAAAACCAATATCATAAAGATCGCCGATGTATTCCCCTTGGGAAAGGCGCATTTCATCATATAAATTAAACCAGAACTTCCAGATTTTTTCTTTTTCAGGAGTAAGGACAAACGTTCCGGAGGCCGACGGGTTGTCGTTAGGCCAAGTAAATTTTGTCCCGGGAACAGCTCCGATTCCGAAGGTGGTTTCAAAATCACTGGCATTATCCGAAAGTTCTACATGATCGCCATAGTAGGCGGTGTTGGGCATTAGTGCACGGTACACTTTTCCTTTAAGTCTGATTTGCCACGAACTGGTGGGGTCGGAGCTTACGGCCTGATTCATGTAGGGCATAATAAAATAATTACAGCAACAGCCACAGGGACAAATTTCAACCACAGCATCCGGTTTTATAGCGCGGGCCTTTTTATACAATGTATCAAAAAAGTGTGGCAATGCTTCCACCGATTGGGCCGGATAGTCGGGGGGCCTGGAATAATTATAATCGCACGGTACACTGTTAAGATGTTGTCCATCCAGTTTGAGTCCGTCGAAGCCCCAGTCTTCCATAAACATTTCAATGGTTTCCATGGTGTGGCGAATGGTGCCATCATACTGTGGCGCCATCATGAAGCAATCCCACCAGGTAACAAACTGAGGCGATTGCATTTCATTGATGAGAAGCAGGTTCGGGTCTTTTTGGTAGAGCTCCGAACGCAGGTCAATGGCCAGTGGTGCATACCATAACTTCGCTTTGAGGCCATAGTCGTGGATGGTTTTTACAAAATCTTTCATCTGACGGTCTCCGCCGGGAAATTTCTGTTTGTTCAATGTCCAGTCGCCCTCTGTTACCTGAAAACCATCATCCAACACGGCCCATTTTATTCCCAGTTCTTTTACTTTTGGAAGAGTGCCGATTACTTCTTCGAGTGTAAAATTGCGTTCATAGCCCCATGCACACCATATTGATTCAAAGGCGGCCTCTTCAGACTCCGGGAACCGGATACCCAATTTTTGCATCAGTGCAGAAAAGGTTTGTAGTGGTACAAAACAATCGCCGGTATGCAGGTAAACAAAGGTTTCATACGTGGTTATTGCATTTCCGGGATTAATATTTTCGTTGGTATTAAACTCCACGGCCGACCGAATTCCGGAAGTGGCTGTTTTCATCTCTACGGGCAGAGAAACCATTACTTGTTTTGTTTCCAGCACTCCGGTAGCCATTCCGCCGTCTTTTCTCCACAGATCAATCACCGGAATGCCTCCCCCGTAATCTGAACTATTCTGGCCCATGTAATTTTTACGGTAGTATCCGGGCTTGACCGGCAGTATCCAATCCGGGCGGCTGGAATACGTCGCACCCTGAAACGACCAGGCCAGCGTGTCGACGGCATTGAATGTATAGGCGTTGTTTGTCCACCCGGTTACCCGTAACGGATGATTCATCTGATTCGTATATTCTACTTGCGTGGAAAATAACCCCGGATAATTATCGTATACCGTGATACGCAATTCCTTTTGGATTTTTATTTCATCGTTGTGGAATAATCCGGTAAGATGATGCACGGTTGAAGGACCAAAGGGTCCGTTTATCTGCTCAACAGCGGTTTCTTTAAGCACAAAATCCTGTAGTATTCCATAATTGGTCTCCAGGGTTTCGCTTTGTGAAAAATCATGATGCAGCGGTTCATGGATAAAGGTATCGCCCACTACTTTTGAATGCATATTTTGGTTAAACTGCACGGAGAAACCATTTCCGTCGACCACATAGTCGTTCCGCTGGCAGGAGGTTGAAATAATTACCAATACGATAAGCCACAAGAGCGGAGTTGTGTGATTTTTGTTCATATTATTGACTGTTAACCAGTTTTAGTTTTTCGGTGATTAATTCAGTAACGCGGGAAGTGGCCTTAGGAAAGACTTTTCGTAAGTCAATTTCATCCGAATCCTTGAGTGCATTTTTTAGCGACGACATAAACAGGTCTTTAATTTCTGTGGCCAGATTTATTTTACATATACCGTTAGCAATGGCTTTTTGTATATCAGGGTGAGAAATTCCGGAACTCCCATGGAGCACGAGTGGAAGGTTGGTTGCTTTCGAAATTTTCCGAATCAGATCGAAACGTAATTCTGGTTTTTCTTTGTAAAATCCATGGGCAGATCCAACGGCCACTGCCAGTGCATCCACATTTGTTTCCTTTGCGAAGTACAGCGCTTCTTCGGGTTGGGTAAATTTTTTACGGGATGCATCCTGCCCCAGTTTAGCCACAAATCCCAATTCGGCCTCAACGGCCACATGATGCTGTGAAGCAAGCGCTACCACCTTTTTTGTAAGCGAAATGTTTTCCTCCAGGGGTAATTCACTGCCATCAATCATCACCGAGTCAAAACCGTTAAGAATACATTGTTCGGCCAAAGCGAATGAATCGCCATGATCGAGGTGGAGCCATCCGGTTACTCCATAGGAGTTAAGGCCAGTGCGTGCCATTTGGCAGGCCAGGTCGAGCCCCATGTATTCGATACTACTGCGGGTAAGCTGTAAAATTACCGGTAACCCGGTAATTTTTGCAGCCTGAAGTATTCCCTGCAAGGTTTCCAAATTATAGAAATTCGTTGCAAGTACTGCCTTTCCCTGTGCTTTACACTGTTTCAGATATTGATTTATCTTCATATCAGATTCTAATTTTTACTCCGAAATGATCCGAAGCAATTTGAATAATATGGTCTTTCGATCTGAAAGCACCAGTTCCACCCGCTGATGTAGTGTTGACTGCACCCATCAGATTTCCAAATTCTACACATTTCTCCAGGGGTTCGGCTTGAATAAAACGTGAGATAAAGCCGGCATTAAAACTGTCACCGGCACCAATTGCATCCTTGACGTTGATGTTCAGAAAGGCCTTCTTTCTTTTTATTACGCCATCGGATTGCGCTAAAACCGCACCACGGCTTCCATCTTTTATTATTATTGTATTGGCCATTGGCCTGAGTACCTCCAGCGCTTGCTGAATGGTTGATGTGTTGGTTAACAGAAGTAATTCCTGAAGGTTGGGCATGAAAATGTCGACATAAGGAAGTATTTTCGGCAGATCCAGATCCCAGCGCTCTTCGGGGTCCCATTGGGAGTCGAGCGATGTGGTACACCCGTTTTCTTTTGCCATCGCAAAGAATTCTCCCAGCGAATCTTTAATGCCGGGTTGTAAAAAACAGGAAGAAAAATGGATATGACGAGCCTGCGCCAGCACTTCAGGTTTAATATCAGCGATCGAAAGCGTTGCCATTGCGCCCATGTGGGTCACATTCGCGCGGTCTTCGTTATAATTCATAACCACAGTGGCTCCGGTTTTGCTTACTTCCGATGTGATGAGTAAAGAGGTATCGACCTTTTTTTCATGTAGCGCTTCTTTCACAAATTGTCCGAAAAGATCATTTCCTGTTTTTCCTAAAAATGCGACTTTTGCACCAAGGGCTGCGGTATTAGCGGCAAAAATTGCCGTTGAACTTCCCAGGGTAAGTGTCATTTCATTTGCCAGAATTTCTTTGCCAATCTCCGGGAAACCATGTATTCCGTTCAAAATCAGGTCAACATTGAGTTCACCAACAGCGATAACATCAAATTTTCGGCGTGTATCCATGGGTTTTTATAACTTATTGTTGAGATTTACCAGATTAAAGGCTGTAAAGTATTTATCCATAGCATGTTCAATGGGTGTAAGTACAATAGTTTCCGCATCAATTCCGTTACGGTTGAGGTTATCAAAGAGAATTTCGCGTGCTACAAGTACTTCCGGGTTTTGCCAAATGTATCGACAGCCGGTTTGGGTGAGCCAGTGCTTTCGTTCCTGCGAAAGGTCGTCGAATGCGAGGTGTTTTTCTTCGGGTTGCAGCCATTTTTTCCACCGCCCTGAGTTTACCACTGCTTCCTCCAGTTTTTTGCTAATCTCAGAAATGCGGGCTATCCTGCCCTTACGAAAAAGTGTCGTTTCCAAACCTTCCGCTTCCATAAGTCCATTGTATTCCGATACGGTAAATTCCGGTCCAACATTGGCTGCTCCCATTCCTGAAAGCGGATACGCTTCCGGGTTGGAAACATCATCGGTGTAATGCCCCTTTATTGCACTATTAAATGATGCAACTTTTGTGGTAAGGTTGCGCGCCACCTCTGTATCAAAAAGAGTGGTATGCAGATCAGTACCTACTTTTCCTACGATAAAGCAAGGCCATACATTATTCAGGTTTTTTTTATGTAACCCGTCTTTTAACAGCATAAGAAAACGATCAAATACTGATTCATCTGCCAGTCCGCCGTGAACTTCTTCGGTTCCCACTTCATAACTGATGGGAGCGGCTTGTGTTCGTTGGCGGTAGGCCTCAATATGGGCAATAAGCTCAACGGTACGCTGCGCTACGGTTTCAATGGCAATTGTTTCGCCTTGCGGAAGAAAAATATCTACTGTTGGGTCAACATGAATAAGGTCGTATCCCGCATCTACTGATGCTTCGAATGATTTTTTTACTGCATCCATGGCCTTTTTTTCCGGCCATTTTTCAAGGGTTTGTAAATCTTTTAACCAGGGGCCACCGTGATCAACGGCAATAATAACCGGCCCGGTAAAATGGATAGATTCAGCTTCGATGCGAACGGTATCCACAAATATTTTCTGTGTCATGCCCGTATACCCTTTGTCCAGGTCGACCTGATTCAATGTGGCCGCGAACAGTATGGGAGCATGGTTACGTTTCGCAGCACGCAGCGCCGCTTTAATTACAGTAAGGGAATTCGGACAGGCCGCAAAAAGTGTACGCGGTGGTTCTCCTGCTTCATGAAGCATCTTAATGCGATGCAGAATATACTCGGTTAGTGGGTATCCCTGTGCTTCTGCTTTCTGCCGGTAATTAAAATCTGACATTTTATTTTGTGTTTTTATACGGATAAATATTAACGCCTGTTACCACCCGTGAAATAGTTCCCGATTTTGACGGTGAATCGGGAGAGAGTCCGAAATGAAGGGATTTAAACATTCCCAGCAACTGGGGAAAAACCACATGCATCACGCATAAATAATCGTCAGGCAAGTACATCTCCCCGCATTTTAATGCGATACGGAAGTTGAACAAATCTACGGGGAGCGTAATTTCTTTGTGAAAAACGGCCACCTGGCATAATCCTTTTCTGCCCGCATTGATTTGATTTACCAGATCGTATTCATATTGCCGCACATACGGGTCGTCAGAAAAGAGATAAACAAGCAAGGTGGAATTATCAATAACCGCTTTTGGCCCGTGGCGGAATCCGAGGAACGAGTCGCATTTGCAGATGACCTTTCCGTCGGTAAGTTCTTGAAGTTTCAGATGTGCTTCCCTGGCGGTACCCCTTAAGGGTCCGCTACCCAGAAAAATTGCCCGCTGAAAGGGTGCTTTTGCAATTTCACGGATAGTGGCCGCATAGTTATTTATCATTTTTGTTACCGCCTCTGCCAAATAATGTACCGGAGCATACGCTGCTTCGATGGTATCGATTTTAGAAATCAGCAAACAGGCCAACATCATTGAACTGAAGCTGGAGGTCATGGCGAGGCTTTTGTCGTTGGTTTCCGGAGGCAGTAATATCCGCAATATATTTTTTGTGGAATTTGCATTATACAGTTGTCCGTCGGCATTGCAGGTAATAATAATATGGTATACCGGATGCGAGATTTCATTGACCATATTAAAGACCGCCAGACTTTCAGGGCTGTTTCCGCTTCTGGCAAACGAGATTAGCAGCAAGGGGGAATTTTCAGGTAAGTAATAAAGTGGGTGCGAGAGAATATCGGTAGTAGGTATCGACTGTGCCAGATGGTGTGCACTTTTTGAGAAGGCGGAAGTAATGGCATCACCGATATAGGCTGAACTGCCAGCCCCGGTGAGTATTATTTCCAGTTTCTCTTCCGCAAAGGCTTATGTCAGAAATTCCTGAATTTCTTTTTTTCTTTCTTTGATCAGGTGGTAGGTTTTTTCCCATACCCACGGTTGTTGAACAATTTCGGTTGCCGTATGCCATGGAAGTGAATTAATCGAAACATGATTCGTGTCTGTCGTTGTCATACCCCCAGTTTTCATTTCGATTTATTATGTTTAACTTTCGTTTTATTTCTTTTACAAATATATAAAAGCTTTTAAAAACTATTACAGAAATTAAATTTTTTTTATAAAAACAGATTTATTTGTCAAAAAATGTTTATTCATAATGCATACAGGCGATTTTTCAGTTTCGGTTTTGGTTATTTTTTTAGAAAAGGAAAATGTATTTAGGTTTCGTATTGTTTCGTTTCGTAATGAAATATTATTTATATTTGCCTCATTAAACTATCTGTTATGCGTAATCCAAACTCAGCTCTCGACCGGCGTACTTATATTCTTGAAAAGCTTCGCGTAAATAAAAACATAACTGTCAATGAGTTAATCAAGAAATTTCAGGTTTCTGCAGTCACAATTCGTAAGGATCTGGATCAACTTGAACGGAAAAATCAGTTATTGAAAGTGCGTGGTGGAGCTATCCATATTTCCAATACAAATATTGGGGAAGATATGGATCTGGGGGTTAAACAGGAAAAGAATAAAACCGAGAAACAAAATATCGGAAAGATAGCCGTTACTCTCATTCAGGAAAATGACACTATTATACTTGATAGTGGAACCACTACTATGGAAATCGCTAAACGTTTGGAAAAATTTCAGAATATTACAATTATCACTAATGCGTTGAATATTGCGCAGTATCTGGCCGGATACAAGCGGTTTAATGTGATAATTCCCGGTGGATACCTGCGGAATAAGTCCCTTTCTATGGTGGGCTCAATGGCTGAATCCTGTCTGCGGAATTTTTTTGTCGACAAACTGTTTCTGGGTATTGATAGTTTTGATCCTGAAAAAGGGGTTTCCACCCCCAATATGGAGGAAGCAAGCATTAATCAAACGATGATTTCCATTGCCAGAGAGGTTATAGCTGTCTTTGACTCCAGTAAATTTCACCGCCAGAGTTTTGCCCATATTGCACCCTTATCAAAAATAAATACCATTATAACCGATAGTGGAATATCACGGGAGATGGTGGAACAACTGGAAAGCAGAAATATTAAAGTTATTATCGCATAAACTAAATCTGAATGAAAGAAAAAAGAAGATGGCTGTTGTTTGCCGTATTGGTTACTCTGTTTTGGGGTGTTTGGGGTGCATTGATTGAGATTCCGGAAAAAGGAGGATTCCCCGCTACTTTGGGTTTTTCGGTATGGGCGTTAACCATGATTCCTTGTGCTTTAGTGGCTATGAAAAGGGTCAATTTTGCCCTGGACAGGTCTCGGAAGCAAGTGTTGTATGGTATGTTAGTGGGGTTAACAGGTGCCGGGGGACAGTTGGCCCTGTTTCAGGCACTTCGTGAAGGCCCTGCTTTTATTATTTTTCCCCTGATTTCATTGTATCCCATCATTACTATTATCCTCTCTTCCCTTTTATTGCGTGAACGTACTTCATTGCGTGGATGGATTGGAATCGCCATTGCCCTTCTGGCCATCTTTTGCCTTTCGTGGTCGAAACCTGAAGGCACGGAGATTTCGGGTGTTTTGTGGATTATTTTTGCTACACTTGTATTTTTTGCCTGGGGCATTCAGGCTTTTTTTATGAAAAAGGCCAATAATATTATGCGTGCTGAGAGCATTTTTACCTATATGACATTCTCTGCCGTGATCATGATTCCCCTGGCTCTGGGAATGACCAACTGGGAACAGGATATTAACTGGAGTTTTTCCGGGCCTTGGCTGACGGCATTCATTCAGGTTCTCAATGCCATTGGTGCGCTGATGCTGGTGTATGCCATCCGGTACGGAAAATCCATTATTGTAGTCCCAATGACTTCACTGGCTCCGGTCATAACTATTATTTTGAGCTTGATTATTTACGCTGTTTTCCCGGGTCCGGTGATGATTGCGGGTATGGTGTTGGCGGTAATTGCAATTTATCTTTTTGCAGAATAACCTCCGGAAGAGGATTTGTTGATACCATTCCCTGAAAAAAGCTGCTTCATTACGAAAGCAGCTTTTTTTGTGTTATTTTTTCCCGGGGGCTTTGGTCAGAATTGTTCATCATATTTTGTCCATAACTCGTCGCCTAAGCGCCAGGCCCTCTTAATGACCCGGTTTCCCCATTCCATGGAATAGTCGGTCAGGTATTGTATGGCCGCATCTTTTCCTTTGGAAGCATAAATTTTTTTGGCCGTTTCTTCCACTTCTGCCTGTTTGTCGAAGAGTTGTTTTTGCAGGGGCTGCCAAACGGCATCCACATCGTATCGCATATCACCCCAACGTTGTGCGGTCAGCGTACCCAGCCGGTTGAAAGCCCACCATGCCGACTCTGTCGTGTACCCGTTAACGCGGCCGGGCACTTTGTAGGGCCTCGGTACATCCGTCACACTTCCATATATGGGTACATAAATAGAGGTGGCCACGTTGTCCTGAGCCAGCCATACTACGCCTCCGATTTCGTTCGGCAGCCAGTTGCGGCATTGAATAATCGTAGCATACATGGTATACCAACGGGCAATGGTTCGTTCGCCCAATTCACCCCAACCCCCGTTTATACGGAGCATTTTTAGCATATCATACGGCATGTGTGGACTGGCCAGCGGAGAGATGATTGCTTTTCCTTCTTCATTTACTACCCGTTGGTCTTTTGTCATGTCGTAGGGGGTTCCTTCGTAATAATCTTTAAAGACTTCCACGAGCTTTTCCAGGCTGACGGGTTGATCCGGTTTTACTGAGAAAGGATAATCGCCGGCCATGGGATCGAGTTTAAGTGAGGGGGCGAGCAGGTCAAAAACGCGCCATTCGCGGCGCCAGGCGGCTACCGAGGCCCTGCTTTCTGGTGCGTAGGCATAGCAAAAGGAGAAGGGCCCTTCGTTGGGGTTCCAGTACCCGTTATTTTTTGCGATCTCCAATATATTTTCCGAGGCCATGAAGTGGTCTGGATCGCTGAGATTGATTTGTTTTATAGTGCTGGCATTGGCATTCACTGAAATATGATCATTCGGAACCCGTTGCGCTACCCAGATAGCGCCTGTTTTTCCTTTGCCCGGCCCGACGATTTCAAAATGCCAGACTTCATCTTTATCGGCAAGGGTAAGGCATTCTCCGGCGTCATTCCAACCATATTTTTTTGTGAGTTCATCGGCCATTCGTATGGCTTCACGTGCTGTTGTGCAGCGTTCGAGCATAAGTCGACAAAGACGCTGGCAATCGATCAGCCCTGCATCCGATTGAAGTTCTTCCCGTCCTCCGAAGGTTGATTCGCCTACGCCCAGTTGTTGCGTATTCAAGCATGGGTAGGCGGTATTGATAAATCCATAGGTTTCTTTTACCTGGGGAATTTCACCAATTTCGCGATGCGCATAAGCCGGCATGGCCTGGCTGTTGTCGGCTTCTCTTTTATACATTTTTGTTGTAGCTCCTTCGGGATGCTTTTTTGCGGGGATGACATCCATCCACGAGCGCGTACGGTGCGAATCGTCTGTATGGCTGGTGATTACTGAGCCATCTGAGGAAGCCAACCGACCAACGGTGATGGAGGTACAGCCTTCGGGCACTCCAGCAGCCCAGTCACTTTTATCGATCTGTGCGCTGGCATTCAATATTCCTCCCGAAAAGGCAATTATTGCCATACTTTTTCTTAATGTTGAGAATCTTTTTCTGTTCATACACTTTTTTTTAATAAATGATGCATTGCCCGCTGGTTGCTGTGGTGGTCACGGCAGGATAGCAGCGAACAGTGTACAATAATAGTGATTTCGTTCAACTATAAAAAGTCTGGCCTGATGTGAAATCATTTTTTCCTGATATACGGCTAACTTTTGTATTTTTGCGTTTTAAGGACAGGAGGCAAATTCATGAGCGATGCGATAAAACATGAATGTGGAATAGCAATGATACGTTTGCGGAAACCACTGGAATATTATATCGGAAAATATGGCACCTCACTTTATGGCATAAATAAGCTGCAGTTGCTCATGGAGAAACAGCACAATCGTGGGCAGGACGGCGCAGGGATGGCGTGTGTAAAATTTGATATGCCTCCCGGAACCCGCTACATTAACCGGTTACGCTCTAATGCTGCTTCCCCGATTAAAGATCTTTTCAATAATATCAATCAGCAGTTTGAAAATATTAGCCGGCAGAATCCAAAAAGAATCATGGATGTGCAGTGGATGAAATACCATGCCGAGTTTACCGGTGAATTGTTCCTGGGTCATTTGCGTTATGGTACTTTCGGGAAAAACGATATCCATAATTTGCATCCGGTGATGCGCATAAATAACTGGAAGACAAAAAATCTCGTTCTTGCCGGAAATTTTAATCTGACCAATGTTGATGAATTGTTTGAAAAATTGGTGGCTTATGGCCAGTATCCTATTGAAACTTCTGATACTGTGACTATTCTCGAAAAGATCGGCCATTTTCTTGACGATGAGAATGAGGCCTTATATGCCAGGTTTAAGGGAGAGGGATACCAGAAGAGTGAAATAACCGATCATATTATTGAACACCTTGATTTGCTTACAATTTTAGAGAATTCCTCGAAATATTGGGATGGAGGGTTTGCCATTGCCGGGATGTTGGGGCACGGAGATGCTTTTGTTATGCGTGATCCGACCGGTATTCGTCCTGCTTTTTATTATGAAGATGAGGAAGTTGTGGTGGCTGCATCAGAACGCCCGGTGATTCAGACTACCTTCAATCTAAAAACGGAGGATGTAAAGGAAATTGAGCCGGGGCATGCCCTGATTATTAAAAAAAGCGGGGAGGCTTATCTTCAGCGCTATTCCCCTGAAGTGGACCGGAAATCCTGTTCTTTTGAACGAATCTATTTTTCCCGCGGAACGGATGAGTCTATTTATCAGGAGCGTAAAGCCTTAGGGATCGCTTTAACCCGTAAAATTCTGGAAGCCGCTGACTATGATATTGAACACACGGTATTCAGTTATATTCCCAATACCGCCGCGGTAGCCTTTTATGGGTTAATGGAGGGGTTGCACACCTATTGCGATTCTATCAAAGCTGAACGGATTGCTGCGTTGGACAACCTGAACGACTCCCGGAAAATTGCCGATATTCTTGCCTTCAGGCCCCGCATGGAAAAAGTCGCGGTGAAAGATATTAAGCTGCGTACATTTATTACTGAAGATTTGTCGCGTGACGATTTGGTTACTCATGTGTACGATATCACCTATGGTTCGGTCAGAGCAGGAATTGATAACCTGGTGGTGCTCGACGATTCAATTGTCAGAGGGACTACCCTGAAGAAAAGTATCATCCGTATTCTGGCGCGCCTGGAACCAAAGCGTATTATTGTTGCTTCTTCTGCACCGCAAATTCGTTACCCCGATTGTTATGGCATTGATATGGCGAAAATGGGCGATTTTATCGCCTTTAATGCCGCTATTGCGTTGCTTAAAGAACGCAATATGCAGGACGTGATTAACCGGGTATATATAAAATCCAAAGCCCAGGAACAGGCACCGAAAGAGGAGATAATAAATTTTGTTAAGGAGATTTATGCACCTTTTACGGTAAAAGAGATTAGCCATAAAATTGCTCAGCTTCTTACGCCTTCCGGAACAAAACCGGAGGTGAAAATTATCTACCAGCATACTGATGATCTGCATCTTTGTTGTCCCAATCATACGGGTGACTGGTACTTTACCGGTGATTATCCTACCCCGGGAGGGAATAAAGTAGTCAATAAATCCTTTATCAATTATATTGAAGGGAAAAATGAACGTGCGTATTAAACTGGTTTTGTTTTTCCCTGTTGATAACTGGCCTGAATTGCAGCAGCAATATCCGAAAATTCACTGGCAGTGAGGGTTAATTTGGGTTTGGAGAAGTCAATGTCGTAAATTCCATTAATTGGAACCAGATGAATATGTGCGTGGGGTACTTCCAGGCCTAATACTGCCACGCCGACTCGTTTGCAGGGGATAACGGCATCAATGGCCCGGGCTACTTTTTGGGCAAACACCCAAAGTCCCGAATATTCGTTTATCCCCAGATTAAAAATATAATCAGTTTCTTTCTTGGGGATAACTAACGTATGCCCTTTAGCCAGTGGATTAATGTCGAGGAAAGCCAGGTAATTTTCATCTTCTGCTACCTTGTGACATGGGATTTCACCGGTTACTATTTTTGAAAAAATACTTGCCATGCTATGAAGTGTAAGTTTGCGGGTTTATTAACGTGAAATTTGCATTATTTCAAAGGGGATGATGCCTGCAGGTACTTTTATTTCGGCAATCTCACCCGATTTTTTGCCCAGCAGTCCTTTGGCAATAGGTGAGTTAATTGATATTTTACCTTTTTTAAGGTCAGCTTCACTTTCCGGAACCAATGTATATTCCATAGTAACCCCGTTTTTCAGGTTTTTAATTTTCACTTTGGAAAGAATAAGCACCTTTGATGTATCCAGTTTTGATTCATCGATAATGCGGGCATTACGAATGGTTTCCTGGAGTTTGGCGATTTTCATTTCCAACAGGCCCTGTGCTTCTTTTGCTGCATCATATTCGGCGTTCTCTGACAGATCGCCTTTATCTCTGGCTTCGGCAATCTGGTGTGAAATGGCGGGGCGTTCCACACGGATTAACTGGTCGAGTTCTGCATTCAATTTGGCCAATCCTTCTTCAGTATAATATTTTATTTCTCCCATGATTTGTGTTATCTAAAATTGGTAAAAAACGACAAAAAAGACCCTTGTCTCAAGGGTCCTTTTTGCAAAGATAAAAATTTTTATTCTATGTTGTATCCTTAAATGCTAGAAATCCAAGACAATACCAATAGAATGGATACCATTCCATGGGTTTGTGTCACGATAGGAATAATCGATGGCAAAGCCTGAACCTATTTCTTTATTGAAAGGAACATTAATCGTAGCGCCGAAACTTGGCCCGGTATAGATCGTTGTGCTTTTTGAAGTAGCGATATCGCTTTCGTAAGTATAACCCCCTCTGATGACTAGTAAATCTTTGAGCGAGAACTCCAGTCCGCCCACGATTTGGTCTTTGGAAAAGGCATTGGAAATAAATGTTCCGGATACT
>Ga0116152_10000200_pt1 | contig 48927 bp, 58 predicted proteins | sample AD_UKC119_MetaG_FD_89894 | JGI IMG/M metagenome (GOLD analysis project Ga0116152, IMG submission 89894) | Active sludge microbial communities of municipal wastewater-treating anaerobic digesters from Hong Kong - AD_UKC119_MetaG | ecosystem: Engineered > Bioreactor > Anaerobic > Digestate...
CAAGGGGGTGGTGAGTTGAATCTTCAAATTTTGAGATAATTTGCAATGTGATTAAATTAGAGACAGAAAGCCCATAAATGTCTTTTTTGCGTAAACGGTCTTTTACTTTTTCTAGCTCAGAATTAACCGCGCGGTCTAAGTCTCTAACAGCGCCGAAAAAGCTTATTCCGAGAGAGGGGGAGTCTTTTTGGGTCTCGTCCATTGTTCTGGCCTCACATTATTTTCAATAATGCTGTCTTTTACAGGATATAAAGGCCCAAGTCAACAAATTACGGAAAATTAAAAATCATTTGCTAAAAGGTGAATCTTTCTACTTTTTATTCGAAAGAGTGAATATATTGACCGTTTGGGGTGCGCGCTCCAGGAGGTTCTGGCGCTTTCCAATAGCTCTCATCAGGGGGAGTATTCTCTTGAAGGACTGGGTTTTGGGCAACAATACAAAATCTGGCTTTGGTGGAGCGTCCGTCGACAATTTGCCGCTGCCAGTCCAAACCTGCAGAACCGTGCATTTCTTTTTGGCTGAGTCCTGTGCAGGGTTTTTGTTCAGACTCCGATAGCATATCAATGGTGAGGGCAGATGCAGGGGAAGAGACAGCCATAAAAAAGACCACAGCAAATGGCTTTGATGCTTTGAACATAGTGAACTCCTTTAAAAACTTTACACCTTTAAAGAAGATACCTTTGCGATATATATGTCAATAAATTCTGTGTTATAAATCCACAAACCTATGGGTTTCAGCCTTGGCACCAGGGTGGGTGACCGCGCCTTCACGGGCAGAACCAACCGTTTGCGTATATTTCCAGATAGCACCACTTTGGTAATTATGGGCGCGTGGTTTCCAGTTTTTCTTGCGCTCGGCCAACTCATCTTCGCTCAATTTGACTTCCATTGTACCGTTTGAGGCATCAATGCGGATAATATCGCCGTCTTTGAGCAATCCGATAGGGCCGCCAACGTAGGCTTCGGGGGCGCAGTGCCCCACACAAAAACCGCGCGTTCCGCCAGAAAAGCGTCCATCGGTGATCAGTGCAACTTTATCGCCGAGCCCTTGACCATAAATAGCGGAGGTGGTGGAAAGCATTTCCCGCATACCAGGCCCACCTTTTGGCCCTTCATTGCGGATAACAAGGACTTCTCCTTCTTTGATTTGCTTGGCTTGCACGGCATCGAAACAGGCTTGTTCCCCTTCAAAAACGCGGGCTGGGCCTTCAAAGACAAGATTTTCAAGACCTGCGATTTTAACAATTGCGCCCTCAGGGCAAAGGTTACCTTTCAACGTCACAACGCCGCCTGTAGGATGAATAGGGTTCGATACAGGGTAGACGACATCCTGGTCCTTAGGCAGGCTGACGCCCTCTAAGTTTTCGGCAATGGTTTTGCCTGTTACGGTCATGCAATCCCCGTGGATGTATCCGTGGTCTAGTAGTTCTTTAAGAACAACACCAACGCCGCCAACATCATATAGGTCTTTGGCAACGTATTTGCCTCCTGGGCGAAGATTGGCAATCAACGGTGTGCGCTTAAACACTTCACCAACATCATGAAGGTTAAAGTCAATGCCACATTCATGTGCCATCGCTGGTAAATGAAGACCTGCATTGGTGGAACCGCCAGTGGCAGCAACAATTGCCGCTGCATTTTCGAAGCTTTTGGGGGTCACAATATCACGGGGGCGTAGGTTATTTTTAATCAAATTCATGACAGCGCGGCCAGACGCTTCAGCATATTCGTCACGGCTTTCGTAAGGGGCAGGGGCGCCCGCAGAATTAGGGAGCGCCAGTCCAATTGCTTCACTGACACAGGCCATGGTATTGGCGGTAAATTGCCCGCCACAGGCACCCGCCGAGGGGCAGGCGACGCATTCTAGTTCCTTGAGGTCCGAATCTGAAAATTCACCTGATGCATGTTTTCCAACACCTTCAAAAACACTAATAACATCAACATCTTTTCCGCGAAACTTACCAGGAAGGATTGACCCGCCATACATAAAAACAGACGGGACATTTAGACGGAGCATCACCATCATCATTCCTGGGAGGGATTTGTCGCAACCCGCCAGTCCCACAAGGGCATCATAGCAGTGGCCACGCATGGTGAGTTCGACGGAGTCCGCGATAATTTCACGAGAAACAAGAGAAGAGCGCATTCCTTCGTGCCCCATGGCAATACCATCAGTCACAGTAATCGTGGTAAATTCGCGCGGCGTTCCATGGGCGGCTTTCACGCCTTTCTTAACGGCCTGCGCCTGACGGGATAGGGCGATATTACAGGGGGCTGCTTCATTCCAACAGGTGGCGACGCCAACGAAGGGTTGATGAATCTCTTCTTCCGTCATTCCCATGGCGTAGTAATAAGACCGGTGCGGCGCTGATTTAGGCCCTTCGGTGACGTAACGTGAAACAAGTTTGGATTTATCCCATTTGGTCGTCATAAAAATCTCCTGATAAAAATTTCAGAAGAACCCTAGGCAAAATAAAGGAAAATGAAAAGATTAAATTTTAGGGTTGAGACGGACAGTTTTGTTCAAGGTAAGTGGTTGCGACCTTAATTCGTCCGTCCTTGTAAGTTTGGGCCTCCTCTGTCGAAACCGCGATACGATCAGCATTTTTAAGGTCGAGCGTGGCGGCTTCGCAGGCATCAAGAGGTTTTACGTTATTATAAGCAATCCCCGAACACGAACCAACAGCAAGTAGAAAAGCCACTCTCAGGCCGTTTTTTCTTAAAAATGAAGTACTGCGCGTGATCTTGTTGTCGGTAATTATACTCATCATAAACTCCCTTGGTTATCGAGAATTTATACGAATTCAATTAAATTATGTCAATATTAAAGACCGTCATTGACGTTTGGTGTATTGCTCTGGCTTTTTGATTTAGCAACGGCCCTAGCTTTCTCGATCGCCTTTTTGAAACGGATAGGCTGTGCAATAGGGGGAAGCACAACTTCACCCACACCCATTCCACGAACCATAACACGGCCATAGCCTAGCACACGACCCAAAACGCCCTGAAGCACGTTGACTCCCTCGATCCGGTCAATGTTAATTTCACCGACGGCCCGTGCAATGAGTCCTCTTTTATAGACAAGGCGGGCATCGGTCACGCCAATCTCGGTTGTGGCTCTGATAATCATCATCTGGGAGAATTTAAGAACACCAAGGATAAACACAAAAAAGCTCAGAATTTTAACGGTAGGATGTAACAAGCTAATTTGACTGGCCAGGCTGATACCCTGTGGCATCTGTGTTTTGAACATTATCGGATAAAACTTAATGGCAAAAACAATAATGGCTACCGAAAAACCAATGCCAAAAATAACATTAAAAAAGGCCTTAACGTTGTACATCCAATGAAAGCGCGCGATATGAATAAGCTTTTCACCATCACCAAGAGATTGCCTGATATAATCCATGTTATTAAGGCCTTTCTAATCTAATCGCCGAACGAGATTCCAATCCCTCGCGCGGTGTGCACCATCGTATCATCAGGATCAACAGCTTGGTAGGCCGCAATCGCTTTTTCAATTGAAACATCCACGACTTCTCTGTTTTTCCAAGCTACCATGCGGTCAAACTGACCCTTTTCAATCAGGTCAACGGCTTTGACGCCAAAGGCCGTAGCCAGAAGGCGATCATTATAAGTAGGGGGAGAACCGCGCTGCACATGCCCTAAAACAGTGACACGGGCTTCAAAGCCTGTGGCTTTAGAAATCTCACCACTGAAATAATTTCCAATACCGCCATAGCGGGACTGCCCATCTGAATGGGTCACCATAAAAGGTTTTCCATCAATGGTTTTGACGGCTTCGGATACAATGACCAGAGCAAAGTTACGCCCTTTCTTTTTTACCTTTTTAATTTTTTCGGCAATTTTTTCAATTGTGTAGGGGATTTCTGGAATCAAAATAACATCTGCACCACCTGCAATACCAGCGGCAAGGGCGATATGGCCCGCATCCCGTCCCATGACTTCTAAAATCATGACACGGTCATGACTGGCGGCGGTTGGTTGTAAACGGTCAAGGGCCTCGGTGGCTACAGCCACGGCAGTATCAAAGCCAACAGATGTTTCCGTTTCACCAATATCATTATCAATGGTTTTCGGAATGCCTACCATGGGCACGCCGCCTGCCTGTGCTAAACGCCGTAAAATGGCATGGGAGCCGTCTCCGCCAATCCCCACAACAGCATCCAGTTTCATTTTTTTGTAATTGGCAATGATTTCTTCTGTACGGTCTTTAAATGTTCCATCAGGCATAGGGAAGTGGAAGGGATCTCCCTTGTTGGTCGTGCCCAAAATGGTGCCGCCCATGCGCATGACCGTCCCGTCAAACTGTTCGGGCAGCAAAACGCGATATTCGGGCTCATCCCCCAGTAATCCTGCGGTTCCATCAACAATGCCGTAGGTTTCCCATCCTTTTTGATGGGCGCTATGGACAACGGCGCGGATCACCGCATTAAGGCCTGCGCAGTCACCGCCACTGGTCAGAATTCCTATTCTTTTACTCATTTTCTTCTACAATCTTCGTTCTTGGAGATTAACAATAGTTTGACTTTGCTTAGTTTTACAGCATAAGTCCTTCTAAACCAAAAGAAAAACAGCCTAAATTTCAGTTTTTATACACTTTGTTAAATTTTTCTGGTAAACTATCTAAATCTAATAAATTAATAGAAAATTCTGATTTTTATGGAAGATATAGAAGATCTTAAAGAGAAGCTTGTCGAACTTGAGTGCGAGCACAGGGATCTGGATCAGGTCATTGACCGAATCCGGACCACGCCGCCTATTGATTTTTTGCAAATGAAGCGTCTTCAAAAGAAGAAACTTTTCCTAAAAGATCAGATTCAACATCTCAAAAGTCAGATCATCCCTGATATCATCGCTTAAGTGTCAGGGGCAGGGCGCTAAAGTCTGTTTATAAATATAAAAAACTTCGAAGTTTTATTGGGGTTGGGTTTTTAATCTGACATAGTTACTGACATGTACTTCAAAATAAAATCCTGTTTTTGCATCACTGTTTTTCTCTCTGCGCTCTTTCCTTCAATGGCGCAGGCTCAATTTGAGTCCGCACAAAAAACGATAGAAATTATTCGCGAAGAACATTCTGCTCTGCAGGTCGAAACGGCGTTGTTCAAGGCGCTGGAAGAAGGGCAAGTTGAAGGACAGAGATTTCGTGACAAATTGGGCATGAAGGCTTTTTACGAAGCGCGCGGTTATGAAGAAGCGTGGTTGCAAAGCTCTTTTTTGGGACAGCCTAAAGCCAATAAAATTCTTAAAGTATTGGAAGAGGCATGGCGGCACGGTCTCAATCCGCAGAACTATCACGTCGACGAAATTAGAACGTTGATGGACAGAAATGATCAGAAGGAAAATTTCAAACTGGATTTAGTGCTAAGCGATGCGTTGGTGCGTTACGGTCAGGATTTATCAGGGATGCGCGTTAACCCAAAATCAATTGGGCAAAGTGCAAAATATTGGCGCACGCCTCTTCATGCTGAAGATATTTTAAGGCACGTTGCCGATACCACGGATACAAATGCCGCGCTGTATGGTCTTGCCCCCCAAGGAAAGTTGTACAAAACATTGCAGAGCGAGTTAGAGCGTTTGTATAAAATCAATGCATCCGAAAATCAGTATGATCCCATCAGGGTAAAAGGCATTTTACGTCCAGGAAGTAGTAATAAATCTATACTGGCTATTCGCAAACGGATGGGCTTTGCCGCAGATGATAGTTTTGAAGGAGTGTATTATTACGATGACCAACTGGCACAATCTGTGATGGCGTTTCAAAAAGCACACGGATTAACACCTGATGGTATTATCGGGCCGCACACTGTGAAATTGATGAACATGACCAGTGAAGATAGCATTAATCAAATCTTGGTTAATCTGGAACGCTTGCGTTGGGTTGAACCAGAAAAACCGTCACGTTACGTGATGGTAAATGTGCCTTCTGCCATGTTATGGGCGATTGAAGATAATCAGGTTGAATTGGAAATGCCTGTTGTTGTTGGGCGTGAAAAGCGGCCCACAAATATTTTTAGTACAAATATTACAGGGATTAGATTTAATCCGCGTTGGACTGTTCCGCCGACGATTAAGCGGGATGACTATCTACCCAAGTTACGTGAGGATCCATACTATCTGACAGATCGCGGAATAGAATTGGTCGATAAGGATAATATGACCGTAGACCCAGGACTCGTAGACTGGAACCAAGCCACGTGGAGTGATGTAAATAATATGCGTATGGTGCAGGGGTCAGGCAGTGCGAATCCGTTGGGCTTGGTGCGTGTTATTATGGAGAATCCATATAATATCTATCTTCACGATACGCCGAGTAAATCTTATTTTAAACGCACGGATCGGGCGCTGAGTTCAGGTTGTATTCGGATGTCAGAGCCTCAAAAACTCGCAGATTTTGTGCTCTCTCATAATAATGGATGGTCTGAGGATCGAAAAAACCAGATTCTGGCCAATGGTAGACAAACAGATATCAGGGCGGATGAACCGCTTCCTGTATATATTTTATATCAAACAGTTTGGCTTGGGGATAACGGGCAGATTGTGTATGGTCATGATATTTACGGCCATGACGCTAAGTTATTGAAAGAATTAAAAAATATTAATGGGGTTGCAATTCCTGCCATGGATAGCGGTGTTAAAACCGCAAAAAGTTCCATTAATTCTTAAAATTTTATGCACAATTATTGATTTATTGAGAATAAGGATTTACCATTAATACTTATTGGGTGAATATTCATTCACCTGTCTTTATAGAATTTGGTACTGATAAATTTAGATAACCATAAAAAATAATAAAGATTTTAAAGAGATTTTGATCTCGCAAATGGACCGTTAAAAAGGGGTGCTTGCTTTGGCCGATACATCATCACAACAAAACAAAATAATTTTGCCAGATTCTAACAAAAATATAGATCGTCGTTCTTTCCTTGGTTTAGGGGCCGCCACTTTAGGCGGTGTTGTTCTTCCTTCTTTGCTCTCTCCTGCGATGGCAGCGAATTTTAAAAGTGGTGTCATTGATGATGGGACACGCCGCATCGCTTTTCGGAACACCCATACAGGGGAAAGTTTTTCTGGTGTTTATCGCGTTGGCGATAAATATCTACCTGATGCCTTTAAGCAGATGAATATTGTCTTACGTGATTTTAGAACGAATCAGGTTTATGCGATGGACCCGCGTGTTATTGACATCATCTACACAGTTCATCGCATGACAGGACAGCGTAAACCTTTTGACATTATTTCAGGATATCGCTCACCAAAAACAAACAACATGCTTCGCAAGACATCAACAGGGGTGGCTCAGAATTCTTACCACATGAAGGGGCAGGCCATTGATCTTCGTATGGAAGATTTTTCAACCGCTCGCATTCGTGATTTGGCAAAATCGCTTCGCGCTGGCGGCGTTGGTTATTACGCAAAAAGTGACTTTGTTCATATGGATTCAGGAGATTTCCGAACCTGGTAAGCGCTTAAAACGCTTGTTCTTATAACAATGATGATTAAGATGCCCTTAGATTAATCGGAAGGGCATTTTTTTTATGATTCTTATCGCGCTTGGCGCCAATTTACCTAGCGACTATGGGACGCCTGTTGATACTTTGCAGGCCGCTATGCACGCGTTGGAACTCAAGGGGGTAGAAGTTGTTGCAAGTTCGCGCATTTGGCTGACTGCGCCCGTTCCCTTTGATCCAGATCAGGATTGGTATCATAACAGCGTGGTTGCCGTAGAAACAAAACTATCTGCCTCGGAACTTTTAGATTTAATGTTGTCAATAGAAGAGGAATTTGGTCGTGTCCGCACGGTGAAAAACGCTCCTCGTTTGTTGGATTTAGATCTCATCGCTTATCATGATCAAGTTATTAAGGAAGGTGACCGTCTCATTGTTCCGCACCCAAAAATGAGTGAAAGATTATTTGTTCTTAAACCTTTAGAAGATATTTCTGAAAATTGGGTTCATCCTGTTACGGGTCACAATATTGCAAAAATGCTTCAAGACTTGCCACCAGGGCAGGAGGCAAAACCGATAGAAGGACCTCCCGCATGATTGATTTTAAAAAGGGGCCTCTTCTTATGGGGGTGGTGAATGTCACGCCCGATAGTTTTTCCGATGGGGGCAATTACCTTGATCCTGCTGCGGCCCTATCTCACGCGCGGCAACTCTTGGAAGAGGGAGCGGATATTCTCGATATAGGCGGAGAGTCTACCCGCCCCAATGCATCGCCCGTTTCTCCTGCGGAAGAGCAAAGCCGGGTTCTTCCTGTTATCGCGGCGCTTAAAAAAGAAAGGCCAGAAACCATTATTTCTGTTGATACCCGCCATGCCGATACGATGGAGCAGGCTATTGCTGTGGGTGCGGATATCATCAATGACGTTAGCGCTCTGACGCACGATCCGCGGTCTTTGGATGTGGTCGCAAAGGCAAAAGTTCCTGCTATTCTGATGCATATGCAAGGCACGCCAGAAACCATGCAGAACAAGCCAGAATACAACGATGTTGTTGAAGACATTCTGGCATACTTACGGGAAAAAATAGAAAAATGTGAAGCAGCAGGTGTGGATCAATCAAAAATTATCTGTGATCCTGGAATAGGTTTTGGCAAAACATTAGAAAATAATCTTACTATTTTGAAAAATTTGAATAAATTTCATTCTTTGGGGTGCTCCATTTTGCTCGGTGCAAGCCGAAAAAGTTTCATTGAAAAACTCGTCCCAGGGTCACCTGCGAATGAAAGATTGGCGGGCTCTCTCGCGGCTGCTATTCAAGGATTAGAGCAAGGTGTTCAAATTTTCCGTGTCCATGATGTGAAGGAAACCAGACAGGCTTTTATGCTCTGGCAAGCGTTGCAAGCGCCTTAGCTCTTGCCTGAACGTGTTCTTCGGTGGCCTGCCAATTTAAAGTTGTCGTACCATCTATTGGTAAAGATATCTCCCCACGAGCTGATCTTCCAAAACCTAGTCGATGATAACTAGGGATGGTATTATTTTCTGGGTTAAGAACAGTCAATTCGTTTATCTGTTGGGCTCTACAAATTTCAAGTCCAATCTGGCTATAGGCTGCAATAAGATAACCTTTCTTTAGACCCTCACGTGCTTTATTTCTTTCGATCGTATGAATTTGCAACCGTTCGGAGGGTGTTGCGCCGTCCTTAATTTGATAAAGACATAGACCAGTAAGAAATTTCTGAGAATATATGGATAGTGCGAACCTATCAGAACTGTCCAAAATATCGTCTATAAGGATATTCCAATTGCTACCATCCTGATTAATCCAGCTTTGGTTATATCTTTTCTTTGTATAGGCTTTTGTCTCATCGTCATCGTGCTCAATAAGAGATATTTCCAGACTTTTGTCGCCAAACTGGCCGCGCAGAAACTGACGGGCTTTTTCAATGGCTTGTCGTAATTTTTCAGGAGTTATGAAAGGAGCGTTATCAAACATAGTTATTTACATAATTAAAAAAAGGTTTTTTGTCAAGAAATTAGCTATATATTTTTTTTGCAACTTTGACTCTACAAAACCACAATCTTTCCAGTTCTTTTTTTAAGGGCGGCAACAACGGAATACCCTGCAAGCATAGAGCTCTTGGGGTTTGTGGGGTCTGGTACATTTTCCACGCTCGTACGGATGGTGCTAGTGCCGCCGATTACCACGATATCATGGCGGTTTCCCTGGATGGTGGGGTCGGCCCAAACCTCAACTTGTGTGCGCTTGGGGCCAATACCTGTAAAAGACAGCGTGGCGGCAACGTTAACATTGGCAGGAAAGGCTTTTGCGGCTTCTAAAGCGTTTCCTCTGAAGATCAAAGTAGCTTCATCAATGGCCTCCAAATCTATATTTTCTGACACGATATGCGGTGCACCTTTCAAACCCTTGGGGGGTTTGGTGGTGGCAATTGTAGCACTGTCAATTTCGGCGCAATTAAGAGCCGATATCGCATCAAGTCCTGCGATGGCTCCAGAAGACATCATAATGCGTCCTTTTGATGTTCTGGCGATATCTAAAATTTCTGGTGAAAGCAAGAGAGCGCAAGCACTGAGCATCATAATATCTTTATCACGGCTGAGTACCTCTTGCGCCAGCTCTGGAACAATTGCAGGCGGAAGGGCTTCTACAACCAAATCACAAGTTTCGGCTAAGTTGGTGAAGTTCATGTTAGGTACACCAAAATCTGGCGCGGCTAAATCTGACACACCAACAAAGTCATATCCTTCAATGCCTTCTTGTAACGCTTTGGCAACGATGGAGCCAAGGGCGCCACATCCTGCTACACCAATTTTTATTTTCATGTCGCTAACTCCTTAATTTTTTCAAGCGTCCTATCTGCGACATCCACTGCGCCACGCTCTAGGGTTTCTTTTAATGTTTGTAAGGATCGATCTCCTGGAATGCTCACATGGTCATGGCCTGGGGCAGGGGCGCTTTCACGCATATGGTTAAGAATTGTTGCAACCTGCGCCGCATATCCTGCGCTCAATTTGGAAGGATCGATCGCAATGATAAACAACCCATCCTTCCCGTAAGTATCGTTATGAAGAACCTCAGCCCCTATCATCAGCCCAATCATTTCAACGAAAAGACCTAAAGCAAATCCACGATAATCGGCGAGGGGGAGGATCGCCCCATCACTTTCTGCATCTTTAGGGTTGGTTGAGGGATTACCATCCTTGTCAATGATGCAGCCTTTGGGTAGTGCCTCATCTTTATCCAACGCAACAAGAACCTTGCCATAGGCAATGGCAGAGGTTGCAAAGTCGGCAATAAAATGGTTTCCATCTTCGCTAGGGATACAAAGGCCAATAGGATTTGTACCCAGTAGTCTTTCTTTTCCTGTTGGTGCGGCAACCATACATTCTGAATTGCAACTCATAACGCCGATAAGGTTTTCCTCGGCTAAACGGCGCAGGTAATAAGCCATGCTTCCCGTATTGCCAAAATAATAATTCATCCCGACCAAGGATAGGCCGTGCTGTTTTGCCCGCTTGATAGATTCATCGACGACCATCTTTCCAACAACGGGGCCTAAATTCATCTGCCCATTAATCACGGCGATATTACCATTATCCGTCGTAATCTCGGGCGGTTTTTCGGGAATTCCTATTTTTTTGATGGCACCATTGACTTGAATCACCCGTACCATGCCGTGGGATTTTTTACCCGATAGTTCGTTTTCCAGATAATGATCGACAGTGAGGCGTGCATGTTCATCGCTTAAACCCGTTTTTGTTAAGGCGTGTATGCATAATTCTTTTAAATCGTCGATTTTAATCTCGCTCATAGTTATACTCTATGACATGGAGAAATGGACAGATCAAGGGATAGTCTTAAGTGCCCGTCCACACGGTGAGGGCGGGGCTGTGGTCTCTTTAATTACCGAGAATCATGGACGTCATGCAGGATATGTTCATGGAGGGATGTCCTCGGCAAAACGCAATTTATTGCAAGCAGGGACGTTTGTACAATGTGACTGGCACTCCCGTGTGAGTGAGAATCTAGGAAGTTACGCGCTAGAGGCCGAACACGGATTATCGCCCGATATTATGCAAGATTCATTAAAACTAGCGGCTCTTTTATCGGCTTGCAGTCTTTGTGATGCAGCGCTCCCTGAAAGAGAGGGGCACGCAGGTCTTTATCATGGGCTGCAGGCGTTGATTGAGGCATTGGAGGGGGAACATTGGGGAGCCGTATATGTAATGTGGGAAATCTCTCTCTTGCGGGAGTTAGGCTTTCGGCTTGAACTTGATAAATGTGCGGGCGGCGGGGATGTTGCAACATTATGCTATGTTAGCCCAAAATCAGGCCGCGCAGTCAGTAAGGCTCAGGCCGCGCCTTACAAAGAAAAACTATTTACATTGCCAAATTTTTTAAGGCCCGAAAGTGCTCGTGATGGAGAGGCGGGAAATATGGAAGATATCTTAGCAGGCCTTAAAATGACGGCTCATTTCTTGGAACATTGGGTTTTTACCCATCACTCAAAGGGGGTGCCAGAACCTAGGGTAATGTTTGAAGAACGTTATACAAGAGGTTTAAGTTCTACTATTTCTCGTAGAGATCAATTTCTTTGATCTGTGGTTAAAACACATTCTCTAGCTTGCGGTCAGGCGCTCTAGGCGCTAAAACCTTATCCATGGCCAAAAAAAGTAATACATCCGTTGAATCCAAAGTGATTGACCAGCCGATGGGCGATATCCTGTCAGAACGGTATCTCTCTTATGCTTTATCAACCATTATGAACCGTGCCTTGCCAGATGTGCGGGACGGGATGAAACCTGTTCATCGCCGGTTGCTTTTTGCCATGTCGCAACTGAACCTCAAACATGATGCACCGCCAAAGAAATCGGCGCGTGTAGTTGGTGATGTTATCGGTAAATATCATCCGCATGGTGATTCTTCTGTTTACGATGCCATGGTGCGCTTGGCGCAGGATTTTGCGGTCCGTTATCCTATGGTGGATGGGCAAGGGAATTTTGGAAATATTGATGGCGATAATGCCGCGGCGATGCGTTATACAGAGGCGAGATTAACCCGCGTTGCGCAGCTTATGCTCGAAGGTATCGCAGAAGATGCTGTTGATTTTCGTCCAACCTATGATGGCTCAGAAAGTGAGCCTGTGGTTTTGCCTGGCGCGTTTCCAAATATTTTGGCGAATGGGTCGAGCGGGATTGCCGTGGGGATGGCAACCAATATTCCCCCCTTTAATGTCTCTGAACTCTGTGAAGCGTCTCTCGCCATGCTTGAGGGAGACGTTGATGCAAAAGCGCTTGCTAAAATTATCAAGGGACCAGATTTTCCGACGGGCGGAATTTTAATTGAACCCAAAGCTAACATTATTAATGCCTATGAAACAGGAAAAGGTGCTTTCCGCGTCCGTGCGAAGTGGGAACGTGAGGATTTACAGCGCGGCACTTATCAAATTGTAGTCACTGAAATTCCTTATCAGGTACAAAAATCAAAACTGATTGAAAAAATTGCTGAACTGATTAATAACAAAAAAGTCCCATTACTGGATGATGTCCGGGATGAAAGTGCCGAAGATATCCGCATTGTTCTTGTTCCGCGCAGTGGTAATGTTGAAGCAGAATTGTTGATGGAGGCCTTGTTCCGTGTCACAGATTTAGAAACGCGCTTTAGTATGAATATGAATGTTTTAACCCTTGGTGATACAGGGGCCTTAACACCGCGTGTCTTGCCATTAAAGGAGGTGCTTCAGGCGTGGCTCGATCATCAACAAGTTGTGCTCGTGCGCCGCTCCCGTTTCCGTCTTGATAAAGTTTTACATCGTCTAGAAATTCTTGAAGGGCTTCTTATTGTTTATCTAAATGTCGATAAGGTCATCAAAATTATTCGCACCAAAGATAAACCTAAAGAAGAGTTGATGAAGGAATTCAAACTCACCGAGGTTCAGGCTGAAGCCATTTTAAATATGCGCTTACGCGCTTTAAATAAATTGCAGGAAATTGAACTTAAGGATGAGCACAATGACCTGTCTAAAGAACGCGATGAGCTAGAAAAACTTATTAAATCCGAAGCGCGTCAATGGACGGTGATCAAAAAACAAATCAAAGGGCTTCAGGAAGAATTTGGTCCACAAACATTCCTGGGTAAACGCCGCACAAAAATTGGAAAAGCGTTAGAACCTGTTGATCTGGAACAGCTTGAAGAGTCGATGATTGAGAAAGAACCTATTACGGTGATTTGCTCAGCCAAAGGATGGATCAAGGCAATGCGTGGCCATGATTTGGATACGAAGAGCATTAAATATAAAGACGGCGACCGTGAGAAATTTATCCTGCAGGGAATGACAACAGACAAATTCTTGGTGTTTGGCTCTAATGGGCGTTTCTACACCATGGCGGGAGACAAACTTCCCCCAGGTCGTGGCTTTGGAGAACCGCTACGCTTGATGGTAGATCTGCCCAATGATGCGGATATTGTCGATATGGAAGTTTATGATGCATCGGCGCGGATGGTTGTGGCGGCGGATGATGGCCGCGGTTTTATTGTGAAGATGGAAGATTGTCTGGCACAAACCAAAAACGGAAAACAGATTTTGAATGTCGGCGGTAAGGTTGAAGCCAAAATGTGTAAAGTTGTGGCGGAGGACCATGACCATATCGCCGTGATGGGTAAAAACCGTAAAATGATTGTGTTTGAATTGGAACAAATTCCAGAAATGGCCAAGGGCAAAGGCGTTATTTTACAACGTTATAAAGACGGTGGCCTCGGTGATTTTAAAACATTTAAATGGGATGACGGGCTGACTTATAAGTATGGAACAGGTGAAACCCTTGTGCCTGATCTTAATCCATGGCTTGGGGAGCGCGCTCAAGCAGGCCGCCTACCACCAAACGGCTTTCCAAAGTCTAATAAGTTTGGTTAAGATAAAAAACAATCGAGAATAAAGAATAAAGCAAAACGTTTGTTCTAGCTCACGGAAATACAACCTTTCCTTCACTACGTTGGTAAAGTTCTTGTTTTACTTCTTCTTCTTTTCGAACGGCGCGGGAGGATTTATTGGCACCTTCGGCCGTCACCACATTGGAATTTAGCAAAATAATACTGATCCGGCGGTTTCTTCCATCCCGTGGATTGTCAGGGAATAGGTGATCTGTATCGGCTTTACCAACGATATTATTAACGCGGGCGGGCGGCATGCCTGCGGTGATTAACATGCGCCGTGCGGCGTTCGCACGGTCGCCTGATAATTCCCAGTTGGTGTAATCTGCGCCTGGGCCATAAGGCACGCTGTCAGTATGACCACGGACAGAAATCTCATTGGGTAATTGTTCAATCACTTTTGAAACCTGGCGTAATAAATTTTTGGTATGGGGCAGGGGGGCTGAACTTCCTGTGGCAAAAAGCGGTTGATCCGCTTGATCCAGAATTTGAATGCGCAAGCCCTCAGGCGTCATATCTAGAACAATAGATTCTTTTGATAGCTCGGGTGAAGTTTGCATTGCTTTCTCGAGAGCATCTTTTGCTTTTTCAAAATTCTCCTGATCCCGCTTTAACTGTTCTTCTTTGTATCTTTCGTCGGAAACATCTGTCTCAGGGTGCGGGAGGAGACTGCCAGGACGCAAGGCAGGATCTTGCGTTTGTGGTTTTTCAACCAACGGCTGAACTTTTGAAGTCATGGCGCCTTCTGTGGCGATTGTTGTTCCTGCAAGAAGACCTGCCGCGCCGCTTTCACTTCGGGTAATCACGGGGTTGGAGGTAAAATATTCTGCGATACCTTCTTTTTGTACTTCGGTTGTAACGCTTAGTAACCACAGCAAAAGAAAGAACGCCATCATCGCCGTCACGAAGTCGGCATAGGCAACCTTCCACGCACCACCATGATGAGCGCCTGCGTTTTTCTTTACTTTTTTAATAATGATAGGACGAAGTTCGTCCTGCTTATTCGTCATGACTTACAAATCCTTATGCTGCCGCAGCGGCAGGGTTAGGCAATTCATTTAATTTTCCTTCTAACTCAAGGAAGGTTGGCTGCACTTCATGGGGTAAAAGTTTGCGCGAAAACTCAACGGCGACTTGTGGTGCGGCGCCATTTAGAAAGGCGATAATGCCAGCCTTGATACATCTGTAATACATGATCTCGCTATGTGCGCGGGCGAGCATCGCATTGGCAAAAGGTCCTACAAAACCATAACCTGCCCAAACTCCTAGGAATGTTCCAACAAGCGCACTGGCAATCAAATGTCCTAAAACTTCGGGGGGTTCGTTGATGGATGCCATGGTTTTAATAACGCCGAGCACCGCGGCCACAATCCCTAACGCGGGTAAACCATCAGCCACAACTTGCACGGCATGACCAGGGTGTTCTTCATGATGGGTGATGGTTTCAATTTCTTCATCCATCAGGGCTTCAATTTCATGAGGGTTATCATTCCCAAGAGATATAATTCGTAAATAATCACATAAGAAAACAAGTGCGTGATGGTTGTTGTAAACGCTGGGGAATTTTTTAAACAGTTCGCTCGTTTCAGGTTCTTCGATATGTTGCTCCAGAGCAAGCCAACCTTTTGTCCGCGCCAATTTAAACAAAGTGAAAAGCAAACTTAAAAGTTCAATATAACTTTGTTTGTTATGCGCGGCGGGCTTACTCAAACATTTAAAAGATTTCAAAGTTTGTTTGACGAGGGGTAGTGGATTTGAAATCAAAAAAGCCGCAATCCCGACCCCGATAATAATCATAATCTCACCAGGCATGGCAGGACCCATCACGTGGGTTACAAGATGCACACCTTTGTCAAATCCTGCAGCAACCATGACGCCGCCAAAAGTCATAACAACAACAAGGAGGATAGCGATAAACTTCATGGCGATATAAATTCCTTAAGTGAGAAAAACAGGGAGTAATACGCGAATACGTTTCAACAGTATCGCCGTATTTTCCTTTTTTTTCAAGAATATATGGAAGATTTTCCTGTCATCCTGCGACTTGATCGCAGGATCTTTCAGGTTTTATGTCGGGATTCTTCGGCCAAGCCGAAGAATGACACGAGTCTTAACAGGTTATTTTTGTAACCACTTCGCAACATCGCACGCAGAATAGGTCAAAATCATATCTGCGCCCGCGCGCTTAAAGGCGAGCAAGCTTTCCATCATCGCACTTTGGTAATCCAGTGCGCCTGCTTCGGCGGCCAGACGGATCATGGCATATTCCCCGCTGATTTGATAAGCGGCAAGGGGAAGGTCGGTTTTTTCGCGTAGTTTTGCGAGGATATCCAGATAGGGCATGCCAGGTTTGACCATTAAAATGTCGGCCCCTTCTTGTTCGTCGAGCAGCGCATCCCGCAGAGCTTCCCGCGCGTTGGCAGGGTCAAGTTGGTAAGTTTTACGGTCTGTTGGAACATTGGGGTTATGTCCTAAAGAACATCCTGCCGCATCGCGGAACGGACCATAAAACACAGAAGCAAATTTTGCGGCATAGGCCATGATTGGCACATGGGTGAATCCTGTCACGTCTAGCGCATGTCGAATGGCAGCCACTTGTCCATCCATCATGCCAGAGGGCGCGACCATATCCGCACCCGCTTCGGCGGCAATAACTGCTTGCATGGCAATGTTTTCAATGGTCTTGTCGTTGTCAACGTCGCGGCGCTCATTGATGGGGCCGCAATGCCCATGATCTGTATATTCACAAAAACATAAATCCGCCGTGATCGCCACATTCGGCGCGGCTTTTTTGGCAGATGAAATCATGCGGGCCATCAATCCATTTGGGTCCATGGAGTCTGAACCATGATGATCTTTATTGTGAGAGACGCCAAACATCATTACCGAAGGAATTCCCAAATCGGCCACTTCTTTCATTTTATCGATGATCGTTTTTTCTGTTTCACGAACAACACCAGGCATGGTCTTAATGGCGACGGGAGTGTCTATATTTTCTTCGACGAAGAGTGGATAAATCAAATCACTGACCTGCACCTGATTTTCTCGCACCATGTCGCGAAGGGCACTATTTTGGCGCAGGCGGCGCATTCTGACGTGCGGGAATGCATTTTCCGTCAGGCGCTTATGCTTCATCATCTCCGCATGAGACTTCGGCTCGGTTAAGGTGTCGGGAATAAGAGATTTTAATTTATCTGTCATAATACAGACCTATATTTTAAATAATATTAAGCGTCAATTAAACTCTAGTCTTTATTCTATTGGATAGGGATTGTAAATGCCTGAATGCTCTGGCAACATGCCTATGTAATTTTTAAGGATTAAAGCAGGATTTTAAATATGTCGACACTCTATTTTGAAACAATACAGATGATTGAGCGCCTCCACCGTTACTTTCTGGACGTGGTGAAGCTAGAGCTTGATCGCAAGCATATTCAAGATATTAACAACGTGCAGGCGATGATTCTCTACAATATTGGCCATGATGACATGACCGTAGGGGAATTGACCTTGCGGGGATATTATCTCGGCTCCAACGTGTCCTACAATGTAAAGAAAATGAGCGAGAATGACTATATTGAGCAAGAACGCTCGGTTCATGATAAACGCTCAATCCGTGTCAGTTTAACCCCTAAGGGGAAGGAACTTTACAGCCTGCTAAATGATATGTTTGCACGCCACGAAGGAAAGTTGGAAGGCACAAAACTGACAACGGAAAGCTTTAAAGACACAATCAATACGTTGCAGAATATAGAACGGTTCTGGAATGCCCAAACCCAGTTCAGCGGTTTGGGAAGTGCGGACGCCGAAGATTAACGCGGCTCGGGACTGTTCCTGCATATTTCTCAATCCCCATATTTAACGGGTGGTCTCTTGTCGTGATATTGGTTTGTATCACGGCGCTGCGCCATATTTCTCCAACCGCAATTTTAAAAGATACTACACCTTGTCCATCGGGCCCCAGAGAAACCAATAGGGTTTCTGGTGCAACATCATTCTTTTTCAGGGTGTTTCCTGCCCTATCTTCAGGGTTATCTGTCGAAATTTCTTGGATTGTTGCTTGAAAACGCTCAGCGTCCTTAACAAGGTAAAGGGCGCTTTCTTCAAAGGCGTGAGAGGGGGATTTTACGTGTTTTTTCAATATCATTCTGGAAGGTAAACTACAGTATTTTGGCCAAAAAGCAATATTTAGACATAATAATTGACATGAAGGCCATTATTTGCCATAAAAATTTATGTTTTCAAGAGATTTAAAAGAATGCTGGATTCAAGCGGCGAAAGCGTTGTTGGCTCAAAAGCCGCGCGAATATGGCCAGGCGCCCAGTGATGAGGGGTATCAACATTTCTTTGATAGAATGGGTGAAAAGCTGCGCCTTGATGTCAGAAAAGACAATGTTAATGATGTCGAAATTAAAAATAAAATAATGGGCTATTTTGATAAAGCGATCGTGAGAGAAGGAGAGTCGGTTGTGCCTCTGCATAGAAACCCTGCTCTTAAAGTTGTGATATCACTCAAAGAAACTTTGGCGGCAGAACTGAAATTTTAGGGGCGTAAAATGATCAGCGATGAATTTAAAAAACAGTGGTATCTATCAGTTGTTAGATACTATGAAAGACAAGGAGATCGTGCGCCAAACCAAGGTAGAACATCTTCAGTTATAAAGAAAGTGGCGGATAGCCTTTATCAATTATCAGATGATAATTTCTTTGCAGACGCAAACCTGAATGAAATAAAAGATTTACTGACTTCTCAGATAACAAAAGGGGCGATGATTACTGGGCGCGCTGTTCAGGGGTTGAAATTTGCTTTAAGTGAGAAGGAAGAGCGTGATTACATCTTGGTTAAAACACAGGAAATAGAAGGTAAAAGAAGGGCGGGAGCTTATCCTTTAGATTATGAAGCGGGGTTGCAACCGCCTCGGTTTTCGATTTCTAGGCGTCCCATCCCTACAAATCCACCGCGCCCTCAGGCGTTAGCTATTCAGAATCTGACACAAATATGTGCAGACCCCCAGAAGCCAAATATTTTAGGGAACTGGGGGCGTTATGCTGCGCCAAAAGCACAAGGAAAACACACACCGCCCCCTGTTGTTTTATCATCTGTCCAGCAAAAGATAGTTCATAGCTTTTCGCTGCGGACACATGGAAAACTACAAGAATTTAATCAGCCGATGGACTTTAACGACGTTAAGGCATTCATTGAAAAAATCATCACAGAGCACCCGATGTGTGAATTTGGTATAGAGTTAGCCAATCTCTTTAATGATTCCCAGGACGCCACGATTCAACAGATGGCCAGAGCGGCGTTAGCGGTCTGTGTGGACTGTGGTGTTTATACCCCTATTCCTTCTACTCAAACGCGGCAAGGCCAGTCTGTGCGCGGCCCAAAATAAGAGCATGAATATCGTGTGTACCCTCGTAAGTATTCACGGCTTCTAAATTCATCATATGGCGGATCACAGGGTATTCATCTGAGATACCATTGCCGCCAAGCATATCGCGACAAATACGTGCAATATCAAGGGCTTTTCCGCAGTTGTTACGTTTTAACATTGAGATGGCTTCGGGTGCAGCACGGTTCTGATCCTTCAATTGACCCAAACGGTGTGCCGCGCATAACCCTAATGTAATCTCGGTTTGCATATCGGCGAGCTTTTTTTGCACCAGTTGATGACCTGCGAGCGCTTTGCCATAGACATGGCGCTCGGATACATATTCTAAGGCCGCATGCCAACACGCTTCTGCGGCGCCCATCACGCCCCATGAAATGCCATAGCGGGCGGAGTTTAAACACATGAATGGTGCTTTCAGGCTCATCGCTTCGGGCAGGCGGTTTTCTTCAGGGACAAAAACTTCATCCATCGCAATACCGCCTGTGATGGAGGCGCGTAAGGAGAATTTTCCTTCAATTTTGGGTGCGACAAGGCCTTCCATTCCTTTTTCAAGAATAAAGCCGCCGACCTTGCCGTCATCATCTTTTGCCCAGACAACAAAAACATCGGCGATGGGGGAATTGGTGATCCATTGTTTTGCCCCTGAAATTTTATACCCGCCTTTTACAGATTTTGCGCGTGTAATCATGGAAGAAGGATCAGACCCGCCATCGGGTTCGGTGAGACCAAAACAGCCGATGAGTTCGCCGCTCGCCAAGCCTGGCAGATATTTTTCTTTTTGTGCGTCAGACCCGAAAGTGTAAATTGGATACATCACAAGAGACGATTGAACCGAAAGGGCAGAGCGATAACCGCTATCCACGCGTTCCATTTCCCGCGCGATGAGGCCGTAAGCTGTGTAAGATACACCAGAACATCCATATCCTTCTATCGTTGCGCCCAACAATCCAACCGCACCCATCTTTTTCATGATGGCAGAGTCAAATTTTTCGTGCCTATTGGCTTCGATAACGCCTGGGAGCAGTTCTTTTTGTGCAAAATCATAAGCGCTGTCGCGGATCATGCGATCTTCGTCGCTTAATGTTTCGCTGAGGAGAAGGGGGTCTTTATAGTCGAATTCTGCACGAGTCATGAATCAAAATTTACCATGAAGATACCAAGACACGAAGATATTTTACTTTTGTCATCCTGAGCGAAGGGCATTAGCCCGTAGTCGAAGGATCTTAATATGATAGTTGATGTGAAGATTCCTCGACTTTGCTCGGAATGACAGTTAATAGTGGGTTATGGAGTCCTTAAAAAACCGCGAGATCATTATCGAATTCTTTCCTGTTGGGCAGATTGTAAAGGTCAGCGCGATGGACGTTGAAACCTTGACTGAAATCTCTATTCAAGGGCCTGCCAACGCGGGGGAAGAGACCCTCAAACTCAATGCCATAAAGCGCCTTGAATATGTCCTCAGGAAAAAGGGATTAATTCAATAAAAATCTTGCCTGTAAGCGGCAGAAATCCTATAAAGCCTGCATGACATTAAAAGTAGCCATAGCCTGCGATCACGGCGGGGTTGACCTCAAAAATTTCTTAAAAGACAGCTTTGAGCTGAAATGGATTGATCTTGGCACGAATGATCCTAAAAAATCGGTAGATTATCCTGATTATGGATATGCTCTGGCAGAAACCATTGCGAGCGGTGAAGCAGACTTTGGTATAGCCATTTGTGGATCGGGGATTGGTATTTCCATTGCTTGTAATCGCCATCCTGATATTCGCGCCGCGCTCTGCACAAATACGACAATGGCAAAACTGGCGCGTGAACATAACGACGCCAATGTTTTGTGTCTGGGGGCTCGCCTGACAGGAGAGGTTCTGGCAGCAGAAATTGTAAAAGAATTTTTGGAAAATGACTTTGAAGGCGGCCGTCATCAGGCTCGCATTGATAAGTTAACGGAAGGACTTTAAAAATGACCAACACAGCAATGAAAGCACAAGACATGACGCCCGATAATTTCTTTACCGCCAATTTAGCCGAAACGGATCCCGAAGTTGCGAATGTTATTGCCGCTGAATTCGAACGCCAACAATATCAGATTGAACTGATTGCTTCTGAAAATATCGTTTCTAAGGCGGTGCTCGAAGCGCAAGGTTCTGTCCTGACCAATAAATATGCTGAAGGGTATCCAGGGAAGCGTTATTACCAAGGGTGCGAGCAGGTTGATAAGACCGAGCAATTGGCGATTGACCGTCTTTGCAAAATGTTTGGTTGTGGGTTTGCAAACGTGCAGCCACATTCTGGCGCGAATGCGAACCAAGGGGTTTACATGGCCTTGATGCAGCCTGGCGAAACATTTTTGGGGATGGATTTGGCGCATGGGGGCCACTTGACCCACGGCTGCCCCGTTAATCAATCAGGAAAATGGTTTAATGCCGTGACTTACGGTATTGATGAAAACGGCATGATTGACATGGACAATGTTGAAGAAATGGCCATCAAACACAAACCCAAGATGATTATCGCTGGGGCATCGGCTTACGCCCGTGTCATCGACTTTAAACGCTTCCGTGAAATTGCGGATAAGGTTGGGGCTTATTTATTTGCGGATGTGGCACACTATGCAGGCTTGATTGTCGGCGGTGTTTACCCCAATCCTTTCCCACATGCTCACATTGTGACAACCACAACGCATAAAACATTACGTGGCCCACGCGGCGGCGCAATCATGACCAATGATGAAGAGCTAGCAAAGAAAATTAACTCTGCCATTTTCCCTGGCCTTCAAGGTGGGCCGTTGGAGCACGTTATTGCGGCCAAGGCCGTTGCTTTTGGTGAGGCCTTGCAACCAGATTTTAAAATCTATGCGAAGGCTGTTTTGGATAATGCCCGTATTTTGGCAGAGACGTTAAAAGCAGGCGGTCTTGATATTGTCTCTGGTGGGACAGATTGTCACATGATGCTTGTGGATTTACGTCCAAAAAAATTAACAGGAAAAGTGGCTGATCTGGCGCTCGAACATGCGGGGATTACCTGTAATAAAAATTCCGTCCCGAACGATCCCGAAAAACCTTTCGTGACATCGGGTATTCGTTTGGGAACGCCTGCGGGCACGACGCGTGGTTTTGGTCCTGCGGAATGGAAAGAAATAGGCAATCTTATTTTGGAAGTCTTGGATGGTCTTGTGGCCAATGGTTCAGACGGAAACGGCGAGGTTGAAAAAGCTGTTAAAGCAAAAGTCCGCGCATTGTGTGAACGCTTTCCAATTTATAAGTAAACGAAGTTGCAAGAGCATAGTTACAAGTTACAAGAAGTTTCCCAATCACATCGTGATTTAAGAATTTATCAACGGGCTTATGCGGTTTCTCTTGAAATTTACAAGCTATCCAAACATTTTCCAAAAGAAGAACGTTATGCCATTACAGATCAGTTGCGTCGTGCTTCTTCTAGCGTTTGTGCCAATATAGCTGAGGGCTATGGGCGTCAATTATCATCCGACGCAGATTTTAAGCGTTTTCTTGTTATCGCTAAAGGATCATGTCATGAAATGGATGTTTGGATTGATTTTTGTAAGGATTTAGAATTTATTACCAATGATCAAGCACATCAATGGAAACAAGAATATATAGAAATCTCTAAAATGCTTTTTGCTTTCATAAAAAAATTATAAATCTTGTAACTGAGGACTTGTAACTAAATATGCGCTGCCCGTTTTGCCAAAGTGAAGATACCCAAGTAAAGGACTCCCGTCCGACGGAGGATAATTCGTCGATCCGCCGCCGCCGTGTGTGCGGGGAGTGCGGCGGACGTTTTACCACGTTTGAGCGGATACAGCTGCGGGATATGACCGTGGTAAAATCTGATGGGAAGCGTCAACCATTTGATCGGGAAAAAGTTATTCGCTCAATGCAAATTGCGCTGCAAAAACGCCCTATTTCCACAGAACAAATTGAAAAGGCAGTGACGGGAATCGTCCGTCAGTTGGAAAGTGAAGGCGAAAGTGAATTTCCTTCGTCTCATGTAGGGGATTTGGTAATGAAGGCGCTTATCTCTTTGGATATGGTGGGCTATATCCGTTTTACATCCGTCTACAAAGATTTTCGTGAGCCAGAAGATTTCAACGCTTTTCTGCAAGAAGTGCAAGAGCTTCAGGCGCAGCAAGCAAAACGGAAGAAAAAATAATAACCGTCATTGCGAGGAGTGAAGCAGCGCGGCACCCTAACCAACCACTCTATAGTAGCTCGCTTTCGTCACCGTGTTTCCCATCCTTGTCATCCTGCGACTTGATCGCAGGATCTTTTTGCAAAACCCATAAGATCCTTTGGTTAAACCAAAGGATGACAATTCAAGTGTATTTAGTTAAAACGTCACCATGCAAATAAACCCTTATGATCTCTGGCATATGAAATCTGCATTAAATCTGGCGCGCACGGGCTTGGGGCTGACATGGCCGAACCCTAGTGTGGGATGTGTCATTATCAAAGACGGACATGTGGTGGGGCGCGGTCGTTCTGGGGACGGGGGCAGGCCGCACGCGGAAACTGTGGCACTTAATATGGCGGGAAAGCACGCTAAAGGCGCGTTTGTCTATGTCACGTTGGAACCCTGCGCCCATCATGGAAAGACCCCGCCTTGTGCACAAGCTCTCATAGATGCAGGGGTTTCCAAAGTTATTATAGCGACTGAAGATACAGATGATAGGGTTTCTGGCAAGGGAATTGAGATGCTCCGCGCGGCGGGAATTGAGGTGGTTGTGGGAATAATGGCAGAACAGGCACGGGATCTAAACAAAGGTTTCTTTCTGCGCCATGCCGAACAGCGGCCGCTTATTAGTCTTAAAACCGCGACCACGCTTGATGCCAAAATTGCCACTTCAACAGGGGAATCTAAATGGATTACGGGCGAACTTGCCCGAAAACGCGCTCATTTACTGCGTGTTCAGCATGATGCAATTGCCGTGGGTGTGAACACAATTATCAGTGATAATCCTCAATTAAACAGTAGGTTAAATGGTATTGTTAAGAATCAAGTTCGAATTATTTTTGATACCCACTTACGCTTAAAGGGCACTGAAAAGATATTTGAAAATCTGCTCGAAAACCCTGTCTGGGTTGTCACAACCATTGAGGCAACCAGTGATAAAGCGCGTCCTCTCGTCAATGCAGGCGCAGACCTGATCACGGTTTCTAAAAACGCTGATGGGAAAATTGATTTGTCTCAGGCAATGAATGCACTCTGCGCGCGTGGTATTACGCGGCTTTTGGTGGAAGGTGGGGCGAACCTTATGACGTCATTTATGAAACTCGGGCTTTACGATACCTTGTATTGGTTTAAAGCGGGGAGCGTTATCGGTGCAGACGGGCTCAATGCGGCGCAGGCACTTGGTATTGCTAAAATAGATCAAAAAATTAGACTAACTCATTCAGAACAAATCATTTTAGGTGAAGATGTTTTAGACATTTATAAAAGAACGGCGTAAAAGAAACCATGTTTACAGGTATTATTACAGATATTGGGCGCGTAGCGTCAGTGGAGAAAAAACAGGGCGGGGATATGCGTCTTGGCATTACGACCCATTTTGATTTATCTAAAACGGAAATTGGCGCGTCTATCGCTTGTGCGGGGTGCTGCCTAACGGTGGTGGAGAAAAAAGGTAATATCTTCTTTGTGGAGGTGTCTGCCGAAAGCCTGTCGAAGACCACAATAGGATCCTGGATGGAAGGAACGTTGGTTAATCTTGAACAGGCGCTGAAAATGGGGGATGAACTGGGCGGGCATATTGTGTCAGGTCACGTAGATGGTCTGGCAACGCTTGTAAGTGTAATGCCAGAAGAGGGGTCTCATCGTCTGGTGTTTGAAGCGCCAAAGGAGTTAGGCGGTTTTATCGCTCCTAAAGGCTCTGTTACGTTAGATGGCATTTCTCTCACGGTGAATGAAGTCAAAGGGGCGCAGTTTGGGATCAATATTATTCCCCATACGTGGGAAAGAACAACATTAAGCGGCCTTAAAGCAGGGGACAAAGCCCATATCGAAATCGATATGCTTGCCCGTTACGTTGCGCGTGCCCTTGCATATCAAGCATAAATTTCTTATAAACAGAATGTTCTCAGGGCAGGGTGAAACTCCCTACCGGCGGTAAGTCTTTTATAGATAAGTCCGCGAGCGCCTTAACATCGTTAAGGGTCGAGCAGAGCCAGTGAAATTCTGGCACCGACGGTTAAAGTCCGGATGAAAGAGAGCGCTTGATGAAGATTATCGGCCTATGTCGATCGTCTGATTTGGGCATTTGCCCTGATTCATGAAACTCTTTTTATAAGGAAAACAAAATGAATCAGACTTTACTAAATCCAAACCAAAAAATTGCTTTCGTTCAGGCAGGTTGGCACGCCGATATCGTAGGTGAAGGACGCAAGTCGTTCATCAAGGAAATGGCGACCAAAGGTGTTTCTGAAAGTAAAATCGAAATTTTTGATGTGCCAGGCTCGCTTGAAATTCCATTAATGGCAAAAAAACTTGCTGAAACGGGTCAATATGCCGCTATTGTGTGCTGTGGTTTTATTATTAACGGTGGCATTTATCATCATGAATACGTCAACCATGCTGTGCTTGATGGCATGATGCGTGTGCAACTGGATACGGGTATTCCCGTCCTGTCAGTGGTGCTCACCCCGCATTATTTCCATGATAAAGAGGAGCATCAAAAGTTCTTTTTTGATCACTTTACGGTGAAGGGTAAAGAAGCCGCCGAAGCCTGCATCATGACACTCGAAAACATGAACAGGTTTATTGCCATGGACAAGGCGGCCTAAATCCCTTAGATAATCCGCTATGACCTCAACACCAAAGACAAAACCGTCTCATCGCTCCTCTGCCAAGGCTCGCAACAGTGCGGCTAGATTACTGGCGGTGCAGGCGGTTTATCAGATGCATAAGAATGACCAAAACGCGGAGGATGTCATCCGTGAGCTGTTGGAATTTCGCGCAGGTAAAGATTATGAAGGCGATGGTGAGGTCATGGTGGCCCCGAATGAAGATCATTTTGCGTTGGTCGTCCGCGGGGTAAGTGAACATATCGCACAATTAGGAGATATGATTTCCCAAAACCGTGGAAAATCTTTGGAAGAAGAGAGTTTTAAGCGCAACGAGCCATTGTTACAGGCTATTTTTCTCTGTGCGGCTTTTGAGCTCATGGTTTTGCAATCCATTCATTATCCAGTCATTATCTCGGATTATCTGCATGTTACTCACGCCTTTTTCGAAGAAGGCGAGGCAAAATTGGTGAATGCTCTCCTTGATTCCATGCGTAAAACTGTCCGCGATTAAGCCAAAATTCTTCAAAAACCCAGAATAACTGCCGTTTTTTCAATACGTTAGTATGCACTCTGACAAGGTTTTATTAACCTTTTCATTATATAATTTAAGAGTATTAGGGATTTGCGCGCAGCACGGTGCAGGCGGGCTCTGTTTGGGGAAACAGTCTACAGACTATGAAATATGCATTAATACTTTTGGTAGCAATTGCTTTACTTGGCGCAGGGGGTGCGGCAGGTTTTTTTGCTTTTCAAAAACAAGCCGTCGCTTCTTTAGGGCCAGAAAATGCCAAAGCGTTAGCCGAAAAAATGGCACGGGATAAGGCCGCCGTGATCGCTGGTGAAGAAGCCAAGAAATTAGAATTCGTAGAACTTGATTCCATCATTCTTCCCATTATCGATTCCAATGGTGTGTCACAGGTCGTCACTCTTATTGTGTCGTTGGAAGTGGGAGATAAAGAAAATGTTGAATACGTTAAAAAACTAACACCGCGTCTCAAAGATGCTTTTATTCAGGACATGTACGGGGTTCTTAATCGTAAAGCATCGATGGATGGTGGGGTCGTGAAAGTTGATGAATTGAAAAAACGCTTAAACCGCGTTTCTACAAAAATTTTAGGGGAAAATAAAATTAACAGTGTCCTTTTACAGGTTGTTAACCAACGTCCTATATAAAAGAAGAATTATTACAAAAGTAGTATGTGAGTAGTTTCCTCCACTCAGCAAGCTTAAGCCCGGTCCTTGTGATCGGGTTTTTGCTAAAGGAAGGGAAGATTTGCTAAACTGTTACGGGATAAAAAGTTTAATTTTAGGAGAGAGAGAATGAGTTTGTTAGAAGCATATCAATTGGCAAAAGGCGCGGCACAGAATGATTGCGATTCTCTTTCGGGTGACGCAAAAACTCAGTTACAATCTCAACTAACGACAGCAGAAGAAATAGTTTCTGGCGCCAGTAAGGCTTGTAGAGAATATTTAGAAAAATCAAATACACAGCACGATCAATCCTTCCTGGGAACACAGCGTGCAAAGGCGGCGCAGCCCTCATCAGAAGACCATCAAAAATTTGTAACGGATACATTTAATGCACTTATCACGTCAAACCCTTTAGTCGAGGATAATGATCTCGCAAAAGCAGCAATCGCTGCAGCAGTTGAAATTTTTGAAACGGAGATAGGATTTAAACCAGAAATTCCTAAACCTTGATCGCGATCTAAATTGATTTAACAAAAACCTCCTCTCAAATGTTGACATAACTTTCTTTATGTCTTAAAAAGCGCTCTGTTTTTTTTATAGGGTGTTTTAAAATGAATATAAGCTCAGATTTTGTTTCAAGTCAGGAGGTTTATCAAAGGCTTCATGACAGAGTAAGTTATTTACTGGATTGGTTGCAGGTAGACCCAGATATCGGAAAGTTTGAGCAGGCAACATCCGTAGAGATAGAGGGATATCGACATCGTCTGATTCATGAATTCACAAGAGCGAAAGATATTGTAGATGGCGCGGCTCATAATGCTTAAAACAGACCCAAAACATTAGCCGAAAAGACAACAAAGAAGCATGCGTGTCGAATATTTTTAAAGGTTATGTTGTCAATAATTGTGACAGCGAGCACAGAGGTGAAACAACGGATATTGGACAGAGATTAATTTCTGCGGCACAAGAAGTTGCTGCAGACACGTATCTTCGAATAACAGGATTTAGACCGAGTGTTCTAGGAAAATAATTTAATTATTTCCACCTGCGGTAGAAACAGCGCCTCCATCGGGTCTATTAAAGCGTCCGACATTACCCAAAAGTTGCTCCATAAAGGTTATCTCGTTCCCACCCGTTTTGGTTTTATCACGAACTTTGGGAATATCCATTCGATCGGCATCTATTTCTTCCATTGTTTGGACAATACCTTGTTCGTCAAAGGCGACGACAACAATTTTTTCTTCGACAACTTTAGGATCAAGGATTCCTTTCTTTTCCATTTTTTGTCCAATGTAATACCAAACATTGTCATCAAACGGTGCTTTCGTGGTGGGAGAGCCGAGTGATTTTAAAACATTGCTTTGGGTGCTGACACCTGGGGTAATTTCGGCCATGCGGAAATCTTCAACCATATTGCCGCGCGCAGTTTGGGTGGCTGTACAGGCGCAAAGGACGCCACAGGCTAGGATAAGGGTAAAAAGGGCTGAGATGTTTTTCATACTTGCCATATTGATAGGAACGCCCTAAAAAATCAAGAATGATTAATTTCTTTAAAAACCGCAGAATTCTAAAAGATCGCGCCCGAAACTTATATGATCGTGCCGAGGCTCAGGCGCGCTTGCCTATTTTTTATGAAGATATGGGGGTGCCTGATACGGTGGATGGGCGTTTTGAAATGATTTGTCTTCATGCCTATATCCTGATGCATCGTTTGATGAAAGTAGGGGATAAAAAACTGGCGCAAAAACTTTTTGATGCCTTATTTGTTCAAATGGAATTGTCTTTGCGGGAAATGGGCATCGGGGATTTAGGTGTGCCTAAACATATGAAACGGATGATGCAGGGATTTAATGGGCGTGCCAATCATTACGAAGCGGCCATTCTGACCAATGACCGTGAAGAATTGAAACAGGCACTTATTCAAAATGTCTATGGTACGGTGAACCGTGTTGAGAATAAAAATATTGAGTCTTTGTTAGATTATATCTTTGCAAATATTGCTTTAGAAACGGTGGAGGAAGGTTTCATTTCTCCAGATATGAAAGGGGCGGGGAAGAAACATGCCTAAGCAGGAATTAACAGAACAGGAGTGGTCACATTTCTTTGATATAGAAGATTTGGAAAATGGCTTTGCCAAAGTTTCAATTGAGGCGAGTGAGGAAGAGCTGCACGATATGGCGCGGCGGCTTAACGTGATGTCATTGCAAAGTGCGAAGGCGGATTTGACGCTGAAGAAAGAGCAGGGTGGACACGTGATTCATGTTACGGGTCACTTTGAGATCAAAGTAACCCAGAACTGTGTTGTGACTTTGGAGGATTTTGAAACGGTGATGAGCGAACCTGTTGAAGGATGGTTTGCGGATAAGGAAAGCGCTGTGTCTTTTGCGGCGGCGAAGCGGGAAAAGGAAATTACAACCTCCCGCCGTGAAATTGAGATGTTGGAAGAAGCCGAAGATCCAGAAGATATCATCAACGGGGTTATTGATCTGGGGGAATTGGTGACACAGCACATTTCTCTGGCGCTTCCTGCCTATCCTCATAAACAGGGTGTAGAATATGAATTTGGGGATGAAAATATCCAAATTGGTGAGGGCTCGCCTTTGCGTAAAAACCCCTTTGAGGCGCTAAAAGACTGGAAAGAGAAGCGATAAGGCGATAAAAGCCCAATAAAACGCTTGCACTTTTAGGGCATTTTGGTTAAAAAGCCCCCAGAATCTATATTTGATCTATATTTATCCCTATTTTGAGGACGGAAAAATGGCAGTACCAAAAAGAAAAACAACGACTTCTAAGCGCAATATGCGCCGCGCACACGATGCGTTGAGCACAACAAACTGGGTGGAAGATGCCAATTCAGGCGAGCCAAAGCGCCGCCACCACATTGACCTGAAGACAGGCACCTATAAGGGCCGTCAGGTCTTGGCTGATCGCGACTAATTCGCGCTTCCATAATCCATAAAACATCTATGTCCCGCGGCTTGGTCGCGGGATTATTGTTTAGGCAATAATATAACTCTCCCGTTGACTTCTTATAATCGACCTGCGATTTTCACTTCTTGAAACTGATAACGACAAACCTGTAAATTTATGACATATCGCCAGACAATCGCTATTGACGCCATGGGTGGAGATTTTGGCCCAAGCGTTACCGTTCCCGCTGCGGCTGCGGCGCTTAAAAGAATGCAGGATACAAAAATCATCTTCTTTGGTGATGAAAAAGTGATAGCACCCTTGATGGGGGTATACCCTGAATTGAAAAAACATTCTCAAATTCACCATACTGATATTACCATTTCTTCGAAGGACAAACCATCGGTCGCGCTGCGTAATGGACGGGATTCCAGTATGCGTCTAGCCATCGAGGCTGTGAAGGATGGCGTGGCTGACGGTGTCGTTTCGGCGGGGAATACGGGCGCTTTAATGGCGATGTCAAAAATGCTGCTGAAATGCTTGCCAGGCATTAACCGCCCCGCTATTGCGAGCGTCATGCCAACAGCTAACGGAAAAACCGTTGTGCTTGATTTGGGAGCAAACTTGGCGTGTGACGCTGAAATGTTAATTCAGTTTGCTATTTTGGGTTCTGTCTATGCGCGGGTGGTGCAAGGGGTTCCTGCGCCAACAGTCGGACTATTGAATGTTGGGACAGAAGAAATGAAAGGCCATGAAGAAATTCGTGCTGCCGCAACTATTTTATCAACCGTTCCCTTTCCTGGAAAATATTACGGCTTTATCGAAGGTAATGACATCACCAAAGGCACGGTTGATGTTGTCGTGACAGATGGCTTTACAGGGAATGTTGCTTTAAAAACGGCGGAAGGTGTCGGCAAGCTTTCAAAGGAATTTTTGACGATGGCTTTTAAATCATCGCCGCTAGCAATGTTGGGCTATCTTCTGGCGCGCGGGGCGATTAAACGCATGAAAGATCAGGTTGACCCCCGTAAATATAATGGCGGGATGTTTTTGGGCGTAAATGGAATTTGCGTCAAAAGTCATGGTAATAGTGATATAGAAGGCACAGAAAACGCCATCGTTGTGGCGTATGATTTAATCCGCAATGGGTTTAATAAACGTGTGGCGGATGAAATCGAAAATCTTTCAAGTCAGGAAAAATTTATTTCTGTGGTGGGTGTTTAATCAATGAGTCTGTCTTCTATTATTCTCTCAACAGGATCTTATTTGCCTGAGAAAATTCTCACCAACGCTGACCTTGAAAAAATGGTTGAGACATCGGATGAATGGATTGTTCAGCGCTCAGGAATTAAGCAGCGTCACATCGCCGCCGATAATGAAACAACAGGGGACATGGCAATCGCGGCGGCGAAAAAAGCGATTGAGGCGGCGGGCTTAAAACCTACTGACATCGATGGTGTTATTGTGGCAACAACTACACCAGATCGCACCTTCCCTTCGGTGGCCGTGAAGGTGCAGGGGGAACTCGGTATTCCTGCGGGGCTTGCCTTTGATGTGCAGGCCGTGTGCACAGGTTTTGTTTATGCCCTCGCAACAGCAGATAATTTTATCGCCCGCGGACAGGCCAAACGTATTCTTGTGATTGGCGCAGAAAAAATGTCATCCATCGTGGATTGGACAGATCGCACCACCTGCGTACTGTTTGCTGATGGAGCAGGGGCGGTTATTTTGGAAGCTAAAGAAAATCAAGACGGTTTAGCAGGGCAAGGGATTCACTCTACACATCTTTATGCGAATGGGGCGCAGCGCGCTATGTTACAGACATCGGGCGGCGTATCCTCTACGGGGGGTAACGGCGTCATTGAAATGCAGGGGCGGGAAGTTTTTAAATATGCTGTGCAATATATGGCGGATGTTGTTGAAGAAACGTTAACACACAACAAAATCACACCGTCTGATATTGACTGGCTTGTTCCCCATCAGGCCAATATCCGTATCATTGAATCAACAGCCAAAAAATTAAATATGTCGATGGATCAGGTTGTTGTAACGGTCGATCATCATGGTAATACCTCGGCGGCTTCTATCCCGCTTGCACTTGATGAAGCGGTGCGGGCAGGAAAAATCAAACGTGGGCAAATGTTGTTGATGGAAGCCATGGGTGGCGGTCTAACCTGGGGCGCGGCCCTCGTGCGGTTTTAATTAGGATTTTATCCGCGTTTAAAGTTGTCATAACTACAATTCAATTGACAAAACCATTTTTATAATTTAAGAGTTAACCATGAGCAAAATTGAAGAATATATTTCTAGAGAAGATACAATTTTTAGTGCAGTTGTAAATTCCAATTGGACAATTCCAACAGTTTTAGTTTTATCTCTTGGTATACCTTTCTATGCAGCCGTTACGGATAAATTTACAAAACCCTTCACGGTTGAGGGGGTTTTGGAGACGGTTGTTCCAAATTATTCTCCAGACTCTCCTTAATTTTAGTTTCTTCTTTTGGATTGGATTCAGCAGTAACGTCAGAGCTTATGTCTGTGTATATAGCAACGCCAATATTTGCTAGCGCTATTGATGTGATCAATATAACAGCAGCGTTGGCAGAGTTTTTTGCAGTATTTGATCTAAAATTATCTTTGTAAATAATTCCTTTTTCTCTATTTTCTCTTGACTCATCAAATAGTTTTTTAAACTTTGGTATTTGAATGTCTTGCTCTTCTTCACTTTTTTCTAACAAAGTATTGGTTGTTCTTAGCATCTCTTTATAGACACTATTAATGAAGAAAAAATCTCGATTTAAATTTAGGATTAATCCACCAACAACAGCAGTTGTTAATGCCTTTGCAGGTAAGGTAGCTAAACTTTCTATTTGAAACGATAGAAAGTTGGCAACACCGCCGCCGCCAATAATGCCTGCGGCAAAGGCAAAATGATTTCTGTTTGATCTATCTTTTTCCGCAATAATTTCTGCTTTTAGTTTTTCTATCCTATCCTGACGACTTTGTGATGTAGCAGCCACTTCTTGGGCTTTTTGTTTTGCCCGTTCTGCAAAAACGTCAATGGCCAAAGGGGCTTGTTTGCCTATAGGGCGTTTCTTTGGTCTGGTGTTGTGAGACTTTTTTGACATGACAGAAATATATAACCAAAATATTAATAATATGTAAATAAAAAGAAGTAAAATAATATAGGAAAATATTCCTTTATTTTATATTGTCTTTCTGCTATGGTGGTGAATGGTTTATTTAAACAACACATCACTATTTCTGTCATCCCGAGCGTGTCGAGGGATCTTACCTGTTTATCGGCATGAAGATCCTTCGACTTCATTCACTGACGTTCATTTCGCTCAGGATGACAGGGGAGGGAGCTGTTAGGATAACCGAAAAGGGAAAGAGGTCCCAACCACCCCCACCCCCCGATTCCCGTCAAACGAAAAGAGTAACTTTATTTCATGAGCAAAAACAAAGCGTTAAGCATCAAAAAAAGTCGGAAAACCATGGCAAGAAGGGCGCGGATGTGGCATAATAACCTATGAAGTAAAGTATGTAGCCCTTTGAAATTTCACAGAAAAATTAAACTAACTTTTTTGTGATTAAGTTTTCAACTTGCATTGACGATCGCAGGAGCGGGCTTTAGCGTTAACCCATACCAAGGAGATTGATATGACCTTAGATTCATCAAAAACCATAACCCGTGCAGATTTGGCTGAGGCTGTATATGCGCAAGTTGGATTGTCTCGCAATGAATCCTCGGATTTGGTGGAACAATTGTTGGATGAAATGATGGAAGCTCTGACGAGCGGAGATCATGTCAAAATCTCTTCCTTTGGTAGTTTTTCCGTTAAGGAAAAGGGGGAGCGTATCGGGCGTAATCCTAAAACAGGGGTGGAAGTTCCAATTTCTCCCCGTAAGGTTTTGGTTTTCCGGGCTTCTCATGTTCTTAAGGAACGCATTAACAAAGGTGAGTAATTTTTACTGATTTAATATTTTAATTTAACCCATAGAAATTTAAAGATCGTCACATGAATACAACTACACTGAATAAAGTTTCCAATAACTATGACTCCGATGAAGGTTTTGCGCCGACACAACGTATTACATCACAGGCGTCTATCGACATGCCTGCTAAAAAAGTAAAAAAAGCGCAAGGGGCATTTAGAACTATTAGTGAAGTTGCCGATAAACTTGATGTGCAACAACACGTGTTGAGGTTCTGGGAAACAAAATTCTCTCAGGTACGCCCTTTAAAACGTGGCGGTGGCCGCCGGTATTACCGTCCAGAAGATGTGGCATTGTTGGAACGGATTCATCACCTTCTTTACACTGAAGGTTATACAATTAAGGGCGTTCAAAAATTATTGAAGGGGCAAGGGAAACAACAAATCATTGCCGAAGCGAATAACGAAAACGCTACGGCGGTTGCGCCGTCACCGAAAGTTCCTGCGCCTGAGGCGGCGAGTGCATCTGCGGCACCCCAAAAGCAGGGGATGAGCGCCCAACACCGCGCAGCCCTTGAAATTATGCTCGCGGAGCTGAAAGCGATGCGAAGCCTGATTAAGGTTTGATTTATCGTTCGCTTTCCGCTAAATAAGCATCAATCGGAGTGTAGCGCAGCCTGGTAGCGTACTAGCATGGGGTGCTAGGGGTCGGAGGTTCAAATCCTCTCACTCCGACCATTTTTCTCTATACTGTTTTTAAAACCCGTTCCAAGTCAGCAATTAAATCTTCGATGGTTTCAATGCCGATGGAAACGCGAAGGACGTCATCACCTGCGCCAGCTCGGGCTCTTCCTTCGCTATCCAATTGCGAATGGGTGGTGGAAGCAGGATGAATGATAAGGCTGCGCGTGTCGCCAATATTGGCAAGGTGTGAGAATAGTTTTAAGTCCTTGACCATCGTTGTGCAGGCTTTGTATCCACCTTTCATACCAAAGGTGAAAACCGCGCCGCCATGACCTTTCATGTACTTCTTTGCATTGGCATGATGTGCACTGCTTGTTAGGCCTGCGTAACTCACCCATGCAATTTTGTCGTGACGTTCCAAATATTCCGCCACGGCCTGTGCATTGTCGCAATGCTTTTGCATGCGTAAGGATAATGTCTCCATACCGATGAAGGTAAGGTAGGCGTTAAATGGTTGTTGGTTCATGCCCAGATCACGAAGGCCTACAGCATGGTTATGAATAGCGAGCGCCATCGGTCCAAAAGTTTCGGCGAAGATGATGCCATTATAGTTGTCATTGGGTTTGGCAAGGCGTGGAAACTTCTCCGCATGGGCAAGCCAGTTGAAATGACCACCATCAACAACCGCGCCGCCCATGGCGTTACCGTGGCCGCTTAAAAATTTTGTGGTGGAATAGGTCACAATATGCGCGCCATGCTCTAACGGTTTACACAGATAGGGGGTTGCCATGGTGTTATCGACGATCAGGGGAATGCCTGCCTCATTCGCCACTTTGGCTAGACCTTCAATATCCGCCACAACACCTTCGGGGTTTGATAGGCTTTCGACAAAAATGGCTTTGGTCTTGGGGGTGATGGCAGCTTTAGCCTCAGCAGCATTCTGGGGATTAAAACTTGTACTCTCCCATCCAAACATATCAGGGAAAATTTTGGCGAATTGGTTGACCGAGCCGCCATAAAGTTTGCAGGAATTGACAACATGATCGCCAGGTGACATCAACGCGCTCAATACTAAAAGCTGCGCGGCATGGCCAGAAGCGGCGCAAGTGGCTGCCGATCCACCCTCAAGCACGGCGAGCTTTTCTTCTAAAGCCCCAACAGTGGGATTGGTAAGGCGGGAATAGACAAAACCTGCTTTACGCAGAGCAAACAGATCCGCTCCATGTTCGGCGTCCTCAAAAACAAAGGCGGTTGTTTGATGAATCGGAATTGTACGGGCTCCCGTCGAAGGATCAGGCCCGCACCCTGTATGGATGGCAAGAGTTTCAAGTCCATAATTTGATTTGTCGGTCATCATCGTTCCTTTCTAATGCCTTGAAAGAATAGGGGGATTCTGGTTCAACCGTCTAGCTTTCTTCGGGTGGATGGGTATTTGTGGTATTATAATACCCTATTTCTATTTATCTGTTTTTACACGTTTTTTCTTGACTGATAGGGTCGTTTAAAGCATAACAACGCCAGAATTCTTAAACAAAAGGAAAACTAAAATGAAAACATACTCTGTAAAAGAGTCAGAGATTGAGAAAAAATGGCTCATCGTTGATGCAAAAGACGTTGTTCTTGGCCGTTTGGCAACAATCGTGGCAACTCGCTTAAAAGGTAAACATAAGCCAACATACACACCACATATGGATTGTGGTGACAATGTTATCGTGATTAACGCGAAACATGTTCGTTTGACAGGAAATAAACGCAACGGCGATAAATTCTATTGGCACACAGGTTACCCAGGCGGAATTAAAGAGCGTTCAAAAGGTGAAATTCTTGATGGTGAATATCCAGAGCGCGTTATTGAAAAAGCTGTAGAGCGTATGCTTGCCCGTGGCCCATTGGGCCGTCAGGTGATGAGCAATCTTCGCGTTTATGCAGAAAGCGAACATCCTCATGAAGCGCAAAAACCAGAAGTTCTGGATATTGCATCAATGAATCCTAAGAATAAGAGAGACTAATTATGGCTGATACAAAAAAAGAAACAGTAAAAGATTTAAAAGATCTTGGTGCCGCAACGGAAGGTAAAACTGTAGAGGCAAAAGCAAAAGCTCCTGCAGAAAAAGCAGAAAAGAAAGAGCCTAAAGTTGATAAACTAGGCCGTGCTTACGCTACAGGTCGTCGTAAAGAATCTGTCGCTCGTGTTTGGTTGAAAAAAGGGTCAGGTAAAGTTGTTGTGAACGGAAAATCACAAGATAAGTACTTTGCTCGCCAAACTCATCTTCTTGTTCTTAATCAACCGTTCTTGATTGTTGATCGCGTGAATGCATTTGATGTGATGTGTACAGTCAAAGGCGGCGGTCTATCAGGTCAGGCGGGCGCTGTGCGTCACGGTATTTCTCGCGCGCTTGAAAATTTTGAGCCAGGATTACGTCCAAGCCTGAAAAAAGCAGGTATGTTAACGCGTGATGCGCGTGTTGTTGAGCCGAAGAAAATTGGTAAACACAAAGCACGTCGTACTAAGCAGTGGGCGAAACGTTAATCGAATTTATATCGATGCTTTAATAATTCTAAAAACCAACCTATATTCAGGTTGGTTTTTTTATGGATAGGAAGAAAAATGGAATATTCAAAATTAGGTCGTACAGGATTAGAAGTTTCCCGTGTGTGTTTAGGGACGATGACATGGGGCGAACAAAACATCGAGGCTGAGGGTCACGCGCAAATGGATTATGCTGTAGAGCAGGGTATAAATTTTTTTGATACAGCAGAATTATACGCGGTTCCAACAAGCGCGCCGACACAAGGAAAGACAGAGGAAATCATTGGAACATGGTTTGAAAAATCTGGTAAGCGGCAAGATATTATTTTAGCGACCAAAGTTTCTGGTGCGGGGGTACCATGGATCAGAAATGGTGAAGCCTTAACGGGGGACAGCGTTCGTGTTGCCGTTGAAGGTTCGCTCAAAAGATTAAGAACAGATTATATTGATGTTTATCAATTGCACTGGCCCAACCGACCCTTTCCCCATTTTGGAGCAAACCATGCAGGACTTATTGATTTTACATCCAACACAACGGCAAGGATTGAAGATAACCTCATGGATATTCTTCGCGCTGTGGATGAGGCTGTAAAAGCAGGTAAGGTTCGCCATTTTGGTCTTTCGGATGATACCGCTTGGGGAATCATGAAGTACAATGAACTGGCAGAGAAAAATAATCTTCCACGTGTTCAATCTATTCAAAACGAATTTAGTTTACTGGATAGAACAGATGATCCTTATTTGGCAGAAGTTTGCGTTCGTGAAGACGTGTCTTATCTTCCATGGTCACCGCTAGCCATGGGATTGCTCAGCGGTAAATACGCCAATGGAAACATCCCAGAAGGTACGCGGTGGGCCGTTGAAGATCGCTTAGGTGCGCGGATGGACCGTTTTAGAAATACACCAGAAGCGCATGCGGCAGTGGCAGGGTATATAGCTGTTGCGCAGAAGCATGGTCTTGATGTTTGTCAAATGGCGTTAAAATTTGTCGATAAACAGAATTTTGTGACATCGACAATTATCGGTGCGACGACAATGGAACAATTAAAAACTGATATAGATGCTTTTGATATCGCGTTATCTCATGATGTTATGGCTGATATTGACGCTGTTTATCGTCAGTATCCAATCCCGTACTAAATAACGTTTGACTTTACTATACCAATATTCTTTATTTATGAAAAAGAGGTATAGAATATGTTACATTTAAATCAAACTAAAACTAATAAAGTCGTTGTTAATCCTGTTATTTTTCAAATGCAGGCAAGGCAGTTCTTAAGCTTTGTTGATGGTCTGGTAAGAACACTTCAAAAAAATGCGCAAGAAACCGTAACGCAATTACGAGAACAAGCAGATTTGGTTTCTAAAAGCTCACATTTAAAACCTGAATTTGATAGAGCTGATCTTCGTCAAAAAGGGATGAAGATGTGTATGATGATAGATTTTGCACAAAAAGCATTTAAGGTAGTTGGACAATTAGCGGAGGCAGATAAAGAAAAATTGGTGAGCGCCTTAAACGAGCTATCTTCGCAAATTATTTCTGAACAAGTAGAAACCAATCAGCCAGAAGAACATATTAATAAAATGGTTGATTTGATTGGTTATGAATTTGTTGAGCATGATGAAGAATTATTTAATCCAATAGAGTACAAAGAACGGGCTAATGATATTATTCGCAATATTGCCATTGTATTGACAACAGGTGCACCAACTACATTGGCAAAAGCAAATGCAAATGGCGCCTCTTTTGAAGACTTACTAATAATGCAACAGGTTGCAAAAGATTTTCAGAAAATAGTAGTTGAAGTTTACGGAAAAATGACCAAGCAGTCTTCTGGCCCGACATCTGATTGGTCACCTGCATAATTTAAATAATTGTGATTAAATCTTACAAAAACATAATGCCTACCATTGGCAAAAATGTCTGGATTGCGGATAACGCAACTGTCATTGGCGATACGGTGATCGGTGACGAAAGTAATATCTGGTTTGGTGTTACTATTCGCGGGGATGTTCATGAAATCCGCATTGGTAAACGCACGAATGTTCAGGACCATACCGTGATCCACACCACACGAAATGTGTCAGGGGCTTATATAGGGGATGAGGTCACCATTGGCCACGGGGCAATTATTCACGCCTGCACAATTCATAATCGGGTGCTCGTGGGGATGGGCGCTATTATTCTGGATCAGGCCGTAATGGAAGAAAATTCAATGTTAGCGGCAGGGTCGGTGTTACCGCCCAAAAAGCGTGTGCCGAGTGGACAGCTGTGGGGTGGATCGCCTGCACGATATATGCGTGATTTAACGGAAGAAGAATTAAAATTCTTACCTATTTCTGCAGATAATTACGTCAGGTTGGCGCGGGAGTATTTTTAGTTTTGACAGAAGAATTAAGTTTAGCTCTGAGATTATTTAAGTCAGGGTAGGCCGTAATGAATGTTGATCTTTCCCTAAAATGAATGGTTAAACCATTTTGTTGCTTTGTTACAAATGCTTGATGGTAAATATTTAATTGATCTAAAATATAAAAAATAATATCGGATACATCTTCTTTTTCGTCGGTGTCAATTTGGAAGCTACTTTCTTCGTGACGATCTCCTTCAAGATAAAACATAAAAAGTTGACGTTGGTATAAATCAGACAAGCGAACTTCGTAACCATTATTACGGTCTAAAACAGAAGCATTTTCGATTTCTGCATCTCGTAAAGCTTCTTGAATAAGCTCTTTTGTATACGCATAATCAATGTCGCCATGCACATTACAGCAGGCAGGAACTTGGATACGTTCCGTTAATTGTTGATCATCTATATTGTAAGCTAAACGCAGCGACATATAATTAATAACTCACCCCCACACCATTAACATAATAAATTACATTTTATCGTTGATGGCAAGCTTTTTTGTGCCTTGCCGTGGTTGCATATTATGTTCTTTTCGTACAGGATAGCGCTTATTGTGTATTGATTTCCATGGATGGAGGCTTGGTTTTGAAAAAACAGCAATTTTTAAGCATTTTATTGGGTATTGGCGCGTTGAGCCTGTCAGCTTGTGAAACGGGGTGGAATGGCCAAAATTCACAGATTAATGTGCAAACCCATGATGAAGCTGTGATGACTCCTGCGCCGCTACCTTCTGATTCTTCTGGTTCTTCAATGATGAGTGGTGATCCTTCCGTCGAAATATATGATGGGATGCAGGATTACGCGTCAACAATGAATTACGATGTAACAACCGCCTACAATAATAATGGTGTTTTGGCGTCAGACCCCAGTGTGACAATTTATTCTCTGGATGATCAAATGCCTATGGGGGCGGCGCCATCTTATGCGATGCCCACTTATAATAATGCAGGCATTTATCCTCCGATGAATTCCTACGGCACAATGAATCAGGGCACAGAAAACCAGATTTATTTCAAACACGGGTCTTCACGGTTGGGCAGTGGTGATTTACGCAAATTATCGGATGCGGCAGAACAGGCAAAATTCGCTCCTGTCAATCGGATAACTGTATCAGGACATGCGAGCCAACCTACGCAGGCTGGAACGCAAACGGTGGAGGCTCACATCCTGAATTTAAAAGAGTCGATGAATCGCTCTTTCGCAGTGTCTAAGACCTTGATGCAAAAAGGCGTTCCTGCAGAAAAAATTAAAACGGTGAGTTGGGGGGCAACACAACCAACAGGGGATGAAAGTCAGGATCGCCGTGTTGATATCGTTATGGGTGAGCAATAATCTCTAATGCCTTCGTCAGATTCTTTTAATGTTGGCCTTGTTGGTCTGGGAACGGTGGGAACAGGCGTTATCAAAATGCTCGATCAGAATGCAGGCTTAATCGCGCAGCGCGCAGGCCGTCCTATCAAAATTATTTCCGTCACTGCTAGTAATAAAAATAAAGATCGCGGTGTTGATTTATCCTCTTATGAATGGGTAGATCATGCGCAAGATATGTGTACCGATGACCGTCTCGACGCTATCGTCGAAATGGTTGGCGGATCAGAAGGTTTTGCAAAAGATTTGGTCGAAGGAGCATTAAAGGCAGGAAAACACGTTGTGACAGCCAATAAAGCGCTGTTGGCTGAACATGGTGCAGCGCTTGCAGAATTGGCAGAAAGTCAAAAAGTGTGCTTAGCGTATGAGGCGGCTGTTGCGGGGGGGATTCCTATCATTAAAACCTTGCGTGAGGGGTTGGCAGGAAATCAAATTAATTCCATCCACGGTATTTTAAACGGAACCTGTAACTACATTCTGACCGAAATGCGGGAGACGGGCCGTGATTTTTCTGATGTTCTGAAAGAGGCACAGGAAAAAGGTTATGCAGAAGCAGACCCAACATTCGATGTTGATGGAATAGATGCCGCGCACAAACTTGTTTTACTCGGGGCGCTTGCCTTTGGCGTGAAGCCAGATTTTAAAGCACTGAATATTACAGGTATTCGCCACATCACAGCGCAAGACATTCAATATGCGGATGAACTTGGCTATCGGATCAAGCTTTTGGGGACAGCGCGCAGAGAGGGTAGCAGTTACATGCAAACCATGGAACCGTGTCTGGTCTCTAAGAAATCTGCTTTAGGGAATGTTGAAGGTGTTTTTAATGCGGTGATGACCCAAGGGGATTTTGTTGATAAGACGATGATGGAAGGTCGCGGTGCAGGCGAAGGACCAACGGCATCTTCCATTGTGGCAGATATTATTGATCTGGCGAAAGGGAACGGTTTGCCGACCTTCGGTATTTCTGCCAAGGATTTAAAAGAAACAAAATGGCAGGGGCCAGAAAACATTGTTGGAAAATGCTATATTCATCTGCATGTTCAAGATGATGCAGGGGTTCTTGCAGATATTACTTCATGTCTAAAAGATCAAAAAATCTCTATTGAAAGCGTTATTCAGCGTGGTCATGAAGATGAGACATCAGGCGCTGCATCGGTTGTTATTTTGACGCACACCGCCCGTTTTGCGGATGTGAAGGAATCTGTTAAAAATATAGAATCACTTAAGACAACAATTAACGCGCCAACCATATTGCGGGTTGAAAAACTGTAACAAGCGAGAAAGAACAGTCGATGGCCATCCTGACAATGAAAGATAACCAAAAAATGGTTGAAAAAAACATGATGGATCGCAACATTGCACTAGAAGCGGTGCGTGTGACAGAAGCTGCTGCTCTTGCTGCTTCAAAAATGGTGGGGCGCGGCGATGAAAAAGCCGCGGACGCTGCTGCCGTTGATGCAATGCGTGATGCGCTCAATTCTTTGGCCATTAAAGGCCGTGTTGTGATTGGTGAAGGGGAGCGCGACGAAGCACCCATGCTTTATATTGGTGAAGAAGTTGGCGCGGGAGGTCCCGAAGTTGATATCGCGCTTGACCCTTTGGAAGGGACAACAATAACCGCCAAAGGGGGGCAAAATGCTTTGGCAGTTATGGCCATGACAGATAAGGATGGTTTTCTTCATGCACCCGATACTTACATGCAAAAAATGGCCGTCGGCCCATCCATCTCTGCGGATGTTTTGGATTTAGACGCACCAATCAAAGATGTGCTTACCAAAATAGCGAAACAAAAATCGGCGGATGTAGAAGATCTGTTGGTTTGCGTTTTGGACCGTCCACGCCACGAAAACATTATCAATGATATTCGTAAGGCGGGGGCGCGTATTAATCTTATAGGTGACGGTGACGTCAGTGCCGTGATTGCAACAACAGAAGCCGAAACAGGAATTGATCTTTACGTCGGAACAGGTGGCGCGCCAGAAGGGGTCTTGGCCGCGGCGGCTTTACAATGCGTTGGTGGACATATGTTAGGCCGCCTTGTGTTCCGCAATGATGATGAACGGGCTCGTGCGGACAAATGGGGTATTGCAGATTACGATAAGATTTATACAACGGACGAACTTGCAAAACCTGATAACGTCATGTTTGCAGCAACAGGGGTCACAACAGGATCAATGCTTCAGGGTGTGCGCCGTTATCCAGGAGGGGCGATAACACATTCTATTGTGATGCGTTCAAAGTCAGGAACAACACGCTACATCAAATCGACGCATAATTTTAACCGCAAGACGGGTTTTGACCCGCAAGATGAGTAACTTGTCTGCTGCCGTATTGAATGTTGAACGCTCCCTTGGTGATAAAAGATGGAGCATCAAAACGGCTGACGAAGACACGGTCAATCATATTGCACAGAATTATAATATGCCTGAATTTGTCGCACGCATGTTGGTGCAGCGCGGCGTTGAAAAAGATCAGGTGGAAGGTTTTTTGAATCCAACCCTTCGTGATCATTTCCCAGACCCGTTCTCTTTTGCAGGCATGCGTGAATTTGCGGACGATATGGCGCAGGCCATTATGAATAAAAAATCCATCGGCATTTTTGCAGACTTTGATGTCGATGGTTCGACATCTGCGGCTATTCTGACACGGTTTTTACGTCACTTTGAAATTGTGCCGCTCGTTTATATTCCAGATCGTTTAACGGAAGGGTACGGCCCAAGCGCAGCGGCAATGCAATCCCTTAAGGATCAGGGAGTGGAATTTGTTATCATGGCAGATTGTGGTATTACCGCCTTTGAACCTTTGCAGGCGGCTCATGACATGGGCTTACGTGTGAGCGTATTTGATCACCATGAACCAGAAGGTGATTTACCGATGGCAGCTCATATTATCAATCCGAAGCGTCAGGATGATCAATCTGGGTTGGATATGTTGGCAGCTTGTGGTGTTAGTTTTATGGCCTGTGTTGCTATCAATAGCTCCTTGCGTGACCAGGGTTATTTTAACAGTAATGAGATCAGTGAAGCACCGTTAAAATCTTGGATGGATTTAGTGGCGCTCGGTACAGTTTGCGACATGGTGCCATTGACGGGTGTAAACCGCTTGTTTGTTAAGACGGGGTTTGACCAAATGCGTCATCAAAATAATGCAGGGATTAACGCGCTGTGTCAGGTGGGTAAAATTGAACAACTGCCTGAACCGAAAGATGCAGGGTGGTCAATGGGGCCGCGGATCAATGCAGGATCACGGGTGCATCGTTCTGACCTTGGGGCGAGGCTTCTTTCAACGGATGATCCTGATGAGGCACAATCAATTGCTTGGGCGCTCGAAGAATGCAATCAGGAACGTAAAAAAATTCAGGCGAATATGATGCAGGTGGCGTGCAATAAAGTTGAGTTTTTAAAATGTAATTATGATGAATTTATTTTTGTCGATGATGAAAGCTTTCATTCTGGTCTCAGTGGATTAGTTGCGGGTCGTTTAAAAGATCGGTACGAAAAACCTGCTATCGTTGTGACATATGTCGAAAATGAAAAAGGAGTGATGGAAGGGCGGGGATCTGGCCGTTCTGTTAAGGGCATTAACATGGCAGATATTTTTATTGCCGCACGAAATGAAGGAATTGTTGAAAAAGGCGGCGGCCATGCCATGGCGGGGGGATTTACCGTGATGCCCGACAAAGTAGAAGAATTTAAAAAATTTATAGCGGCCTTTATTAAAAATTTAAAAAACAAACCAAATGAAATTCCGCAACTGGATATTGATTCTATTGCGACGGTGCGCGGAGCAAAACCAGAATTTATTAAATTATTGAATAATAATGTAGGGCCTTTTGGAATGGGCAATCCTGAACCTGTATTTGTTCTGGCTGATGTGCAGGTCAATAATGTCGATGTAATGAAAGATAAACATATACGTCTGATGATTAATGACGCTGAAGGGGGAACAAGGATGAAAGGTGTCTTGTTCAGTGGCGTAGGAACAGCACTTGGCGATATGTTGTTAAAAAATGCGCGCCATACAAATTTTCATTTGGTAGGGCAGTTTCAAATCAATAATTGGCAAGGGCGTGAAAGCGTTGAATTTCATCTTATTGATGGAATAAACACAATACACAATCAAGGCGTTGAAAAATGCCTTATTGCTTCCTGACAAATTTTTCTAAAGGTTCTACCAAAGGTTGAAGTTGTTTCTCATAACGACGCCATCCTTCAACAGAACTTTTGTAAACAGGTTTGCGCACCTGCGCTCTACTGGCGGTTAGAACTGCGCGTTCATGTTTGTGCGGAGATAGACAGGCGTCGTCCCACTCTAGGCCAACATAATCAATCAGCTTGCGGGCTTGGTTTTCAAAATCATTGACGGTGTCTTCATAATAAATCTCCATGAATTTACCAGGAAGGGCTTTGCGCCAATAATCCATTGTCTCTTCATATATGGCGTAATGTTCCGCTAAATCTTCCAGATTATAACTCCAATATTGCCCGTTTGAAAAAAGCTGTTTGTAACAGGATAAGCAAGTGTCGATAGGATTACGGCGGCAATGAATAATCTTTGCATGAGGTAAGATTGAAACGATTTGTCCAATCCGTGAATAATTTCCAGGCATCTTGTCTGTAATTTTTTCTGCTTTCTTGCTTTCTTTGTTGATTGCCCTGATAAGCTCTACGTATCTTTCACCTGTTCGTTTGCAGGTGTCCTTTGATAAAGGCCCAATATCTTTTTCTACATTTTGAAGATAGGTTAACTCACCCGCACCAAAAACTTTTGGGTGTGAAGAAATAATCTGTTCGGTCAGGGTTGTTCCTGACCGCGGCATGCCGACGATAAAAATGGGTGTATCGTCCTCAAATCCTAATCCTTCGAGATTCTTCATAAATTTTTCGTTGTAGGATTGGGGTATACTTCTTAGTGCGCCATGTTGCATGTAGGAATCATAAATAATGCTGGAGCGTTTAAGGTCATTGCCTGCTTTTAAATATTCGAAAGCTTTATCATAATCGCCGATATTTTCGTGTGCGCGGGATAGGGCAAACTGCAGGCCAGTAGTGTGTGCTCGGCCAAAACTTCGAACATTTTCTGCTGCTTTTTTCATGTCGATAAAGTCAGGATCGTCGGCGGTGAATTTTTTAACACCTGATAGAGCCAGATAAACAAAAGGAAGTTCGCGGTTTAGATTTAACCCTACTTTTGCAGCCTCCAAAGCTTCCTCCATTTTACCTTGGCTTTGTAAGATATCGGATTTTAAAGCAAAGGCTTGAATAAAGTCAGATTTTAAGTCAATTGCTTTATCTATTGTTTCTAGGGCTTTATCGGTTTTGCCTGCCATGTAATAAACCATCGCAAGGCGGTGATAAAATTCAGGTGTTTCAGGAGATAACTTAACCGCCTCCAAAGTGCATTTCAGCGCTTCGTCAACGCGGTTTAAACGCTCTAAAACAGTGCCTAGTTTAATGTAAAGACGTGGAGATTCAGGTACCATTTTCATGGCCTCACTGAAAATTGTTTCTGCTTCTTGTAACCTATCACATAAAAGCAAGATGTCTGCTAAATCGATGCGCGCTTCCAGTGAATCAGGTTTAAGGGTGAGCGCCTTTCTTGCGGCTTCTTCTGCTAAGCGTAGCTGCCCTGTTTCTGATAAACAAACGGCAAGATTTGTATAGGCTTGTGGTTGATTAGGGTCAAATGCTAAGGCAAAACGCACAGCCGCCGCCGCTTCATCGTAACGGAACATATCAATCAATACAGTTGCTAGATTATTGTGCGCATCGACAAAATCAGGCTTAAGATTGATCGCCTTACGGTACATGGCTTCGGCTTCTTCATATTTCCCCAAATCGCGATAGGCGTTCCCCAAATTGACATTGGCATTAGGATCATCTGGCGCTATTTTTATGGCTTTCTCACAAAATGCTTCTGATTCTTTGATTCGGCCTAGATCGCGCAAGGCATTTCCGATGTTAATATGGGCATTAGGATGTTTGGGGTGAATTGCTATGGCCTTTTCCCATATTTTAATGGCTTCTTCATGGTGTCCTTGCCCCGCAAGAGCGTTACCTAAATTAACATAGCCGTCAGGATAATCAGGTCTCAACTCGATAGCTTTTTCAGCATGGCTTTGGGCTTTTTTATAATCCTTTAATTTCCAGTAAGTGTTACTCATATTGATAAAGGCTTCGGGGTAGTCAGGTTTTAATTCCAAAGCTTTTTGCCATTTTTTAAGGGCGTCTTTGTGTTTTCCCAGTTGACCAAGCAAGACACCATAAACATTCCAACTTTCGGCGTAATCTTCTCTCTGGGAAACGGCTTGTTTTATGTATTTTATACCGTCATCGAAGTTGGCACTTTGATATGAAATAATGCCTAAAGCATGAAGACTCGCGAAGTCATCAGGAATCGCTTTTAATATGTCATTGTATGTGATGCTAGCAAGAGTCAGGTTCCCTTCCTGATGGTGTTTCTTGGCGATTTCAATAGCTTCTTCGTATGTTGCCTGATGCCCTTTTGACATATTACAAATCTTTCTAAGTGTTTGTTAATGATGAGTTATTAATTTTTTAGTATTTCTAAAACCTGAAAAAACTGTTACCATGATTCTATTATTTATTGTTCAAGATCTTAACCAATTATTAGTAACTTCCATTATACAATCATATATAACTACTTTTTGTAAATATCGTCATTATTAGAAAGCGAGGACTAGCTATGAATAAAACCAGAAAAGGTTTATCAACCCAAAAGGCACTTTTAACGGGGGCAGCTGTTATTTCGTTGGGTGCAGGCGTAGTTCCTGAGGCTCAAGCGGTAACCGCGACTGGGGGGATGAGCGCTATTGTACTTACCCCAATTACTGTGACTGCAACTCAAGTTCTTCACTTTGGTAGCTTTACACGCGGCGCAGGGGGGACTGTTAAGGTCACAACTGCGGGCGCAAGAACGGTAACAGGACCAACAGCTGTTACTGGTGCTGCGGCTGAACAACAGGGCGTTCTTAAAATTACAGGGGCGCCGACCGCAACTGTTAATGTTAAGGTAACAGCCACAAACTTTAGTGTAACTAGTGGTCCTAATACCATGGTCGTTAACGCCTTTAACCTTAAAACAGCGGCAGGGGGAACATCAGTCACAGCGGCGATTGGTCCGACAGCGACACCAACTGTTCAGGTTCCTATCGGTGGTACATTGACCGTTGGTGCGGCGCAGGCTGCGGGTACATATACAGGGGCTTATAAGGTAGACGTTAACTACCCTTAATTGATTTCTGTTATTAAAGTTTTACA
>Ga0116152_10000201_pt1 | contig 48711 bp, 45 predicted proteins | sample AD_UKC119_MetaG_FD_89894 | JGI IMG/M metagenome (GOLD analysis project Ga0116152, IMG submission 89894) | Active sludge microbial communities of municipal wastewater-treating anaerobic digesters from Hong Kong - AD_UKC119_MetaG | ecosystem: Engineered > Bioreactor > Anaerobic > Digestate...
ATTACAGCTACGCATGGGAAATAGATCAAAATAAACAACATAAAACCGAAGGCAACCAGGGGCGTAAAAACTTTCTGTCCTTCAAGTTTTCCTTTGGTATGAACCTGTTGCTGTAATTTATCTATCAGTGTCCCTGAAGCTTCATCAGCATCCGCATCTGCCTGGTAAAGTATTCCCATCGAACTCACCACGATCTCTTTGGCAGCAAGTCCTGTGATGATACTGATCCCGATCTTCCAGTCGAAACCAAGGGGCTGGATGGCCGGCTCGATGAATTTGCCCAGCCTCCCGATGTAGGATTGTTCCTGGTGTTCAGATGCCTTTGCCAATTCGAGTTCGCCCATCAGGTTTTGTTTTTCTGCTTGCGGAACAAATCCGGCAGTTTGCACTTCGTTGATCAAGCCGTCATAATCCTGGCTGAATTCCACATTGCGCGGGTAATAACTGAGGCCCCATATGAGAATGGATGCAAGTAAAATAAAGGTCCCCATCTTTCTTAAATATTGCGAACCCTTATACCACATGTGCTGGGTGGTGTTTTTGAGGGTAGGAAACCGGTAGGGCGGGAGTTCCATAACAAAGGGCACATCCTGTCCGGCGAAAACTGTTTTTTTCATGATCAGCGCAACAACCACTGCCAGGGCAATACCGATCAGGTAAATCGAAAACAACACCAATCCCTGGTTTTTAGGGAAAAAGGCGGAAATGATAAGCACATAAACCGGTAACCTTGCACTGCACGACATAAAAGGAGCGATGAGCATGGTCATGATCCGGTCTTTACGGTTTTCGAGGGTGCGGGTGGCCATTACTGCCGGCACATTACATCCAAAGCCCATGAGCAGCGGGATGAATGATTTTCCGTGCAGCCCTATTTTATGCATCAGCCGGTCCATGATAAATGAAACACGAGCCATATAACCCGTATCTTCCATCAGCGAGATGAAAAAGAACAGGATCAGGATATTGGGCAGGAAAATGATCACACCACCAACTCCGCCGATGATCCCATCCACGATCAGGTCGTGCAGTGGGCCATCCGGTAATACAGCGCTGACAAACGATGCCAGGCTTCCCACGCCCATATCGATCCATTCCATAGGGTAGGAGCCAAGGGTAAACGTAGCCTGGAACATCAGCCACATGAAAAAGATAAACACCGGGAATCCCCAGATCTTATGGGTAAGCAGGTCGTCAATATTGCGGTTGGAGGCCAGGGCTTTTTCCTGGTATCCGCTGCATGTTTCGCGGAGGGCGCCGGCTATAAAACCGTACCTGGCATCAGTTAAAATGGTTTCGGATATTTCACTAAACTCATCTTCCAGGATTTCAACCTCTTTTTTTACAACTTCTGCAATCTCCGTTTTGTTTTTTGCTGATTTTTCAGCCAGTTCTTTAATGGCATGATCTTCCTCAAGCAGTTTAATGGCCAAATATCGGGGTGGGTAAGTTGATGCTAACAATTGATCCTGCTCAACTACCTGCTTTACTTTTCTGATCGATTTTTCGATGGTTTGCCCAAAATTGATATTTACCGTCCGAACCACCGGATCTTCATCTTTATAAACTTCAATTACCTTGTCGATCAGTTCCTGAATGCCCTTTCCTTTAATAGCAATGGTAGGAATAATAGGTATCCCAAGCATTTTCGAAAGGGAATCACGATCGAGCTTTACTCCTTTATGTTCCAGTTCATCATACATATTCAGCGCGATGATCACCTTGAGCCCCATGTCGATCAGTTGTGTGGTAAGAAACATGTTGCGCTCCAGGTTTGAAGCATCAATCACATTGATCACCACATCCGGTTTTTTACGGATCAGATGATCCCTGACATACAATTCCTCGGGGGTGTATTCTGATAATGAGTAAGTCCCCGGAAGATCCACCATTTTGAGTTTAAATGAATTTTTGGTGATCCTCGCTTCTTTGGCATCCACTGTAACTCCCGAATAATTCCCAACCCGTTCGTGCCTGCCGGAAGCCTGGTTGAACAGGGTGGTTTTACCGCTATTGGGGTTACCCACCAGCGCTACATTTATTTTGAGGCCGGTTTCTTTAATGATTCGGGTGGCAAGCTCATCTAAATAAGTACCTTCAAAAGCTGTTTCCGGAGCAATAAAATCATCATCCACCCTTAACAGTTCAATCATTTCGGCTTCCGAACGGCGCAATGAAATTTCGTAACCCATAATGGAATATTCAATGGGATCGAGGAGGGGTGCATTTTTAATCACTTTAACAACCTTGCCTCTGATAAAGCCCATTTCCGTCAGCCTTTTACGAAAGGCTCCTTCGCCGTTGACCCTAATGATGAGGCCCCTTTCTCCGTTTTGGAGACTGGCAAGTGTTTGCGATATGACGTTCTCTTTGCTCATTTCATTAAAGCTCAACTCCCAACCGTAAACCAAAGATCAGAGCATTGTTGAGTGTTACTCCGGTTCCTGCAGGATTAATAATGTATTGAATATCGGGTTGAATATTAATGTTTGTATTTAACTGGTAATGATAGGTTAATTCAACAGCTGTTTCGGCGGCTAAGGCAAATGAAAAATGTTCATGTGCAAAAGCGATTCCGAAGGTGTCATCCCCTGATTTACTCAACAAACCATTAAAATTAATTCCTACACCCAGGTAAAAATCGGAAGTGCTTGCATCAGAGGGACTAAAACCCGCCTGACTGAAGCATCCAAGTTTTTGATTTCCGCTGCTCCATATTTCGCGGTCGAAGTAGCCATAAATACCCATGGTAGCAGTGTTAAATGATTCGCTTGTGTTTTCTGAAATTTCGTTTTCCAGTTTATGGTAATGCGAAAATATCCCAATTTTAATGGTCTGGTTTCGGCCCTCAGCCTGTTTGAATTGAACTTCGGAGATACCAACAATTCCATCCACTGTGCTGATAATCCACCTCAGGTTATAGGGATTGTGGTTGAACCCGGTGGGACATCCGTCATAAATAGCATTTAACCAGTTTACATCTTCTGATAATTCAAATACTGCAGTGATACCGAGGGCGGTAAGCGGAAATATTGGTGCATCAATATTGTGCGAAATTGTTGGGATCATTCCGAATGAACTGTTTAAGAACAATGCAGCGTGATCCGAAGCAGCAAACTCAACATTCATATCCTGCAAGCCGGCAATTATCTCAAAATGATTCCATTGGTGGCGATAATACAATTCCTGTAAGAAACTGTGATCGCCTGCCTCAATATTTGAAACTACCTGCATATCACCAATAAAATCAGCCGATGGTGTTGCGCCATGGGTATTGGCACCATTTACCCTGAAATAACCACCTTTCCATAGTCCAAGGTTTTGGGTATTGACTTCGATGATAAGATTGGCCAATCCAAGGTACCCGCCACCACTGTTGATACCGCCATGAAAGTTGGTAATAAAATCTCCCTGGTAGGCAGCACCCAACTGAAATGCTTGGGTAGTATCTGAATTTGATACCTGGCAATATATAGTGGCATTAAAAAAACCTGCCATGAATAAAATCAATCCCGAAACTTTGTAGTGCCCTATCATTTGTTTATCGTCACTTTTCTCAAATATCCGAAGCAAAGAAACGGTTTTGTTAACTGGTGAACAATCCCTAAATGTAGGGAATTATTAATTAAAAAAACTAAAAATTAAAAGTTAGTTTTATTCAGGAAATGGCGCTGGTTTTCTTCGTAGTGTGTGCAAAAGCGGTGTTTTTTCTGGTCGATATCCTCAACATAGGTAGCGGATCGCATTACGCAACTTGGCGTTTGGCAATGGATAAGTCCGAAGGTATGACCCAGTTCGTGGATGATCACCTTTCGAAAGCGTTCGTAAAGCAATTCGTCATTGCGGGGCAATCCGTATTTTTCATTACGAAGACGATATAGGGAGCCGATTCCGCAAGTTCCTTCAAAAGTGGCCTGCCCGAAAATAAAGGTTAGAATGGGAATGAAAATATCTACCCTGAATAATCCTATGGTTCGCAGATATTGATTTGTATGCAACGAGTTGACAAGGGCGAGTAAAGAGTTGGCATTGTATTGCAAACGTTCGGGATCGTAATGTTCTGACAGGTCCATCAGGTTTTGTTCGATAACAACATCCACATCGAAAATTAAGGCAATATTCTTTTGGATGCGATCGAGCATCTGCTGCTCAAACTGGCCAAAGGCGATAATCCGTATTCGTTTTAAATCCAAGGTAAAATAACTTGCTAACTCAGGCTGATGATTAAAATCCTGAGGATTATTGAAAAGTAAAATTAGTTCTTAAGCTTTTTTCTCAGGCCGTATTTTTTAATTTTATTATACAAGGTCACCCGGTCAATATTCAGTGCTCTGGCGGCGCGACTGATATTCCATTTATGCCTGGCGAGCATTTGGTCGATATATTTTTTTTCGAGTTCCTGCAGGCTGTCCGTACTTTCGGCGATCAGTTCCTTTTCCAGCGGAAGATCCCGCAATTTGATCTCTTTGCCGTTTCCGACCACAATGGCGCGTTCAATCATGTTTTCAAGCTCACGAACATTGCCCGGAAATTCATAAGCTGCGAGACGGTCAATGGCTGCCTGATCGATGTTGATCACATCACGGCTCATGGAGGTACAATACTTCTTAATAAAATGCGACACCAGCAATGGAATATCTTCGGGGCGTTCGCGCAATGGGGGTATGTTAATATTGACAACATTCAAACGATAATACAAATCCTCCCTGAATTTACCTTCTTCCACCATTTTTTTAAGGTCGCGGTTGGTTGCACATATTACCCTGAAATCGGATTGAATTTCCTTATTGCCACCAACCCTGATGAATGATTTGGTTTCGAGCACACGCAGCAATTCTATTTGCATTTTTGGCGATATGGTACCGATCTCATCCAGAAAAATGGTACCGCCGTTTGCCATCTCAAAGCGGCCTTTCCGGTTGTACATGGCCCCGGTAAATGCTCCCTTTTCATGACCAAACAGTTCGCTTTCAAGCAAATCCTCCGAAAGGGCACCGCAATGTACGCTCACCATAGGGAAGTATTTACGCGAACTGTTGTAGTGGATGGCCCTGGCAATAAGCTCTTTTCCCGTTCCGCTTTCACCGGTGATGATCACCGAGGAGTTTGACTGCGCAACACTTTCCACCTCCTTCAATACTTTGATCATGGCCTTGCTATTGCCAATAATATCCTCAATGTTTTCAAGGGAAATGACCCTGTTTTTCAGGTTTTCATTTTCCACCTGAAGTAAAACCTGCCTTGCCGCATTCCTGATCAGATGGCTCAAATCGTCGGGATCAAAAGGTTTGGTGATATAATCGTAAGCACCGTCCTTGAGCGCCTGAACGGCTGTTTCAACGGAAGCAAAAGCAGTCATTACAATTACAATGGCATCCTTGTTCAGGTTTTTGATCCTGCGGTGCATCTCCAAACCATCCATGCCGGGCATTTTAATGTCGGCAAGAATGATATCAAAATGACCTGATTCCATCATGTTGAGCGCTTCTTTAGCATCCGGAGCTGATTGAACCTGATAGCCATCCTCGATGAACCAGTTGTACAGGGAGTCGCGCACCGACTCTTCGTCGTCGACAATGAGAAGTGAAATCTCTTTTGACATAATAAATTATTGTTTTTGAGCCAGTGGCAAAATAATCGAAATGGTGGTGCCTTTGCCCGGCTCCGAATCCACCTCAATTTTACCATTGTGGCTTTGTACTATTCCATGAACTATTGCAAGTCCCAATCCAATTCCATGGGCATGTTGCTTGGCTGAGAAAAAGGGCTGAAATATTTTTGAAATATCCTCAGAAGCTATCCCCACGCCGTTATCCTTAATATCGATTCGGATATGCTCATTATCCGGATTATTTGTTCTGATCACCACTTCACCATTTTCAGTGACGGCCTCACACGCATTAACCAGGATGGCAACACAGGCTTGTTTTATCTGATTCTCACCACAGTAGATCACATCATTTTTAGCATTAAAATCTGTGTAAAAATTGATCTCTGCCATTTTCATTTGGTGGGCCATCAGATTGTATGTTTGATTAAGAATAAAATGCAGTCGTTTATTTTCAAAATTCTGCTGGTCTTTCCTTGAAAAATCGAGCAGACCTTTTACAATGTCGCCACACCTTTTAGTTTCGGTCTCAATCACCTTCAGGTATTTCATCATCGAATCTTTGGCGTCTTCCTCCACGTCGAGTTTCGACACGTTTTTTTGGATCAGTTTTGTATAGGTAAGTACGCCGGATAATGGATTATTGATTTCATGTGCGACAGACGACGAAAGCTTGCCAAGTGAAGCGATCCGTTCAACATGGATCAGTTCGTTTTGAATTTCGGTAAGTTCCTCTGATTTTTTCTGAACTTTATATTCCAATTGCGCCGACCAGTTTTCAAGCTCTCGGTTTGCTGCGTCAAGATTATCGAGCATATTGTTAAATGCTTGTGAAACACTCCTCATATCGTCGAGCAAATCAGGTTTTATATCAAGCCTTGTATTTCGTACTCCCTGCGAAACCGACTCACTCGCCATGATGATCTCCTTAAGTGGTTGTTTGATTTTTTTACTTGTGAAAAATATGAGGAATGTAACAAGCAAAATAGTGGTGAACATGGCTAAAATGTAAAACTCCATGGATGATTTGGAAACCGAGTCATCAATATCACTCAGCGGGATTTTGATCACAAGGCTTCCCAGCACTTCCTCGTTGGGGCTGTGAGCATGACAATAACTGGTATAGCAGGTTTTTTCATTTAATATTGGTGATCGGATCAACAACTGCCTGTGCCCCTTATCACTTTTATTCATTATACAGGCGCTCTTGCTATCAATAATGCGGTACGATTTTTCATTTACAGGAAACATGGTGTACATATCGTTGTGACAAATGATACAATTTGGATTTGAATGATTGGCAGAATCCTTTGTAAATGTTGAATATACAAGACTGTCAAGGTGGTCGTACATATTAACTTCATCAATACCTTCCATGGTGCTGATGATATCCAGGGTGCTTTGTAAAGCTCCCTTATCATTTTTAAGCATGGAATGATAGAGTGCCCCTTCGATGATGGAACCCATATTATTTCCGCTTTGGCGGATCATTGTGTTCAGGTATTCTTCATAAACCGAACGGAATATGGCGCCAAATGAGACAAACAAGATGATTGAAAGAATGGTGATAATATAAACAACCTGTCCGTAGATACTTGATCTGAACCTGAAGTACTTTCGCATATGCCTTTTTGATGGCCTGCTTTTGTCGATTGTCTTTGGAGGATCCATGTAAACTCTTGTTTTTGTAAAAACCTCTTTAAATTGTAAAATGAATCCCTGAGGGCACGCAAATTACAAAAAAAAACATATTGAAATTCATTCGATGTGTACAAATTTTAAACAGGTTGATCCAAAATTAATTTTTCGAAATCATGCCATACGTTCTTATCCATTTCTTTCATTGGATACATTTTTAATTCACCCCCTTCCTGCAGTGCAAAACCGGGACTGTTATGAAAATTCGTACCCATAGATACGGCTATTAAATCCCTGAATCTCTGAAGCTCGGATCCAAACCAATTTACAACCTTTTTACCCGTCATAAACGATTTTGCCTCTATTTGCCAGCGATAGGGCTGAATGGCAAGCAACCAACCCTGCTGATATGGATCTTCGGATATAATTGCAGACGAATCAATTACAAGATTGTTCAGGTTTACGATCTCACCCGAAAGCGGGGATTTAATCTGAACCTGTTTGTCGCCCTGCTGCAAGACAGCAATTACCTCTCCCTGCTTTACTTTCTGACCCTGTCGAAGCCGAAAATTCAAATTAACTTCTCCGAGAAATTTTAGGAGCAAATCGTTGATGCCAATTTTAACCAGTCCCGAATTTTCGAGCTTTGCCCAGGTGTAATTTTTGCTGTACAGCAATTCATTTCTGAATCTGATTGCTCCAAGGCTAAGTGCCTGAATTATTGATTGTGCTTTGCTTACGAATACAACCGGTCGGTTTATGATTATCCAAAACGGTATGAGTAAAATCAAAAACCCGATAATGACGATATATTCAATTCCTTTGGTGGCGAATATATCGGTATAGGTGAAATTTTCCATTTTTCTTGAATTTAAAATTTTAAATTAGGTGCTTTGTTTTGCCCATGCAGGCGAATCTTTCAAAACTGGCATCCGCTTAATGATCCAGCGGAATATCCATATTTCGGTGAAAATTACAGCGAGGGTCACCGCTATTTCCATCCAGCTTGGATAATAGTGCGAAGCGGCATCCCATTTAAACCCGATCACGGTTACATTTAACCTGTTGATAATTATACCCAGCATAGTCAAAATAGAGGCTATTTTGGTCATCAGGATGTTGTTTCTACGGTAACTGTAATAGAATAGAATCATGGGTATCACTACAAATCCGATCACTTCGGTGAGATACCAATAGCCCATGCTGCTGTTGAGGTAAACCCAGTTTTGGCCATGCACAAATACCACGATGATGAGGAACAAATAGGCAAACATGGCGCCGGTGCAAACCTTCGACAAACCATGTAAAATTGAATTGTGTGCTTTGTGATTTTTTTCGCTGATCTGATCTGAAAATACCTTGCTGCTGATCGACCCCTCGAAGATTACCATGGATAAACCTGCAAAAATGCTGGATACAAAAAACAGGATCGGGATAAACTCAGAATACCACAACGGATGAATTTTCTCCTTTGCCATCAGGTACAAGGCGCCCAGTCCGGACTGATGCAAAGTGGAGAGCGTTATCCCAAAAATAACGGCTGCCAGGGTCATCCCCGACAATATTTTATGCGCCCTTCTGGCTCCAAGCCACTCGGCAATGGCTGGTGAAAACTCTATGAGTTGTGCAATCATATACAGCAGGAAATGCCAGGCCACAAGAAACAGCACCGAACTGGTTCCAAAGCCATTCCCGATGATCGGGTTGATCACATTCCAGGGCCTTCCGAGGTCCAGGAGCAGGGCTCCGGCATAAAACACATAGGCCAGAAATCCATTTAAAACGGTGACCCTTACAATGGAGTGGTACTTTTTCATGTTGAGGATGTAAACCATAAAGGTGATTACGTAGGCACCGCCGGCAAATGCCACTCCTGTAACCACATCAAATCCAATCCATAAACCCCAGGGCACATCCTGTGTAAGGTTGGTGATGGCACCAATGCCTTTCCAGAAACGGATAATGATCAGGATCAAACCGAGGATCATGATCGGCAGGGAGATCAGGTTAAAAGGGGTAAACAATTTCCCCTTGGGTTTTAATTCACGAATGAGAAATTTGAAAATGCTTTCTTTATCCTGTTTATTTTCTAATGCTATTGATTCATTCCGACTCATGATCTTCAGTTTTTGAATTTTTATTTTTTGTAGCGTCCTGTATGCCAAGCAGCATCATTGGCCACAATACAAATATGGTTGGTACAGAGTAAAGAAATCCTTTGGAGAGTTCCGGGTAGGATTTTGACCTGATATTGGTTTTAAACCCTAATTCTTCAAAAGGAACAGGGGAGAGGTATAAGAAACTGGTGCCACCGGCTTCATATTCTCCGTAAATGTGATCAACGTACCGGTCCGGATTTTCCTGTATCCTGCGGCGTGCTTCGGCAATAAGGTCTCTTCTTTTGCCAAACATCATTGCCTCAGCCGGACAATTTTCAACACAAGCGGGAACGCCCCCTTCCTTAAGCCTTTCGAAACACATGGTGCACTTTACAATTTCAGGATTGGAACTGTGATACTCAAATTTAGGCATATCAAAGGGGCAGGATACCATGCAATACCTGCAACCCATGCATTTGTCGCCATCCCAGGTAACGGGTCCTTCATGATGTTTTTCCATGGCACGTGTAAGGCAGGCTGCGGTGCATGCCGGTTGATTACAATGCATGCACTGCCGCTTAACATACACTTCGCCTTTTGAGGTATCATAGGCATTGATCACGGTTCTGCGTTGCTCATTGGTTGTTCGTATTACGCCCACTTCAGGGTAATCTTCAGGTTCAGGAAGGCCATTGGCTTCAGCACAAGCCCATTCACAGCTCTGGCAACCTTCACATCGTGTGGAATCATATAAGATCCCGGAGAATTCAATATCTTCCTTTTTTTCAGGGTTTGCAATGGATTGCTTTCCAAGGGCGAAACTCATGCCGGTAACTCCCAGTACCCTGAAGAAATTTCGACGGTCTATACTCATAACTACTTGTTTTTATTTGTTCGAGATAGGATTAACACTTTCAGCTGAGGCTCGAAACATCCACAAAATGTTTTTGGAAATCTTCCCACACTTCGGGTCCCATATCTCTCAGTATATTGTCTTTCAGGGCGCCACCTTCCTGAAATATAACAGGAACCGAATTTGGATTGTAATTGCCTTTTGGAGCAGTGAGGAATTCCTTCAGTCTTGTAAATTCATTTTCCAGCCACTCGCGGTATTTATCAGCCATCCGCATGAATTGAATTTCACGCAGCCAGTTTGTGGGTTCAATTTTATAAACCCAGCCCTCCACATAAGGTGAGCAGTTCATGGAGGTTGGCTCTGCTACCAGGTCTTCGTTTATCTCGATGATTTTTCCACTGATAGGAGTGTATAGCTGTAACTGTTTGCCGTCCTGAATGATTGTTACGAGCAGGTCGTTTCTTTTTATTTTGGTTCCGGGCTCCTTCATTTGAATTTTGGTGTAAGGTCCGGTTACATGTTGAATAAAATCGTCCAGCCCAATTTTTACAAAACCGCTTTCATTCATATAGGCCCAGGTGTGGGATTTGTCATAATAGAGTCCTTTGGGCAAATCGATGTTTTTTGCATGTATCATATGATGCTCCTCATTTAAATGCTCCCGAAGGCTTTTTGCTCCTGATTTGCGAAAGGTTGTAATATTTAAAATGAAGAACAAAACAGCAAGTAATACGAATGCAATAAAAACGACTTTTACCATAGCAAAACCAGTGGAGGGAGCCGGTTCAACCACAACAGCCGGTTTAAGTATTTCCAGTTTGGCTAAACGTTCGCTTTGCATTAATTCATTGTATCCGTAATTTGTAAGTAAATGCTGGCCATCCCCCAGTAACCATTGAATAAAACCAAGGGCTGCCGGATCAACAGGTTGTTGTGCAGAAAAAGCGTAAATATTCTGAACCAGTTTGTGAGGATATTTACCTATCCAAACGCCACGCATAAACTCATTTACGTCGGTATAAATACTTTCATGGTAATCAAGCTTTCCGTTTCCGTTTTTATCAATAGGGATTAATTGCAGCCCTTCTTTCAGGCTTTGCTGCTCAGGAATTGTTATATCCGATAAGCGGCAAAAAAGGATGTAAGATGGATGCTCACATAGCAAAGCTTGAACTTCGTTTGCTGAAGCCAACTGCACCTGCTTTAATTCTGACGGATCAATTTCCAGGTAGTCAATTACCATTCCCCTCAGTGTTTTATCCTGCGGAAATACCAGGGATAAATTTGAATTTTCAATATTTCCCAGAGCGATATTTGCCAGGTATTCTCTTGTTAATCCAACTTTTATTAATTCCCCAGCATCATCATTTGCCAAACTCATAACAGGAACAATGATTTCACGACCGATGAGCATATGCCAGTCAAGATTTGCCGGCAGTGTACTTAATTCTGATGCGGTGGCAATACCAATAGCATTATCGGTTACTTCTGTTTGATAATCAATGTTTATGGAGCCATGCCCTGTATTTTGATAAGCCTTTACCAAATCATTGAGCATATCTCCGCTTTGCGGTGTAGCCATCAATTTTAGGGAAGGAGTTTTGTCAATGGTAGCTGAACGATTTTCGGCATTATTTGCGATGCCTGAGAAAAGCAGCAAAACCAGCAGAAATACAATTTTGTTTTTCATGATAATATTCTGTTTAAGTGTGAATGAACTATTCGTGTCGCTTGCTCATCTCGTAATTCAATATGTGTGCCGAGGGGTTTAACTATCACTTAGTCAGTTATTTATAGTGCTATTTATTGCATCTCTCATCATCCCTGATTGATGAAATATGCAACACAAGTTTTGAAGAAAGGCTGTAATTGATTGTAAATGAAATATTAAGACTAAGTGTTTAAAAAGTTAACACTGTAATAAAAATCAACACAGAATTATTGGACTGCTTCAGCTACGCGATATTGATGATGAAAAGTGCATTTTATACAGCGATTTAACAAATGAATAAATTACAAATCATGACAACTTATTTAAAAAGGATATAAATTAAATTGCCTGTATGTTGTTTTTTAAGCGATTACAAATGGCTATTCTGAAATGTTGAAAAGAATGTTTCATAAAATTTCCTCATGTTGATTTCATATTGTAAAATTGCACTCAATTGCGAAAGCAATTTCGTTCATAAAACGGTTCACAAACCCAATTCTACAATCGAACCAAAGGAAGCTCACTGACTACGCAATTGAGTTTTCTAAATTTCATAAAATCTATCTGGTGGTTGATAATTAGCGCTTGAGAATTTTTCTCAAGTCATTTACTTTTTGTCAAACTAAAATTGCTAAAAATGAAAAATTGGAGCATTATTATTATCATGCTGGTAGGTTTTTTTACGGGTGCGGTTGCCAAAGCACAAACCCCGCAAATTTTATGGGTTTCCGATACCCTTAATGTTACTCATATAGGGCCCTCCCCTGGTGTCGTTCAGTTGATTTACCTGGGAAAAATTGCGGCTAGCGATCCTGATGGAGACGAACTCACTTACGAGATTATGCCTTCTCCGGAGCGGCGTTTTTTTTCGGTGAATAAAAACCAGGGCTACCTTTATACCAGGCCGAAGTATCTGGAGGAATTACAAAAATCAGGGAAAATTGAGATTGAGATCCGTGTTTCAGATGGAGACTTAATAGTCACAAAAAAAATCCTGCTGATCTTCAATGTTTCCTGACACTAAATTTTAACCGGCAGGGAGGTTTTAAAATTATTGTAATTTCGCCCACTTATGGCGGAACACCTGGCTGAATACCTTTCTGTTTTCCTGATGGGATTGCTCGGTATCTGGAAAGCAATCCCATTGGGATTTGCTTTCGGGTTAAATCCGGTTTTAATTTATTTGGCTACAACCCTTGGGGCACTTGTATCGGCCTTGGTGATCTACTTTTTTGGTGATTGGGTGCGTAAAATTCTGAAGCAGAAAGCCAAAAATAAACCCGGCAAAAAAAGTGGAAAAGCTGAAATCCTCTTTCAAAAATACGGGGCTCCCGGACTTGGTTTCCTGGGAACATTGTTAATAGGACCCAATGCCACTTTACTGCTCGGGCTTTTAATCGTAAAGTCAGCAAAGCATTTGTTGATCTGGACTTTGATAGGAATTACAGTTTGGAGTGCAGTACTAACAGCAACTGCCGCGTCGGGTATCGAATTGTTTAAATTTCTTTGGAATTAGGAGCTATGTTAAAGCGGTTTTTCCACAATATACATATCAATTTCACCTTTGTTTCTGGCAGCAATTTTACCGCGATGTTTGCATTCAAAAGCATGTTTTACCAGTTCATAGGTCAATCCTGAAATATTCACCTGCCCCGGAATGCCGCTTGATTCCATCCGGCTGGCTGTGTTAACGGCATCCCCCCAGATGTCATAGGCAAATTTATTTTTTCCAACCACACCTGCTACCACCTGACCTGTATGGATCCCAATCCGCAGCTCCCAATATTTCTCTCCTTTTTCTTCCCTTTGTTTTTTCAGATTTTCCATATAATCCCTGATTTCAAGTGCGGCATTAACGGTGTCCATCGGATTTGTAGTGTTCGCCACCGGAATGCCGCCAGCACACATGTATGCATCTCCAATGGTTTTGATTTTTTCGAGATTATATTTGTCGATGATGTGGTCGAAGGCCAGGAAACACTGGTTCAGTTCTTCTACCAATTCTTCCGGTGTAAGCTTTTCGGCAATGTTGGTAAACCCTTTAAAGTCGGTAAATAAAACCGAAACCTGCTGATACTGCCGAGGTGTGGCCGATCCTTTCTCCTTCAGTTCCTCTGCGGTTTCTTCAGGTAAAATGTTCAGCAATAATTTCTCACTTCTTTGTCTTTGATGTTCAATTTCATCCCGCTGTCGTTCAATTTCATTATTTTGTTTGATCAGGATTTTATTGGTCCGTTTTTGATACCTCAATCCTCGATACACCAGGTAAAGGATCACGAGCGCCAACACTCCAAACCCGACTAAAAACTGGTTGCGTGTCCTTACTTTCCGAAGGTTTAATTCTTTGATCTGATTCTCCCGGTCGAGCAAATCAATGCGCGATTGCTGTTCCTTCTGAACCAGTTTTTGTTGTTCCAATTGTAATGCTTGAATTTTACCAACCTGTTGCAACGAATCCACTTCTTTTTTCTTGCGGGCAGCATAAATCTGCTCTTCTTTCAGTAGCAATGCCTGTTTGGCCCGGGCATTTTCCAATCTTTGATTCTGAATGGTAATTTTTTGAATGGAATCTGATTGAAAAAGGATTTCCAATTGTTTTTGCCGGTTAGCCGAATCAAGCTTGAGCCGCTGAAGGTCGAGGTAGTTGATTTCTTCATCAGCCCATACATTTTGCGTTTCGTAGGAAATTCGCTCCACCCTGAATTCGAGTTGGGTAAGTTCCTGCTGGTGAACCCGGTTTTCAAAAGCCAGACTGTCGCGCAAAGCCAGGTAATTGCTGTAATCATCAAAAGCCCCTTCAAAATCATACAACGCTTTTTTAATTTCGCTGGAAAGCAAAAGGGCATCCCTTAAAATCACGAAGTTCTTTGATTCTTCTGCCTTTTCAATGGATTGCTCATTGTAAATGCCTGCATTGTAATTATCCTTCATGGTATAGTAAACAAGTGCAGTTAGGTGCAGGTATTCAGCCAGTTTTTGAGGATCTTGCTCCGCCTTTGACGCACTTGAGGCTTCGTTGATATAGACGAGTGCTTTTTGATCATCGCCGCGGTTTTGATAAATAATGGCCTGGTTTACCAGCGTGGAAGGATGAACATATCCGTTTGATTCCATCTCCAGTTTTGCCACAAGGAAATAAACCTCGAGAGCGCTGTCACTTTCACCCAGTTTTTGCTGCACATATCCCAGGTTATTCAGGCTTTTGATCCAGTTGATTGTATCAGCTTGTGTTTTATAGCCAAACAAAATCTCCATTGCTGTTGGTTTAGCCGCTAACCAATGATTTGCACCCACCTGCGATTTAAAAACCAATTGGCGGGCATTTTACTCCAGGTCTTTGTTATTTAATTTCTGAGCCTGGGTTAAAACGCTATTTGCCAATAAAGCAGCCTGATCAAATTGGTTCAGTTTGTATTCAACCTGAGCTATTTTTAAATTTAACTGGAGTAATGTATTGTCTGTGTGTTGTTTTCGAAAAAATTCGGTAGCATCAGCATAATAACTTTTTGCTTTTTGGTACATGCCATTTTGATAAAAAATGTCACCGATATTGGATTTCACAGCTGCAATGCGGGTGCTATCACTAATGGTTTCCAGCTCAAACAAAGCTGATAAATAATAGCGAAGGGCATCGGCAAATTTATTTTCCGATTCAAAGGATTTAGCCCTGCTTACATCTTCGTTGGCTTTCTGTACCCGGTATTCATTGCTACGCCCGCGGTATTGGGTGCTGTCCTGCCCTGATACATTTATGCGGATCAAAATGCAAATAGCCAATGCCCCTGAAATTTTGAAAATTAACCCTATGCCATTGATCTTTTTCATTTATTCAAGGATAAAATTCAGTCCAAGCCGGAAATTACGGCCATATTGCGGATTATAATAAAGATCATAGCCATTTCCATACGCATCAATTCCTCCGTATTTTGCATTGAATACATTGGTGATATTCAGGAAGGCCTGGAAATTCCGGTTGATGCTTACCCGGTTTATCCAATCCAGGGTGTAATAACCCTTCACGGTGGTGGGCCATCCAATTGCTTCCAAAGCTTCAGGAGGCGCCGGGAAAAAGCGTTTGGCTGTTTTGCCGGACAAAACATTGTGGAATTCCATCTTCCATTTTTTGGTTGGATACAGGTCCATATTGAACTGGCCAAACCATTTCGGTACATTGCGATAGCGGTCGATGTTTCCATAATTGTTGGGCAGGATTTCCTTCCCTTTGCTGTATTTAATAAACAGGTCAGCGTTTAGTTTAGGCCTTAAAAGTACCTCCTTAAAGCGAAGCCTTGCCTCTCCCGAGTATAAAACTGCTTCCGAATTTTGGTCATTGATATAAGATAGTGCTACAAAATTGGAAGCCTCAGGATACAAATCATAATTGATGACTGAAAGTGTACTCGTTAAATTTTTTGAAAGCCGGTGGTAGGTGAACAACAGTTCAATATCAATTTTATCTGAAGCTTTCACTTCCATGCCTGTTTCCAGCGATTGAAATTTTTCCGGATCAATATTTTCGTTTGGGATATATTCATATGTCTTTTCCCCGGTTTGCCGGTAAGCAACTGAATAATAACTATAATACAACGAAGGTGACCGGAGGCCAACCCCGTAATTAACCTTAAAAGAAAATTTGCCTTCCGGGATGTATTTTAACCCGATTCGCGGACTCAACTGACTTCCGTAAATGCTGTGCTCATCCCACCTGCCACCCGCCAGCATCGTAAACCGGCCGAACTTATAATATAGCTGCATAAAGGCGCCAATGTTATAAAAGTTGACAGGGTTTATCCCGAAATTACCAAATGCGGAATCATTATACTTCACTTCATCAGCAAATGGGGTATATGCATCTGTAGGAAAAGGCTCCTGTAAATCGTTGGTGCGCGGAAGATTGCCGGAGGCCTGGGCAGATAATCCACCGGTTATTTCCAGATCGGCATTAGGCGCATAATTTAGCACCTCTTCCAGCATAACATCATCCGAAGCTGCGTAATAATAAGCCACCCCTCTATCACCCCGATCACTGATATACCGGTAGCTGCTTAAATTGTCGAGGCGGTAAATCAAATATGAAAAATTTGTTCGTGAGCTGAGTTTCGCCCAGGTTTTTGTGTATGACAGCGATACCCGGTCGATATTTTCACCCCAGTAATTTCGCGGGTCATAATAGCCCACAAGGTCGGGTGTGAGCCCAATGGAAGAATGTGTATTGCGATACATGTGCATGTACCTGAATTGCAGGCCACGATATTTTAATCCGAATCCGAGCAGATTGCTTTGTTGGGGCAAATTGCCAAACTCGGGTTTGTTGTTTTCTCCTCTGTAATAGGGCTGGTTTAAGTAGCTTGAGTCATATAAGGCAGGATTGTAATTTCCTGTCACATCATACTTCACGTTCATGTCGCTGCGTTTGCCATAGCTTCCAAAAAAATCGTAGGAGACGACATTTTTGTTTTTGCCCACTTTACCACCAATCATTACATTCATATTGTAATAACCATTCGAGCCCAGTGAAATATCTGACTGCGCCCAAACCGGCCGATCATTGGAGTTCATAATGATGTTGATCACACCCGCGAGTGCATCACCCCCATAAAGGGCAGCAGCAGGTCCATAAATGATCTCTATCCTTTCAGCCTGCCGGATGGGGATTTGCTCCGCTATGGGCATCCCGCTCACAACAGATGGCTGAATCGGTATTCCGTCGATCAGGATTTTGGCATAATAATTACCGTAAAGGCCATTCATTAAGAAGCTTTCGCCATCCAGTGCTGATCCGGGTTGTGACACCTTATTGCCCGGAGCAGATTTCAGCACGTCAGTTAAAGTTGTAAAACCGCCTTCAAGGATCTCTTTTCGCGAAATAATAAAAACTGTTACCGGTAAATCTTCAAGGTATTTTTTACTTCGGCTTGCTGTTGTTATCTGGGTTTTGAGTGTGTCGGGGTTCAGGTTTATATCTTTGTCATTTAATTGGAGCCGGTCGGAAATGACCTGCCCGGTCAACAGCATTGGCAAACAAACGAATGTTATATAAATCAGCCATTTTTTCACAAATGCAAATGTAACGATTATGGTTAATTTTATCTGAAGTTATTGTTATTTGCCTTTCTCCATAGTTTCTGTTAAGTGTTTGTTGTATTTTTGCAAATTCAAATCAATTTAACTTTTCATATTGTTTATTGTTATTTCAAGATATATGCTTAACCACTCCTAAAACATAAATTTATGAAAGCAATTTTAACTTCAATTATTTTAACAGTACTGCTTGCAGGATCAGTCTTTAGCCAAACAAAATATTACACTACCTCAGGGGGTGAAATGATATTTTCATTTGCATCCATTGACGACAACGGCAGATCAGAAAGTGCAGTGCTGCGTTGGTCGCCCTGGTTTAATCTCCAGAGCATGTTTAATGCTGATTTTAATGAGCACGTCGGTATGTTTGTGGGTTTTTCAATAAAGAACATCGGATTTATTTATGATCAGTACCGCGTTTACAGCGATCCGGAAGACCTCGGAAGTTACACTACTGTGAAGAAAAAATTCAGATCGTACAATGCCGGTATTCCCGTTGGGTTTAAAATTGGTAAACTTGATAAGCTGTTTGTTTACGGGGGTTATGAGGTGGAGCTCCCTTTCAATTATAAAGAAAAAACTTTCGTTGGTGATAAAAAAGAGGAAAAATTCAACGTATGGTTCAGTAAGCGTCAGGAGCAATTCCAGCATGGTTTCCTTTTAGGAATTCAGTTTCCATATGGTGCAAATCTCAAATTCAAATATTACCTGAGCAATTTCCACAATATGGACTATGTGGATGGAAATGGCCTTAAACCTTATGCCGGCCTCAAATCAAACGTATTTTATATATCCTTTAATGCTGATTTATTTAAGCCGGATAATAAAAACTCAGACAAGGGAAAATATTATTAATAGCATATGACATATTTAAAAAAACTTATTATCGCCGGAGCATTTTTTATGATCCTTGCTTCCGGCGATTTATTTGCGCAAACAAAACCTTTTGGATTAGGTATTGTAGTTGGTGAACCCACCGGTATCAGTGGGAAATACTGGACCGGACAAACTACTGCCCTTGATGGGGCAGTTGCCTGGTCATTCAATCATGAAGGTTCATTTTATATTCATGCCGATTTCTTAAAACACCATTTTGATATTATCGATGTATCAGAAGGTAAAATGCCTTTGTATTACGGTATTGGTGGTAAAATGGTGCTGGCCGATAAAGGGATACTTGGTGCACATGTGCCCCTTGGAATCGCATATATGTTTGAAACCGCACCCCTCGACATTTTTCTGGAAATACGGCCGGGCCTGAATTTACTGCCAGCCACTGAGTTCGATATGAGTGGAGGAATTGGTGTTAGGTTTTATTTTGATTGACCCTAAACCTAACTTTATATGACTTCTGAAGGATTCCTTTTAACTAAAATCATAGCTACTCTCGGACCCGCTTCATCTTCGGTTGAGGTGATCTCTCAATTGATTGGGGAGGGCGTTAGGGTATTCCGTATCAATTTTTCACATGGAAGTCTCGACCAGCATGCACAAACCTTGAGTAATATTCGGCGGGCCGAAAAAGAAACCGGTAAATATATCGGGGTACTTGGTGACCTTTCGGGGCCGAAAATACGCATTGGCGAAGTTGTGGAAGGTGGTATTCAAGTGGCAAAAGGAGAGCGGATCACCTTTATTAAAAACCCTGTTTTAGCTGGCAGCAAAGGAAATTTAACTACTTTTTCATCTACGCTTCCCCAGTTTATAAATGAGGTTAAGGAAAATGAGCGAATACTGATTGACGATGGAAATATCGAGCTGAAGTGTGTAACTTGTGCCGGATCGGGAAAAAAAGACGAAATCACTTGCGAAGTGGTTGTTGGAGGTTTGATAAGCACCCACAAAGGAATTAACCTGCCCGAAACGGAACTTTCTGTAGATGCGCTTACCGAAAAGGACCTTGAATGTGTTGATTTTGCTGTGGAACATCATTTTGATTTCCTGGCACTTAGTTTTGTGAGAAGGGCTGAAGACATACGTATGCTCAAGAAAATTTTGATTGAGAAAGATGCACGTCCCAATGTGTTTTATACCTCTGCCCGGGATATTGGTTTTAAGGATAAGGCAAGTGAAGATCAGCATTTTATTCCCATTATTACTAAAATTGAAAAACCCCAGGCCATTGATAACCTGGAGGCAGTAATTCGTGAAACGGATGCGGTGATGGTGGCCCGTGGTGACCTGGGGGTGGAAATGGATATATCAGAAGTTTCCATTTTGCAAAAACAGATCATCAATATGTGCCAGGCTTACGGGCGGCCTGTGATCGTTGCTACGCAGATGTTGCAAAGCATGATCGAGGTTCCGGTGCCTACCCGCGCTGAAGTATCGGATGTGGCCAACGCCATATTTGATGGTGCGGATGCGGTGATGCTTTCCGGAGAAACGGCAGTAGGGAAATATCCTGTGGAAACGGTGAGGATGATGAATAAGATCGCTCAAAGGACCAATAGCTACATTAAAACCAATGCAATTCATCCGGGTTCCGACCTGCAAAAACCGGATCTTTCATTCAGGGCTGCCGCCATTGCCAAAGGCGTTCAAACGATTGTGGATACCATCGAAACGAAGTATTTGATCGTATGGACCAATATGGGCGGAAGTGCTGTCTACCTGTCACAATATCGCATCCCGGTGCCCATTCTGGCCTTTAACTCAGTAGAGTCGCGTTTGCGGCAGCTCACACTGATGTATGGTATCAGGCCATTTATGATGGATCAGCCCAAATCGGGAAGTGATTTTATACGTAAAATTGACCGATTGCTGCTGAAAGAAAAATGGGCTCAAAAAGGTGATGCCGTCATTATCGTTTCCGGTGATCCGATCAACCGGAAAGGTTTTGCCAATCGGATCGTCATCCATTATGTGGGGGAGACGGTGGATTGAAATTAAATGCGGTATCCCAAATTAATCCCAAATTGATGGGTTAATCGCTCAAAGTATTCTCGATTTTCCAGAAAATATTTAAGTCCAATGTGTATATCATAATAAATATGTTCACTTATTAATCGTTGCCAACCAGCCTTAATAAATATAAATGGTCTGTCGTAGGCTGGAGAATGTTGAATATCCGGATTGTAAATATACCATGAGTCTCCTGTTCCAATGGCTATATAATCAGCAGATAAGCTATTTCCACATTTGCCCTTTAGTATCCTGGATTTCAAATTGTAGTAATATCGTGTTTCAATGGTGAATCCAATTATTCCATCAGATGTATTCCTAACTTTTGATGTATTATAGATCGTGTCATCATTTAAATGAGTTTTAGTTTGGATATACCTGTAAAAACTAAATCTGCTATTCAACTCAGCATTAATTGAAAATGGCGTATTTCCAAATTTATATTCAACTGCCAAATGAGGCTGAATATAAACAGCAATGTTTTCACCACTGTTAGCTGCAAATACTAACTGACTCAGGTTGCTTTTATATAATAGGTTTAGATTTTCATAACACCTGATTACCGGACATAATTTGTTTTTATCCAACTGATACTGATCTTTGGTCAGGCCAAGACCAAGGTAGACGAAGGTATTAAAAGTAAATCTAATTTTCTGGTCACTTTGAAAAATATTCGTCAATCCAGCCTTTAGGCCAAAATCAGCAAGCCCATATTTTATGAATCTTCGTTGTAATCCCCATTTTAAATACAATGTGTTTTCTGTGATGTAGGTATAATCTGAAGAACCCAAATCCCTTTCGAAGGTATGGAATCGATATTGCATCCCCAGAGCAAGATAGTTATCAGAAAGGCTATTTGCAGGTTTATCATTCTTGATTTTTTCTTTAATTCTATAGTACCATCGGCCTTCAAAATATGTATTGAGATATTCTGAAATTTTCAATTCTGATTCTTCAAACGATGCATATTGAGAAACATAGGTATTTAAACTTAGTGTGTTTGTTAACTTTAATTCTGCTCCAAGATTTATAGTTGAGCCAAAGAAATAGGGATCAGAGTGGTCTTCAAAATATAGTTTAACCAACCACTTCGTATCCTCATGCATCATAAAAGCGTACTCCATCGGGGTGATGTATTGCAGGATGCTGTCAGGTAACTGAGCTGATGTATCATTTTGTGAGGCAGCCTGCTTCGTCAATAACATTAGTAAAGAAACAGCTACAAGGAAGCCAATCTTTTGAATGTAAATATTGCAAGTTATTTTGTTTTGTTCTTTCATGCTCATAAGTTTTAGGCCTTTTAAAATCTAAGCCCCATGGCCATTTTAAAGAATGGATTGAATCCCCCAGACGCTGTGGTTTTATAAGTATAACCCATTCCCCATTGAATGTCATAATATAAATGTTCAGCAAATACCCGTTGCCATCCTGCAGTTATGTAAACCGTATTCCAGCTATCGTTGAATTTATAGTTATACCTTCTCTCTAAATATACATTACCTGCGGCTATATAACTTGCAGATAAACCATTGCCCGATTTTCCTTTTAATATTCTTTTGTTAAGGTTATAATACCATCTTGCCTCCAAAGTAGCATAATAGTCCTCTCGATCTAACTTAAATCTCTTTGAATATTGATCTAGGTTTTTTCCGCTAAATCTTAATACAGCAATAAGTTCTGCATTGATGGAAAATGGGCTGTTTCCAATCTTTTTCTCAAAAGCCAATGTCGGAGCTAATTCCAATTTTTTATAACGACTGTGATATTGGAAATTAAAAAGACTGATAAGATTTGTTTTTATTAAATAAGATTGAGCTTCATAACACTTAAGAACCGGACACAACTTTTCATTGTCTAACCGGTATTTGTCATGGGTTATTCCGAGCCCAAAATCGAAATAGGTGTTTAGGGAAAGTGAAGGTTCATAAATGGCTGCATCGCCAGTCATGATGCCTGCTTTAATTCCAACATCAGCCAATCCATGTTTAAATAACCTTCGTTGTAAACCCCACTTAAGGTAATATTTGTAGAAATTCGTACTATAAACAGCGGGATACTCAAGCCCATCTAAAGGCTTCAAATGAATCCTTTCAACTCCAATTGCGAAATAATTATCAGACATGTTAAAGTTCAGACTTTTTTGTTGTCTGCGTTTCAATAAACGATAATACCAGCGAGTCTCAAGTTCCAAAACATTTGTATTAAAATTCCAACCGTTTTCAAAACTTGTAATTGTATAACTTGGATTGTAACTTAAATTTATGGTTAAAGGTCTAAATACCCTTTTTTCAATCCCAAATTTAACATAGGTTCTTCCGAAGTACCAATCTTCATATATCAAATTAGCCTTTACAAGCCATGACGTATTTTCATGCATCATCAATGCATAATCAATCGGGGCAATATATTGAACAATGCTGTCGGGAAGCTGTAAAGTTGAATCCTTATCGCTGTTATTTTGCGCAAGTGTGTTTGAATACTGTATCAACATTGTCGCGAGCAGAGCGATTTGCATCAAAATAAATTTATGGGATTGATTTTTTTTCATGTCAGGGATTTATGGCCAATGAGCCGTAGGTTAGTGAAATTGAAACAAGTGGTTTATTTTGATTTGCCTGGTATTCCAGAACGATTTTGTTTGCTTTTTCTGCGGGTAATTCCAGGAGCATATTTTCAGGTTTTGAAAATTCGCAATCCGAAAGATCGAGGGAATAAGCAAAATGGTCAAAGAGGGGTATAATAAGGTCAATCACCGACTTTTCAGCTTTGATGTTTAATTGTTTAACATCTTTAAAATCCCGAATCCTGATCGCTGCAATGGATGCAACAAGTTCAATATTTCCGCTGAGCCCCGAAAGGTTGATATCCGAACGATTGCTGTTAACTGAAGCCTCACCACTGAGCCCATTCCAGGTTACATCGCCAAACAAGGTTTCAATGTCGGTTTTGCCACCCACGTTTTCAAGCGTGATCTTTGAATATTCGCTGTTGATCTTCAGGCCGGCTTTAACATTTTTCACATTTATACTCCCAAAACTATTTCGGATATTGAGGGCACAACCTTCGGGTACCTTGAGATTGTAAGTGACTTTAATGGATGATTCAGGCCTGGACTCACCTCTTGAAAGTTCAACATAATTCCTCAGGAAAATTTTATTTCCCTTCGTCTCCGAAAGCCATTTCATTTTGTACAGGTCTTCTTCAGCCCGTTCTTTATTTTCGTGTTTTGCAGTGATGGTAAGCTCCAGCACGATGCTGTTTTGGGCATGCGTTGTGCAAATTATATCCGCATGTTCGGCATTGATTATCAAACTTTGGCCATCAGCCCAGGCCAGGTTTTTTGTAACCTTTTTACTCAATACCTGCACTTTTACCTGTGCTTTTACTGCTATTCCAAACAGCAGAAGCACTAAGATGATCCATGGTATTTTTATTGTTCTTTTCATGGCTTAATTCACAAGGGTTATCATTTGAGTGATGATGTCGGTCCGTTCCAATTCGATTTTTGTAAGCATCACCGCCAGGTCGGGGTCATCATCATAAGGGTTCATGCGCTTTAAAATATCCTCTTTCGACTGCTCCAGGAAATTAAGTTCCTGCTCCATCTTTTTAAACTCAGGGGATTCACAAGCTGCCGGTTTTTCACGACAAATCACAGCCAGGGCTTCTGATACCAATCCATCATCCTGCTGCCACTGATCCAAATCCTGTGTTTCTGTCCATTCTTCCGAATAGGTTATTTGAGCTGTCTTGCGCCAATTGGAAAAATAAACAATCAATCCGATCAATAGAATTGATGCGGCAGCTAAAGATAATCGGGTCCAGAGATGCAAAACCCTGGATTTTGATTTTTGGTTTAGTTGTTTTTCAATGCTGTTCCAAATCCTTTCAGGTGGGTTAAATTCCTGAAGTTTACCGGATGTTTCACTTATATCTAATTGTTGTTCAATCTGATCCCAGATAAATTCAGGAGGTTCAATTTCACCAAGTTTGCCGGCCAGGACTTTTTTATTCATCGTTTCCTCCAGTTGCTCCCAGCTACTTTCATCCGGTGAATAAATTCTTAAACGCCCCAGTGCTTTTTGCAATATGCCGCGGTTTATCTCCATTAGCTCTTAATTTTAAGTTTAGCTATAAGCATTCGTTTGGCTTTAAAAAGCTGAGTCTTGGAGGTGTTTACCGAAATATCCAGCATTGTTGCAATTTCATTGTGCTTAAAACCTTCAATTTCATACAAGGTGAAAATGGAGCGGTAACCATCAGGCAGGTTGGAAATGGCGGTTTCCAGCCTTTGTGCGTCTATTTCCGCTCCCCAGTCGATAACCACGGCTTGCTGGGTTTCAGGTATCTCATCAAAGGAAATGCGATTTTTGATCTTTCGTAATGCTGCCCGCGCCATGATGGTATGTACCCAGGTTCCCAGTTTCGATTCGCCGTTAAATGAGGGGAGGCTTTCAAATACTTGTAAAAAACCTTCCTGCAGCACATCGTTGGCATCTTCAAAATTGTTGGTGATCCGGTAGGCAAGGGTATACATTTTCGTTTTATATTGATCATACAAAGCCTTCTGTGCAATCCTGTCGTTTTTCAGACAGCCATTTATTATTTGTTCTTCGGATAAACTGGGCATCATTTCGGCCTTGTCTTTTTTAGGTTAGTGATCAATCATTGAAATATGGTTGTCCGGACCGTCTGTTTTTTTTGAAATTATTTTAAAATAGAGAATTAGCTAATTTATTAAATTAGCCGTATGCGATCCTAATTATAAACTCTAATTTGCATTTTTTTATCTTTACAAGCTCAGATTTGAAGTTGTGATAAATATGTCATTATGCGCATCCTCCTAACCGGTGGTACCGGGTATATTGCCAAACGACTGTTGCCTGTTTTGTTAAAAGAGGGCCATGAAGTTATTTGTTGCGTGCGCGATAGCCGGCGTTATCACACCAATGGCATATATACTGAAAGTTGCTGCATGATCGAAGTGGATTTTCTGAAGGAAGAGGAGCTTTACAAAATTCCTGAGGACATTGATGTGGCGTATTATTTTATCCATTCGATGACAGGGACTATACGCGATTTTGATGTACTTGAGGAATGGGCTGCAACAAATTTTAAAAACCGGATGGATCAGACCAACGTGAAACAGGTTATTTATTTAAGTGGAATAGCAAACGAAAAAGTATTGTCAAAACATCTCCGGTCGCGATTGCATGTTGAAAATATACTTTCTTTGGGTAAATATCATCTAACAACTTTACGTGCTGGTATTATTGTGGGCTCGGGCAGTGCCTCCTTTGAAATCATCCGCGACCTGGTGGAAAAGTTGCCTTTAATGATTGCACCCCGCTGGCTCGAAACACGATCGCAGCCAATCTCAATAAGAAATGTAATCCAGTTTTTAAATAAGGTTTTGCTCAATCCCAAAACCTTTGATCAAAGTTTTGATATAGGAGGCCCGGAAATACTCACATACAAAGAAATGTTGCTTCAATATGCGAAGGTGAGACGCTTGAAACGGTTTATAATTACCGTTCCGTTACTTCCTCCGAGACTTTCTTCATACTGGCTTTATTTTGTTACTTCAACTTCCTATAAACTTGCCCGAAATCTTGTTGACAGCATGAAAGTGGAGGTAATATGCAAACCTAATAATTTGAATAATTGGCTAAATATTGAGCTATTAACCTATGAGCAATCTATTTTGCTGGCATTTGACACGATCGCCCAGCATCATGTTTTATCCAGCTGGACCGATGCTATGTCGAGCGAAATACTTAAAGAGGGTTTATCCCGCAGAATAGATGTTCCGGTTTATGGTTGTTTGAAAGATGAGCGACAACGGCGGGTAAAAGATGAGCCTGAAACTTTACGGCGGATATGGTCGCTGGGAGGTGAAAAGGGCTGGTTATATGCCAACTGGCTGTGGGAACTCCGCGGAATGATGGATAAAATGGTTGGTGGGGTTGGCCTGCGGCGTGGCCGTCGTGATTCGGATGACCTTGAAGTAGGGGAGTCACTTGATTTTTGGCGGGTTGTTTATGCCAATAAAGAGCGAAAACGATTGCTCCTTTATGCCGAAATGAAGATACCTGGTGAAGCCTGGCTCGAATTTAAAATTGAAGATGGTATTTTGTATCAAACTGCTACGTTACGGCCATTGGGCATCTGGGGCCGGTTATACTGGTTTATGGTTTTGCCTTTTCATGGAATTGTTTTTAATGGGTTGATAAAAAGATTAAGCCAATAGTGTGAATATTGATAAATAAAATTGTTGATTAATCCTGGATCTCAAATTTCACATACATCGTAGCCTCAATTTCAATTTTTGTAAACTGAACATTTTTATTACCAATCATGGTTTTGTTTTGGTTATAATAAAGTATTTCATTGGCATCATATTCACTTTCCATTAAATAAATTGATTTGTTACGGTAGAAATCATCATATCCGTAAAATCTGTTTTCCTTGGGAATAATAGCATTAACCTTCAGGGCAGTTCCCGGTTGTTGTCCGATGGCTGCAAGCAGATACTGCGCCTTTTCATGAGCTGCTTTAATTGCTTCTATTTCAACTTCCTTTTTAAAGTCTACTATTTTTGAGTGAGTCACTTTTGAAATGAAAGCGTTATCTACATTCAGTTCGTCCAGTTTGTTGAACACCTTCACTACCTCCTCAGCGTTTTTAACTTTAAGGGTATATTCACTTTGGGCTACCACATCTTTTTTATTCCATTTAATCCGGATATAATCAGCTGTTGCATTGCTCACGTCAAGATCATCAAGCGGTATTTGAATTTCGGTGAGTGCTTTTTGAAGATCATTAAGTTGCATTTCAATAGTGTATTTTTCACGGCCCTGATCCCTTTCTTTCAAAATAATGGTAATATAAATTTCGTCGGGCACAACTTTTTTGATTGCATGTCCGGTTACTTCAATGTAAGGCTTTTCATTGGTAGATTCAGGTGTTTGCGAAAGTGCGAAAAGGGGGAAAATAATGGCAAGCAAAATAATAGGGTACTTTTTCATGGGTATTGATATTAATTAATGAATTATTGAGAAAGGATAACGAAAGAATGATAAATTTCTGATTTGATATAAATAAAAAAGTCACTGATGATCCGGAAATAAATAAGGCCGGGCATTCGCCCGGCCTTAACTTATAATTTGATTTTTACAATTAAATCCTAGTTATGTCCTGTTCCCCTTGCTACAAACACTGCCAGCAGTGGGATGATCGAAATAAGCAGTAGCTCAATTCTGATAAACATCAATGTTCCTTTTACCATTTTTTCGCTGATTTCGGGTGTTTGGCCATTCTTTACTTGTTTGCGCCACTTTAAAAAACGAATGGTGGGCCAAATTGACAGGATAGCCATGATCGCAAATAAGGTTAGTTTAGTATGGAAAAAAGGATTGCTCAGGTAGTATTCCGATCCTTTTCCGTAAACAAACCATCGCAGCAGTCCGGTTGCCAAAACAAGGATGGCGGCCAGGCCATAGATCATATCAATGGTTGCAAGTTGTTTGATCCGTGAACCATCAATTCCGGGTTTCAGTATTAAATGTTCAGATATGAGTGAGCCCATCAGGGTCATTATTCCAAGGAAATGCAAATAGGGAACTAAAATCTCCATTGTTTTTGTTTTGTCAGAACAACAATTCTATCGGGCCTTTGTTGAAACACCAACCAAATATTTTAAAGTATACCAAAATCACCTGATCATCGTTTGCCTTTTAACTTCCAAAATCATATATATGAAAAAACGAATTTTTTTTCTTGCTGTAATTGTAATTGTTTTTATTGGTTTTTTAATCCCGCAAAAATTTGTGATCCCTGTTAAGGGGGCTACTTCGGGCGACTGGAACCCGCAAAGTTACTGGGCATATCCCTGGGGGAAATCCATTACACACAAGGGTGTTGATATTTTTGCCCCGGAAGGTAAACCGGTTTTGTCAAGCACCAGGGGCCTTGTTGTATTTGCCGGTGAAAATGGGAGAGGTGGCAATTCAATTATGGTTTTAGGTCCCAAATGGCGAATTCATTATTATGCGCATCTTAGCAAATTTCATACGCATGTGGGAAGTATTGTGGCTTCAGGAGATATAATCGGGGAGGTTGGCAAAACCGGGAATGCTGCCAATACCCCGGCACATTTGCATTACTCTATCTTGACCCTGGTGCCTTATCCCTGGCGTGCCGACCGCGACCATCAGGGTTGGCGGAAGATGTTTTATCTGAATCCTATCACCTATTTGGATCAATATGGCTGTGTTGAAGTTGCCGAAGGGGATTAATGAAAAAACCGGTGTTCTGAATTCTCAAAACACCGGTCCTGAATTAAATGATCACCTTATTGTTTGAGGATTTTATGCGTAATAACCGATCCGTTTGAATGGATCCTGGCCATGTAAATCCCTTTATTCAGATTTGACAATTCAATTGTTTGGTTTGCAAGCCCATTCCCCTTAACTTGCAAAATTAGCCTGCCACTCATATCCAATATTTCAATGAATTTAATTGCAGCATTATTTGACGTTTCAATGGTACAATTCTCCAATACCGGATTGGGGTAAATATTTAACTTCTCGGCCCTGTTTGATGCAATTCCGGTATACAAAAATTCCATACATGCTGATGTATCAACGCAAGCGTGCTGTGTAACAACAACTGCATAATTGCCACTTGCAGATGGCGTAAACCAGGAGTTGGTTTCGCCGGTAATGGGCTCAAAATTGTCATCACAATCCACCCATTGGAAGGTCCCGTTATCAAAATTGCAATACAAGGTACCTTCCACTTCCATTACTTCCATATCCAGTTCACAATCCACAATATAGTGGCAAAGGAATGACTCGTCTCCAAATCCAGGGGCCTGCATGGGGGCACTACCGGTTGTAAAGTCGAAATTGGATTGACCGGCAAAGCTGCCACCCAGGATAATTCCATCATCATTTGCTTCCAGCGCGAGCCCTTCGCTCATGAGACTTCCGGTAAACGACCCGGCCCAGTAATATTCGCCCATCGGGGTGTATTTGGCGATGAACAGATCGTTGTTCATGGGTGTGGGAAGGTAAGCTGTATCCGGCCCCGGATCCATATCGCATGAATAGGAATTGATGGCTCCGGTTAGGAAAATGTTATTCTCATAATCCACCGTAATTCTTTCTGCTACTTCAGTCCCTGATCCGCCCATACTGCCAGCAAAAATAAGGTTTCCGGCCGGGTTAAATTTTACCAGGAACATGTCGACATGTTGGCTTACAGGCGCAAGCTGGTGTACCCCTGTTCCCGGATCGAAATCAATGATACCGTTAAAAATTCCGGTTAATATAACATTGCCATCGTGATCAAACTGAACATCCGTCCCTTTTTCACTGGCATTGGCCGAACCAAATCCAAAAGCGTACTGCAGGTTTGCATCGGTATCATAACGTGCCACAAAAATATCGTCATAACCATTGGAAACTAGCGAGGCAAACCCTATACCGGGATCAAAATCGGCAGTATTACTAAAGTAGCCGGTGATGCAAACATCGCCTGAAACTGGCTCAACCGAAAGCCCAAGTCCTTCATCAGTTATGTCCCCTCCAAAGTTATAGGCCCAAACTATTTCATTATTGGCATTATATTTTGCCATAAATGCATCAATATAGGTTGCTTGCACCAGGTACTCTCCAACCGGATCGGGATCAAAATCGATGATGCCTGCAAAGCGGCCAACCACATAACGATTTCCGGCATTGTCGATGGCCATATCTGTGATCAGGTCGGTACCGGTACTTCCAAATGAAATGGCAGATAAAAAGTTGCCTTGTGTATCGTAATTTGCAATAAAGCAGTCTTCACTACCATTTGAACCCAGGTAAAAACTCCCCGTTCCGGGATCAAAATCAGCGTTGCCGGTGAATACGCCGGCTACACAAATGCTTCCGTTTGGCGCCATTTCGATGGCAGTTCCGTAGTCGATATAGGAGGGGTTTCCGGCTTTGAATGCCCACTGAAGTAATCCGTTGGAAGCATATTTGGCAACATATATATCACCGTAGCTATCCGCCGAAAGATTAAAAACAGCGCCGGTTGGATCAAAGTCGGCCGGGGCAGAGTTAAACTTGCCGGTGGCATAAACAGGGCCATCCGGATCAACTGCGATATCGTTTACATATTCGTATTGGTTACCACCAAAATGCATGGCCCAGTCGAAATGTACCTGCGCGTGCAAAATGTTAATGAGCATGATGAGTGCTAATAAAGTAAAGGTGTTTTTTGTTTTCATAATTATCAGGATTAGTGATTGAATTAAAAATTTTGTTGGTTGTCGAGAAGCAAAATTAAGGGTCGGAACTGGTTTCCTTTTCAGGGGTTTGGGTGATTTTAAGTTCCCTGAAAACAATGATTTTACATGAATTGGATTTGGACGAAAATTCATGGAAAACCATGAAAGAACCTTTTGATTTATCTTTGATCTTTGCAATTGATGAAAAACAAGATCAGTCGAAATACCATTTTCATTTTTCTGTTTGGCCTGCTTAATTCATTTGCCAACGGGCAAACAGGCAGCCAGCGCATTGATAGTATCATGGGTCAAATGGCGGAGATCGAAAACGATAGTATCCGAATCCGAAACCTGTCGGATGTGGCATATTCATTTGAGAGTACTGAGCCCAACATCGCCATGAAACTTTATGATATAGCGATCGATCAAAGTCAAAAAAAGCAATTTGGTTTACTTGAAGGCCTGAATTACCGGTATAAAGGCTTGGTATATAAGGATCAATCAAATTACGATTCTGCTTTGCTGTATTTTAAGTTGGCTGATGAAAAAATGGATCATGGCCCGATAATCAACGAAAAAGCAAAGTTATACTTTGACATCGCGACAGTGTATCAACTTAAAGGAGATTTTGAGTCGGCAGCTTCCTATTATATCCAATCAATCCGGTTATTTGAAGAAACAGCTGGCCGCTTAGGAATCTCGCGGGCATCATCAAACCTGGGAGCTTTGTACCTGGAAATGGGGCTCGTGACCAATGCTATCTATTATGATTCTACTGCAGTTGCAATGGCAAAACAAATTCAGGATAGCAGTGGCCTGGCTTCGTCGCTTGTTAACCTTGGTATCGCAAAAGGAGCCGCCGGACAAAACACACAAGTGTTACCTCAATTTATGGAGGCCATGACCATTGCAGAGTCGCTTAATGATCAGTTCATCCTTTCGTATGTTTATTCAAATCTGGCTGATTATTACGGTAAGCAAAAAAACTTCAGCAAGGCCCTTGATTTCTCATCCCTCGCCCTGGAAATTGCAAGAACCCAAAACAACCTGGCCGAAATGAGTACTTTCCGGCATTTCAAGGGTTACTACCAAATGAAAACCGGGGATATATATGAAGGTATTGGGAATATGGAAGCAGCGCTGAAATCGAACCGTGAGCTCGGATTGGAAGAAGAGCGAATTGATTTGCTGATACACCTGGCTGAAGCTTATGAGGCTGTTGGAAATATTAAGAAAGCCCTGGACCTTACCCGTTCGGCTCATTTTTTAAACGATAGTATTTATAACCATAAAATGCAACAAACCGTGAATGAGCTGCGATTGAAATATGAAACTGAAAATAAGGAGCGCAGGATCATGCGGTTGGAGTTTAATCAGCAATTGCAGGAGCGAAGGAACAGGAACCTGGTATATTTCCTGGCAGGATTGGGACTTTTATTGATCCTCCTGGGATTCCTGGTTGTTTTTTATCGTCAAAAACTGAGGATAAGCAGGCTTTTAGCCAAACAAAATGAAGAAATAAACCAACGGAAAATTCAGGCATTGGAACAGGAAAAGACGATTCACTCAATGGATGCAATGATCAGAGGGCAGGAAGAGGAAAGAGCCCGAATTGCCAACGACCTGCACGATGGGTTAGGAAGTTTACTATCGACCATTCAAATGCATTTTAATAAAATTCAGGAGGAACTTAACAGCCTGCAAAAACTAAATGCACATTTAAAAGCATTCGAGATGCTGGATGATGCCTGCGTGGAGGTTCGGAAAATTTCGCATGATATGATGCCCGGTGCACTTGAAAAACTGGGACTTATGCCGGCATTGAACGACCTGGTAAACAATTTGAAATCAACCGGGAAAATGAATGTAGTGATGCAGGAATTTGGCGATAAGCAAAAGTTGGATAAAACGCAGGAGATGATGCTCTATCGCATTGTTCAGGAACTGATGAATAATGTTTCAAAGCATGCGCAAGCCAATGAACTGATCGTTCAATTTACCTGGCATGAAAACATGCTCAACCTGATTGTGGAAGATGACGGCAAGGGCTTTGATCAGGATAAAATTGAGGCTGGTCTTGGGTTGGAAAGCATTCAAAGGCGGGTTGATTACCTGAGAGGAAAACTTTATGTTGAGTCGGCTGTTGGAAAAGGAAGTACTTTCACCATGGATATTCCAATCAATAATTAAGAAGAGGTATGATCAGGGTTTATATAGCAGACGACCATCAACTTTTCATCGAAGGTATCAGTTCTATGCTGGATGGGCACCCGGCCGTTAAAATAATTGGTTCGGCTGCTAATGGAGATGAACTGATCCAGTTGGTCGAAAATAAAGCACCTGATGTAGTTTTGCTGGATGTGAACATGCCGGGCCGTGATGGGATTGCTACTTGTAAACACCTTTCAACTAATTTCCCCCACGTCCGCATTTTGGCCCTGAGCATGTATTCCGAAGCGAGTATTATCGCCAGCATGGTTGAGAACGGTGCTTTGGGATATATTCTTAAAAATGCTAAAAAAGATGAACTACTGCATGCCATTCAGGAGGTAAATAATGGAAATACCTATTACAGCACCGAAGCTTCACGCAACCTGATTGCTCATTGGATGAACGACCGAGGAATTGAAAAACCGGCAAAGAAAGAGCCCGATAAACCCAGGCTTACCCGCCGCGAAAAAGATGTACTTTACTGGATCATCCAGGAATTTACCAGCTCCGAAATAGCGGAAAAGCTTTTTGTGAGCCTGGCAACCGTGGAGACCCACCGAAAAAACCTGCTTGAAAAACTGGGTGTAAGGAATTCTGTTGGACTTGTTAAATCAGCCTTTGATTTGGATCTGCTGGAAGGGTATCAGCCGGAATAGATTTTTATGCAATGATAATGGTATTAAATTAAATCGGGGATGAGCATTGGTTTCAGAAACCACTTGAAAACAAATTTCTCGCTCCTTTTATCCCACACTTTTGATACTTATGATATGCCTGGGCAGCCCGTTCTTTTATCTGTTCCCCTGATTCATTTTCGATCCAGCCATCAATTGCAGCCTTTAAAGTGTAAGCTTCCGGAGCCATAAGGTGTGTTGTCCATAATAGCGGAATTGCTCCGGCTTGTTTTAATTCATTTGAAAAGAATCTTTTACTGAAACAGGCTAAAATTATAACTTCTTTTGGTTGAGAAGGAACTGGTTCATATTTAATATCAACGGAAAAATCCATCAATCCATCGTGGCCCGAATACGCGATAAGATCGGATAGCCCTCCAAATGATAAGCTGAGAGAATCTACTTCAATGATCAGTGGTAATTGTCCGTTACTTGTCTTTAAAAAGTCTTCAGTACATGCTTTTATTTCTTCTCCATCCCAGGCATCAGCCAGTAAATAAACATCTTCGGTGTTATGCTTAAATAACAATCTTTCAAGTATTTTGGGATTATCCGGATCAAGCGTAGAAATTAATTTCCATTCGTCTGTTTTATTGATAAAATAAGTTTTCACACCATAAGCTGCGCCCCAATACAGATTGCTTTTCGTATCTTTTCCGTTTCCAAGTTTTTCCGGAACAGGTACAATGCCCTGATATTCATTATCACACAGGGCCACAAATACATGGATGGTGCGGGTTTGCGCAAAAATGTTTACTGAAAGAGTTAAACAAAAAAGGAGGTGAAGTAATCTTTCCATAGCGATTAGTTAACGGGGAAATTGCCGTAATCGTATGAGCTATCCATAAAAGAGATATTTACAAACAGATTGGGAAAAGATCACAAAAAGGATGGAATAAACATACCTAATCCACGATCATCATTTTCCCAGAGTAGTTCTTTGTGCCATCCTTCGATCGAATGATATACATATAAATACCGGTGGGGTAGGAGAGGTTTTCGAGTTCAAACAATGACTCGCTGCTGCTGATACTCCCCAGGTTGCGGCCTGTGAGGTCGTAAAGGTTTAATGTATGCTCCATCCTGCTTTCATTGCTAAAGTAAATCTTAGCATTGTTTTTAACAGGGTTTGGACGAATTTGTATGGCAAAACCATTCAGGTCAATCAGCTCGGTTTTTACAGTGTCGGTAAAAGCTCCCTGGCCCAGCTCCAGCCGGTAATAAAGGGTTGTATTAAGAGGTGGCGTTTCATCAATAAAGCTGTATGAAATGGGCTTGGTAATGTCGCCGCATATTCCTCCGATCTTTCCGACCTGTTCAAATGATTTACCATCCTCACTTCGCTGAATTTCCATACCTAAACAGGTGGCGCCTGCATTCAACTGCCAGCTTAAAAATACCTGTTTGCTTCCAGCGGTTATGTTAAAATAAGATAAGGTAGGAACCTCTTGTGAAAACAGGCTTGTCCCTAACATCACGAACCATAGAACGGGTATGTATATATTTGTTTTGAGCATAAAAAACCGGGTTGTAACCAACTCTTGACATGATAACACCTTTATTGGATGTTTTGTTTGAAGAATCCTTACAACCCGGATCTGATCTTTTATTAGAAGGTAGCCCTGACTGAAATAATGAAATTCCGTCCGGGAGCTACAATTCCTGAACTATAGGGCCTGTAGCGCTGATCGGTGATGTTTTCAAGTCCGGCACTCAATGAGATCAGGTCGGTTAGCTGGTACATCGCTTTAAAATTAATGGTGTACCACGATGGCGACCAGGGATTCCCATTGTCATCAATAGCATACAGATAGTCTTTTCCCTTCTCTTCTTCGGGTAGATCATCATATTTTACCGAAGCGTTGTAAACGGCATAAAACTGCATATTCAGTTTCTGGTAATTGTACATCAATCGAGTGATGCCAAATGCCGGGGCGGCATGCCTCGACGGGCTTGTGGTTCCGTCGTCCAGTTCCTCTTCACCTTTCTGATAATTGTATTTGGTTGAAAAGCCAAACCCGGAAGGCAGTTTAACTTCAATTTCTGCCTGAACACCATAAACCGTTGCGCTCGCCGCATTCTGAATTGCCTGTACTTTGCTCATTTCACCTTCATACACAATGCTGTCCTGCCCGATTAGTGTATAATCACGGCGAACCATGGCATTATCGAGCATGGTATAAAATGCGCTTATATCAATTTTAACAACCTCGCCAAAAACTTTGGCAATGTCGATTTCACCGTTGTAGGCGTATTCGGCTTTCAGGTCGGGATTGGGGACAACCACCGATCCTGGTTCCGAGTCAAACACTTTTCCAATATCATCAACATTGGGCGAACGGAAGCCAGTTGATCCGTTTAAACTCACTGTCCAGGTGTCATCAGGGTTAAATGAAAATCCGAGGCTCCCGGTCATTGCTCCGTCATTGATATTAACGGTGTTGAAAGGGAATGGATAATAATCCAGGTTGTTGGTGAAATCGGCATCCAGTCCGAACTGATTATAACGGGCTCCTGCTTGCACCATGAATTTTTCACCAAAATGATATTGCCCGGTGATATAAGCTGCATAACTGCTCCAGGTTGATTGAGGATAGCGGGAAGGCCCTTCAATGGTACTTCCGGTTATAATATTTTCGTCATTTCCTGTTGAGGTTACATCATTTATTACTGCCTCAAGGCCATAAAAAAGACTTAGATTTTCACTGGTACGTTTTTGAAAATCAATGTTTGCGGAATATGCATCCACTTTTTCCGTCCGGTTACTCCGTGTTTCTCCGTTAAAATCGCGATCGTGGCGACTTTCCTCGAAATATTGTTGTGCCAGCCGGATGGTCATTTCATCATATAAACCATTGTTGCCATGATGCGTAATGCTCAGGTTATTCATTGTCCAAACCTGCGGACCGTAATACCATTCAGCGCTTCTGGGCAACCCTTTCCTGGTGCGTATAAGCCTGTCGTATCGCGAATAATCAGAAGTGGTCGAATAATGGAATCCATATTGGAAATCCCAGTTTTTATTCGGACTAAAACGTACTTTTTGCATCATATTTATTTGAGAATACCCGGTTGGGTTCTGAACCTGAGGGTCGTCGTTGGTAATAACGATATCGGTGCTATCGGCACGTTGCACATAAAATGGCTTTAAATATTCATCGGGACCGTTTGTACCCATTCGTAAATCCCCATAATTGTAGCTGGTGAAACTGGTGAGCAAAGCCCATTTTTTCCAGCCTACGTTCACATTAAAATGCCCGGTGACCTCATTATTGGCAGTGGCATGCCTCGCTTCGGCCATACCAGTTACCAATGGTCTTTCAGAAAGTGAAAGACGCGGAGTGAGTGTTTGAAAACTCATTACGGCACCAATGGCATCACTTCCGTAGATGATGGAGCCGGGTCCGAAATACACTTCTGTGTTTTCAATGGCAAAAGGATCGAGCGAAATCACGTTTTGCAGGTTCCCACTTCGGAAAATGGCGGTATTCATCCGAATGCCATCCACTGTATAAAGCAGCCGGTTGGTTGAAAATCCCCTGATCATTGGACTGCCGCCACCCTGCTGACTTTTCTGAATAAACACCTCACCTGATACTGCAAGCAGATCAGCCGCCGTTTGCGGATTTTGAAGGTTTGCCTCTTTTGGAGTGATGGTGGTTATTTTAGCCGGAATATCACGTTTGGGCTGGCTCCAGCGGGTTGCCGAAACTACCACCTGATCAAGGGAGATCATGGATGGTTGCAACATGAGTATGAAGTTAAATGATTCGATCTCTGTCCACGACATTTTCACGGTTTTATATCCCATAAGGCGGATTTCGATGACTGCTGATCCTTTAAATTCGCTAATATCAGCCTGCCCTTCAGGATTGGTCAGCGCGAATGCCCTGGGTGATTGACTGGCAAAAGTTACTAAGTCGAGTGGTTGTGCCGTTTCATTATCAGTTACGGTTACGATCTGGGAATATCCAAAATTGATAAACCCCATGAGTAACCAAAAAAGTATGATTTTTTTCATTACAATTATTATTGGTTAAACGAATTAAAAATTGATGGCTCAAAAAAAAGCCGGTAGTATACATCGAATTAACCAAATTGTGGGGGAGGAACTAACGGACAGGGCGCAATTGACATTAAATAATTATGAATGGAATTTGAATATTTAATGCTCGAATCTTTGGGACGTGTCAATTGATTTTTATGAAAATCATGGGTGTAAAACAGCTTGAACAAATTTTGAAGTTCTTGCTGATTTTTTTTGTCCTTATTGTTTTTGCCCAGTGCTTGTGAAATTAATTTATCAATTTCTTTTTGCAATTGTGATTCTTTATCGTCAGGGAAGCAATGAAAAATTACTTTTGATCCAGAGATTTCTGTTTTTACTACATCATAAAATTTCCCCTGATATTCAAATTCATGTTCGTGAATCCACCTGAATTTTGATTTGATTTCCTTCACATCCAATGTGAATGTCACTAAATTATCCAGTTCTATTCCACCCAGGATTTCGGCTTTTATGTTTTCTCTAACTAATTGTTTTTGAATATTTAAATAAATAAAATATCCCAGAATAGGGCCTATGAAAAGAATAAGCAATATGATTGGGTAAATTTTTTTCAACCTGTGGTTTACTAAGTCAGTGTTTTGAGAGGCGAAATTAATAAAAGTTAATTGATTTTTAAACTTAACACAGCGATTTACAATTTTATTTTTAATTAGAAAAACATTAAAAAGCTGATGCCTAAAGAACAACAGATTCAAAATGGCCGATGTAAAAAGTAATAAAAGTCTTTTGTACCTTTGCACCCAATTAAATTATTCAAAACTATTATTATGAAAAAATCACCATTTAAATGGGTTGTATTGCTCTCCGCTATAGTATTGCTGGGAGGGTGCTATCCCGGAGGCGCTGAGTATATAAGTGATACGGACCTCGTTTATACTAACTACGACGAAAACTATAATTTCGGCGCTATTCAAACCTATTACCTCGCTGATTCGATAAACCATATTGTTGATAAGGGTGAAAAGCCAAATTACGATTTTGATGCTTATATCCTGAGCGAACTTGAACGTAACTTTGATGCCCTTGGGTATACACGACTTGACTCAACAAATGCCAGTGGTCCTCAGCCCGATGTTGCGGTTGTGGTAACCGTTATTGAAACCACCAATTATTATGCTTACTCATCACCCTGGTATCCCGGATGGGGCTGGGGCTGGTACTGGAAAGACTCCAATTACTGGGGTTATCCTGGTTATGGATGGGGCTATCCCTGGTATGGTTATACCTATGTGTCTTCATACTCAGTGGGTACTGTCCTTTGGGATATGTTTGATCCGGATAATGTTGATGAAGAAAATGAAGTGATTAATATTGAATGGACCGGTGCTTTGAATGGCATGCTGGGTACATCAGGATCAACTACAGAGAACCGGATTACAAAAGGGATTCGTCAGGCATTTGATCAGTCACCATATCTCAATGGCAACTAATTACTAACCAGAAAAATTGATAAAATGAAATACATTATAACTATTGTTGCAGCACTTTTTATTAGTGCATTAAGTTATGCACAATCGCTGTATAGTTTTGATTATACAATGTCATTCGGAACCGGGAAAACAGGTGATTATATTCAAAATCCAAGTTTCCGGGGAATTACATTTGAAGGACGTGGATTTATTGATGATAATGTTTCCTTAGGCGGATTGTTTACATGGTCAACCTTTTACGAGTCACTTTCTGGCGAAACCTATACGCAGGGAACAGCAACACTTACCGGAAATCAATACCGTTATATCAATGCTTATCCGATGTTATTTCAGGCTCATTATTACATGGGAAATGATGATTTGGAACCCCGTTTATACCTCGGAGGTGGAACAGGAGCATACAGGATCAATCAGCGGGTTGATTTTGGAGTTTATTCAGTGGAAGAGCGAAACTGGCATTTTGGTTTTTCACCGGAAGTAGGATTGTTGGTTCCTGTTTCATTTGACTCTTACCTGAATGTTAGTTTCCGGTATCATTATGTTTTAAAGGCCAAAGATACCATTGATCACAGTTGGTTTGGACTCAGTATCGGTATGGCCTGGGGAAGTTAATTTTGTTAAACTTTAAATGATTCTAACAATGAAAAGAAATTTAATATTTGCCGGAATACTCGTTTTGATGGTCCTTTTGGATCCTTTACAAATCCTTGCCCAGTCGCGCATCGAAATCAGCCCTTACGGAGGTTACATGTTTGGTGGTAAATTGCGTTTTTACGAAGGTGATTTGAAAATTGATGATGAAGTTAATTACGGTCTGGCAATGGATTTTGCGGTGGCAACTGACACTAAAATTGAGATCAGTTGGTCACAAATGAGTACAACCGCCCGTTTCAAACCCTATTTTGGGTACGATTACCTGAATGCTGATCCGTTCGACGTAAATGTTGGTTATATACAGGTTGGGTCGATCCGTGAACTGGATTTGGATAATAACATAGTGCCCTATGGTGGTATGACCTTAGGCGCTGCTTATTTTGCGCCGCAAAACTCAGTTTATTCCGATTCATGGAAGTTTGCTGCAGGTTTGGGGCTGGGAACGAAAATTTGGATTACCGATAAAGTTGGACTAAGACTGCAAGGCAGGTTACTTTTACCCTTCTTTTGGGCTGGAGCAGGTTTTACAGTCGGAACCGGTGGGTCAGGATTTTCTGTTGGTGCCGGAACCTCTATGCTTCAAGGTGATTTTACCGGAGGTCTTGTAATTGGTCTTGGAGATTAATTTCATATTGAACTGAAAAGCTTAAAGCCTGTTCTTATATAAGTTCAGGCTTTTTTAATTCAAAAAACTTTACAATGAGCGAAGAAATAAAAAAAGGAAAAGTGACAGGTTTGGGTGGTGTTTTTTTCAAATCAAACGACCCCGAAGCCCTTAAAAAATGGTACGAAGAGCACCTTGGATTGCCCTGTGATCAATACGGACATTTATTTACATGGCGTAAAGATGATTCGCCAGAGCAAAAAGGCTATACTCAATTTAGTGTATTTAATTCAGATTCTGAATATTTAAAACCTTCTGAAAAGCCATATATGCTTAATTTTATTGTGGATGATGTGAAACTGATGGTGGAGCGATTGCAAAAGTCAGGTATGCAGGTAATTGGTGAAATTACCGAATATGAATATGGTAAATTTGCCTGGGTTATGGATCCTGATGGTAATAAAATTGAATTATGGGAACCCGTTGATCAGGCTTTTGGTTAATCGAGACTTTTGATCAAGGTGGAAAATCTCTTTTAATTTTAATTATTTTAGCCAAAAATTCAACAACTGCAATATGAAATTAAATAACATTATTCTTGTTCCTACTGATTTTTCAGATGTTTGCCACAATGCCATTGATTATGCTGTGAAAATGGCCGGGAAAATCAATTTTAAAGTGATCATTTATCATGTGATAAATAAAACTACTCAGGCTTATTTTAAAGTTGAGGAAGGATTAAATGAGAAAGTTGCCGAAAAATTGCAAAGTATCATCGATGGTTTTAAAATGCAATCCGAAATTGAAATGTCATATGCTTACGAAGAGGGAAGTATTTTTGACCTTATCCATAAAAAAGCAGATGAAGTGGGTGCCAATTTTATTGTTTTAGGAACGCATGGAAAAGTTGGATTTCAGAAAATATTCGGAAGCCATGCATTAAAGGTTATTACACAATCAAAAGCTGCAACCATAGTTGTTCAAAAAAAGAAATTTCGTGATTTGAATAATGTTTTGTTTCCGGTAAATTCATTTACTGAAGCCAGGCAGAAGGTGCAATATGCCATTGCCATGCACCAGCGGTTTAATTCACATATTCATATTTATAAGGAACAAGTTGATAACTCCATTGATCAGAGCAGAATAGATGTTATTACAAAGCAAATTGTTGAGGAATTTAAAAAAGAAAAGATTCCGTACACGGTTCACATTTCACAAATTGATGGAGAAACAGCCAGAGAGCTTGTTGACTTTTCAGTAGCAAATGAGATTGATGCAATTATGATCGTTACTGAAACAAAATTGGGTTCCGGAATTTTTAGTCTTGGACCATGGAATGAAAAAATAATGTTTAATGAAGCACAAATACCTGCAATTTGTATCAATCCGGTGCAGCATGGTTTTGTGTATTTTGACTTATAAAAAAACCGGAGCATTGCTCCGGATTTTTTATAGGTTCAGTGCTTTTATCACCTCCTCTGTAAGGTTCAGGGCCGGATTGGTATAAATCCACGACGACTCGGCTGACTTTTCAAAAACATAGTCATAACCATTTTCGGCAGCTATTTCCTCTGTTTTGTTATAGATTTGATCATAGATGGGTTTTAGTTTTTGTTCCTGCAATTGCATTAATTCACCTTCATTACCGAATTTTGAATCTTTGAGTTCATTGGCTTGTTTTTCAGCATCAAATATCTCATCCTGCTTTTGTTTCTTTTGTTCGTCAGTCATTTGAGATTCATTTACAACATAAGCCTGGTAAAGCTCCTCAATTTTATCAAATTTTTTGTCGATTTCATCATCCCAGAGTTTGATTTGTGCATCAATTTCGTTGTTTGCCTTTTCAAATGCTGGCATCTTGTCAAGAATTTTATCAACTTCAATATAGGCTATCTTTTGGGCAAACCCCATTTGAAATCCGATTAACATCAATACTAACAATACATTTTTCATCTTGTGTTTATTTTGGTTTAACTGATCAAATGTTTACATATATCCTGCCAAAGATCGTAACTTATTTGATCTTAAATTTAGTTATAAATTATTCTATACGCTGTTACCCGGTTATCGCCAAATGTTGGAACCAACAGAAGATTTTTGTCCATAACGTATTCAATGTCGGCAGCATTGATACCGTTTTCGCTGGTGTTAAACAATACAATTGGTTCGTTTTCAGCACTCACTAACTGAACCTTTCCCATCCAGTCCGAAATTAAATAGTTGCCATTGCCATCAGCTTCTAATCCGTCTATGCCTCCTGTATCAGCAATGAGGTGCCATATACGTTTGTCGTCGTACCTAACGGAATAAATGCCGTTTTTCGTTCCGATAAGCAGTTCCTTTTCTTCGCAATACAAACCATTTGGATTCACCAGTGATTCATCTTCAAGCCAGGTGCTAACTATGCCCTTCTCAAGTTTATGAATCTTATTGGTCGACATGTCGCTGAAAAAGACATTGCCGTTTTTGCTCACTGCAATATCGTTCAGGAATTTGGCCCCTTCCACAGGGTATGTTCTTGTAATTTTTCCCGTTTCGAGCGAAATTTCAACCAGTCGGTCAATATCCGTTACATATAATGAGTTGTTCAAAATACCCATGCCTTTGGGAGCATTTAAGCCAGTAGCCCATTTTTGGGTTATAATTTCTCCGGTAAGATCTACTATTGCAATAAATCCGTTGTCGTCCTTTTCGAGGGGATTGCCATTGATGCAGGATACATAAAAAAACGGACCATCGGGATTATAACAAACAGATTCGCTGGTAGTTAATATGTCGGCTGTCGACCAAAGTTTTTCAGCGGAAATGCTTTGTGCATGAACTTGCAGGTTTAAAAAGCCCGAGAAAAATATGGCTGTAAAGATGATAATTGTACTTTTCATTTTATGGCAGATTTAATTAATTGTTTAGAGATAATAAAATTATAAAATTTTACCGAAAGAATTAATTCCGGACTGATTTACTTTTTTAAATTGTTTACTTTTGCTTTGTAAACAAAGGTTAACTTGTTTAGTTTGGCAATATTTTTATAAAGTAATGAAGTTAAATTCTTAATTTAATGAAAAACAAATACTTTGACCTTATCGATCAAACCTTTGAGTTTCCACAGGAGGAATTTAAAGTTATCGACAATGAACTTTATTTTAATGACATTCCGCTTATGGAAGTTATTAAACAATATGGTACTCCGTTAAAGATTACCTATCTGCCTAAAATTAGCAAACAGATTCAGAAAGCGAGGAAATGGTTTAATGTTGCAATGGCTAAATCAGATTACAACGGAAATTACTATTATAGTTACTGTACCAAGAGTTCACACTTTTCATTCGTTTTGGATGAGGTTTTAAAGAATGATGTTTTTATTGAAACATCCTCCGCATTTGACCTGGATATTGTAGAAAAACTTCACGAAGAAGGGAAGTATAACAAAGATAAATACATCATTTGTAATGGGTTTAAAAGACCTCAGTATATTGAAAATATTTTGAAACTAAATGAGTTGGGATTCCAAAACATTGTACCTATTTGTGATAACATATACGAGGTAGATAAACTAAAAAATGGACTTAAGAAAAATCAAAAGATAAAATTGGGGATTAGAATTGCATCTGAAGAAGAGCCCAAATTTGAATTTTATACCTCAAGACTTGGCGTTCGTTATGTGGATGTGGTTCCTCTTTATCTTGATAAGATCAAGAACCAGCCCAACCTTGAGTTAAAAATGCTCCATTTCTTTATAAATACCGGCATAAAGGATTCAGCATATTATTGGAACGAACTAGTAAAGAGTGTGAATGTTTATTGTGAATTGAAAAAAGTTTGTCCAACGCTGGATTCACTTAATATCGGCGGTGGTTTCCCGATTAAAAATTCACTTGGATTTGATTTTGATTATGAATATATGGCCGAAGAAATCATTCAGCAAATTAAAAATATTTGCAATTTGAATGGTGTTGAAGAGCCTGATATTTATACTGAATTTGGATCGTTTACGGTAGGTGAAAGCGGAGCTGTTTTGTATTCTATATTGGACCAGAAAAGGCAAAATGACCGGGAATCGTGGAATATGATCGATAGTTCATTTATGACTACACTGCCTGATACCTGGGCCATTAACAGAAGGTTTGTATTGTTGGCCGTAAATAATTGGGATCATGAGTATGAACGTGTTTTCCTTGGCGGACTTACCTGCGACAGTGAAGATTTCTATAATTCAGAAGCGCATGCCAACGCGGTGTTTTTACCAAAATTGAATGGCCCTGAAACTCCTCAATACATTGGATTATTCCATACAGGTGCCTACCAGGAGTCGATAGGTGGATATGGAGGCATTCAGCATTGTCTTATCCCGGCTCCAAAACATGTTATAATTGATGTTGACGAAAATGGTGATTATACCACCAAGTTATTTGCAAAAGAGCAAAGTTATAAGTCAATGTTGAAAATTCTCGGTTACTAAATTCTTATATTTGCAGCTATGAATTACGGAGGTATAGATAATGAATTCACTGATTTTGTGGATTCGAAAATTGCTGTTTTACCAGTACCCTATGATGGAACAAGTACCTGGATAAAAGGCGCTGATAAAGGCCCTGATGCTATTTTGGAAGCTTCAGCTAATATGGAGCTTTACGATATTGAAACAAATTCAGAAGTATATAAGCTGGGTATTTTTACTGCTGATCCTGTGACAGAAAACAGTAGCCCTGAAAAAATGTCGGAAGCTGTTTACGAAGAGGTTACCCGCCTGATCCGCCATAATAAATTTGTAGTTACCCTTGGTGGTGAACATTCGATTAGTATTGGAGCAATTCTGTCGCATGTGGAACATTTTAAAGATGTTACGGTTTTGCAGATTGATGCCCATACCGATCTCAGGCCTGAATATGAAGGCAGTAAGTACAATCATGCATGTGTTATGGCTCGTACACGTGATATTGCGCCGTATGTGCAGGTTGGGATTCGGAGTATGGATACGGTGGAATTACCCTATATAGTTCCCGGAAATATTTTCTACGCTGAAGATATCAGAAAAGGTATTGACTGGATGGATGCCGCCATTGCAAAGCTATCTTCAAATGTATACCTGACCTTTGATTTGGACGGGTTGGATCCTTCCATCATGGCCTCAACAGGTACTCCTGAACCTGGTGGCTTATATTGGAACGAAACCATACAATTTCTTAAAAAAGTGATTGATCAAAAAAACCTGATCGGGTTTGATGTGGTTGAACTTTGCCCTAACAAGGTAAATAAGGCCCCAAATTTCCTGGCCAGCAAACTGATTTATAAATTATTGAGTTACCAATTTCAAAAATAGAAACCATGGATAAAAGTGAATTAAAGAAAAATATTGTTAAGCATATAGATATCAAATCGTTTGATAGCACCCCTATCATAAATGCCATGCGCGACATGTCTTTTACGTCCCGTGATACTGCATCGGCAGCGGATATTTACAGCCGGATGTTGAAAGAAGAAGGATGTACTGTTTTTCTTACTTTGGCAGGTAGTACAAGTGCCGGAGGTTGCATGCAGGTATATGTGGATATGGTGAAAAATAAAATGGTGGATGCCATTGTTGCAACAGGGGCCTCCATTGTGGATATGGACTTTTTTGAAGCGCTGGGATTTAAACATTATAAAGGATCGCCATATGCCAATGATAAGGACCTGAGAGACCATTATATTGATCGTATCTACGATACCTATATCGATGAGGAAGAGCTCCAGAACTGCGATATGACCGTAAAAGAAATTGCCGATGGCCTTGAGCCGCGCCCCTATTCTTCCAGGGAGTTCATCAGGGAAATGGGAAAATACCTGGTGAAAAATTCTAAAAAGAAAGATTCGCTGGTTCAGGTTTGTTATGAAAACAATGTCCCGATTTTTTGCCCGGCGTTTACTGACAGTAGTGCAGGTTTCGGACTTGTTAAACACCAGTGGGAAAATCCAGGCAAACATGTTTCCATCGACTCAGTAAAAGATTTTTTGGAGCTTACCAAAATAAAAATGGAAGCCAAAACCTCGGGTTTATTCATGATCGGTGGGGGAGTGCCCAAAAATTTTGTTCAGGATACGGTTATTTGTGCTGAAATATTGGGCAAAGATGTTCCGATGCACCAATACGCAATCCAAATTACAGTTGCTGATGTTCGTGATGGCGCCTGTTCAAGCTCAACACTTAAGGAAGCTTCCTCATGGGGAAAGGTGGATACTGTTTATGAACAAATGGTTTATGCCGAAGCTACTTCTGTGGTGCCGTTAATTATGAGCTACCTGTATCATCAGGGCGACTGGAAAAACCGGCCAAAAACAGAATGGGCAAAAATGCTTGATGCGTAATTATTCTGTTTTTTTCAAAAATCTTGAAAAGAAACTACTTCCTTTTGGAATATGCAATTACCTTATAAAGAATAAAGACAATATCTTATATTCTTTGAAGATTTATGGATTACAAAGTTTCTTTAGAATTATTCAAGGATTGTCAATTCATCAATCAACGATTTGTACTGAGGATACCTGGTGATAAGTTCACTTCTTTTCCCAAGTTCAAAATCTTCAAAATCAAATCCCGGGGCAACAGTGCAGCCCATTAATGCATATGATCCGGGGGACTCAACTTTTGCGGCAAACCAATACCCGCGTGGGATTGTAAATTGCAGATTCGAATCTCCGGGTTGATTTCCCAATACCAGTTTTCTCATTTTTCCGCTGTGGTCGATAATGTATAAAACCAGTGAGGAACCGAGGTAGAAATGCCAGGTTTCATCCGATTTCAATCGGTGAAAAGCAGAGAATTCGTCGCTTTTTAAAAGGAAATAAATAGAGGTGGAGATATTTCGAAAACTGGTGTACCGATCGGGCAAACCCTTGATGTTAATCACTTCGTTTGATCGGTATACTTCCTTGAAATAGCCGCCTTCAGGGTGTTTCTTTAGTTTTAAATGCTGAATCCAGTATTCGGCTGATTGCGTCATTAAACGATTTTATGATCCATTAAATGCTGCTCCATTTGCTGCTGAAGTTCCAAGGCATTTTGTCTTGCAGTTTCTGCAAAATCTGATTCACCGGAAGCATAAATAATTCCCCTTGATGAATTAACAATTAAACCGCAAGTTTCATTCATACCATATTTAACTACTTCGTCGAGGCTGCCACCCTGTGCCCCAACTCCGGGAACCAATAAAAAATGATCCGGAATAATTTTACGGATATCTGCCAGCATTTCTGCTTTGGTTGCTCCCACCACATACATCATATTCTCACTGTTGCCCCAATTGCCGGAGGTTTCCAGGACCTCCTCGAAAAGCTGTCTGTTTGTTTCTTTATTTTTGATCAATTGAAAATCAAAAGCTCCTTTATTAGAGGTAAGTGCCAGCAGAATGACCCATTTATTTTCATATCCTAAAAATGGCGATACCGAGTCGGAACCCATATAGGGAGCAACAGTAACGGCATCAAAACTGAGGTTTTCAAAAAAGGCACGTGCATATAAAGCGGACGTATTGCCGATATCACCGCGTTTGGCGTCGGCAATTGTAAAAACATTAAACTGGCTGAGATAATTGATTGTTTTTTCCAGCGAAATCCAGCCTTTAGCACCAAGGCTTTCATAAAAAGCGATGTTGGGTTTGTAGGCAAGTGTTATATCGTGGGTAGCATCGATTATTGCTTTATTAAAAGCGAAAATAGGGTCCTCTTCATTTAATAAATGCTGTGGGATTTTTTTGAGATCTGTATCTAAACCGATACATAAAAATGATCGTTTTTGCTGAATAAGCTTAAAAAGCTCCTTTTTTGTCATTTTCAGGTTATTGTTTTATTTCTTCTTTCAAACGCTCTGCATTTTCAGCTAATTGCAATTGATCAATTAACTCCTGAATATCACCGTCA
>Ga0116152_10000203_pt1 | contig 48467 bp, 49 predicted proteins | sample AD_UKC119_MetaG_FD_89894 | JGI IMG/M metagenome (GOLD analysis project Ga0116152, IMG submission 89894) | Active sludge microbial communities of municipal wastewater-treating anaerobic digesters from Hong Kong - AD_UKC119_MetaG | ecosystem: Engineered > Bioreactor > Anaerobic > Digestate...
CTGATGCGCGAGGTTTGCGCCCAGGGGCTGACCAACCAGCCCGTGACCGTGCGCTTCCCGATTCCCGCCCAGGAGCTGCAGCGTCTGGCCTGAGACGCTATATATGGCGTGAACGGTTACCAATAACACTTGATTTACAAGATAATGATAATTATTTTTAATTTAAACCTAGTACATCGCCCCATAAACCTATCGGATAACTCACACCTGTAGAGGCTTGCCGATGCAAGTCCAGCGGAAGGGTTTCTCCAAGGTTTGGCTGAAAAAGTGGATAAAGTCGAGGATACGCTGCTTGAATTGCGCCGTTGAGGCGGAATGTGTCAACCTGTTTTGAGCCAGAGGGTTGAAATTAAAGAATTGAATTCATAAAGGATTTAGGATGTTATCGGACAGTGTGGAGTGACATGATGGAGCGGGTGAAGGGAATCGAACCCTCGTGTGCAGCTTGGGAAGCTGCCGTTCTGCCATTGAACTACACCCGCCAAGGCTGGAATCAACAGGTGCACCATTGTAATCTGCCCATTCCCTAACAACAAGACACCCGCATGACAAATTTCGCTGTACACGTGCTGGACTGGTACGATCAGCATGGACGCAGGCACCTGCCCTGGCAGCAGAATCCCACACTTTACCGGGTCTGGGTTTCTGAAATCATGCTGCAGCAAACGCAGGTGGCGACCGTGATCCCTTATTACCAGCGTTTCATGGCCCGTTTCCCGGACCTCATCACCCTGGCTGATGCCGATACCGATCAGGTTCTGAAACACTGGGAGGGCCTGGGGTATTACAGTCGTGCACGCAACCTGCACCGTTGTGCACAGGTCATCCGTGATCAGCATCATGGCCGGTTTCCGACCGACCTGGAAACCGTCATGAACCTGCCCGGTATCGGGCGCTCCACTGCCGGGGCCATCCTGTCGCTGGCACAGGGACAGGCCCACCCCATACTGGACGGCAACGTCAAGCGCGTACTGGCACGTTACCATGCCATCCAGGGTTATCCGGGCATCAATGCGGTGCAACAGCAACTGTGGCAGCATGCCGAACGGCACCTGCCGGATCAGCGTAATGCCGCCTATACCCAAGCCATGATGGACCTCGGGGCCATGCTGTGTACCCGCAGCAAACCGGCCTGCCTGCTGTGCCCGTTACGGGCGGGTTGTCAGGCGGCCCGGCAGGGCAATCCGCAGGACTACCCCGGTCGCAAACCGGCCAGGGTACTGCCGGAGAAAACCCGCTTTGCCCTGGTGCTGCGCAATCCATCAGGGGATATTCTGCTGGAACAGCGTCCCCCCACCGGGGTCTGGGGCGGGCTGTGGAGCTTTCCCGAATTTCCGGACCGGCACAGCGCACTGGTGAAGCTGTCGGAGCTGGCCGGACGGGATTCTGCAGCCGGACTGCATGAACTGCCACTGCAAACCCACGCCTTTTCCCACTATCGCCTGCAGTTACAGCTGCTGCTGGCCGATTTGGGCACGCCGGAGACAGGGATAATGGAAGCCGGGCAGCAGCTCTGGTATAAAGCGGGCACCGAATTCGGCGGCGGCCTTTCCAGCGCTGCCCAGCAATTGTTGAAGTTATTGGAGAACCACTCATGACCCGCATGGTGAACTGCGTCATCCTCAAGTGTGAAGCCGAAGGCCTGGAGCGCCCGACTTATCCCGGTGATCTGGGCAAGCGCATTTTTGAAAGCGTCTCAAAGGAAGCCTGGCAGCAGTGGCTGCGCCAGCAGACCATTCTGATGAACGAATACCGTCTCAGCCCCATCAATCCCAAGGACCGCAAGTTTCTGGAGCAGGAAATGGAGAAGTTTTTTTTTGGCAGCGGAGCCTCAACCGTGGAAAACTTCAAGCCGGTCTGAAGCAGACGGCATGGAACCCCGTCACGGCACAGGAAACAACCGATGGAACAGCCCATCACCGCTTACCATACTGACGAGGAAGGCGACTGGGTAGCCGAACTGGCATGCGGACATTTTCAGCATGTCCGCCATCGCCCGCCCTGGTTCAATCGTCCCTGGGTCATCACGCCCGAAGGACGTAAATGCATGCTGGGGCGCAAGCTGGCCTGCCGGAAATGTGATGAAGAGGCTCCGCCGGATCAGCAGCCCCCACCTTAAGCCTGAAACAGTCAGTTACTGGCGCTGGCAGTCCGGGTCCGGGGACGTGGTGACTTCCAGACAATGGCTCCCAGCGTCCAGTCCGTCATCTGTGCCGGTGCCGGAGCAGCACCATTTTCCAGCACAGGTGCATTAGCCACAGCCGGCTTTTCAAACAGATACAGGATGTTGCGTGCATGCGGTGCATAACACATGACCTTGCCGCGCCACTCTTCCATGCCGGGGGCACAACGCTCGGTATTGTCGTAGGAATAAATATCGGCAAAACGCGTACCGATCTTGTGCCCCAGACCGTTACCGATCTTGTTGTCGTGCACGATAATGGAGAAAATGTTCTGCTCCCGTGCATCCGGATTGATGCTTAACAGCGGCTCAATCGCCTGCTTTACCGTAATGACGGGATATTTTTCATCTTCTGCGAAACGGGTTTCCTCAGTGACATTGAAATCCTGAAATGCCTGCCCGATCCGGATCAGGTTGAACGGCGTGGTGGCATTCAGGGGACCAACACCATCCACCGACAACATCATCAAGGGTCGGCTGGCTGCCTCCAGGCCAAGATCAACCCCGTTACTTTCATTGCAGGAAACCAAACCACAGCCAAGCCCTGCACTCATGGCCAACACGAATACCGGTCTCATACCCATAAGCCCTTACTCAATTCATCCCCGTTATCGTACCACTTATCCATTCATCATGGTTGTATTTCCTGTAGCGGCCACCATAAGCGTTTTTTAGCCAAACTTTATTTTATGCAAATAAAATCAAATAATTAGCAATGAATCTCACCGCTTATCGGTTTTTTATCACCTGCTGCAGACTCAACCCAGCCAATTTCACCTGAATGCACCTATATATTGGATGAACACAGGATGAACGCCATTCTGCTGTTCTCCACTATGGACTCCACACACTGGAATCCAGTTTTTCAATAGTAGAAATGCCCAACACACGCTTTTGCCGGAATAGAAAAAATCAGCTACACCTTACACCAACAGCGGACGCTCCCAAGCCACAAGGTATCAAGGCAAAAGTGTTTACAACACTCACCGCCGCATCACGCGGCGGTTTTACTTACTGCAACTTTCCAGTATTGTTGGACACAATGCACGGCACAATCAACAATGAAGCACCTCTGGCGACCCCGGATTCTGCAGTCTGGCTGATTGATGCCAGCATCTACGTATTCCGGGCCTGGTTCGAACGCTGCCCGCCACGCTATGATGACCAGCATCATCCGGTCAATGCCGTGCATGGTTTTCTGCGCTTTGTCTACCAGCTGCTGTCCAGCGAAAAACCGGCACAGATTGCCTTTGCCTTTGATACCAGCCTCAAGGACTCCGAACGCAAGCGCCTGTATCCGGCCTACAAGGCCAACCGCCAGTCAGCACCGGAAGAGCTTAGATACCAGTTCCAGCTTTGCCGCGACTTCCTGAGCGCCTTGGGGCTGGTACAGGCCAGCAGCACCAGTCACGAGGCTGATGACCTGATCGGCAGCTGGGCCAACCAGCAGCGCCGGCCCGGCCAGCGCCTCCTGATTATCAGCGGTGACAAGGACCTGACCCAGCTGGTGCGCGAGCAGGACCTGTGGTGGGATTACGGACGCCGCAGGCCCTACAACGCCGGCACCATCAAAAGCGAACTCGGTGTCTGGCCGGAACAGGTGGCCGACCAGCTTGCCATTGCCGGGGACCGCAGCGACAACATTCCCGGCGTGCCGGGGGTGGGTATGGCCACCGCCGCAAAACTGCTGAAGCGTTTCGGCACGCTGGAAAACCTGCTGGCCAATACGGGTGATATTGCCACCATGCAGATTCGGGGAGCCGTGCTGATTCGTGACCGGATACGGCAATACCGCGACACCATCCTGCTGGCCCGGCAACTGACCGGTATTCGTGATCACCTCAGCGACCTGCCCGACAACCTGACACGCGGCCCCGTGGATCCCGCGCAGCTTGAGCAGCTGTGCCGGCAGCTGAATCTGGAATCATCCTGCCATCAACGCTGGATGCAGGTATGACAGACAGGGACGGCCTGCTTCCCCTTTTCCGGACCGGTATCCACATGATGAGAGGCTCACCTGAACGGATGATCCAGTTATGTGTTCCCCTTACATACCGGGCTGCGCATTGAGGCCGGTGCCGTGGTCTGGCCCGTCAGCACCGACCCGCTGCATCACTGGGTGGAACCGCGCCTGCAAAGCCCGGATCACCGGCGGGTGTGGCTGGACCTGAACCTGGAGCCGTAGACGGCCTTGGCGGGCCTTTATGCTTTGGTGCTTTCAAGCCCCCCGGCTTGCTGTGCCTGTTCATAGGTCTCCAGCGCTTCCAGCCAATCGGTCTCCACCTGCTCCAGCCGGGCATCCAGTCCGCTTTTGTCCAGCAGCAGCTGCTTGAGCCGGTCTTTAGCCGCCTCGTCATACAGTGCCGGGTCGGCCAGCTGCTGCTCCAGCTGTTCCCGCTGCCGGTTCAGCCGTTCCAGTTCACGCTCCAGCCTGTCCACCGTCTGCTTCAGGGGCTGCAGCTGCCGGCGCTTTTCCGCCGCCTCCCGGCGCTGATCCCTGCGTCCGGCAGCACTGTGTTCAGGAGCTGTCGGTGTTTCCCCTCCCTGCCCTTCGGCCTCTTCCCGCCGAAAACGGTTCTGCAGCCACAACGCGTAATCATCCAGATCACCCTCAAAAGCCTGTACCTGTCCCGCATCCACCAGCAGCAGCTGGTCGGTCACGGTTTTGAGCAGGTGGCGATCGTGCGAAACGATCACCATGGCCCCGGCAAAAGCCTGCAATGCCATGGAAAGCGCCAGACGCATGTCCAGGTCCAGATGGTTGGTCGGCTCGTCCAGCAGCAACAGGTTGGGACGCTGGTAAATCAGCAGCGCCAGGGCCAGCCGCGCTTTTTCGCCCCCGGAAAACGGGGCCACCGCTTCCTCCACGCGCTCGCCATGAAAAGCGAAGCCACCCAGAAAATTGCGCAAATCCTGTTCACGCGCCTGTCGGTCGAGCGCACGCAGGTGCTGCAGGGGCGTGTGATCCGGATTCAGCTGCTCCAGCTGATGCTGGGCAAAATAGCCGATTTGCAGGTCCTGAGCCTGCCAGCTCTCCCCCGCCAGTGCCGGCAGCTGCCCGGCCAGAAACCGGATCAGGGTCGACTTGCCCGCACCATTCGGCCCGATCAGCCCCAGTCGCTCGCCCGGCAGCACCTGCAGCCGCACCCCGGCCAGGATGGCCTGCTCCCCGTAACCAACACTGACCCCGCTCATGTGCAACAGGCGCTCCGGCAGCTTTTCCGGGTCCCGGAAGCGGAAGCTGAAAGGGGAATCCACATGCGCCGGGGCTATCAGCTCCATGCGCTCCAGTGCCTTGAGACGGCTCTGGGCCTGCCGAGCCTTGGTAGCCTGAGCGCGGAAGCGGTCAATGTATTTCTGCATGTGCTCACGTTCACGCTTCTGTTTCTCGTAAGCAGACTGCTGCTGGGCCAGCTTCTCGGCCCGGATGGCTTCAAAAGCGGAGTAATTGCCACTGTACAGGGTCAGGCGTCCCTGCTCGATATGGGCAATATGGGTGCAGATGGCATCCAGAAACTCGCGGTCATGCGAAATCAGCATCAGGGTGCCACGATACCCCCTGAGCCAGTCCTGCAGCCAGATCACTGCATCCAGGTCCAGATGGTTGGTCGGCTCATCCAGCAGCAGCAGGTCAGAGCGGCACATCAAGGCCTGGGCCAGATTCAGGCGCATGCGCCAGCCCCCGGAGAAACTGCTGACCGGACGGCTGATTTCCCCGGGACGAAAACCCAGCCCGTGCAACAGGGTCGCCGCCCGGCTTTCCGCCGTATAGCCATCGATCGCATCCAGGCGCGCATGCAGCTCACCCAGCCTTGCCCCCTCGGCCCCGGCAATCTGCTGTTGCAGGCGGATATATTCTTCATCACCGAGCAGGGCATATTCCAGTGCCGACTGCGTACCTGACGGGGTTTCCTGCTTCACGTGCGCCAGCACCCAGCCCGGTGGCCGGCTGAAGCTGCCGCCATCCTGGGACAGCTCACCCCGGATCAGGGTAAACAGGCTGGACTTGCCGACACCATTCGCACCGGTCAGGCCGACCTTCTGGCCGGGATGGATGCTGAGGGAAACGGATTCGAGCAGAGGCCTGATGCCACGCCGCAGAGACAGATCGGAGAAAACCAGCATGATAAAGACAGGTCAAATCAGAAACGGGCATTTAACCCCAGCGACTGCCAAAGGGCAAAGTTTTTTTGCAACCTGCCCGGACACTGCATGAACGTTTTGTGGCTTTTGTGCGACTGACTGTCAGTCCCTCGCGACACATGCCAGATACCATAAAAACAGCCTGTTGAGATTACCGATATGTCGTCCAGATACAAAGTCATTCTGCCCCTGCTGCTGGTCCTGCTCACCAGTACGGCCTCCAGCCATGCTGAAGCCGGCGGCCAGACTCCCCAAATTCACAGCGTGCGCCATTTTCCGGTCATTGTCCGGAATGAGAACATTGCCATCGGCCTGTGCCGCATCCACTTTGATACCGGTAAAACTCTGGAAGTCAGCTGCAATAACGGCAGCAGCCTCCCAAAACAGACACAGACACGCGCCAGACTCTGAGTCCGCAGCTTCCAGACAAAGGCACCTTTGGGCGGCTTCTGGAAACATGGTAGCATGAACCACATGCCACCCAATGAGGTAAACCCCATGAGCCAGACCTACGGCCTTGTTATCCGCGACAAAATCAACACCTTGCTACAGCGTGGGCGGGTGCCGCCCACCGCACAGGCGGTACGGGACTTCCAGCAGGCCCTGCAGCGCGACGACACTTTGCAGACCGGATCAAAACCGGCCGGACAGTCCGCAAACCGCACAACCGGCAGAAAAAACAGCAGCTGAAGCCTCTGCCACAAGCACCGTCCGGGCGCACTTGAACCCCGCCGCTGGCATCAGCCCTGCCCCTGAAGCCAGTGTACCGCCCCCTGCCCGGCCCGGTATCCGCTTGCCATACAGGCACTCAGCAGATAACCCCCGGTCGGTGCCTCCCAGTCCAGCATTTCCCCGGCACAAAACACCCCCGGCAGCGCCTTCAGCATCAGGTTTTCATCCAGCTGCGTCAATGCCACCCCGCCAGCCACACTGATGGCCTCATCCAGTGGTGTCGTTCCTGTCAGTGTCAACGGCAGCGCCTTCAAGGCCCCGGCCAACCGGGTTGGCTCGTGCGCCTTGTCCGACCCCAGCACTTCAAACACCAACGCAACCCTGGCTGCATCCAGCTTCAGGCGGCTTCGAAGCCAGCTGCCCAGACTGCGCCGGGCCGGACGTGCCTGCAGCAACGGCACCAGACCTGACTCAGTCTGATGCGGGCACAGGTCCAGCAGGACAGTGGCACTGCCCCGGGCGGTAATCATGTCACGCAGACGGGCGGAAAAGGCATAAATCAGACTGCCCTCCACACCCCCGGCGGTCAGGACCAGCTCACCCATGCGGCTTTCACTGCATCCGTCCCGGTCCGCCGGCAGGCTCAGTACCACCGATTTCAGCGGGCTGCCGGCAAAGCGGCTGCGCAGATGCTCGCTCCACGGGCACAGGAATCCACAGTTACTGGGCTGCCAGGGGTTCATCTGCACCCCTCGCGCCTGCAGCAGCGGATACCAGTGGCCATCACTGCCAAACTTCTTCCAGCTCGCTCCCCCCAGAGCCAGTACCAGCGCCCGGCAAGGTACCCGGCTACTGCCTGTCGGCCCCTGAAACAACAGCTGCCCGCCTTCATCCCAGCCCAGCCAGCGCTGACGCCCATGAATCTGCAGGCCCTGACGTCGCAGACGGTTGAGCCAGGCACGCAACAGTGGCGCGGCTTTCATCTCCCGGGGGAATACCCGCCCTGATGTCCCGACAAAGGTGGCAATGCCCAGCGCAGCACACCACTCCCGCAGCTGCACCGGACCGAATTGCATCAGCATTGGATGCAGTACCGCCTCCGCTGCACCGAAGCGCTCACAAAACCGCACGAAATCCTCCGAGTGGGTCAGGTTCAACCCCCCCACACCGGCCAGCAGCAGTTTGCGCCCCACGGAAGGCATGGCATCAAACAGCGCCACCCGGAAACCGGCAGCCAGTAACTGTTCAGCGGCCATCAATCCGGCAGGCCCACCCCCAATCACCACCACATCCCCTGATGCAGCCAGTAAACCTGCCTCAGTCTGCTTCATGTTCCTGTCACCTGTTGCAACATTCTGAAAAGCCGCCATGTTAGCACTGATCCGGTCACGGATACCGGGAAGCCGGCTGCCACTTTGCCGAATGTTTAGAATCCCCGCTTCCGGTACTAGGAACGGGACCGGCGTTAATGGCATGATGCCTGTCAGACAGACAAGGAGGCGGCATGAACAGCTACAATATCGGCATCGACACTGGCGGCACCTATACCGATGCTGTGATCGTCAACCCGCAAACCCATGCGGTCATGGCGGCGGCCAAGGCCCTGACCACACGCGGTAACCTGGCCTTGGGGGTGATCGAAGCCCTGGCACAGGTGCTGGAAAGCACTGCCGGTCAGCTGCAGCGGGATGAAATTACGCTGGTCTCGCTTTCCACCACGCTCGCGACCAATGCCCTGGTCGAAGGCAAGGGAGCTCGTATTGCCGTCATTCTGATCGGTTTTGATGAGCCGATGCTGGCACGCACCGAACTGGCCCAGGCGCTTCCCGATGCCCGCATCATCCGTATCCGGGGTGGCCACCGTTATGATGGTGCCGAGCAGGAAGCCCTGGATGAAGCAGCCTTGCGTCAGGCCCTGACCGACCCTGACAACCAGGCCGAAGCCTATGCGGTCGCAAGCCTGTATTCGGTACGCAATGCCACGCACGAACGTCAGGCCCAGATTTTGATCCGGGAACTCATCGGCTGCCCGGTCACGGCCTCCTGTGACTTGTCTGAAGCCCTGAATGGACCACGCCGGGCACTGACAGCTGCTTTCAATGCCCGCATTATCGGCCTGATCGTCAATCTGGCAGAGGCTGTGCGCACGGTGCTGCAGGCGCAGGGTATTCAGGCCCCCCTGATGATTGTCAGGGGGGATGGCTCCATTGCCAGTGCGGATGCCGTGGTGGAGCGTCCGATTGAGACCATCCTCTCCGGCCCGGCAGCCAGCGTGATCGGAGCCGGGTTTCTGTCCGGCCTGCGTGATTTCCTGATCGCCGATATTGGTGGTACCACCACAGATGTGGCCATTGTCCGAAATGGCTGGCCGGCGCTGAATGAAAAAGGTGCCATGATTGGTGTTCACCGCACCATGGTGCGTGCCATTGACATGCAGACCATCGGACTGGGTGGTGACAGTACGGTGGAGATTGACCACAAGGGCCGGATTCTGCTCAAGCCCGAGCGCGTGGTTCCGGCAGCCATGATCGGCGCACGCTGGCCTTCGGTACAACAGGCCCTGCAGAAAACCCTGAATGTCGGCATGGGGCTGGGGATTGGCACGCTGTTCCTGTTTCGTCCGCTGGGCACTGCCGACCGACCGCTGCCGGCTGATCTGGCAGCCGCTGATCGTGACTTTCTGGCCGGTGTGGGCGAGGAGCCGATTCCCTGGCACCGGATCGTGAACTCGATTTCCGACCGTTACCGGGTCATGCGCCTGGTCAATCGTGGCATCCTGCAACTGGCCGGCCTGACCCCGAGCGATGCCGCCCACGTCCTCGGCCACCAGTCACAGTGGTCACGTCCGGTCGCCCTGCTGGTCTGTACCATGATCGGGCGCTCCCACGGCAAAATCAGCACCAATGATCAGCCCCTGGAGCCGGAATGCCACGCTTTTGCCCAAGAGATATTCGATGCCATGGTGACGCAAAGTACCCATGTGATGCTGGAGCGGCTGTCCGATACCCGCTTTGCCGTCGACGACCCGCTGATCAGCACGATCACTCAGGGCAGGCAGCAGTTCCATGACCTGCTGGTGAGCCTGAAGCCGGCCCTGCCGCTGGTAGCTGTGGGGGGGCCTGCTCCGGTATTTTATCCCGAAGTGGGCCGGCGGCTCGGCACGGAAACCGTGATTCCGCCACATAGCGCAGTGGCCAATGCGATTGGTGCTGCCATCGGCATGATCCGGGTCCAGGCGCAAGTGGCGATTACCCGTGCAGAAGGGGATGGCTATCACCTGCATGGTGGTGGTGACGTCCTCTTTGTTCCGGAACCCAAAGCCGCACTGGCTCAGGCGGATAACCTGGCCCGTGAGCTGGCCAAACAGCGGGCTGTTGCCATGGGCGGGGAGGTTCAGCAGGTTGCGGTGGCGCTGGAGCGTCTGGATATTCCGGGCTGGGACGATGATCGCGGCCTGATTTCCGCCACCCTGACGGCAGACTGCCTGAGCCGGCCCGCAGCGCTTGCGACAGTTGCTGCCGCTCCATCCCCCGAACGGAAATGAATCCCGATTCGGGGAAATATTGCAGGAAGGCATGCAGCCGGCAATGCCCCGGACCGGGGCTCAGGCTGTCAGCTGCTCCTGCAGGAACGCCGTGGTGCGCTCCCAGGCCAGTTTGGCATTGGCCTCGTCATAGCGGGCACCGGTTGGGTTGGCGAAAGCATGATCCGCGTCATACCAGTAGATGCTCAGGCTGTCCTTCTTGCCCGCAGCTTCCATTTCGCCTTCAAAGGCGGATACCATGGCTTCGTTGATGCTCTTGTCCAGCTTGCCGAAATGCCCCTGTACCGGCCCTTCCAGCTTTTTGAGCTCGTCAGCACTACGCGTCACATTGCCATAATAAATTACGGTGGCATCAACCGGTGTGGCAATCGAGGTGCTCAGGGACCAGCCCCCGCCAAAGCACCAGCCCAGCGTGGCCACCTTGCCGCTGGAGCGCTCATGCCTGCGCAGATAATCCACCCAGCCCACCATGGTTTGAGTGGCCACATCCGGATCGGTGGCTGACATCAGTGCTCTGGCACCTTCCGGATCGGTCGCCGACTTGCCATCATAAAGGTCAACCGCCAGGGCCACATAACCCTGTTTGGCCAACTCGGCAGCAACTGCCTTGATCTGGTCATTCAGCCCCCACCATTCATGAATCAGCACCACGGCAGGAGCCTTGTCAGCCTCGGGCAGGGCTAATGCAGCCGATACCTGCAACCCGCCTTCCAGCTCGATGGATACATCCTGCAGGGTATCCGCTGCCGCATGGGCCAGTTCCGGAAAAGCCAGTACCGACGCCAGCGGCAGGCTCATGAGCCCCTGCAGAAACAGGCGGCGATGTTCAGGGTTAACCGTGATGGCAGGCAGGTCATCCCGTCGGCCACATCCATTCAGATCACACATACAGATACTCCTTCAGCGGCAAAGCCGGACAATAAAAAGCAGCCCTTCAGTCCGGAGCATTCCACTCGCCCGACTTGCCGCCGGACTTGTGTACCAAGCGGGTTGCTCCGATCACCATGCCGCGGTCCACGGCTTTGCACATGTCATAAACGGTCAGCAGACTGACCTGTACCGCAACGAGGGCTTCCATTTCCACACCGGTCTGTCCCCGGGTTTCCACCGTGGCACGACAGTACACATGCGGTACCGGCAGCTCACGGGGTTCAAGTTCGATATCAATCCGGGTCAAAGCCAAAGGATGGCACAAGGGAATCCAGTCTGCCGTTTTTTTTGCGGCCATGATACCCGCAATGCGGGCAATACCCAGTACATCCCCTTTTTTGTGATCGCCCTGACGGATTTTTTCCAGGGTCTGTGGCAGCATTTCAATCCGCCCCTCGGTCACGGCCTGTCGCCGGGTGACAGCTTTGGCCCCCACATCGACCATGCGGGCCTCGCCTCTGGGGTTAAAATGTGTCAAATCATTCACGACTCATCACACTCATCAACAGTTTCAGGTTTTCATCAGGACACTCAGGCAACCTGACGCACAACGTTATGCACTTATAAGAAAGCCCCTGTTCAGGGGCTTTTTAGCGGAAAAAGGTGGCCCTAATTGGCAACCACTGCCTTGGACTGCGGTGAGCCGTCACCACGGTTCAGAACCAGATCCATGCCCTTAAGGATATTCAGGGCTTCATACAACTGATAGTCTTCCTCAGCCAGAGTCTTGTCCTTGGACTCCCCTTTCCGGATATCCTCAATCTTCATCTCTTCCAGGTTCGGAGCTTCCTCATCCCTGGTCGGATTGCTCAGGTGCTTGCTGAAATCTGCCTCGGAAAGCGGGGCGATTTCATCACCCTGATCTTCACCACTGAGCTTGAGCTGACGGATGTCGATATCGGGCTTGATGCCCTCGGCCTGAATGGAGCGTCCATTGGGTGTGAAATAGCGTGCAGTGGTCAGTTTGAGCGCCGTTTTCTCATCCAGCGGCAGCACGGTCTGTACCGAACCTTTGCCGAAGGTTTTCTGGCCCACAATCAGGGCACGCTTGTGATCCTGCAGGGCACCGGACACGATTTCGGAAGCGGAAGCCGACCCCTGATTCACCAGCACCACAATCGGTGCACCCGCCAGTTCGTCACCGGAACGGGCATTGTATTCCATCTCGGCATCCTCGACCCGGCCTTCGGTGTAAACGATCTTGCCGCTGTTCAGGAAGGCATCCGATACCCCGACGGCCGCATTCAGCACGCCACCGGGATTGTTGCGCAGGTCCAGCACCAGACCGCGCAGATTGCCCTTGTTTTCCTTTTTGAGCAGGTCCAGCGCTTCGACCAGGGACTCGGTGGTCTTGGACTGGAAGCTGGAAATGCGCACATAGCCATAACCCGGCTCCAGCATACGGCTCTTGACGCTTTTGACCTTAATGATGTCACGTTCGATGCTGACCTTGAACGGCTTGTCCTGACCTTCACGCACCACCAGCAGTTCAATGCTGGTCTTGGGCTTGCCGCGCATGACCTTGACCGCATCATTCAGGGTCATGCCCTTGACCGGCTTGTCATCCAGACGGATGATCAGGTCCCCGGCCTGCAATCCGGCACGCTGGGCCGGTGTATCGTCGATCGGCGAAATAACCTTGACAAAGCCATCCTCCATACCGACTTCGATGCCGAGTCCACCGAACTCGCCGCTGGTTCCGACCTGCAGTTCCCTGAATGCTTCTTCATCAAGGTAGTCCGAATGCGGATCCAGACCATTGAGCATGCCCCGGATGGCATTGGTCATCATCTCCTTGCTGTCGGGAGACTCGACATAATCCTGCTTGACACGCGTGTAAACTTCAGTAAATTTCTGCAGCTGCTCCAGGGGAAGGCCGTCAACCTCCTGCTTGAAGGCAAAGACGTTGAGACTGATACTGGTTGTGACACCAATCAATGCTCCGGCAAGTACCCCGGCTAAAAGACGCTGGTTTGAGTGCATATATGATCTCCAGGCAATGATTGCCATTCACATTTATTACTTTATATTGTTTCTACTGGCACGGATGCAAGCCCTGAATCCAGAAAACGATCACTGAGTGTACCATCATCGCAGCCAGCGGGCAGGATTTTCAGGGCTGTTTTTGTGCCTTATCTCGAAATACAGGGCATCCCGGTCACGCCCGCCGGAGTTGCCTACCGCTGCAACCACTTCATTGGCATTGACCGACTGCCCCTCACGTTTAAAAACGGCGCGATTGTAACCGTACAGGCTGATGTAGTTCCGGTCATGCTCCAGAATCAGCAGGTACCCGTAGCCTTCCATGAACTTGGAAAAAATTACCCGGCCGCTGGCCACGGCCCTCACCTTGGACCCGCCCGGTGCGGCAATCACGACCCCGCGCCAGAGCTGCTTTTCATTCCGGCGTGAACCGAAACCATGGATCAACCGGCCCTGCACCGGCCATGCCAGCTTCCCCTTCAGGGTCGAAAACGGTTTGTTGGGGGACAGGCCGGTCGGGACCGGGCGTCCGGCAGGTGCCGGCGTTGGTCTGGGTACCGGCTGTTGGGCCGCTCTCGGTGCCGGTGCACGGGAAGCGCTGTTTGCCGCCAGTGCCTCGCTGGCTTCACGTGCCTTGCGCTCAGCCGTTTCACGCGCCTTGCGCTCTGCAGCCTCACGAGCCAGCCGCTTGCGCTCCTCCTCACGCTGCAAGGCTTCAATCCTGCGCTGCAGCTCGGCCTCTTCCCGGACCAGTTTGTTCAGCCGGGACTGCTGGCCGCTGATGTCGGCTTCCAGTTCACGCAGGGCATCAGCCCGGGCCTGCAACCTGGACTCCGTTTCCGCTTTCTGGGCCTTGAGCTCGGTTCGCAATCCCTGCAGCTTCTGCTCTTCCTCCAGTTTGGCTGCCGTCACCTCCCTGACTTCCGCCAGGGTCTTGTGGATGGTCTTGATCCTGCGGGTCCGGTAACTGTTCATATATTCGAAATAACGCAGATTACGGCTGATGTCGGAAGGATTGTCCTCCTGCAGCAGCAGACGCAGGTGGGACTGCTCCCCTGCCGTGTACATGGCTTCCAGCTGCTGTGCCAGCGCCTTGCGCTGCTGTGTCAGGCTCACATCCAGGTCCGCCTTCCTGCGGCTGGCCTCCTGCACGCGCGCCAGTGCCTTTTCAATGTCCTGCTCGGTCTGGTACTGTTTTTTCGAGATACTGCCCAGCTCCTTTTCCAGCTGGGACACCAGCGTGTTCAGGTAAGTGGCATCGCGCTTTTTTCGGTCCAGCTGACTGGACACACGCCCGATTTCACGTTTAACTTCAACCTGTTTCTGCGCATCCGTTGCAGATAACCGAGCGCTCATGGCAAGTATTGAAACCGATACCAGGCCGGTCAGAACAACAGTGTTTTTTGTCGTATTCGGTCCATGTTTCACGGGTCACATCCGGGTCGCACTGAAACAAGCGGATCACTGCACAAGTTATTCAGACAGTGATGAGGATAAACTAAGGTATATAACAGTATAGCGGTATGCTAATATACTGATACTCTACAGAGTCAGTGTTGATAGCATCATAAAGCAAGTCAGAAGTTTGGCAAGGTATTCCACAAAAACACGAGGCAAGCGCAATGGCAATGATGAATGCAGATTTCGATTCCATGCTGGCCAGGGATGAGGACATTGACCGCGCCTCCCGTTCCCTCAAGGCCATTTCCCACCCCCTGCGCCTGAAGATTCTGTGCGTACTGGGCAACAAGGAAGTCAATGTACAGGATATTGTTGATTCGGTCGGCACCTCCCAGAGCAACATTTCCCAGCACCTGGCCATCCTGCGTGACAAGGGCATCCTGATTTCGCGCAAGGATGCCAACAAGGTCTATTACCGGGTCGGGGATCACCGTACCCTGCGCCTGATCAGCATGATGCAGGAGGTTTTCTGCCCTTCACACTAGAAAACTGACACATGCAGAGGCGATTTTGCCGGCCCGATGACACATCGGGGGTTTACGCCTTGTGCCAGTCCATATATCTTTAGCTCCATTTTCCGGAGAGCGTCACGGTGAATGAATATATAGTCTTTGCCCAGAACCATCTGCTGCTGGTTATGGGCTTTGTTGCGGTACTGGGCCTGATTCTGTATATCGAATTCAACAACCTGACCCGCAAGTACAAACAGGTGGGCACCAGCGCAGCCGTACAGCTGATGAACCGTGACACCATCCAGGTGCTGGATGTACGGGACGACAGCGAGATCCGCAATGGCCGGATACAGGGTGCCAGACATGTACCGCTGGGACAGCTGGAAAAACGCCTGTCTGAATTCTCGGCTTACAGGGACAAACCGGTACTGGTTTACTGTGCCTCCGGCAACCGCTCCGGCATGGCCTGCAAAACCCTTACCAAACACGGCTTCACCGAGGTCTACAACCTTGCAGGCGGCATTGGTGCCTGGGAGTCGGACAGCCTGCCGCTCGTCAAACGCTGAGCCCACCCGATGAGTACACCCAGGGTCGTCATGTACAGCACCCGCTTCTGCCCCTACTGCATGCGGGCACGCAGCCTGCTGAAACGCAGGGGCGTGGACCATGAAGAGATCGGTGTGGGCTGGAATCAAGCATTATGGGCGGAGATGCGCCGCCTCAGCGGTCGTGATACAGTGCCACAGATTTTCATCGATGGTCAGCCTGTCGGTGGTTATGACGACCTTGCTGCCCTGGAGCAGTCCGGGGAACTGGATCGATTGTTAGGGAGAATATGATCATGCACATTGTCTGCCCTCACTGCCATAAGACCAACCGGGTACCGGAGGAGCGCCTGAGCAGTGATCCCCAGTGCGGGGCCTGTCGGCGGCCACTGTTTGACCGCCACCCGGTGGAACTGAGCTTTACCCGGCTGCAGCAGCATCTGCAGAAAAGCGAATTACCGCTACTGGTGGATTTCTGGGCCCCCTGGTGCGGCCCCTGCCGCACGATGGCACCGGCATTTGTCGAGGCAGCCGGACACCTGGAGCCCCGGATGCGGCTGGCCAAGGTCAACACCGAAGATGAACAGCAGGCCGGCATGGTATTCGGCATCCGCAGCATCCCGACCCTGATCCTGTTTCAGGAAGGACAGGAGTCGGCACGGGTTTCCGGAGCCATGAGCGCACCCCAGATCGAAAGCTGGGTCAGGCAGAATCTGGGCTGAGCCATTATCCGGCCCGGACGACATCCGGCCGCGCCACCGGGAAACAGATTCACACAGATTCGATAAAACAGATTACAGACAGATACCGATAATTAATTTCAAAGGAGCGGATTTCAGCCATGAGCGACGACAAACAGCCACAACCAGCCGGTGACAAGGAACAGGCCACCCCGGAGAGCCAGTTCATCATCCAGCGCATCTACCTCAAGGATGTTTCCTTCGAGGCCCCCAACTCACCGGACGTATTCACCCGCGAGTGGGCACCTGAAACCGATCTGGACCTGAATACCGCCGTCAATGTGCTGCAGAACAATAATTACGAGGTCGAACTGTCGCTGACCATTACCGTCAAGAGCACTGACAAGGTCGCTTTTCTGGTGGAAGTCAAGCAGGCCGGCGTCTTCTTCATCACCGGTTATGCCCAGGAGCAGCTCAATCACCTGCTGGCAGCTTACTGCCCAAACACCCTGTTCCCGTATGCACGCGAAGTCATCTCCGGTCTGGTATCCAAAGGCAGCTTCCCGGAAATGCACCTGTCACCGATCAACTTCGACTCCCTGTATGCCAAGCGCCTGCAGGAAGCCGCCCAACAGGCTCAGCAAGCGCCTGCCGCCGCCGCCCCTCAGGCCAATCCCTGAAGCGGTGAGCAAACGACCTGACGCCATTGCAGTCTACGGTGCGGGCTCCTGGGGTACCGCACTGGCCCTGCAACTGGCGCGTAACGGCCTCACGGTATGGCTCTGGGGCAACGACCCGGAGCACATCATCACCCTGGAGCGCGACCGCAGCAACGCACACTACCTGCCCGGCATCCGCTTTCCCGACAACCTGCACTGTGAAACCGACCTGTCCCGGATGACCGGCAGGGCACAGCATCATCTGGTGGTCGTGCCCAGCGACGGTTTCCGTGATCTGCTGGGTCATCTGGAGCCGTATCTCACCCCTGATTCAGCGCTGGTCTGGGCCACCAAGGGGCTGGAGCTGGACAGCGGACGCCTGCTGCATGAAGTGGTGGAGCAGGTTCTGCCTGCCATCCCCCATTACGGGCTGGTTTCCGGCCCCACCTTTGCCGGTGAAGTAGCGCGTGGCCTGCCGACGGCCATGACGGTCGCCACCACGGATCACGACCTGTCCCGGCAGATGGCTGCCGCTTTTCACGGGCATAACTTCCGGGTCTATACCAGTGATGACGTAACCGGTGTTGAACTGGGCGGCGTGGTCAAGAATGTACTGGCCATTGCTGCCGGCATTTCCGATGGACTCGGCTTCGGTGCCAATGCCCGCGCCGCCATTATCACGCGGGGGCTGGCTGAAATCATGCGCCTGGGGCTGCAGCTCGATGCCCGTGCCGAGACCCTGATGGGGTTGGCCGGTGTCGGCGACCTGGTACTCACCTGTACCGACAACCAGTCACGTAACCGCCGCCTCGGTCTGGCACTGGGACAGGGCAAATCCCTGGAGCAGGCACGTACCGACATCGGACAGGCCGTCGAGGGCATCAAGTCAGCCGCCGCCGTCAGCAAGCTGGCCGCACGGGTCGGGGTGGAGATGCCCATCTGCGATATTGTCCGGCGCATCCTGTATCAGGGCCTGCCACCGGCACAGGCCGTCAGTGAACTGATTGCACGTGACCCCAAAGCGGAGTTTGAAATACCTTGAATGCATCAAAGCCTGCAACGAACCGCCCCCGCATCGGGGTGATCATGGACCCGATCCACTCGATCAAAATCAAAAAAGACAGCACTTTCTCCATGATGCTGGATATCCAGCGCCGGGGTTGGGAGCTGATGTATCTGCTGCAGGGCGACCTGTGGGTGGATGATGGTGTAGTGAACGCCAGCATGCGTCCGCTGCAGGTCGAGGACAACCTGCAGCAGTGGTTTACACTGGGCGAACCCCGCACCGCTCCCCTGCATGAGCTGGATGTCGTCCTCATGCGCAAGGATCCGCCCTTTGACATGGAGTACATCTACAGCACCTACCTGCTGGAACTGGCTCAACAGCAGGGATTGCTGGTTGTCAACCGCCCGGAAAGCGTGCGCTCGGCCAATGAGAAGCTGTTCACGGCATGGTTCCCGCAATGGAGCCCGGAAACCCGGGTAACACGGGATATGGAACGCCTGCGCGAATTTCTGGCCCGGCATCAGCACATTGTGGTCAAGCCGCTGGATGGCATGGGCGGGGCCATGATCTTCCAGATTCATGCCGGTGATGCCAATACCAATGTCATCCTGGAAACCATTACTGACCACGGCAGACGCACGGTCATGGCCCAGCGTTTCCTGCCCGAATACAAACAGGGTGACAAACGCATCCTGCTCATCAATGGCGTCCCCTTTCCCTATGCCCTGGCGCGTATTCCCAAGGAAGGTGAAGGCCGTGCCAATCTGGCCGCCGGTGCGACCGGCGTGGGTGTGGCACTGACTGAGCGCGAGCACGAGATATGCTCAGCCATCGGCCCGGCATTAAAAGAGCGGGGCCTGATGTTTGTCGGACTGGATGTCATCGGTGACTGGGTCACGGAGATCAATGTCACCAGCCCGACCGGTATCCGTGAACTGGAGCACCAGTATCAGGCCAATATTGCCGGGCTGTTGCTGGATGCCATTGAGACTGAACTGGCCAAACGCGCATCAGGAGAGGAGTGAATACATGAAAGCACGGGTCAAATGGCTGGACCACATGAGTTTTATCGGAGAATCCGGCAGCGGGCATTCCGTTGTCATGGACGGTGCACCGGAATCCGGTGGACGCAATCTCGGTATCCGCCCCATGGAAATGCTGCTGATCGGCATGGGAGGCTGCACCGCGTTTGATGTCATGATGATTCTGCAAAAAGCCCGCCAGCAGGTTACGGACTGCACGGCCCACCTGGATGCCGAACGGGCGGAAACCGATCCCAAGGTCTTTACCCGCATTCATGTGCACTTCGTGGTAGAGGGTAAAAATCTGTCAGTTGATCGGGTAAAACGCGCCATTGACCTGTCTGCTGAAAAATACTGCTCAGCCTCCATCATGCTGGGAAAAACCGCAGAGATTACCCATGATTTTGAGATTATTGATATTTAATTCCGGCACCTGATCGATACATCCCCCTCCCTGCCTGAAGATAACAGGGAAGCTGTTGACCGCAATGGCAATTGACTTCAGAATTTCCCGTAACCGGTGCGGAATGGCCTTGCACTCAGAAAGTGACGCCAGACAACCCGCACCGGCTGATGTGCACTGAAAAATAAAAGACCTTTTGTATAAAGCTTGTGACTGCACTGACAAATGCCCTGTTTCGGGGGAGAATTGGCTCCGGTTCAGGTTAAATTCTGGTAATTGCCGGGATGATTGGGCTAGAAAATTGCTCGGTCTCAGCGAGCGGGCAAAAAACCAAGTCGGGGATATTATGACCAGAGTAAGGAACAGACTGTTAACAGCAGGTTGTGCCAGCCTTGTGTTGGGATTTGTCAGTGGCTGCTCAACCACAACGACACCGCCACAAAGCGCACGGCTCCAGCACGCAGTCACCCAGCAGAACGGCTACAGCGTCAAACGCGCCACCTTCCAGAAGCTGTCTGCCACACCGCAACAGGATCAGAATGCAGATTACCTGCGCCAACTGGCACGCAGACAGCAGGCCACCGCTGAAACCGCTGAGCGCAAACAGCAGGCGACTACCGAGGCTGCACGCCTACAACAGCAACGTCAGGCTCAGGCTGCCGCACAAGCTGCACGCCTGCAGCAACAGCAAGCCGCAGATCAGGCTGCCACTCAAGCCGCACGCCAAAAGCAGCAACAGGCCGCTGCCGATCAGGCTGCACAGCTGAAACAGCAACAGCAAGCCGCCGCGACAGCTGCACGCCTGAAACAGCAGCAGGAAGCTGCCACTCAGGCCGCACGCCAAAAGCAGCAACAGGCTGCTGCGGCCCGGGCTGTACAGCTGAAACAACAGCAGGAAGCTGCAGCTCAGGTCGAACGCCAAAAGCAACAGCAAGCCGCTGCCGATCAGGCCGCACGCCAGAAACGGCAGCAACAAGCGGCCGATCAGGCCAGACTGACCGTTGCCGCAACCACACCACCGGCACCAGGCATGACTCCGGCTCCTACCCCGGCACCCACTCCCGCCCCCCGTGTACACGCCGGGAGCTCGCTGACACGTGCCGATTACCAGGCCCGTTATCAGGCACGCCAGCAGGCGCAGGAAAAGCAGCGTGCCATCCGCGCACGCAAACAGCAGCAGGCACAACAGGAGCGGGAAAAACAGCGTCTGGCACAGGAACAGGCCAAACGCCGGCAGGAAAGCGATCAGGCACGCAAACAGGCCGAACTGGCTGCACTGCGCCTTCAGTACCGGGAAAAGTGGGTTCAGCAGCAACGCGAGAAGGTTTACGAGGCAAAAAAACAAAACCAGAAAGTGGAAGCCGTGATCAGTAAAGCCGAGCAACAGATCGGGGGTAAATACCGCTGGGGTGGCGACAACCCCAAAACCGGCTTTGACTGCAGCGGCCTGGTAAAACACTCGCTGCAAAGTGGTGCCAATGTCGAAGTTCCGCGCACCGCCGCCGAACAGTATCAGGCTTCCATCAAGGTGCCGACACAAAATGCAACACGGGGCGACCTGGTCTTTTTCCGTACCCGTGGCAATTCGGTCAGCCATGTCGGCATCTATCTCGGGGATGGCAAGTTTGTTCATGCCCCGCGAGCCGGACGCAAAATAACCACCGACAATATCACCGGCTACTGGAAAGAACGTCTGGTCAGTTTCGGGCGCATTCCGGGTGCCTGCAAGGTGCCCATTCCCCGCTTGCCGGCCTGATTTATGCCCCTGCCGGCGGGTGCAGGAAACCCGCCGGCAATGCCCGGTATCCTGTCGCAATGGTATCCATGCTGTTGACCCCGCTCCGGATTAGTTCCAGAATGCATCCCGCCACCCACCGGGACCTGTCCGCCGGCTCCCGGCCTGCAGGTAATAAAACGGCGGCTCATGTCAGGAACCCCATAATGAAAATATCTATCAGGTTGTGGGCAGGCCCCTGTATCAGTCTGGCTCTGGGCCTGATGATCAGCGGCTGCATGGTTACGGCCCCTCAGCCACCCGCTCCGCCACCACCCTACCGAACCGTGACACCGGGCGATGCCAACCCGGATACCGTTCAGTATGTGGTCCAGCGTTCAGCCATGCGCACACCCGGCACCGACCGGCTGAGCCAGCAAAGCCGCTATCAGGGCCAATACCGTGCCCAGCGCCGGCAGGTACCCCCACCGCCGGCTCCCCGGACAGCCCCGCAGCCCAGCACCGGCAAGGTGCCTGCGACCGTATCTGCTGCCACGGCACCGGTCCCGATGCCCCGCCCGCAACCGCAGCCCGTACCGGCACCACAGGTACAACCAGCTCCCGCCCCGGCCCGTACCACGACACCGGCAACCCCAACCGCGCTGCAGACAGCCGATATTCAGGCGCAACTGACCCGGCAGGACTACCGTGACCGCTATCAGGCCCGTCAGCGACAACAGCAACAGGCGCAGGCCGCACGGGAAGCAGCTGCCCGGATCATGCCCGGACAGCAACCGGCCACAACAAGTCCACCCCCTGCCCCGACATCCGTGGCCAGTCTGGCCGACAGGCCGGCAACACCGCCGTCGACAGGGCTCAATCCTCAGGCCATGCCGTCCCCGACCCACCCGCAACCGACAGGTAGCGGAATCGTACAGGCTGCAGAAGCCGCATCCACTACACCGCAAGCAAGACAGGAACCACAAACAAGACCGCCTCGAGAATCAACAGCTGCACGCACGACGCCGGCACCGCGGAGTTCGACTGCCGGTACGGCACCTGCAGCACCCTCGGTGCGCCGTCCGGATATATCCGGTAATACAAACGCCTGTGGGGAACTGGCCAGCAACCCCTTGAGCCAGAGCAGTGCCGACAAGGTGGCCGCCCAGTATGCCGCAGCAGTGAAAATTCCGGAGCCGCAGGCCATCCGGGGTGATCTGGTCTTTTTCCGTACCGATGGCAACAGCATTGATCATGTCGGCATCTATCTGGGCAACAACAAGTTTGTGCATGCACCCGGTGCGGGCAAAAGCATTACCACCGACAGCCTGACCGACAGCTGGAAGGAACAGTTTGCCGGTTTCGGACGCCTGCCGCCGTCCTGCCGGGCATCAGGTTCGCCCTTGTAAGCCGTGCCATGTGCACAGCAACCGAGTATTGCGATACACTGCAAACCAATACGAAAACTGGAGTGTACCCGACATGATGGCAAGCCATACGCCTCCCCTGCAGTATACCCATCACCCCAGCCCGATTGGTCCCCTGCTGCTGGCCGGGCGGGATGATGCACTGGAATTCATCGGCTTTGCCAGTGGCAAAGGGGTTGTCACACCCGAAGCCGACTGGCAATCCTGCCCGGATCTGGCGCTGTTCCAGAACTGCGGACACCAGCTGGATGCCTATTTTGCCGGAACCCTGCAGCAGTTTGAACTGCCCCTGCGCCCACAGGGCACAGACTTTCAGCGCCAGGTTCTGGCAGCCCTGCAAACCATTCCTTATGGCAGAACGGTCAGCTATGCCGATCTTGCCAGACAGATCGGCAGGCCCAAAGCCGTGCGGGCCGTGGGTGCCGCCAACGGGCGCAACCCCTTGCCCATTGTGATTCCCTGCCATCGGGTAATCGGGCAGGATGGCAGTCTGACCGGATTCGGGGGCGGGCTGCCCGTAAAACGGTTCCTGCTGGAACTGGAATCAGGCATTCATGCCTTGCCCCTGATCTGAGCCCGGCAGCCGGACTCCCTCAATCCTTCAGGCACTCCCGTTACCCAGTTTGGGGGTCACATCTTTGGGTGGCAGCGCCAGGACGCGAGCAGAGCGGGACGCCTGCTGCTCCAGTTTGGCCTGTTCCCGTGAACGCTCCTGCTTGATGCGCAGCACATACCCGCCAGCCGTCCCGCCGGCAGCGGCCACCACCAGCACCCCCAGGGTCATGAACTGGGTCAGCAGCAGCAGTCCCCCGACACCGACCGCACCGGCCACCGCCGCCCCCACCTTGAAATTGGCTTTGGCAGAGGTATTGCGAATTTCCTGCTCCACCCGCTTCTGGGCACTTTTGGTCACCTGATGCTTGTCACGTTCGGCCTTGACCTTGAGCTTTTCCCGTTCCAGTGCATGCTTCTCCTTCAGGCGCATGATCTCGTCCTTGTTCATGTGCTGTGCCAGGCTCTTGAACCAGAAGGCAATCAGCACCGAGCTGATCAGCATCGGCACCAGCAGCCGCACCCAGTCCCAACCCTGCGGACTGCCGGGGGCCAGTAGAAACAGGCTGACCGTAATGGCCTGCAACAGCACGAGCCCGAAGAGAAATTTGAACATGGTCTTTCCAGTCGTTGTCCCTGATGCAGTATAATCGCAACCGGGGTCACAGGGTAAGTGCTGCCCAAAGCACCAACCCTCTCGACAGGAGCAGCTAGGATGTACATTGAGAAAATCAGAATCAACAAGTTTCGGGTACTGGAAGACATTGAAGTCCACTTCCAGCCACCAAATGGAACGACAGCCAGCCCGGAAAACGGCAATGTAGTCAATGTGATTGCGGGGGTGAACGGGACCGGAAAAACCAGCCTGCTGGAGGCCATTTTCCTTGCTGCCTCAAACCCATATCAAGTCCGCGATAAAATTGAAGCACTGACGCTGCAGGGCCTGCCCGTCAAAGAAACCTCCCCGCGCTTTATCTTCAGCACTTCACAAATGCACTTTCAGTATCAGGAGGTGCAGAGACTTAACAGTGCCTACCAATCCTTCCAGAGAATCAATAACCGCACCATTCTGGGCAATGCCGAGTTCTACATCAAAAACCTTATTCTCACACAGGAGCGAAGCAGTAAACTGGCTGATCCGGAAGCCAGAACGGCGCAGGCTGTCAATGCCTTCAATGCTGTCTTCGAGCAAACCAGCCTGCTGACCCGGCTGGTGGATCTGGACAGCAGACAATTCAACCGCCCGGTGTTCAAAAATATGACTGGACAACTGGTGACCATTGATCAGTTGAGTGACGGTGAAAAACAACTGTATGGGCGTGTTATTGCCCTGATGATTCTGGAACCGCACAACTCCGTCATCCTGATCGATGAGCCCGAAATCGCCCTGCATCCGGCCTGGCAGCAGCAGATCATGAAAATCTATGCCCGGATCGGCACCAATAACCAGTTTATTGTAGCTACCCACTCTCCGCAGGTAATCCGTAGTGTTCCCTACCAGAACCGGATCATTCTTTCCAAACAGGATGGCAGAATCATGCCGGTCTATTTTCATAACCCCCCTTCCGGCATCGATATCAACTCGATCCTGTCTGAGGTGATGGGTGCTGACCCCGTTCCACAGGATGTACAAGACATACAACGTCGCTACCGGGAGCTGGTGGAACAGAATCAGGAACAGACGGAGCAGGCCCTGTCACTGAAACAACAGCTCCTGACCTACGAAGGTGAACACTCGCAATTCATGCAGGAAATGAACTTCCTGATTGAGCTGAGGGATGCGGCCTGATGCATTACCAGCCTAAAACGGAAAGCCCCGCATTCTTTGAGGACTGCAGGCAGCAATTACCACCTGATGCAGAATGGCATCATTTCTCGGATAACCGGGAACTGAGCAGCTGCAAACAGCAGCTGCATGAGCACCTGATCGCGGAGCAGTCCGGGCTCTGTATTTATTGCGAGCGCCAGATCAACCGTGCGGCCTCTCATGTTGAACATGTTTACCCACAATCGGTTTTTACCGACCTGGTTTTCGATTTTCAGAATCTGGTAGCCTCCTGCAATGGTGAAAGCTGCGTTTATGATGAAAGCAGCGACTTTCCGGTACGGGACAGCCGCTCCTGCGGCCATCGCAAATCGGATGACATGAACCCGGTGCTGTTCCTGAACCCTGTGACAGAACCGGAACTGGAGCGCTACTTTGTCTATGACAAACAAAGCTGTGCCATCAAACCCGGCACCCTGGAGCCGGCCCGCGCCAGCTATACCCTGAATCTGCTGCACCTGGATAATCCACGTCTCAATAATGAGCGGAATAATGCCCGTATTGCCCTGAACAGGGTGTTGTCAACGTACCCACCTCAAGCCAGAAAAGCCAGCCTGAACAGGCTTCTGGCTCACGAGCGCCCGTTCATTTCCTTTTTACGCTTTAACTACTCAGCCCTGTTGAGCTCCTGACATGACCCGATTCGTACACCTGCGCCTGCATACCGAATACTCGCTGATTGACAGCACCATCCGTATCAAGCCGCTGATGAAAGCGGTGGAAAAAGCCGGTATGGGGGCTGTTGCCATGACCGACCTGAACAACTTCTTCGGGTTGGTGAAATTCTACAAGGCCGCCATGGGTCAGGGCCTCAAGCCGGTCTTCGGCGTTGATGTGCAGTGGACGGAGCCTGATGACCCTGCTTTGTACCATATGATTCTGCTGTGCCAGAACAATACCGGCTACCGCAACCTGACCCGCCTTATTTCGCGGGCCTATACCCAGGGCCAGCACAATGGCGTGGTGCGGGTGGAAAAAGACTGGATCGCAGCATTCAGCGAAGGAGTCATTGCCCTCTCCGGCGGACGGGATGGCGATGTGGGCCAGCTCTTGCTGGCCGGTCATCCACAACAGGCGGCCACCCGTGCCACGGAATGGCATGCCGTGTTTCCGGGGCGCTATTACCTGGAGCTGCAGCGCACCGGGCGTGATGGTGAGGAGGATTACCTGCATGCCGTCATTGCGCTTGCCACCCGGCATCAGCTGCCGGTGGTGGCCACCAATGATGTCCGTTTCCTGAATGAAGATGATTTTTATGCCCATGAAGCTCGTGTATGCATTCGTGACGGCTATGTGCTGGCGGACAAGAACCGCCCCAAACGCTACAGTCCGCAGCAGTACCTGCGCACCCCGGAGGAAATGGCCGAGCTGTTTGCCGATATTCCCTCGGCGCTGGAAAACACGGTCGAAATCGCCAAACGTTGCAATGTTTCACTCACGCTGGGCAAAAACTACCTGCCCCAGTTCCCGATCCCGGAAGGCATGACCGAAGCCGATTATTTCTGTCAGGTCAGCCGCGAAGGGCTGGAGCAGCGCCTGGACTTCCTGTTCGGATCGCAACATGGACGCGGCACCCCCGCGTTTGTCAAACGACGGCAGCCCTATGATGAACGCTTGCAGGTGGAGCTGGATGTCATCAACACCATGGGCTTTCCCGGCTACTTCCTGATCGTGGCCGACTTCATCCAGTGGGCCAAGGACAATGGCATCCCGGTGGGTCCGGGACGGGGTTCCGGGGCCGGTTCGCTGGTGGCCTATGCGCTCAAGATCACTGATCTGGACCCGCTGGCATACGACCTGCTGTTCGAGCGCTTCCTGAACCCGGAGCGGGTGTCGATGCCTGACTTCGATATTGACTTCTGCATGGACAACCGTGACAAGGTCATTGACTACGTAGCCCAGACCTATGGCCGTAATCAGGTGTCGCAGATCATCACCTTCGGCTCCATGGCCGCCAAAGCGGTGGTACGCGATGTGGGGCGGGTGCTGGGTCATCCCTATGGCTTTGTGGACCGGATTGCCAAGCTGATTCCATTCGAGGTCGGCATGACCCTGACCAAGGCGCTGGAGGAATCGGAGGACCTGAAAACCGCCTGCGCAGAAGAAGAGGTCAAGGCGCTGCTGGATCTGGCCCTGTCACTGGAGGGGCTGTCGCGCAATGTAGGCAAACATGCCGGTGGTGTGCTGATCTCGCCCTCGGACCTGACCGACTTCACCCCGATTTACTGCGAGGAAGGCGGTGGCGGACTGGTGTCCCAGTTCGACAAGGACGATGTTGAAGCGGTGGGACTGGTGAAGTTTGACTTTCTGGGCCTGCGCAATCTCACCATTATCGACTGGGCCCTGCAGACCATCAATCACGCACGCCGCCAGGAGCAACAGCCGGAACTGGACATCAACCGCCTCGACCTGGAGGACAAGGCGGCATTCGACCTGCTTAAGGCCCAGAAAACCACTGCGGTATTCCAGCTGGAATCGCGGGGCATGAAAGAGCTGATCAAGCGCCTGCAACCGGATGTTTTTGAAGATATTATTGCGCTGGTGGCCCTGTACCGGCCCGGCCCGCTGCAGTCCGGCATGGTGGATGACTTTATCGACCGCAAGCACGGGCGTGCCAAGGTCGAGTACCCACACCCTGCGCTGGAGCCGATCCTGAAACCGACTTACGGGGTCATCCTGTATCAGGAACAGGTCATGCAGATCGCCCAGGTGCTGGCAGGCTATACCCTGGGCGGTGCCGACATGCTGCGCCGCGCCATGGGCAAGAAAAAGCCCGAGGAAATGGCCAAGCAGCGCACCATTTTCATGGAAGGTGCAACCCGAAACCAGGTTGATCCGGAAGTGGCCGGTTACATCTTCGACCTGATGGAAAAATTTGCCGGTTACGGCTTCAACAAGTCACACTCGGCAGCCTATGCCCTGGTATCGTTTCAGACCGCCTGGCTCAAGGCACACTACCCGGCAGCCTTCATGGCTGCGGTACTGTCGGCGGACATGGACAATACCGAGAAGGTCGTGACCCTGCTGGATGACTGCCGCCAGCTCGGGCTGACAGTCCTGCCACCGGACATGAACCAGTCACAACACCCGTTCACCGTGGATGATCAGAACCGCATCATTTATGGTCTGGGGGCCGTCAAGGGGGCGGGTGAAGCCGCCATCAGCGTGATTCTGGATAACCGCAACCGTGAGGGAAACTTTACTTCACTGCTGGATTTCTGCCGCCGGGTCAGCTCCCAGAAGGTCAGTCGGCGCGTGATCGAAACCCTGATCCGGGCCGGTGTGCTGGACAGCCTGCCCGGCTCGCGTCAGGCCAAGCTCGGCTACCTGCCCGAAGCCCTGCGCATGGCCGAACAGCATTTGCGTGACCAGGGCAACGGCCAGCGTGATCTGTTCGGGGGCGTGATTGCGGCGGTGGAAACTGAACAGCCCATGCCGTTACTGCCGGAGTGGCCGGAAAAGGAACGCCTGCGTCAGGAAAAAGAAACCCTGGGGCTTTACCTGACCGGGCATCCGCTCAATGAATACGAAGCCGAAATCCGTGCCGTGACCACCAAACGGCTGGTGGAACTGGCTGAAGATGACGGCAACCACAAGTACCAGAAAGAACCGGTCCTGATCGCCGGGCTGGTGGCCGGGGTGCGAACCCAGTTCACCGAACGTGGCAAGCGGGCCTTTGTGCAACTGGATGACAAATCGGCCTATTATGAAATCATGATTTTTGCCGATGTGTTTGCCGAATACGGGCACCTGCTGGAAAAGGAAAGCACCGTGATCATCGAAGGCGTGCTGGACTCGGATATGCGTACCGGCAACCTGCGCCTGCGGGTCCAGAAAATCTGCGACATGCAGGGCATGCGTGAACACCGGTTACGCAAACTCAAGCTCACCATCCATGCAGAGCAGGCCCACAGTGAACTGCTGGCGCAACTGACCCGCCTGTTCGAGCCGGTGGAGGAAGCGCACTACCCCATCGGTATCAGCTACCGCAACCGTCAGGCCAGCGCAGAAATCCTGCTGGATCGCAAGCTGCACATGCCTTTGCATGACAATAATTTACGTGAGTTGCGCAAGGTTTTGGGGCAAGATGCGGTACAGTTGATATTCTGATCCGGAGCAGCATTTTCTGGCTGCCCGGCAGGCTGACATTTGAGGTAACGAGGCAAAACCGGTTTCATGCGGGAACAGATACCCAATATCATCACCACAGCACGCATCCTGGCTGTCGCGCCTTTATGCTGGCTGCTATGGCATGAAGCCTGGGGGCCGGCACTGGCCATCTTGGTCGTGGCAGCGCTCAGTGACGGGCTGGATGGTTTTCTGGCACGCTATTTCGGCTGGCGCTCGCGGCTCGGGGCACTGCTGGACCCGCTGGCCGACAAGCTGTTCATTGTCTCCATCACGCTGGTATTCGGACTCAGGGGGCATCTGCCCGGCTGGCTGGTCTGGATGATTCTGCTGCGCGATGTCATCATTCTGGCCGGCGCACTGGCCTACTGGCGTCTCCACCGGACACTGGAAATGCAGCCGCTGTTCATCAGCAAGGTGAATACTGCCCTGCAGCTGTTACTGCTGGCGATCACGCTGGTGCATGTCGCCTTCCATCCCCTGCCACCGTTAACCATGACCGGTCTGTACTGGCTGGTCGGCATTACCACCCTGCTCAGCGGTACCACGTATGTGCTGCTCTGGAGCCTGCGGGCCATAAGGAGCACCCGTGACCATTGACGGACGATTCGGGTTCTGGCTTCTGGCAGCCATCACCTTCTTCGGACTGATCTACCTGCTGTCCCCGATCCTGATGCCTTTCCTGATCGGAGGGCTGCTGGCCTACCTGTGTGACCCGCTGGCTGACCGGCTGGAAACCCTGGGGCTTTCACGCACCCTGTCCGTTGTCATCGTGTTCAGCGGCTTTTCGCTGGGACTCCTGCTGCTGCTGCTGTTGCTGGTGCCACTGCTGGAATCCCAGATCACCCATTTTCTGGAAGTCTGGCCCGAATACCTCCAGCGCACGGCAGATACCGTGGACCCGGTATTGCAGAACTCCTTCGGGCTGGATGCCAGCTTCCTGCAGCTGGATACACTCAAGAACCTGATCGCCTCGCACTGGAAAGAAACCGGCGGCTTACTGCGCAGCACCATTACCGCGCTGTCCAAATCCGGTGTCGCCGTACTGGGCTGGGTCGCCAATCTGGCCCTCATCCCGGTGATCATGTTTTATCTGTTGCGTGACTGGGACCGGCTGGTGGCCTACCTGCATGACCTGCTGCCACGCCAGATCGAACCGGTTGTCTCCGAGCTGGCACGCGAATCCGATGAAATGCTGGGTGCTTTCCTGCGGGGTCAGGTCATGGTCATGCTGGCCCTGAGTATTCTGTATACCACCGGCCTGTGGTTCGCCGGGCTGGATTTTGCCCTGCTGATCGGCATTACTGCAGGACTGGTCAGCTTTGTGCCTTACCTGGGCCTGATTACCGGGGTCAGTATTGCCGGGCTGGCGGTGCTGTTCCAGACTCAGGACCCGTTCCAGTTCCTGTGGGTCTTCGCCGTATTCGGCGTGGCACAGGCCATTGAAGGCTCGATCCTGACCCCGACCCTGGTCGGTGAACGCATCGGCCTGCATCCGGTGACAGTGATTTTTGCCGTTCTGGCCGGCGGTCAGCTGTTCGGCTTTTTCGGGGTACTGGTAGCCCTGCCGGTTGCTGCAGTGCTGGCAGTGATTCTGCGTCACCTGCATGACTCCTATAAACAAAGCCAGATTTACAGCCTGCATGTGCCCGAAACAACACCTGACATGCGACCTGAAGCAGCCCCCGCAACCACAGCAAAGGATGCAAACGAAGATGTGAACGCAGATAGGGATCGTGTTACGGATGGCAGTACGGACACTGTCAACAGCGACGGGGGTAAAACCCCATGATGCAGCTGGCCCTGAATATCGGCCTGAATGACGGGTTCGAGTTTGATTCCTTTTATCCCAAAAGCGGCAATGAAGACCTGCTGGCCCTGCTGAAAGCTCCGTTCTGGAACACCTGGCCCCAGGTTTTTCTGCATGGCAGCAACGCCAGTGGCAAATCCCACCTGCTGCAGGCCAGCGCCTGTCAGGCCCAGCTGCAGGGCGAACAGGTCAGTTACCTGCCACTGCGGGAACTCAAGCCTTATGGTATGGGTGTTCTGGAAGGGACGGAGAATGCCCGGCTGCTGGCACTGGATGATATTGATGCCGTTATGGGGGATGCTGCCTGGGAAGAAGCGCTGTTTCACCTGATCAACCAGCGCCGTCAGGACAGCCAGTCAACCCTGCTGTCCGCCACCCTCAATCCGCACCAGCTGGAAAGCCGCCTGCCGGATCTGGCATCCCGACTGTTGTGGGGGCCGATCTACCGTCTGCATGCACTGGATGAGGACGAAGCCCTGGAGACATTCCGGCTTCGGGCGCTCAAGCGCGGCTTTGACCTGCCGGATTACGTGCTGCGCTATATCCACCGGCATTTTCCGCGTGACATCCGCTCCATGATGCAGCTGCTGGACCGGCTGGATGCGGCTTCCCGCACCAGCGGGCGTAAAATCACCCGTAAGCTGGTGCAGGAAATGGTGCCCGCTGCCGGGCGGCACCAAGCTGAATGAGCAGTCGCATCAGTCATCCATCAGAAAGTCATCGTCAAACACATCCTTGAGACGCCGTTCCAGCGCCTTTTTTTCCAGGTAGTCTTCGATATTGCGACGAATGACGTGGGGTTTGACTTTTTTCTCTGCCACTTCGCTCAGTACCAGATCACTATCAAAATCATCTGCTTCCAGATTATTGTTGTTATTGTCAAGCATCTTGTCGATCCTCAAGGGTTATTTTGGTTTTATTATTGACAGCTCCGAGTATAGGTCGGGATAGATGAATTTTTGCTTACTGCAGTTCAGCATCTATTTTCCCATAAGACAGGCTGTAAAAACAAGAGCTTGCCTTCTCATTTTCCTGGGGAGCGCCGTTCGGTTGCACAGAAAACAATCATGCTGGCAACACCCTGATCCTAGTCCCGCCATTCCATGTACCCAAAACCGGAACCGATGAAGGGTAGAAAAATCATGACCAATCAGAATATATTTTCAAATATAAAAAAAAATGATTCGCATGCATCAAAAAATAACAGCGCATGATGAACTGCCGCATACCGGTCCCCGTGCAGGCCTCACTCCTGCAGGCTCCGGCCCCCCATACGGCAAAAGCCGGCCGGGTACGGGAAACGCCCGGAAATCTGCACTGCAGCACCTGCAGCTGTACCGTTTTGACAGCCGGCCACCGGGCTGGTCTATAATCCTGCTCCCGACCTGTTATCTGGCCAGACAATCATGAATTTTGACGGTGTAGAAACCTTACCCCTGCAGGAATATACCGAACGGGCTTATCTCGACTACTCCATGTACGTCATTCTGGACCGTGCCCTGCCCCATGTCGGGGACGGCCTCAAACCGGTACAGCGCCGCATTGTGTATGCCATGTCGGAACTGGGCCTGTCCGCCAGTTCCAAGCACAAGAAATCGGCACGCACGGTCGGGGATGTATTGGGCAAATTTCATCCACATGGTGACTCGGCCTGTTATGAGGCCATGGTACTGATGGCCCAGCCCTTTTCCTACCGCTACCCGCTGGTGGACGGGCAGGGTAACTGGGGTTCCCAGGATGACCCCAAGTCCTTTGCCGCCATGCGCTATACGGAATCACGCCTGACCCCGTATGCCAAAGTCCTGCTGCAGGAGCTGGGCCAGGGGACGGCGGAATGGCAGCCCAATTTTGACGGCACCCTGGAAGAACCCACCATTCTGCCGGCCCGGCTGCCCAATGTGCTCCTGAACGGCAGTACCGGCATCGCTGTGGGCATGTCCACCGACATCCCCCCCCACAACCTGCGCGAAGTTGTGAATGCCTGTGTGCATTTGCTGGATCATCCACAGGCGAGTGTCGCCGAACTGTGTGCCCATATTCCGGGGCCGGACTTTCCCACCGAGGCCGAAATTATCACCGCAGCGGAAGAACTGGTGCAGCTGTACGAAAAGGGGAATGGTTCACTCAAGATGCGTGCCCGCTGGGAGGTTGATGAGGGCGATGTGGTCATTACCGCCCTGCCCTATCAGGTTTCCGGCAGCCGGGTGCTGGAGCAGATTGCCGCCCAGATGCAGGCGAAGAAGCTGCCACTGGTGGATGACCTGCGTGATGAATCCGATCATGAACAACCGACCCGGCTGGTAATTTCCCCGCGCTCCAACCGGGTCGACATTGACCAGCTCATGTCGCACCTGTTTGCCACCACCGATCTGGAGCGCAGCTACCGCGTCAACATGAACATGATCGGCATGAACGGCAACCCGCAGGTCAAGGATCTGCGCAGCCTGCTGAGCGAATGGCTGGGCTTCCGGCGTCAGACCGTGCGCCGGCGGCTGGAATGGCGGCTGGCCAAGGTGGAAAAGCGCCTGCACCTGCTGGCCGGTTTGCTGATTGCCTACCTGAATATCGACGAAGTGATCCACATTATCCGCACCGAAGATGAGCCCAAGCCCGTGCTGATGCAGCGTTTCGAACTGACGGAAATACAGGCCGACTACATCCTCGACACCCGGCTGCGCCAGCTTGCACGACTGGAGGAAATGAAACTGCGGGGTGAGCAGGATGAGCTGGAGAAGGAGCGCAGGGACCTGAACAAGCTGTTGGGTTCGGACAAGGCCCTGACCCGCCTGATCCGTGGCGAACTGCTGGAGGATGCCCGGTTGTACGGTGATGAGCGCCGTTCACCGCTGAAAACCCGCAAAGCCTCCCAGGCCCTGGATGAAACCGCCATGGCACCATCCGAACCGGTCACGGTGATACTGTCACGCATGGGCTGGATCCGGGCAGCCAAGGGCCATGACATCGATGCCACCACGCTGAGCTACAAGCAGGGTGATACCTTCCAGGCAGCCGTCCACGGGCGCTCGAACCAGCCGCTGGTCATCATGGACAGCAGCGGGCGCAGCTACACGCTGCCGACCCATACCCTGCCCTCGGCACGCGGACAGGGTGAACCCCTGACCGGGCGGCTGGCACCACCGGCACAGGCCAGCTTCCAGTACCTGCTCACGGGCTCGGACGATACCCGCTACGTGCTGGCTTCCGGGGCCGGTTACGGCTTCATCTGTCCACTGGCCGACATGTACAGCAAGGTCAAGGCCGGCAAAGTACTGGTGACACTCGGTGACAATGTCGGCCTGCTCGCACCGGAACCGGTCAGCAATCCAGCAACCGACCGGCTGGCACTGGTGTCCTCCAGTGGCTTCCTGCTGGTTATCGGGCTTGATGAGCTGCCGGTCATGTCCAAAGGCAAGGGCAACAAACTCCTCAGCCTGAAACAGGAAAAAGACGGGTCGGGACTGAACCTGTCAGAAACCCTGTGCTTCATCGCGGTGCTGCCTGCCGGGGCGGAGCTGAAGCTGCAGGCCGGCGGACGTTACAAACTCATGAAACCGGCGGAACTCGACGAGTATCAGGGAGAACGTGGCCGGCGTGGAAAAAGCCTGCCCAAGGGCTACCGGAATGTCACCCGACTGGAAGTCATCCACGCTGGTCAGGATTAGGAGCAGCCCTTGCCATGGGAACTTGAAAAACCTTGATTTGCCCTGATAATTGAGGGAAGTTACAACACTTTCAAGACAGGTCGAGGATTAAGGAGAATCGATGAAACGTATATTGCTATTGGCGCTGACCAACTTTGCGGTTGTTGCAGTCCTGTTCATCAGCTGGAACATTATCCAGTCCGTATTCGGCATCCGGCTGTCCGGTAACTTCACCGGTATCGCCATTATGGCCCTGATCTTCGGCTTTGGTGGCTCGTTCATCAGCCTGTTCATGTCCAAATGGATGGCCAAGCGCAGCATGGGGGTGCAGATTATCGAGTCCCCCGGCAGCCAGCAGGAACGCTGGCTGGTGGATGTGGTCCGGCGTCAGGCCGAGAAAAGCGGTATCGGCATGCCGGAAGTAGGTATTTTCCACTCCCCCGATCCGAATGCCTTCGCCACCGGTGCCAACCGCAACAATGCCCTGGTGGCTGTCAGCAGCGGTCTGCTGCAGAACATGACTCCGGACGAAGTGGAAGCCGTACTTGGCCACGAAATCGGGCACGTAGCCAATGGCGACATGGTGACCCAGAGTCTGCTGCAGGGCGTGCTGAATACCTTTGTGATCATCTTCGCCCGTCTTATCGGCATGGCAGTCGACAACTTCTTCCGCAGCAGCGACGATGAAGGTGGCGGCGTCGGCATCGGTTATTTCCTGGGCTCCATCGTGGCGGAAATTTTCCTGGGCTTCCTCGCCACCATGATCGTCATGTGGTTCTCGCGTTACCGTGAATTCCATGCCGACAAAGCCGGTGCCAACCTGGCCGGACGCCAGAAAATGATTGCCGCCCTGCGGCGCCTGCAACAGGGTGGCTCCGCGCATGATCTGCCGGGCGAAATGGCCGCCTTCGGCATTTCCGGCAGTATCGGCAAGCTCTTCAGCACCCATCCGCCGCTGGAAGAGCGCATTGCTGCGCTGGAATCCCAGAAGTACTGATTGCATCAGAGCCGGGCTGCACGGTTGTTGCAGCCCGCGACTTTTGGCATCATCCCCGTCTTTTCAAACGGGGATTTTTTTGTGTACCAGCTTCTGCGCCCGCTCCTGTTCAGTCTGCCCGCCGAATCCTCCCACTACCTCAGCCTGCGAACCCTGAAACTGGGCTATAAACTGGGCCTGACCGGGAAGCCGCTGGCCCTGCCGGGGCAGCCTGCCAAGGTCATGGGACTGACATTTCCCAATCCGGTGGGACTGGCTGCCGGGCTGGACAAGAACGGGGAGTTCATCGACGCCCTGGCGGCACTCGGTTTCGGTTTCATCGAAATCGGCACCATCACCCCCCGGCCACAACCGGGCAATCCGGTTCCGCGCCTGTTCCGCCTGCCCGGTGCCCAGGCGATCATCAACCGCATGGGTTTCAACAACCACGGTCTGGATTACCTGCTGGGACAGCTGGAGAAAGCACAATTCCGGCGTGAGTATCAGGGTATCCTGGGCATCAATATCGGCAAGAATTTCGACACCCCCGTCACCCGTGCCGCCGATGACTATGTTGCCGGGCTGCAGCGGGTCTATACCGACGCCAGCTACATCACCATCAATATCTCCTCACCCAATACACCGGGGCTGCGCAGCCTGCAATACGGCGATGAACTGCAGACCCTCCTGAGTACCCTGAAACAGGAGCAGGCACGACTGGCCGACCAGCATGGCCACTATGTACCGCTGGCGGTGAAGGTTGCTCCCGATCTGGAAGACAGCGATATAGCCGATATGGCGAAGATTTTTCTGGAAACCGGTATTGACGGCCTGATTGCCACCAATACCACCCTGGACAAAACGGCTGTTGCCAGTCTTGCACACGGACAGGAACAGGGCGGATTGAGTGGCCAGCCCCTGACAACACGCGCCACAACCGTTATCCGCGCCTTTCATGCCGCACTCGGCGATACCATCCCCATTATCGGTGTGGGTGGCATCATGAATCCACAGGATGCACAGGAAAAACGCGATGCCGGAGCCAGTCTGGTGCAGCTGTACTCCGGGCTGGTGTATACCGGTCCGGGTCTGGTACACGCCTGCGTGCAGGCCCTGCGCTGAACCAATGCTCAAAGCCCGGCCATAAGGGACCGGGCTTTGTGATCTGTCGGGATTATCCCTGTTCTGCCCTTCCCATTGATCAGACGGGCAGGACAGGCCGCACCGGATTACTGCTTCGGTGCTTCTTCCGGAGCGGCTTCAGCCGGCTGGTCAGCCGGTGCCGGTGCTTCCGCAGCCGGTGCAGCTGGCTGCTCGGGTACCGCTGCAGCAGCAGCCGGTTGTGGCTGTGATGCGGCCATGGCAGCCTGACGCTGGGCTTCCATCTGCTTCATGAAGGCTTCCATCTGGGCACGCTGGGCAGCCATCTGCTGCTGAATCTGGGCAAAGTTGGGAGCCTGCTGCATCTGCGGCATCACGGGCTGCTGCATCGGCATCATCGGGGCCTGCATCTGCGGCATCGGTTGCTGCATCGGCATGCCCGGATAGGCACCATACATCGGCATCATCGGGGCCTGATACTGCTGCTGGGGATACGGCATCTGCATCTGTGGCATCTGCGGGTAGTAGCCACCGCCATAATAAGGGTAAGGCATGCGGTTGCCGTTCCAACCCCCCCAGCCATTGCTGCCGGAATTGGTATTACCCCAGAAATTGTTCCAGCCATTACCCCAGCCGTCGCCACGGCCCCACCAGTTACCGGCTGCATTACCATCGCCCCTGCCGGCCATGTCGGAAGCCATGTCGGACTTGCCCTTGCCCTTGAAATTCAGGGTGAAATCCATCTCGCCGTCGGCATTGCCCTTGCCGCGACCCCAGCCATCCATATTGCCGGTACCACTGCCATAGCCCTGCCCCTGTCCGGCGCTGTAACCCTGACCTGAACCCTGCCCCTGTCCGGAGCCCTGGCCATTATCAAAAAAATCAGCAGCAACAACGGTGCTACTGAATGCGAATGCAGCAACTGCAAATACAATATTCATCCTTTTCATGCGGAACCTCCAGCGGGTGACATACTCATCGAAACAACTTAATATAAGAAAATATTAATATTCTAATTTTCAAAAGGCAAGCAGTTTTTTCAGCATCCTGCGGACCTTGTGCAGACAAGCCCTGTCTGAGCTTATAGAATAAGCACCCGGATGCTACAAAAAACAGGGCGGCCCAGGCAAATGCCCTGAAAATCAATAATTGCACTACCAGGAGAAATACCATGGCCATCGGAGCCCTGATGCTGGATCTGGAAGGGGTCGACCTGACTCCGGAAGAGCATGAACTGCTGCAACATCCACAGGTGGGCGGTGTCATCTTTTTCACCCGCAACTACCAGTCCGCCAGCCAGATGACATCCCTGTGCCAGTCAGTGCGCCAGACCGCCGGCAAAGACCGGGACATCCTGCTGGCTGTGGATCATGAAGGCGGCAGGGTTCAGCGCTTCCGCCCCGAATTCACGCGCCTGCCTCCTGTGGCACGACTGGGCAGACAGTACGACACCGATCCGGAAAAAGCCTGTGATGCCGCTTTTCACGCCGGCTGGCTCATGGCGGCGGAAGTGCGTGCCATCGGTATTGACTTCAGTTTTGCTCCGGTTCTGGACCTGGACTACGGCCACAGCAGCGTGATTGGCGACCGCGCCTTTCACCACGACCCGACAAGCGTGATACGGCTGGCCGGGGCTTATATCCGGGGCATGCACCATGCCGGCATGGCCGCCACCGGCAAGCATTTTCCCGGCCATGGCTGGGTCAGTGTCGATTCACACCTGGGCATTCCCCACGATGAACGCAACCGTACCGAAATTGCGCGTGACCTGATGCCGTTCCGGGAGCTGGCACAGCAGGGACTGCTGGATGCCGTCATGCCCGCCCATGTGATCTACCAGCAGGTCGACAGTCAGCCAGCCGGCTTTTCACCCATCTGGATCAGGGATATCCTGCGTGCCGAGCTGGGTTTTGAGGGCGTCATCTTCAGCGACGACCTCAATATGGAAGGTGCCAGCTTTGCCGGCAGTTATGCCGACCGTGCCGAAACCGCCCTGGCCGCCGGCTGCGACATGGCGCTGCTGTGCAACAACCGTGCCGGTGCCATCGAGGTTCTGGACCGGGCCAGACTGGAACGGCCCGCAGCATCCCGCCAGCGGCTTGAGCGCATGCGCGGTCAACCCTTCATGAACCGTTCTGCGCTGCTGGCACAGGAGTACTGGCAGCAGGCAGCCACCCAGGTCAGCCAGCTGGCCTAGTCCTAGTCAGCCGGAATCCGGTTCCAATCACCAATACCCACAAGGAGGCATGGAAGCCATGGCCAACAAACTGATCATCATTCTGCACCGTCCCTGGTCCGAACACCCGGAAAATCTGGTTCAGCCGCTGTTTCAGGCCGCAGCCGCCGCTGCCATGCAGTTTGAAACCGAAGTCATCCTCTCGGGCCTCAACATTGATCTGGCACGCCGGGACGTTGCTGCCGGCATCGCGATTCATGGCAATGGCCTGAGAACCCTGTATGATTACCTGCAGGAAGCCGTCCATGCCGGGGCCACCATCAAGGTCTGTTCACCACCGGCAGACTGGCAAACCGAGGACATGATTCCCGAAATCGAGGAGCTGGTAGGAGCGGCCTACATCATCAGCGAGGCCATGGACCCGGACTCCGTGACACTGACTTATTGAAGGTAAGCAATATGAGCATCACGACCCAGGGACTGCAACAGGTACTGGAACAGGCGGACTGCCTGTACAGCGGCAAGGAAGTCCGTGCCGCACTGGACCGGCTGGCGACTGAAATCCGCCTGGATATGGAGGACAAAAATCCGCTGCTTATCTGCATCATGAACGGGGGTTTGGTGACCATGGGCCAGCTGATGACCCGACTGAATTTTCCGCTCCAGACCGACTACCTGCATGCCACCCGCTATCGCGGTGCCACCAAGGGCGATGCCGTGGTCGAATGGATCAAGTTTCCGGTGCGCTCGGTGGGCGGACGGCATGTATTGCTGGTAGATGACATCCTGGATGAGGGACATACCCTGAAAGTGGTAAAGCAGTGGTGCGAAAACCAGGGGGCCAGTTCGGTAAAGGTGGCGCTCCTGACCGAGAAGCTGCATGACCGGCGCGTTGCGGGGCTGCGGTGCGATTACTCCGTTCTGCAGGTACCGGATCGGTATGTTTTCGGCTTCGGAATGGACTACTGCGAATACTGGCGCAATGCCGACGGCATTTATGCACTCAGGACAGAATAATCAACAACACCGCCAAACAGCAGAATAACAAGGGTAAAACAGACATGAGCAACAAGAACGATGCTATTGATTTTGCCGTCATCGGGGGCACTGGCCTGACCGAAATTGACGGACTGGAAGTGATACACCGCGAAGTCGTACACACACCGTTCGGCGAACCGTCCGGTCAGTTCACCCACGGACTGATCGGAGGCCGGCGTATTGTGTTTCTGGCCCGCCACGGCTATACCCACACCATCCCGCCCCACAAGGTCAACTACCGGGCCAATATCTGGGCCCTGCACCACCTGGGCGTCAGAAATGTGCTGGCAGTGGCTGCCGTAGGCGGCATCACGGCAGGCATGAAACCGCAGACGCTGGTGATTCCGGACCAGATCATCGACTATACCCATGGCCGCCCGCACACCTTTTTCGAGGAGGGCCTGAATGTCGTCACCCATATCGACTTCTCCCACCCCTACAGCAGCAGCATGCGCGAGATGGTGATCCGGGCTGCCGCACAGGCTGGTCTGAACCTGGTCGAGAACGCCACCTACGCCGCCACTCAGGGACCCCGGCTGGAAACAGCTGCGGAAATCCTGCGTCTGGAACGTGACGGAGCCCATATTGTGGGCATGACCGGCATGCCGGAAGCGGCCCTGGCGCGCGAACTGGGGCTGAATTATGCCTGCTGTGCCGTGGTCTCGAACTGGGCCGCCGGCAAAAACAGCCATGCAATCAGCATGGAGACCATTCATGACAACCTCGTGGTCGGGCTGGCCAATGTACGCACCCTGCTGAAATCACTGAGCTGCTGAGTTTTGGGAGGTGGTAAAGACCGGCCCGCACGGGCGGCGGCACGCCCTGTCGACAATCCCTTTGTCGCAGAGCTGGTACTCACCCCCGGCCCGTCAAACCTGCTGACCGCTCTGGTGCTGGTTCTGCACCTGCTGGCGCTGGGCATTCCCCTGGGGCTGCATACCCTGCCACTCTGGCTGCAGGGTGGATTGCTGATAGCCATTCCGGTATCACTGGGCTGGAATCTGCTGCTGTGCCGGCAAGTGTTGCCACGTCAGCATGTACGCCAGCTGTACTGGCGCGAGTTCGGTGGCTGGGAAATGGTCTGTGGTGACGGGAGGCAATTTCCGGTGATTCTGTGCAACAGCAGCTTCAGCTCCCTGAGTATCAGCCTGCTCAATTTCCGCACGCGCTCAGGCAGGCACTATCACTGCTGGATTCTGCCGGACAATGTGCCCCTGTCCCGGCGCCAGCACCTGCGCCGCCGCATGAAACTGCTGTCTGCCAATGGTGGAAGCCCCCCGGATTAAGGGGCTTCCGGATTGCCGCTGCTCCCGAAGGAGGCAGCAGCGGGCTTATGCGCTACAGGTGAAGCGCCCTCGCAAGCCTCAGGCTTTCTGGTCCTTTTCAATCACGACAGGAGCCTGTTGTTGCTGCTGTACCGGTCCTGCAGTATCGGCTTCTTCCACGGTCTGGCATTGGGCTGCATCCGATCCCTTGCCACAGACATCAGCCACCGGCTCAACGACCGGCTGCTTGTCCTGCACCTGAATCTGCGGCGCCGGCGGCTCCGGAACTTCAACCGGCTTGGCACCGGCCAGCGCGTAACCGGAAAAAGCCAGCATCAGGGAAGACAACGCGATCATGATGAAATGTTTCATAAGGATAACTCCAGATAACTATCGGTAAAGATCATACTCGGACACATCCTGTATCCGTTCAACAAGCTCGCACAATGAATGCAAGCTTAATCCGATTAACGCAGACATTCCCCCGAAGATGACAAGCACGTACACTCTTTTTTCAATTTTCTGCTCAGGCCATCACGCCCATGAAAGCCCTCAATGCTCTGGAAATCCCCCTGACTGGCCGCAACCTGATCCAGGCCAGTGCCGGTACCGGGAAAACCTGGACCCTCTCGCTGCTGTACCTGCGCCTGCTGCTGGAGCAACAGCTGACTGTGGACCAGCTGCTGGTCGTGACCTATACCCGTGCTGCTACGGACGAGCTGCGTGAACGCATCCGCACCCGCCTGAAAACCGCGGTCCAGCTGTATGAGAAAGTGCTGTACGGTGAAAAACCTGCCGACATGAAAAAAACCGTCAAGGGAGCCGATCCGGAATACCGCCAGCTGCTGGGCAGCTATCCACCGACGGATAAGCTGCTCTGGTACCTGCAACGGGCACTGCTCAGCTTTGATGAGGCAGCTGTCTTTACCATCCACGGTTTCTGTCAGCGCGCCCTGCAGGAACATGCCTTCGAGGTGGGACTGCCCTTTGAAACCGAACTGGTCAGCGATGAGTCCGAGCTGTTGCGCCAGCTGGCCGACCAGTTCTGGCAACAGCACCTTACCGCCCCGAATGCCCTGAACCAGGCCGTACTGGAACATTTCCTGCCGCGTTCGACATTCACGCCGGATACCCTGCTGACAGATGTCAAGGCATTCATCGGCAGGCCCTATCTCAAACCGGTCTGTGATGCACCGGTCAGTGAGCAGGCATTTCTGCAACAGCAGCAGGCCATGCAGCAGACCCTGGCGCAGGCAGGGCAGTTGTGGGAGGCGCAGCAGGATGCAGTCATGGCACTATTGGCCTCGGATGCAATGAAAAACACCAGCTACGGCCCCGGACAGCAGCACAAAATGCGCGCGGCCATGCAGGCCCTGCTGGCACAGGGGCAGGTGCACGGGCTGGAAAAAGACCTGAGCCGATTCACACCGGAAAGCATTGAAAAAGGCACCAAAGTTCGGCAGCCCTCACCGCAGCACGCTTTCTTCCCGCTGATGCAGACCCTGCTTGAACAGGCCGCACAGCAGGATACCCTGCGCCAGACAGCACTGGAGCAGCTGCGCCATGCCCTGCTGGAGTGGCTGCGCACGGAACTGCCGCAACGCAAGCAGCAGTCCGGCCAGCTGGCCTATGACGACCTGCTGGTGCAACTGGAGCAGGCCCTGATCTCGCGCCCGTCCCTGGCTGAAGCCCTGTCCCGACGCTATCGGGTGGCCCTGATTGATGAATTTCAGGACACCGACCCGATTCAGTATCACATTTTTGACACCATCTATCGTGATCAGGGTCAGGTGTTCTATGTCGGTGATCCCAAGCAGGCCATCTACAGCTTCCGGGGCGCAGACATCCACACCTACCTGCAGGCAGCCGATGCCGTGGCACCAGCGCAGCAATACACCCTGGACCGGAATTTCCGCTCCAGCCCGGAACTGATCCATGCCCTTAACACCGTGTTTGAACAGGCGGCCGATCCGTTCCGCAACCAGAACCGCATCGGTTATGAGCGTGTCAGTTTCGGCGGCACCATCCGGGACCGGCTCCAGACCCCCGACCCCGTTGCACCGCTGCGCATCTGGGACTGGGACCGGCTGGATGGCGAAAGCAATGCGGCAGGGGTCCAGAAGGAGGTGGCACAGGCTGTAGCGGATGACATTGCACGCCTGCTCCAGCTCGGGCAGCGGGGTAAAGCCCGCATTGGTACCCGACCGGTGCACAGCGGGGACTTTGCCGTCCTGGTACGCAGCCACAACCAGGGCCGCCTGATCAAGCAGGCCCTGCAACACAATGGCATCGCCAGCGTACAGAAATCCCCGGTCGGCATCTTCGAAACCCATGAAGCCAGTGAACTGCGGCTGATATTGACTGCGGTGGCGGAAGGCAGCCACATCGGGCGTATTTGCCGTGCCTGGGCCACGGAGTTGATGGGCGGAACGGCACAGGATCTGCTGAATTTCGAGCATTCGCCCGAGCAATTTGACCCGGTGCTGGAACATTTCCTGCAATTGCAGCAGCTGTGGCAGAACCACGGCATCATGCGCATGCTGCGCAGCTGGATGCAGCGCTTTGAGGTGCGGGAAAAACTGCTCAAATACGTGGATGGCGAACGCCGCCTCACCAATCTGCTGCATCTGGCAGAGATTCTGCACCGGGAAAGCCGTGAACAATCCCTGGGCATGCATGCCATGCTGCGCTGGCTCCGGCAACGGGCCAGGAGCAGCGACACCGACGAGGAGCATCAGCTGCGCCTGGAAAGTGACGAACACCTGGTACAGATCGTGACCATCCACAAAAGCAAGGGTCTGCAGTACCCGATTGTCTATTGCCCTTTCCTGTGGCATACCCCCAGGCCACGCACCGATTCCGGCGGCTGGTTCAGCTGGCATGACCCGGAAACCGGAGACAGCTGCCTGCAGGCCGGGCAGCACGGGCGGGATGAAGCGCTGGATCAGCGCAGAGCTGAGGATCAGGGCGAGGATGCCCGCCTGCTGTATGTGGCGCTGACCCGTGCCCAGTACCAGTGCACCGTCGTGATGGCCAGCGGCCATATCAAGACCGCAGGCAACCATTCCGCACTGTCCTGGCTGCTGTTCGGGCACCTCCCGGAGGCAAAGGCCATTATGGCTCCGGTCACCCAAAAAGGCATGGCAGCGGACGAACGCCAGCAGCTGATGCAGAGCGCCATGCACAAGCTGCAGGCATCCGCAGCAGCGGCCATCGGCTATCACAGCCTGCCCTCAGCCGGTCAGGTGCATTATCACGCCCCGGAAAACCCGCAACTGCCGATGTCACGCGCGTTCACTGCCCCCATTCCCCCGGCCCCGCGCCTGGGCAGCTTCAGCGGGCTGGTCTCCGGCAGGCATGATGAACGCCCGGATCATGACCCGGGACAGATTCTGTTACAGACTCAACCACGTCGTGAACGTGACCTGTCAGTGTTTCCCGCCGGGCAGCAGGCCGGAGTGTGCCTGCACAAGATGCTGGAAGAGCTGGACTTCCGCCATCCGCTGGAGCAACAGCGTGAGGCGGTGCTTGACCGGGCACTGCTGGCTTCCGGCTTTGAGCCGGAATGGCGTGATGCAGCAGAAACCCTGCTCACACACACATTACAGGCTCCCCTGCTGCCCGAAGGCGGCATGAAGCTGGCCGACATCGGGCGGGACGCCCGCCTGGATGAACTGGAGTTTTATTTCCCCGTCACCTGCCTGCGCCCGGATGCGCTGCAACAGGTATTGCTCAGGCATCTGCCCCAACACTGGCAGGCAATCCGGGCCGCCGTGCCCCAATTGGCCTTCAGCGCGGTACGCGGCTATATGAAAGGCTATGTCGATCTGGTATTCCGTCATCAGGGACGCTTTTATCTGGTGGATTACAAGTCAAACCGGCTTGGAGAAAACGGTGTTGACTATACCCCCGAGGTTCTGGAACAGGCTATGGCCGATGCCCATTACTACCTTCAATACCTGATCTACTGCGTGGCTCTGCACCGCTATCTGGGACAGCGTATGGCAGACTACGACTGGGAGCGTGATGTGGGTGGGGTGCTGTACCTGTTTCTGCGTGGCCTGCACCCGGAACACCCGGCACGCGGGGTATTTTTTCATAAGCCGGCACAGGAACTGGTGGCAGCGCTGGATGGACTGATGGGGGCTTCCGTCGCGGACGATACTTGACGCCAGGCAGAATTCAACTTATTTTTCAATTGGGTAGCACTGATTGCCCCAACCGCCGTCAGAAGGGTCAATGCAAATTGCAACGAAAGGAAACCACCAATATGCAGGTTTTGAAAGCCCATGTCACTCGGGTCGACTACCTTGAGTTTGATGCAGCCTCCCCTGACAGACATGAATTTCTTGATGGCCATATCTTTGCCATGTCTGGCGGCTCCTTCAACCACGCCACCATTGGACTCAATATTGCCACAATCCTGCGCAACCAGCTGCGCGGCAGCCCCTGTCAGCCCATGAATAGTGACATGCGTATTCACACACCCTCCGGTCTTGATACTTACCCGGATGTTTCCGTTTTCTACAACAAAGCTGCGCTGACGGATGACAACCGGACCCTGCTTAATCCGGTACTGATCGTCGAGGTGCTGTCGCCCAGCACCCGCAGTTATGACCGGGGCGACAAGTTCTGGCATTACCGCTCCATTCCCCACCTGCAGGATTATGTTCTGATCGACTCGGAATCCATTCATATTGAACACCACCAGCGCCGGAACCGTGATGAATGGCTGCTGCATGAATATCGCAGGCTGGAGGATACGCTGCACCTGGCCTCACTGGGGTTGACACTGACAGTGGCCGGGTTTTATGAGGACGTAACATTCAGCCCCGCAGGCTGAGCACCGGTACTGCCATTCAATAGCTGCGAGCTATCGGCAAATCGGAGGAGTCGTCATTCATTCACGCAGATATGCTTATCTGTTTTTATCACTTTTACCGATTTCAACCCCCCCGCTACACTCCGCCAGTGTTGTCTGAACCAAGGAGTCTGTATGTCGCTGTCCGCTGTCTTCGTCATGCTACTGGTGTTTATGGTGCTCCTGATGCTGGCCTTTTCGCGGATTGCTCCGGACCTGATTCTCATGGCTGCACTCGTGCTGCTGATGCTCGGTGGCATCCTCAGCCCGGAACAGGCTTTTGCCGGTTTTGCCAATACCGGTCTGATGACGATTGCCGCCCTTTACATTGTGGCCGCCGGGCTGCGTGAAACCGGTGCCATCCAGTTCCTGACCCGCAGGCTGCTGGGCATGCCCGGTTCGGTTCAGGGCGCACAGCTGCGCCTGTTCGTCCCCACGGCCCTGCTGAGTGCCTTTCTCAACAATACCACGGTGGTGGCCATGCTGATTCCGGCGGTTCAGGAATGGTGCCAACGCCTGCAGATTCCACCCTCCAAACTGTTGCTGCCCCTGAGTTACACCACCATTCTGGGCGGGACACTGACCCTGATCGGTACCAGCACCAACCTGGTGGTCAACGGGCTGCTGCTCAAAAGCGGCCAGCCCGGACTGGGCCTTTTTGACATCACCGGGATCGGTCTGGTGCTGCTGCTGGCCTGTGGCGGATTCATGCTGCTGGCGGGTAAGTACCTGCTGCCGGATCGTACAGGTGCCCCGACAGACCCGGCCCAGGTACGCGAGTACCAGATGGTGATGGTGGCCGACGCTGAACTGGATGGCAAAACCCTGGCTGAAGCCGGGCTGTCCCGACTGGCGCACGGCTATCTGGCCGAGCTGATGCGCCATGATGGCATTATCCGGAGTCCGGCTCCCTCCCTGACGCTGGTCCGTGGCGACCGTCTGTCCTTTATCGGTGATCCACGCTGTGCTCATGAACTGCGTGGCATCCATGGCCTCAGGCCCGATAATGCCGACCTTCAGCGCCTGAATATTGCCCCTTTCCAGCAGCGGCTGGTGGAGGTTGTGATCAGTTCGGAGTTTCCGTTTCTGGGCCAGACGCTACAGGACTGTGACTTTCCAGGCAATTATCAGGCAGTCGTGCTGTCCGTTTCACGGGGTGGCGGCCTGGAGCTGCCGGCACGGGGCCTGCACACCGCACTGCAGGTCGGCGATACCCTGCTGCTGGAAGCCGGCCGGGAATTTACCCGCCAATACCGTTTCCGCCGGGATTTCCTGCTGGTCAGCACCTTGGAGGAATCCAGCCCGCCCAACTTTGCCAAGGCACGCACTGCGCTGATCATCCTGCTGCTGATGGTGCTCGGCAGCGCACTGGCGCTGCTGCCCATTCTGCAGGCTGCCTGGCTGGCTGCCGGTGCCATGCTGCTGACACGCTGCATCAACGCCGCGCTGGCGCGTCGCTCCGTTGACTTTACCGTTCTGACTGTGATCGGTGCCTCGTTTGCACTGGGCAGTGCCATTGAAAGCACGGGTGCGGCACGCAGCCTGGCTCAGGGCATTATGAGCCAGACGCACATGACACCGCTGCTGGCCCTGATCACGGTTTATGCGCTGACCTCACTGTTCACCGAAGTCATCACCAACAATGCCGCCGCCATCCTGATGTTTCCACTGTGTCAGGCCCTTTCGGAGCAGATGGGGGTCAGCATCCTGCCCTTTGCCCTGGCCATCATGTTTGCCGCTTCGGCCAGCTTCATGACTCCGATCGGTTACCAGACCAACCTGATGGTCTACGGCCCCGGGGGCTATCGGTTCAGTGACTACCTGCGCATCGGTATCCCGATGAACCTCATCGCCGGGCTGGTGACCGTTCCGGCCATTCTGTGGTTCTGGCCGTTGTAGCACGCGAGGCTTGAATTGTCTTCGGGCACTGGTAACTTGCGGGAGCTATCCAGACAAGCCCGACAGTCCCTTAACCCGGATGACGGACTATCGGCTTGCATCAGTCAGTGAGCCATCATTGATACCTGTGTACGTTGTCAGAGAGAGTTGTCAGAGAGAGAAATGCATCATGCCTGCCATCATCGAGCCAGAAACCGAACGCCTTTACCTGCGCCAATGGCGGGACAGCGACTATGCACCATTCGCCTGCGGGTGTGACTGGAAGTGATGCATGGTCTAATCTTCGTTATTTTCCATTTGAAGAGATCAAGCCATGTCAGACAGCCCAACGACCCTGGCCAACCGTATCGCCCGTCACCCAGCCCTCCAGGA
>Ga0116152_10000204_pt1 | contig 48438 bp, 43 predicted proteins | sample AD_UKC119_MetaG_FD_89894 | JGI IMG/M metagenome (GOLD analysis project Ga0116152, IMG submission 89894) | Active sludge microbial communities of municipal wastewater-treating anaerobic digesters from Hong Kong - AD_UKC119_MetaG | ecosystem: Engineered > Bioreactor > Anaerobic > Digestate...
GAGGTCAGGAACTGCAAACCGGTGGGCAGCGTAACGTTGAACCCAGACAAACCTGCTGCGAGTGAAAGGAAAAAAGCAGCGTAAATATTGAGCAATTAGTGACAACTATCTTGAAAAACACCGCAGGTACATACCGCGTTGTTTATCGTAGGATAACCGCCCCAAACCTTCGATTTCCTGTCCATTGAAATCCAGTTCAGTGGTGTCCTGGATGCACAGAATTATTTTCGAGTCCTGTTGGCGGATTCGACACTCCGTCGCCTCAAAGTGTGATGCCATCAGCGCTTCATGGCTGACTGCCTCATTCCAGAAGAAACGGTAGGTGGCCAATGTGCCTGACCAGCTCCGGCAAGCCTTGGGGATGCTGGATTGTGGCGCCTTCAGCATCGCGTTGAGGATCGCGGCAGCACGTGCCTTGAGACGGCTGTCTCCCAAATCAAGATCGTTCAGTTCGGTGGATGACCAGTTCATGGGTGAAAATATGTCATTTTACAGCAGCTTGGCGACTTGTGTATAAGGAGGTGGGTGCAGGGCAGTCAGCCTGTGGGAGGCATTGTGCTGTCCGGCAGCGGAATCGGAATGTGTCAACCTGTTTTGAGCCAGAGGGTTGAAAATTAAATTGCATTTCAGCATCCAGGCCAAAGGTACCGGTTTTTGTGCCCGTTCGCCCTGGAATCTTTACAATGAAACACGGGACTTCTGGTTGTCCGGTGAACGTGAAAAGATCGTCCGGCTGACCGCCACGAAAGAAGCCCTGCAACAGTGCCGTCAGGCAGGCATCAAACATCAGGCGCTCACGGTGCGGCTGATTCGGGTGGATTTTCTATTGGCATCGACGACTCTTGGGCGGCATAACGCCGTGTCAAACGGTACGAACGAGGAGTTACCAATACTTCTTCATCAGCTCCTTTGCCCACTCCGGCTCCCGTATGGGACCTCGGGGAAGATAGCCGGACCATACCGGCTTGATATCGAGTATGGGGGTCCCGTCGACGGCGTCGAGGCCCTCGACCACCAAGGTACTACCCTCAATCGCAAGAAGACGGCAGATGGAGGCACCTATACGGTTCGGGCGCATACGGCCGCGCTGGGCAAAAATGCCGACACGTGGCAGATTTTCGCGACCGCGAGGGTGACGTGCACCGGTTTCGGTGGGTTCATCAGCATCTACATGGAAAAAGAATATCACCTCGATATGTGATACATCCTCAAGACCGAGAAGCGCGTCGGGAGAAAACCTGCTCTGGTCCAGCTCCAATTGGCAACGATTATCGCCCCAATCGTCTTTGGTCGCCTCCTGACGCCCTCCATGCACGACGCCGATCGGGTGCATTACCACTTGCTCAGGCACGCTGGTCTCCTCAATTTCTCTGATGTAATTGGCCGTCCATCACGGTTTGCAAATGATACCGAACGAACCGGCGTGACTGTCAAGCCCCGCTTATTGAATAATTCAGGCTTCCTGCCATACCCCGCTTTGAGGGCTTTGACAGGCGTCAGAGGCTCCAGGTTACGCTGAACGACAGGATGTCCGGGCGGGACATGGCTCCCTATGGACCGGCAAGTGCCCGAGCCAGCGCAAGCCGCGGGCCTTCCAGGTTACTGCCCTGCTCGATATGCCAGCAGGCACTCAACAGCGCAAAACAGGCACAGAACCAGGCCAGGTCAGTGGCTGCCGGGCGGGTGGGTACCGTGAGCTGCTGCGGGTGCCAGCCCTGTTCCACAATCAGGCCGGCATGGTCCCAGAGGCTGGCACGCCTGTCGGCGTAATCCCAGTCTATCAGCCACCAGCGCCTGCCATCATGCAGGCAGTTGCCGGGATTGAGGTCGCCATGCACCGGTACCGATGGCCAATCACCATAGCCGCGTGCCAGACCCTGTGCCAGCAAGGGTTCCAGCAGGGTTTCCCGTACGGCCGGGGACAGAAATGGCTGCTCAAGCTGTTGCTGCAGCAGCTGCAGCCCCGCCGGATCGGGGGCCAAGCGCTCCCAATCCAGATCACTCCGGTGCAGGCGGGTGAGCAGGGGATGCAGTCGGGCCATATCAGCCACCGGGTCCAGCTGCCGTTCCTGCCCGCCCCAGGCGATCCACATTATGCCCAGGGTGGCATCCGCCGCCAGCAGGACCGGGGCCAACCCGAGTGCCGCCGCATCACGGTGCCTGTCAATCACCTGTTGTGGACGGCTGGCCAGCGGGCACAGGGCCGGCGGAAGGCCGTGATTGGCCAGACGCAGTACCGAGCGCCGGGGTGACTGTGCCTGTTCGATCAGGAACACATGACTGGTATGGCCACCGGACAGGCGGCTCAGGCGGGGATGCCTGAGTCCGAGCGCTGCCAGCCATTCCCGTGCTGCCTGTAGCGGGTCAGGTATGTGCATTCACCGGTACCGGCGGGGAAGCAAAAGCCATGGTCATGTTATCGGTTCCATCTGGATGAGGTGTCACGGTTATTGCCGGGCACTGGGTACACTGAGTCCCGTGCCCGGTCTGTCACTGTTGCCGGCAGGCGCAGGTGATTCAGGTGCAGGCCGATGATACCATTGCCGGCGCTTTTTAATATCGACAGCGCTGCAAAGCAGAAAGCAGCAGAAATCAGAGGAACCTTATGACTATTGAAAGACAACATACCGGCCAGCGCATGAGCAAAATCGTCCGGCACAACGACACCGTTTACCTGTGTGGCCAGGTCGGTGAGGGCAGCAGCATTACCGAACAGACCCAAAGCTGTCTGGCGCGGGTGGATGCGCTGCTGGCGGAAGCCGGCAGCAGCCGTGAGCATATCCTGCAGGCGATTGTGTGGCTGAGTGACATGCAGTATTTCGCGGAGATGAATGCGGTCTGGGATGCCTGGGTACCGGAAGGCCATGCCCCGGCACGGGCCTGTGGCGAGGCAAAGCTGGCGCGCCCGGAGTTGCTGGTTGAGGTGATTGTGACCGCCGCGGTTGCATAGGTTTTCATGTCCTGCCGGAAAGCGCTGTTCCGGCAGGACAGGCAGCGAAAAGTGATTTTGGCTGGAAATCAGGCGTGATTGCTGTTGTGATTGCCGTCAATGCGCGGCAGCAACAATGGCAGTGCGTAAACCCACAACAGCACCATAAACGCCGCGACCCAGACCAGCAAGGCGGCCAGCATCCAGACAGCATAATATTGTGGCAGCCACCAGGCCGGCAACACCCGGATCACCGCACCGGCAGCCAGCAGTGCCAGCGCGGTTCCGGTACCGGCGGGCGGGGCGAAGGCGTGGCGTCCGGTGTGGTTCAGGGTCACGCGGGCCATCATGCCCATACTGGCCAGACCGATACCGCCGTAGCCGAAGGCATGCAGTGCGACCCAGGGGCTGACGCCGACAGCCAGGGTCAGGAACTTGAGCAGAAAGCCGAAAACAATCCAGGCATAAGCCAGATACAGCGCCCACAGCAGTGGATGTTGCCACAGGCTGTGGTGATACCAGCCCTGCATGCGTGTGGCATGGATGGCAAACAGCACCAGGGCGAGTATTGCGCTCAGGTAGGCAGCAAAGGGATGACTGAAGGTGACGGCCACCATGTCGGCCATGGCAAACACCACAAACACGCCTGCCCCGAGCAGGTCCAGCCAGCGATTGCTGCGGGTCTGGAAGCCGTTGCGCACAGTGTTTTCAATAAAATGCGGCACCACATTACCGCCCAGGGTCAGCAGCAGCCCGAGCAGCAGGTAGAAACCCAGATAAAGCCCGAACGGCAGTCCCGGCTCCCAGACCTGCAGCAGGCCGAGATGAAACAGCAGGCTGGCGGGCAGCAGCAGGGCAGCCTGTCCCGGCAGGGCCAGCTGCCTCCAGGTACGCTGCACCAGAAACGGACGGGCAGTCAGCACCAGCAGCCCGAGCAGAAACAGGCTTTCCGCCAGCGCCGGCAGCCAAAGTGGCAGTCCGGGGATCAGGGGCAGGAAGCGCGCCAGCAGCCAGAGCAATACCAGGGTCAGCAGCATGGAGCCGCTGGCTACGGGTACACCGGTACGGCTGTTCACCGCCGTGAGCAGAAAACCGGCCAGTACGGCGACGCTGTAGCCGAACACCATTTCATGTCCGTGCCAGAGCGACAGTGGATAATCCGGGTGCAGCAGCGGCTGGTTGAAACTGTAGGCCAGCATCCATAACAGGCCGAGAATAATGGCTGCAAGGATGGCGCACAGGAAAAACGGACGAAAACCACGGCTTAGGAAAGCCGTCCTGGGGGGCAGGTGATTGGGAAGAGGGGTATCCATGGGGCAAGCTTCCTTGTATCTCCGGGCCAGTGTAGCAGCCCGGAGCAGGGTCGCCCAGCCCCGTTCGACACGGGGCTTTGCCCTGATTCTAATCGGCCGGATTCTCCAGCACCAGCACCCCGGCACCGGTATTGGAAATCGGCGCGTGGTAATGTTTGTGGATGACATCGACCTTGGGGGCCAGTGCACCGCGCATCACCAGCCACATGATGACTTCAATACCCTCGGTACCGGCTTTTTCCATCAGTTCGGCATTGGAGAAGCGCGTCATCCATTCCGGATCATGAATGATGTGCTCCATGCACTCCAGATCGAAATCCACGTCGATAATCCCGGCACGCTCACCCTGCAGCTGGTGTGACAGGCCACCGGTACCGAAGATCACCACTTTGCTGTCTTCCGGATAGGATTCGATGGCTTTGCCCAGCGCCTTGCCGAGCTGGTAGCAGCGCCGGGCTGAAGTGAGCGGGTGCTGCACGGTATTGACGGCCAGCGGAATGGCCTTGACCGGCCAGGCGGGCAGGTGCCGCCACATCAGGGCCATCGGGGTGACAAAACCGTGATCCACCAGCATTTCCTGACAGGTGGTCATGTCGAAATCCTGATTGATCAGCGACTCGGCCAGGTGCCAGGAAAACTGGGCATCACCCTCGAAGGAAGCGAGGGTCGGCAGGCCCCAGCCCTCATCGGCATTCTCATAATGATCGGCACAACCCAGTGCAAAAGTGGGCACCTGATTGAGGAAGAAGTTGAGACCATGGTCATTGTAGACCACGATGGCAACATCCGGATCAACCTTGGCCAGCCATTCCTTGACCGGCTCATAACCGTCAAAAAACCGCTTCCAGTACGGCTCCTGTTCCAGTCCTTTGGCCATGGCGTTGCTGATGGCCGGGATATGGGAAGTGGTAACGCCGCCGACGATTCTAGCCATGCCAGTAGCCTCCTTTCTGTTGCAGTTTATCGCTGAAGCCTTCGGCATTCCGGTCCAGGATGGCCTGAAACTCCGGGGTGGTGATGCCCTGGAAGGCGGCACCGGCATCCTGGACATTCATGCCATGGAAGACGGCAATTTTTGCCAGATAATAGACATTGCCGCCCAGATGCAGCAATTTGAGAAATTCGCCGTTCAGCACGGCTTCACGCTGCTCGTCGCTCAGGCCGTACTTGCGGCAGTAGGCATCCATATCGCGGGCAAACTCCTCCCGGTTTTCGACCCGGTTAAAGGAAAAAGCCATGCGGTTCAAGGCGTAACCGGCGTGTGAACGCTGGCCATCGAACACATAGGTGCCCGGAATGCCATCATAATCGTGTTTCTGCCAGACCATGTGATCCTCCTGTCAATGTTGGCGGTTAGGCAGGGGAAGTATCGCAGGGAGCGGAATCTGCCTGAATGACGCTTTCACAAGTATAATGGGATTTTTACAAACTTCCATGATGTCATCGTGTTATGAGTCCAGCCGCACCCAAGGCACCTGTCATGCGCATGTACGGGGAAAATCAGGCGCAGGACAACCCGGATTTCCTGCATGTCGAGCCGCTGCTGGAGCGCAGCCGTCAGCATGAATTCAGGATACGCCCGCACCGCCACAATGGTCTGCACCAGCTGTTTTTTCTCGGCAGTGGCAGCGGGGTGGCGCACCTGGACGGGGAGGAAACCCGCTTGCAGGCTCCCTGCCTGCTGCTGGTGCGGGAGATGTGCGTGCATGATTTCCACTGGGAGCCCCCCGTCAGTGGCCATGTACTGACGCTGGCCCGCCCCCTGTGCCAGCGTCTGGAGCAGTACCGGCATGTACCGCTGCAGGCGTTGGCGCAGACCCGGCTTTATGCACTGGATGAAACAGCCTTGGCACAGTTTACTGATCTGTTTGAGCAGCTGCTGGCCGAATACCGGCGTGATGCAACCGCACGCATTGCCGCGCTGGAAGCGCTGCTCAGCCTGCTGCTGGTGCAACTGGCGCGGCTGGGTGACCACAGTGGTCAGGCCCGCGAGGAAGGGGGACGCAGCGGACGTTACCTGCAGGGTTTCACTGCGTTGATTGAAGCCCATCACCATCAGCAGCAGCCGGTCAGTTTCTATGCCGGCCAGCTCGGTATCACGCCAACCTACCTCAATGCCCTGTGCCGCGAACTGAGCGGGCAGTCGGCACTGGCGCTGATCCACGGGCGGCTGCTGGTGGCGGCCAAGCGCAGCCTGATCTACTCCGATGCTGGTATCAGCGAGATTGCCTGGGCGCTGAACTTCTCCGAACCGGCGTACTTCTCGCGCTTTTTCAAGCGCCTGACCGGCCTGTCACCACGGGCATTCCGGGAGCGGCATGGCCGGGTGGAGTACATGACGGCGGGGTAGCTTTCCGGGCTTGCCTGAGAGCCTGTACCGCCGGCAAGCAGGCATTCACGGCGATTTCAGGCCCTGTCAGTGACTCAGGGTCCGGCGCACGGCATCTTGCCAGCCGGCGTATTTCCGTTCCCGCAGCGTGGCATCCATACCGGGCTCAAAGCGCCGTTCCAGTGCCCACTGGTGCGCAAATTCCGCCGGCTCCGGCAGCAGGCCACGCTGCAGACCGGCCAGATAGGCGGCTCCGAGTGCGGTGGTTTCCAGTACCTGCGGGCGGTCTACCGGGCTGTCGAGCATGTCGGCCAGAAACTGCAGGGTCCAGTCGGAAGCGGTCATGCCGCCATCCACGCGCAGGACGGTATTGGTTTTACGCAGGGTGTTGCTGTCAGCCTTCATGGCCTCCAGCAGATCACGGGTCTGGTAGCCCACACTTTCCAGGGTGGCCCGTGCCAGTTCCGCCGGGCCGGTATTGCGTGTCATGCCGAACAGTGCGCCGCGGGCATCCGGGTCCCAGTAGGGTGCACCCAGCCCGACAAAGGCCGGGACCAGATAGACCTGCTGGTGCGGGTCAGCCGCCTCGGCCAGCGCTTGGGTTTCGTGGGCATCCCGGATCACCTTCAGGCCGTCACGCAGCCATTGCACCGCTGCCCCGGCGATGAAGATCGAACCTTCCAGTGCATACACCGGCTTGCCATTGAGCTGGTAGGCGATGGTGGTGAGCAGGTTGTTGTGCGAATCCACCGCCGTCTTGCCGGTATTCAGCAGGGCGAAACAACCGGTGCCGTAAGTGGATTTCATCATGCCGGGCTGGAAACAGGCCTGTCCGACCGTGGCGGCATGCTGGTCACCGGCCACCCCACAGATGGGGATGGCAGCACCAAACAGGGCCGGGTCGGTCTGGCCGAAGTCGTCCGCACAGTCACGCACTTCCGGCAACAGGCCCGGCGGAATCTCCAGTTTTTCCAGCAGCGCCGTGCTCCACTGACGCTCGTGGATATTGAACAGCAGGGTACGGCTGGCATTGGTGGCATCGGTGGCATGCACTCTGCCTCCGGTCAGGTGCCAGATCAGCCAGGTATCCACCGTGCCCATGCGCAGCTGTCCGGCTTCTGCCTGTGCCCGCACACCGGCCACATGCTCCAGCAGCCAGCGCACCTTGGTGCCGCTGAAATAAGGATCGGCCAGCAGTCCGGTCTGCTGGCGGATTGTCCGGTCCCAGCCCTGTTCACGTAACTGCTGACAATAACCGGCGGTGCGGCGATCCTGCCAGACAATGGCATTGTAGACCGGCTTGCCGCTGTCCTTGTCCCAGATCACTACGGTTTCACGCTGGTTGGTGATACCGATACCGGCGACATCAGCAGCCTGAATGCCGGCCTTCTGCAGTGCACTGCGGCAGGTAGCCAGGGTGGTATTGAGCAGATCCTGCGGATCATGTTCGACCCAGCCCGACTGCGGGTAATGCTGGGTGAATTCCTGCCGGGCGCTGGCCAGCGGCTGCAGTGCTTCATTAAAGACAATGCTGCGGGTAGAGGTCGTTCCCTGATCAATGGCAACAAGATGGCGGGGCATGGTGTTCTCTCCTCGGATTGCGCAATGGTGAGTCATGGTATACTGAAATGCCGTGAATTACTGCCCGTCGATGATGGCCGCAAAGCCCCCGGTAATGCTGGTGCATGAAACTGCTTGCCAAAGCCGGGGGGCTGCGATACATAATTCAGGGCAGATTGAGTAGAGGAGAACGGAATGGGAGCAAGTGGGGACGAACCCCTGGTGCGCTTTGCCGGTGTGCAGAAAACCTACGATGGCGAACATTTGGTGGTCAGGGACCTGAATCTGGCCATTCATCGTGGTGAGTTCGTTACCCTGCTGGGACCGTCCGGCTCCGGCAAAACCACCTGTCTCATGATGCTGGCCGGGTTCGAGACCCCGACCCGTGGTGATATTTACCTGGGGACACAACGCCTCAATACCCTGCCGCCACACCGCCGCAATATCGGCATGGTGTTTCAGAATTACGCCCTGTTTCCGCACATGACCGTGGCGGAAAACCTGATTTACCCGCTGAAAACCCGGCGCATGCCAAAAGTCGAGGCCCGTGAGCGGGTGATGCGCATGCTGGAAACCGTGCAGCTGGAGGCGTTTGCCGCCCGCCGCCCGTCCCAGCTTTCCGGTGGGCAGCAGCAGCGGGTGGCGCTGGCACGGGCACTGGTTTTTGAGCCACAGCTGGTGCTGATGGACGAGCCGCTGGGTGCTTTGGACAAGCAGTTGCGCGAACAGATGCAGCTGGAAATCCGTCACCTGCATCAGCAGCTCGGGCTGACGGTGGTGTTTGTGACCCATGACCAGAGTGAGGCGCTGACGCTGTCTGACCGGGTGGCCGTGTTCAATGATGGCGTGATTCAGCAGGTCGATACCCCCGAGGCCCTGTATGAATTTCCCGCCAATGCCTTTGTGGCCGGTTTTATCGGCGAGAATAACCTGTGCCCGGCACAGGTCATGGCGCTGGAGCTGGACGGGCAGTGCCGGCTCCGGTTTGGAGACCAATGGGTGAGCACGGCCCGCTCCGCAACAACACTGGCAGACGGACAGGCGGTACTGCTGGGTATCCGGCCGGAGCGGGTGCGGCTGGGCAAACGGGCGGAAAGCCTGCCCAACCGTTTTCCGGCCCGCCTGATCGAGCTGATTTACCTCGGGGATCATGTGCGCCTGCGTTGTGAGCTGGCCGGAAATGACCAGTTTACGGTCAAGGTGCCGGTGAGTGAAATGGATGCCGCACCACATCCGGGGGATCAGATAACACTGGGTTGGCGTGATGAGGATGCGCGGGCCTTGGTGGCGTGAGGGTGATTTTTTGATGGAGGATAATGCATGAAACTGTGGAAACTGCGCCATGCCGTACTGGCTGGCTTTGCGGGGCTGGGACTGTGTGCCAATGCCCAGGCTGTGACCGTGATTTCCTTTGGTGGCGCTTCCGGGGAGGCGATGCAGAAGGCGTACTATACCCCATTTGCCGAAAAGGAAGGGGTGGCGGTTACCGCCGGTGATTATAACGGTGAGTTTGCCAAAATCCGCTCCATGGTGGAAACCGGCAATGTGAGCTGGGATGTGGTGGAGGTGGAGTCGCCGGAACTGGTCCGGGGCTGTACCGAAGGGGTGTTCGAACCGATTGATGCGGAAAAGATCGGCCTGCAGGACACGGTGATGGAGAGTGCTGTCAGTGACTGCGGTATCGGCACCTTTGTGTGGTCCACCGTCATGGCCTATGACAGTGAAAAGCTGGCCGAGGGGCCGCAAAGCTGGGCCGATTTCTGGGATGTGGACAAATTCCCCGGCAAGCGCGGTCTGCGCAAGGGGGCCAAGTACACGCTGGAATTTGCCCTGATGGCGGATGGCGTGGCAGCGGCTGATGTCTATGAGGTGCTGGGGACGCCGGAAGGGGTCGACCGGGCTTTCAGCAAGCTGGATGCGCTCAAGGCCAATATCCAGTGGTGGGAAGCCGGAGCACAGCCACCGCAATGGCTGGTGGCCGGGGATGTGGTGATGTCTACGGCTTACAATGGCCGTATCGCAGCTGCCCAGGCCGAAGGGCGCAAGCTCGCCATCAACTGGGCCGGGAGCATTTATGATCTGGATTTCTGGGCCATTCCCAAGGGCAGCCCGAATCTGGATGCCGCACTCAGGTTCATCCAGTTCGCCAGCGGGGCCGAGCCGCAGGCAGCCTACTCCAGCGAGATTCCCTATGGTCCGGTAAATCCGGAGGCGATTACCAGACTGCCGGAGGAAAAGCAGCAGGCAATGCCGACCTATGAGGCCAACCTCAAGGAGGCCATCAGGATGGGAACCGAGTTCTGGGTTGATCATGGTGAGGAGCTGGAACAGCGCTTCACGGCCTGGGCGGCTCAGTAGGCGCGGGGCGTGGCAGCGGAATCTGCCGATCTGCGCCGGCAGCTGCGCCGGGTTGAACGCCGGCGCAGTCTGCGGGCTTTTCTGCTGGTGGCTCCGCTGGTGCTGTTTCTGCTGGTGGTGTTCGTGTGGCCGATTGGCGGCCTGTTGTGGCGCAGTGTCGACAACAGCGAATTGCAGCAGGTGATGCCGGCGACGGCAGCCGGTCTGCTGGCCTGGGACGGGGAAGGGCTGCCACCCGAAGCCGTGCAGGCATCCCTGGTGCAGGAATTGCGTGCGGCGGTCAGCAATGGCGTGGTGGGTGTGGTCGGGCGTCGTCTCAACTACGAGGATTCCGGCATGCGCAGCCTGCTGAACCAGACGTTGCGCAAGCTGCCAACACAGGAGCCGGCGAGCTGGCAGGCGGCCCTGCAGGCTGTCAGCCCGCGCTGGGCCGACCCGGCCACCTGGCAGCTGCTGCGCCGGGCGGCACCGGCAACCACCGACCGTTACTGGCTCGCGACCCTGGACCGGGAGCGCAATGTCACCGGGGACATCGTGCCGTTGCCGGATCAGGAGCGCGTCTATCTGTCCATTTTCAGCCGTACCCTGCAGATTGCCGGGATTGTGACGCTGCTGTGCCTGCTGCTGGGGTATCCGCTGGCCTACCTGCTGGCTACCCTGCCGACCGGGACCGGCAACCTGCTGTTGATTCTGGTACTGCTGCCGTTCTGGACCTCGCTGCTGGTGCGCACGGCGTCCTGGATTGTGCTGCTGCAATCCGGAGGACTGTTGAATCAGGGCCTGCAGGGACTGGGCCTGATCAGTGCACCGCTGGAACTGGTGTTCAACCGCTTTGGCGTGATTGTGTCCATGACCCACATCCTGCTGCCCTTTATGGTATTGCCGCTTTACAGCGTGATGAAGGGCATTCCGGCGCATTATCAGCGTGCAGCCATTTCCCTCGGCGCCCATCCGTTTGCCGCCTTCTGGCAGGTCTATGTACCCCAGACCATGGCCGGGGTCGGTGCGGGCGTGATTCTGGTGTTCATCATGGCGCTGGGCTATTACATCACCCCGGCACTGCTGGGCGGGCCGGCGGACCAGATGGTGAGTTATTACGTGGCCTACTACACCAATACCACCAACAACTGGGGCATGGCCGCAGCGCTGGGCAGCCTGCTGCTGGTTGTGACCCTGCTGCTGTATCTGGTCTACCAGCGCCTGACACAACAGCCGAACCCGCAACGGAGGTGATGATGGGGACACAGCCTTATGCATCCTGGCCGGAACGCTTATGGTACTGGTGCTTTCGCATTTTCTGTGCACTGGTGTTACTGTTCCTGATCCTGCCGATACTGGTCATTATTCCGCTGTCTTTCAGCAGTGGCAGTTTTCTCACTTACCCCCTGCCGGGCTTTTCCCTGCAGTGGTATGTCACCATTTTCAGCCCCGGCCCCTGGCTGGATTCCCTGAAAAACAGCCTGATTGTGGCTCCGCTGGCGACGTTGCTGGCAATGGTGTTGGGGACGCTGGCAGCGGTCGGGTTGAACCGGGCTGAATTTCCGGGCAAGTCCATCGTGCTGGCACTGATTATCTCGCCCATGGTGGTACCGCTGGTGATTGTCGCCATCGGCATGTACTTCTTTTTTGCCAGGGCCGGGTTGTTGAACTCTTATGCCGGACTGGTGCTGGCGCATGCGGTGCTGGGGGTTCCGTTTGTGGTGATCACCGTGAATGCCACCCTGCAGGGCTTTGACCACAATCAGGTGCGTGCCGGGGCCAGTCTAGGGGCCAGTCCGTTGCGGGTATTTTTCACGGTGGTCCTGCCGCAGATACTGCCCGGTGTGATTTCCGGCGGCCTGTTCGCCTTTGCCACCTCGTTTGATGAGGTGGTGGTGGCGCTGTTTATTGCCAGTCCTTCCGAACGCACCCTGCCGATGCAGATGTTCTCCGGTATCCGCGAGAATATCAGCCCGGCCATTGCCGCCATGGCAACCCTGCTGATCCTGCTGTCGGTGGTATTGTTGTTGGTGCTGGAATGGCTGCGGCGGCGGGGTGAGCCGCGTTAGGGTCTGATTTTCCGTTCCGGGGGGGGATTATTCTGTTTACCGGTGTCTGGCGACTAACTGCCCCGCATGCTGAATTGAATTATTCTCAACTATTTCTTGAGAAGCTTGAACTGGATTTAACGGTAGCCCCGGTGGACAATGGCGGCATTTTTCCCGAATGCCTTAAAAGAGAAAGCCAGCATGTCCCGCACCCAGCAACTCCAGCAAGCCCTCGCCCGCCGCATCCTGATTCTTGATGGTGCAATGGGTACCATGATCCAGCGTTACCGGTTGCAGGAAGCCGACTACCGTGGCGAACGCTTTGCCGACTGGCCTGGCGATGTCAAGGGTAATAATGACCTGCTGGTACTGAGTCAGCCACAGATTATCAGTGAAATTCACGGCCAGTATCTGGCGGCGGGCGCGGACATTCTCGAAACCAATACCTTCAATGCCACGCGCCTGTCCATGCATGACTATGGCATGGAAGCACTGGCGCATGAAATCAACGTGGCGGCAGCAAAACTGGCGCGTTCCGTGGCCGACAAATACAGCACACCGGACAAGCCGCGTTTTGTCGCGGGGGTACTCGGCCCCACCAGCCGCACCGGCTCAATTTCCCCGGATGTGAACGATCCCGGCTTCCGTAATGTCACCTTTGACGAACTGGTGCTGAACTACAGGGAATCGACCCGTGGCCTGATTGAGGGTGGTGCCGATATAATCCTGATTGAAACCATTTTCGACACGCTCAATGCCAAGGCTGCCGTGTTCGCGGTCAGGCAGGTATTCGATGAAGACGGGGTGGAACGGCCAATCATGATTTCCGGCACCATTACCGATGCCTCCGGGCGCACCCTGTCCGGCCAGACCACCGAGGCATTCTATAACTCGCTCTCGCACGCCGATGCCCTGTCCTTCGGCCTCAACTGCGCCCTCGGGCCGGACCTGCTGCGTCAGTATGTCGAGGAAATGTCCCGTGTCAGCGCCACGTTGGTCTCGGCCCACCCGAATGCCGGCCTGCCGAACGAAATGGGTGAATATGACATGGGGCCGGATGAAGTGGCCGGCCACATCCGCGAATGGGCACAAAGCGGTTTCCTGAATATTGTCGGTGGCTGCTGCGGCACCACCCCACCGCATATCAAAGCCATCAGCGATGCCGTGAAAGACCATGCGCCGCGCCCGCTGCCCAAGCCTGCACGCGCCATGCGCCTGTCCGGGCTGGAGCCGTTCAATATCGACAGGGACAGCCTGTTCGTCAATGTCGGCGAGCGCACCAATGTTACCGGTTCCGCCAGATTCAAACGCCTGATCAAGGATGGCCGCTATACCGAAGCGCTGGAAGTGGCGCTGGATCAGGTACAAAACGGTGCCCAGGTGATCGACGTCAATATGGACGAAGGGCTGCTGGATGCTGAAAAGGAAATGACCCGCTTTCTCAATCTGGTCGCCTCCGAGCCGGATATTGCCCGGGTGCCGGTGATGGTCGACTCATCCAGATGGGAGGTCATCGAAGCCGGGCTGAAATGCATTCAGGGCAAGGGTATTGTCAACTCGATTTCGATGAAGGAAGGTGAGGAAAAATTCATCCAGCAGGCCAGACTGGTACGTCGTTACGGGGCGGCGGTGATCGTAATGGCCTTCGATGAACAGGGTCAGGCTGACACCCAGGCACGCAAAATTGAAATCTGTGCCCGTGCTTATAAAATTCTCACCGAGCAGGTCGGTTTCCCACCGGAAGACATTATTTTCGACCCCAATATTTTCGCGGTTGCCACCGGTATCGACGAACACAATAACTACGCGGTCGATTTTATTGAAGCCACACGCTGGATCCGGCAGAACCTGCCCCATGCAAGCATTTCCGGTGGTGTTTCCAATGTGTCGTTCTCGTTCCGGGGCAACAATCCGGTACGGGAGGCGATCCACAGTGTGTTCCTCTACCATGCCATCAGCGCCGGGATGAATATGGGCATCGTCAATGCCGGACAAATGGCGATTTACGATGATCTGCCGGCCGGGCTGCGTGACGCGGTTGAGGAGGTAATCCGGAATAAGGATGCGGGTGCAACCGAGCGCCTGCTGGAACTGGCACCGAAATACCAGGGTGACGGCACGGCAGAAACCCGAAAGGAAGACCTGGAATGGCGTGGCTGGCCGGTGGAAAAACGCCTGGAGCACGCTCTGGTCAAGGGCATTGACGCCTATGTGGATGAAGACACTGAGGAAGCCCGTCTCAAGCTGGGCCGTCCGCTGCTGGTGATCGAAGGCCCGCTGATGGATGGCATGAACGTGGTCGGTGATCTGTTCGGAGCCGGCAAGATGTTCCTGCCCCAGGTGGTCAAATCCGCATGGGTGATGAAAAAGGCGGTGGCCTGGCTCGACCCGTTCATGCAGGCCGAAAAGGATGGCTGCACGATGGAAGCCAACGGCAAGATTCTGATGGCAACCGTCAAGGGTGACGTGCACGACATCGGTAAGAATATTGTTGGCGTGGTGTTGCAATGCAACAGCTATGAGGTCATCGACCTGGGTGTCATGGTGGCTGCGGAAAAAATTCTGCAGGTGGCTCGTGATGAAAAGGTCGACATTATCGGACTGTCCGGCCTGATCACCCCGTCGCTGGATGAAATGGTGCATGTCGCCAGGGAAATGCAGCGTCAGGACTTCCACGTTCCACTGCTGATCGGTGGGGCAACCACGTCCAAAATTCATACTGCAGTCAAGATCGAGCCGCAATACAAAAATGATATGGTGGTGTATGTGCAGGATGCTTCGCGGGCCGTGGGGGTGGCCAGTGCCCTGCTGTCGAAAGAGCAGAAACCGGATTATGTCACCGGTCTGCGTGCCGACTACGAGCAGGTGCGGGTCAAGCGTGCCGCCAATCAGACCGTGCGCAAACTGGTAAATATTGCCGATGCCCGGGCGAATGCGTTCAAGGTGGATTGGAGCACGTATGCACCGGTCAAGCCAAAAATGCTGGCACTGGCCTGCGCCAGTGCTCCCCTCACTGCCTCCCTTACGAAGGATGAGGGGCAGCAGGCTTATTGCTGTATTGCACATGAGATGCAGGCAAAGCGGGCCCGCCAGCAGGCAGGCAGGCCGAAACAGCCCGTGATCCCGGAAGGGGCCGAGTTGCTGCATGCAGGTGCAGGTTGCCTGCTCAAATTTGCTGATTACCCGCTGGCCGAGCTGGTGGACCGCATTGACTGGACCCCGTTTTTCCGCAGCTGGGAGCTGGCGGGCAAGTTCCCGGCAATTCTGGAGGATGACGTCGTGGGCACGGAGGCGACCCGGCTTTATGCCGATGCACAGGCCATGCTGCAACAGATGATGGCGGAAAAGTGGGTACAGGCAAAAGCACTGGTTGGCTTTTTCCCCGCCCAGGCCGAGGGTGACGACATTGTGGTGTATGCCGATACCGACCGCACCCGAGCGCATGCCACCCTGCACAACCTGCGCATGCAAATGGACCGCAACGGGCAGCAGCCGAATTACGCGCTGAGTGACTTCGTCGCTCCGAAGGATGCCGGCAGGGAAGACTGGATCGGGGCATTTGCGGTCAGCACCGGGTTCGGCATTGAGCCACACCTGCAGGCATTCCGCGCCAGACACGACGATTTCAGCGCCATTCTGCTGGAAGCGCTGTGCGACCGGCTGGCCGAGGCACTGGCGGAGCGTATCCATGAACGGGTACGCCGGGAGTTCTGGGCTTATGCCGCTGACGAAACACTGGATAATGATGCGCTGATTGCAGAAAAATACCAGGGCATCCGCCCGGCCCCCGGTTATCCGGCCTGCCCGGATCACACTGAAAAAGCCATCCTGTGGGAATTGCTGGCAGTCGAACAGCACATCGGCATGACTCTTACCGAATCATTTGCCATGTATCCGGCTGCATCCGTCTCCGGCTGGTATTTCAGCCACCCGGATGCACGCTATTTTGGTATCGGGCGGATTGCCCGGGATCAGGTAGAGGATTACGCCCGACGCAAGGGAATGAGCGTGGAAGACATGGAGCGCTGGCTGGGGCACGTGTTGGGGTATGAGGCCTGAGTAGGCTACAATCTTCGGGTCTGACTACTGGTTTCCCCTGAAAAGGGAGGAGTGTGTGATGCAATGGCATGAAGTCTGTGCCCACCCTGATTTACAAAACCTGCCGTTCAAGCTCGAACTCAACGAATACGGACAGATCGTTATGTCACCAGCCAGGGTTTATCACTCGATTCTGCAAGGTGAGATTGCCGCATTGCTGAAAAGCCAGCGCTCCGAAGGCCGGGTACTGACCGAGTGTGCCATCCATACCCACAAGGGCACCAAGGTCGCGGATGTGGCGTGGGCTTCTCCCGCCATATTTGAGCGTATCAAGCAGGAAATTGAATGCTCCATCGCACCGGATATCTGCATTGAAATCCTGTCGTCTGCCAACACCAACCGTGAAATGGAAGATAAAATCAGCCTGTATTTCTCACGCGGCGCAAAAGAAGTCTGGCTTTGTGATCCGGAGGGCAGGATAACTTTCCACATCCCGGCAGAGGTGCTCAGTCAGTCGGTGATGTTTCCCGGGTTTCCACAGCAGGTGGTGTATTGAAAAGCGTGCACAGCCCCTGAGCATGCCTATCGGGCGGCATCCTGAGCCTGTTGTCGGGCATGCAGGGCATCATTGATCGCATAGCCGTAGCTGCAGTCAACCTCCACCCGTACTTTCGTCAGGCCGTTGAGGCCCTCCAGCATGACATCCAGCGGCTGGCGGCGCTGAAAACGCCGATGGGGTTTCCGCAACCACAGCAGGCGCATCTGACTGCTGAAGGGAAAGGTGGTACGCAAAGCATCCGCAATTCCGACCAGATGATCAATCCGCACCATCAGGTCGGCATTCCGGGGCAACAGCCGATCACCGTGGCGCACGGCAACCAGCTGCCTGGGCCGGAGTTCATTTTCCAGTCCCAACAGGCGGAGAGTCTGCTCCCCGTCCAGCTCCCAGTCGTCCAGATGGCGTATCACCACCTGCCCCAGAAGCCGCAGCTCGTCATCCGACAGATCAGTCATGCCCGTTACGCCGCCGGGACAGGCCCTGCATGGGGACCACACGGGTATTACGGGGCTCATCGGCAAAACGGGGGCGCTCACCCGGCACCACACCAGCCTCCCGGGCCAGCTCACGTTCCCGTGCCGAAATCAGTTCAAAGCACGCCCGGATATCCTGAACGGTTTCTTCACTGAGTGGATAGCTCAATGCCCGGTCCGTCGGGCTAAGGTCCCGTACAATATGCGCCAGGGTCTTGCGCATGGCCATCAGGATGCGCTTTTCCTGGCTGAGGTGTTCTTCTGACATGCGTCCTCCGGACAAAACCGTCAAGCAAGGCCATGTTAACACCCCGGATTTGCCGGAACCAATCGCCGAAAAGGGATAGCGAAGGGGGCAAGCCGGTCAGCCGCAGCCCAGCCTGACCAGCGTGGACCAGCTGTCACTGCCCTCAGTGGCCACCCGGATCCGGGTCAGGGCACCCGGCTCCACCTGAATGGAGAAAAATGCCGTGCTGGGTGCCTTCAGCACCTCCAGCACCAGCAGGCGCACCACGCCCGGATGGGTCACCAGCAGTACGGTACGGTCGGGGTTTGTCTCCAGCAGTGCCTGCCAGGCCGTCATGACCCGCTGCCGGAATGCCTGCCAGGATTCACCATCCGGGGGGGTGACCAGTGCCGGGTCCTGCCACCAGCGGATCAGGGTTTCATGATCCTGCTGCATGATTTCATGTGGCAGACGGCCCTCCCAGCTGCCGAAATCCATCTCGTCAAAACCGGCATCCAGACTCAGCGGAATATTGTGCCGGGTGCTGATCCAGTCACCAAAAGCCGCACAGCGCTGCAATGGTGAGCTGAGCACGCAATCCCAGTCGGAACGCCGTCGTACTGCCTTTTTCAGGGACTTCATGCCTTCGGTATTTACGGGGCTGTCCAGTGAGCCGCAGAATACCTCGCCGGCCTGAACATCCAGGCTGGCCAGCAGGTCGATATGGGTGATTCTGGGGTCCACTACGAATATCGGACCTCAATGATTTCATATTCCCGGATGCCGCCCGGTGCCTGAACCGTGGCAACATCCCCCTCTTCCTTGCCGATCAGGGCGCGTGCCACCGGTGATGAAACCGCAATCCGGCGCTGGCTGATGTCAGCCTCCACATCGCCAACCACCTGATAGGTAATGGTTTCACCACTTTCCAGCTCTTCCAGCGTCACCGTGGCACCGAACACCACCTTGCCCGGATTGGCCGCCCCGGCAGCCTCCACATCAATAATCTGGGCACTGGAAAGAATGCCTTCCAGCTCCTGGATACGGCCCTCACAGAAGCCCTGCTGCTCGCGGGCGGCGTGGTATTCGGCATTCTCCTTCAGGTCGCCATGTTCACGGGCTTCGGCAATGGCCTGCACAATGCGCGGGCGCTCCTCGGTCTTGAGCCGGGTCAGCTCTTCCCTGAGGCGTGCAGCCCCTTTGGCGGTCAACGGTGGACGATTCATGTCTGTTCCTTGGTTTCCTTGATCAGCTTATTGTTAAAATATACCTTGGTGCAAATCCTGCAAGCGGTAAACCCGCTCTTCCCCCATAAAAGCCATGGCCTGACAGTGTGCCTTGGCACCTTCGATGGTGGTACTGTAAGTCACCTTGCGCTGCAGCGCCTCACGCCGGATTTCATATGAATCCAGAGTGGAGTTCTCACCCTCGGTGGTATTCACGATCAGGTCAATCTCTTCATTCTTGATCATGTCCACGATATTGGGCCGTCCCTCGCGCATTTTGTTGACGGTTTCACATTCAATGCCGGCATTCTGCAATTCGCGGGCCGTGCCACGGGTGGCGACAATGCGGAAGCCGCAGGCCCGCAGGCAGGAAGCCACCTCCTGCAGGTGACGCCGGTCGGCTTCACGCACGCTGATAAAGGCCACGCCACCTTTGGTGTACACCTCGCCGGAGGCATACTGGGCCTTGCCGAAGGCTTCGGCAAACGTCCGTCCGACCCCCATCACCTCACCGGTTGATTTCATTTCCGGCCCCAGAATCGGATCCACTCCCGGAAACTTGATGAACGGGAACACTGCTTCCTTGACGGAATAATAAGCCGGAATGATTTCCTCCAGTGCCTGCTGGGACGCCAGCGACATACCGGCCATGCAGCGTGCCGCAATCTTGGCCAGCGGGCGTCCGATGGTCTTGGATACATAGGGCACGGTACGGGAAGCCCGCGGGTTGACCTCCAGCACGTAAGCCTCGTTGGCCTTGATGGCAAACTGCACATTCATCAGCCCCACCACATTCAGGGCTTTGGCCATGCTGCGGGTCTGCTCGCGCAACTGCTGCTGGATCGCCGCACTCAGGGAATAAGGTGGCAGCGAACAGGCCGAGTCGCCGGAGTGAATGCCGGCCTGCTCAATGTGTTGCATGATACCGCCGATAAGGACATTTTCCCCGTCACAGATGGCATCCACATCCACCTCAACCGCATCATCCAGGAAGCGGTCCAGCAGCACCGGCGCCTCATTGGAAACTGCCACGGCATTGTTCATGTAGCGCCGCAGTTCCTGTTCATGATAGACGATTTCCATGGCCCGGCCACCCAGTACGTAGGATGGACGCACCACCAGCGGATAACCGATTTCCTCCGCCAGACGCACCGCCTCGTCGGTATTGGTGGCGGTGCGGTTGGGGGGCTGCTTGAGTCCCAGCTTCTGGATCAGCTTCTGGAAGCGGTCACGGTCCTCGGCCAGATCGATCGAATCCGGCGAGGTACCGATAATGGGAGCACCCAGTGCTTCAAGCTGGCGGGCCAGTTTGAGCGGTGTCTGGCCGCCGTACTGCACAATGACGCCCATGGGCTGTTCCAGGTCCACGATTTCCATCACGTCTTCCAGCGTCAGCGGTTCAAAATACAGCCGGTCGGACGTGTCGAAATCCGTGGAAACCGTCTCCGGATTGCAGTTGACCATGATGGTTTCAAAGCCATCTTCACGCAGGGCCAGTGCGGCATGCACACAGCAATAGTCGAACTCGATTCCCTGTCCGATACGGTTGGGACCACCTCCCAGCACCATGATTTTGCGGCGGCGGGTCGGGCTGGCCTCGCACTCCTCCTCATAGGTGGAATACATATAGGCCGTATGGGTGGCGAACTCGGCAGCGCAGGTATCCACGCGCTTGTATACCGGGCGCACATCCAGGCGCTTGCGTGCCGCCCTGACCACATGTTCCTTTTCTCCCAGCAGCGCGGCCAGCCGCCTGTCCGAGAAGCCTTTACGCTTGAACAGGCGCAGCTCGTCCGCGGTCAGATCGTTCAGCAGCCGCTCCTGCAGGCTTTTTTCCAGCTGCACCAGTTCCTCGATCTGCACCAGAAACCAGGGATCGATACGGGTATAGTCATGCACTTCCTGCAATGACATGCCGTAACGGAACGCATCCGCCACATACAGGATACGTTCGGCATGCGGCTCGGTCAGCTGGCTGCGCAGAATATCCTTGGCATCGGGTACCGTCGGGTCCAGCCGCTCGTCCAGACCGTGAACGCCGGTTTCCAGTCCGCGCAGGGCTTTCTGCAGTGACTCCTGAAACGTGCGTCCGATCGCCATCACCTCACCCACTGATTTCATCTGGGTTGTCAGGCGTGCATCGGTCTTGGGGAATTTTTCAAAAGTGAAGCGTGGAATCTTGGTGACCACATAATCAATGGAAGGCTCGAATGAGGCCGGGGTGGCTCCCCCGGTGATCTCATTGCGCAATTCATCCAGGGTATAGCCGACAGCCAGTTTGGCCGCCACCTTGGCAATCGGGAAGCCGGTAGCCTTGGATGCCAGCGCGGATGAGCGTGATACCCGCGGATTCATCTCGATCACGATAATGCGACCGTTATCCGGACTGACCGCAAACTGCACATTGGAGCCACCGGTATCGACACCGACTTTGCGCAGTACGGCCAGCGAGGCATTACGCAGCAGCTGGTATTCCTTGTCGGTCAGGGTCTGGGCCGGTGCCACGGTAATCGAATCACCGGTATGCACGCCCATGGGGTCGAAATTTTCAATCGAACAGACGATAATGCAGTTGTCCTTGCGGTCACGCACCACCTCCATCTCGAACTCTTTCCAGCCCAGCAGGGACTCTTCCAGCAGGATTTCACGGGTTGGAGACATGTCCAGCCCGCGTTCAACAATCTGCTCGAATTCCTCACGATTATAGGCAATACCCCCACCGGTACCGCCGAGGGTAAAAGAAGGACGGATAATAACCGGGAAACCGATCTGCTGTTGGCCGGCCCAGGCTTCCGCCATGGTATGGGCAATATAGGAACGGGCCGACTCCAGCCCGATCTCGTCCATGGCAATACGAAACTCCTCACGGTCCTCGGCCATCTGGATTGCGGCCTCGCTGGCACCGATCATCTCGACACCGAACTGCTCCAGCACGCCATTGCGGGCCAGATCCAGTGCACAGTTGAGCGCAGTCTGTCCACCCATGGTCGGCAACAGCACATCCGGGCGCTCGGTTTCAATTACCCTGGCCACGGTCTGCCAGCGAATCGGCTCGATGTAGATGGCATCAGCCATTTCCGGGTCGGTCATGATGGTGGCGGGATTGGAGTTGACCAGAATCACACGGTAGCCTTCCTGACGCAGGGCCTTGCAGGCCTGGGCACCGGAATAGTCAAACTCGCAGGCCTGACCGATCACGATCGGGCCAGCCCCAATAATCAGAATACTTTTAATATCCGTTCTTTTCGGCATGTCAGTTATCCAGTCTGCCTGACGTTATGTGAACGCCAGGCTTGCAAAACAGCCAGCACCTGTCTCCGGGCCGGTCGGACCCGCGCAGGGGCTGAAAAACCAGGTTCAGCGGGCAGCCTGCATCAGCTTGATGAAGCGGTCAAACAGCGGTGCCACATCATGGGGTCCCGGACTGGCCTCCGGATGGCCCTGAAAACCGAAAGCCGGGCAATCGGTGCGCTCGATGCCCTGCAGGCTGCCGTCAAACAGCGAGCGGTGCGTGGCCCTGAGCGTGGGCGGCAGACTGGTCTCATCCACGGCAAAACCATGATTCTGGCTGGAGATCATCACCACCCCGGTTTCCAGGTCCTGTACCGGGTGATTGGCACCATGATGGCCAAACTTCATTTTCACGGTACGGGCATCACTGGCCAACGCCATCAGCTGGTGCCCCAGACAGATGCCGAACACCGGCAGATGGCGTGCCATCAGGGTGCGAATCGCCTCAATGGCATAATCGCAGGGGTCCGGATCACCCGGGCCGTTGGAGAGCAACACCCCGTCCGGTGCCAGCTTCAACACGGCCTCGGCAGCGGTCCGGGCCGGCACCACCGTCACCCGGCAACCACGATCAACCAGCATGCGCAGGATGTTTTTCTTGACGCCGAAATCATAGGCGACCACGTGAAAATCAGCCTGCTCCGCAGTGGACATGATCTGTTCCGGTTTCAGCTGCCAGCTGCCTTCGGTCCACCGGTAAAGTTCGGTCACGGACACTTCACGGGCCAGGTCCATGCCCTTGAGACCGGGAAAGTCCCGTGCGGCCTGCAAGGCCTGTTCCACATCAAGGGTCTCGGCATCCCCGGCCATCAGGCAGCCACGCTGGGCACCTTTTTCCCGCAGAATGCGGGTCAGGCGGCGGGTATCGATATCGGCAATCGCCACCACGCCCTGTTGCTCCAGAAAAGCCGGCAGGGACGTCTGTGCCCGCCAGTTGCTGTAAAGTGCCGGGACATCACGCACGATCAGACCGGCGGCATGAACCCGGTCCGACTCGCCATCGTCAGGATTCACCCCCACATTGCCAATATGCGGACAGGTCAGGGTGACAATCTGGCGTGCATAGGAAGGGTCAGTCAGGATTTCCTGATAACCGCTCATGGCCGTATTGAAAACCACCTCACCGGTGCTCAGGCCGTTACAGCCAACTGAGCGTCCCCGAAAAATGCTGCCGTCTTCCAGGACCAGTAGCGCCTGCTTGCTCAAGGAAACCTCCAGATCACACATACAATAACGGGACGGGCGAACCCACCCATCCCGTAAAATTCGCAGGGCATTTTACCGGTAGCCTGTCCCAGTGTCTATGCAAGACTTGTCGCAAAGCAGCAATTGTTCCACTTCATTCATGTCCGACAGCACCAGCCGTGAAGCCCGTGTGTGGTGAGTCCGGAGGCGGAAGAGGCGGCGATGACGATGGCTGACACGGTGAAGGTGGCCACGGAGAGCATGCTGGCGGCGAACATGCCCGGCAGGGAAACCCGCGAGTCCTCGCTGATGTTTTTCTGCCATCTTCTGACGCAGGCTGACAGGGAAGGCTCTGATGGCGGTTCTCCTGGTGTGATGTTGGGCAGAGATGACAAGCCGGGCTGCTCAGGCCCACTCACGCGGATCAACACGATAGTACTGGTGCAGTTCCTCAAACAGGGCCGGGTGCTGTTGCGCCAGCGCCTGGGGCTGCTCGAAGAACACCTCCGTCACCACCGCGAAAAATTCTGCCGGTTCGGTGGCCCCGTACTGGCTCAGCAGGGTGGGATCACCGTTGAAGGCCGCCCGCTGCAGGGCCTCGAACTCGCGTGTCATGACCTGTGCCCAGCGCCGGTAACGGCTGGATTTGTCCAGCAGGGGAGCACCGGCGGTGGCTCCGGTTTCGTGGTCGAGCTGGTGGGCGAATTCGTGCAGGCCGACATTCTGGCCATCGTTGAACTGCCGGTTGCCGACACGGACATCAGCCCAGGACAGGATGACCTTGCCATTGCTCCAGGATTCCCCCAGCAGCCCCCGGCGTTTCCCGGCGTGCAGCCCGGCTTCATCCACCTGGTCGCGTTCGACCACAAAAGCTTCCGGATAAACCAGAATGTACTTCAGCCCCGCATACACGCTGGTGCGCCGGTTCAGCAGCAGAATACAGGCACTGGCGGCAATTGTGACCCGGACCTCGTCATCGATGGCCTGTCCGGCACAGCCGATAAAGGTCTTTTCATGCAGAAAGTGCCGGATCAGTTTTTTCAGCTGCAGCTGCAGATTGGTGGGCATGCGCCGGTAAACCGGAAAATTGCGTGCCAGAATGCGCCGCCATGCCTCCGGAAACGGTTGTTGCAGGGCCTTGCGCAGGCGATACCAGGGCAGCAGGATAAAAGCCAGGCCGGCCAGAATGATGGCCAGCAGAAACAGCAGGGAGAGGTCGGGCATGATACGGATCCGGCAGGGGACAATACCCGGAAGATGAATGCCGCCACCCGTTTTTTCAAGCCCTGCTCCGCGGGTAACGGTAAAAAGCCCTGATCGCCGGGACACTGCTGTCTGCCGGGATTCCCGGTGTGCCTTTGTGCCCCTATGTCACCGGGGCAGGTTTCCCGTCATGGCAGAGGCGATATAATGGGCCTGCCGCCAGTCGGTTTCCGGGCCGGTCGGCCTTGCTTCAGAAAAAGCCTGTTTCAGCCAGGGAAAGCGAAACGTTAAAAGTTAAAGGGAAAAAACCATGATCTTCAGACAGCTGTTCGAACAGGATTCCTCCACCTACACCTACCTGCTGGCCTGTGAGCGCACCGGGGAGTGTGTACTGATTGATCCGGTTATCGACACCGTGGAGCGTGATCTGCGCCTGTTACAGGCGCTGGGTCTCACCCTGACCTATACGCTGGAAACCCACATGCACGCAGATCACCTCACCGGGGCGCGCAAGCTGCGTGAATACACCGGCAGCAAAATTGCGGTACCGGCGCTGGACCGGCTGAGCTGTGCGGATATCGGGGTGGCGGAGGGCAGGCCGTTTCCGGTCGGGGATCTGGTGCTGGAGCCGCTGTTTACGCCCGGCCATACCAGTACCCACCACGCCTACCTGTTCAACAACGGCATGCAGCCGGTATTGTTTAGCGGTGATGCATTGCTGATCGAGGCGTGCGGGCGCACTGACTTTCAGTCCGGCGACCCCCAGGCGTTATACCGGAGTATTCACAGCCGGTTTTTCAATCTGCCGGATGAAACCCTGGTCTACCCGGCCCATGATTACGAAGGCCGCCAGCTCAGTACCATCGGCCAGGAAAAAAACCGTAATCCCCGCCTGGGCAACGGCAAGTCGCTGGAAGATTTCGTGGCCATCATGAACAACATGAACCTGCCTTACCCGCGCAAGATTGATTTTGCGGTTCCCGGCAACATGGCCTGTGGCCAGTGCCCGGACAATGTGCCCGAGCAGTACCGGGGACCGTGTGAAATCACCGCCCTGCCCAGGGACCTGCAGCGTGTAGCCAAAGTCGGTGATCAGGGCTGAGACAGCTGGCTCAGGCGGCCGGCAGTACCGTGCTGCTGACTTCGCCCAGCCCGATGCGCCGGGCCTTGTCCCCCTGACACCAGGCACGCATGATAATGCGGTCGCCGTCTTCCAGGAAGGTCCGGGTTTCACCATTCGCCAGCACCACCGGCTCTTTGCCGCCTTTGGTGCGCTCGATCAGTGCCCCCTCACTGCCGGGCTGTGGGCCGGACATGGTGCCGCTGCCGAGGAAGTCGCCCGGTTGCAGGTTGCAGCCGTTGACGGTGTGGTGGGCAACCATCTGTGCCACGGTCCAGTAGGAGTGGTCGAAGTTGCTCAGTGCCAGCCGGAACGGTGCCTGGCCCTGTTTGCGCATCTGTGCGGTTTCCAGCAGGACTTCCAGCTGCAGATCAAAGCCGCCCTGGCTGCGGTTCTGTTCCGAGTCCAGATACGCCAGCGGCTGCGGGTCGCCCGCCGGACGGCTCCAGGCACTGCGGTAGGGAGCCAGCGCTTCCAGGGTCACAATCCATGGGGACAGGGTGGAGGCAAAGTTCTTGGACAGAAAAGGCCCCAGCGGCTGGTATTCCCAGGCCTGAATATCGCGGGCTGACCAGTCATTGAGGATGCACAGCCCGAAGACATGCGCCTCGGCCTGCTCCATGGGAACGGGCTGGCCCTGAGCATTGCCGGTGCCGATAAAGATACCGACTTCCAGCTCATAATCCAGCCGTTTGCAGGGGCCGAATACCGGCTGCTCCGCATCCGGCAGCTTGATCTGGCCTTGTGGCCGCTTGAAATCGCTGCCTGAAATATTGAGGGAGGAGCTGCGCCCGTGATAGCCGATCGGGACCCAGCGGTAGTTGGGCATGAGCGGGTTGTCGGGGCGGAACAGGCGGCCGATATTGGTGGCATGATGAATCGAGGTGTAAAAGTCGGTGTAATCCCCGATCTGTGCCGGCAGGGCGTACTCGGCCTCGGCCTGGGGCAGCAGGCAGGCCCGGATGGCGGCCTCGTGGGCCGAACCGCTGCGCAGCGAGCGGGACAGGGCCAGGCGTAATGCCGACCAGGCTTTCGGGCCCATGGCCATGAAGCGGTTCAGGCAGGTGTCGGTGCAGGCCTGCAGTGCCTGTGCCGCCTGCCCGTCATAAAGTCCTGCGGCCTGCAGCGCGGCCAGGTCGACAATCCGGTCACCGATGGCGACGCCACCCCGGAATGCGGTATCAGATCCGCGTGGACGGAAAACACCGAAAGGCAGGTTCTGGACCGGAAAATCGGTTTCTGCCTGATTGGCGGAGGTCACCCAGCTTTGCAGGGCCGGGTCATGGGTTTCATTCAGCACACTCATTACTTCTCCTTTGGCTCTCTCTGAAACGGGTTTGCGCATTGTACGTCATTCGGGGCTGATAAAGTGTGCAATAATTCCAGAAAACTGCAGCATCGGGCACCGTGCTGGTACCGTGCCCGACACTGCAGTCATCTGTCCGCCGGCAAGGAAAAAGGAGAGTATGAAAAATGCAAATCGGAATGATCGGGCTGGGACGCATGGGGGCCAATATGACCCGCCGTCTGCTGCGTGCCGGGCACAACTGTGTGGTATATGACCGGAATGCCGGGGCAGTGGCGGCACTGACGCTCGAAGGGGCAACGGGAGCGGCTTCGCTGCAGGCACTGGTGGAGCAGCTGGAAGCACCGCGGGCACTGTGGCTGATGTTGCCGGTGGCTGTCACCGACGAGGTGCTGGAAGCGCTGGCTCCCCTGCTGGAAGCCGGGGATTGCCTGATTGACGGCGGTAACAGCCATTATCACGACGACATCCGTCGGGCTCAGCAGCTGCAGCCACGGGGCCTGCATTATCTGGATGTGGGGGTCAGTGGCGGCGTCTGGGGGCTGGAGCGCGGTTACTGCCTGATGATCGGTGGCGAGGCTGCTCCCGTAGCGCGTCTGGAGCCTGTCTTTGCCAGCCTGGCTCCCGGTGTGGCGCTGGCTGTACGCACACCGGGCCGGGAGGGTGAGTTTTCCGCCGCAGAGCAGGGTTATCTGCATTGTGGTCAGCACGGGGCCGGGCATTTCGTGAAGATGGTGCACAACGGCATTGAGTACGGGCTGATGGCGGCTCTGGCCGAGGGGCTGAACATCCTGCACGGGGCCAATGCCGGCAGGCGTGAGCAGGCAGCCGATGCGGAAACCACCCCGATGCGTCACCCCGAGCATTATCGGTATGATTTCGATCTGCGTGACATTACCGAGCTCTGGCGGCGGGGCAGTGTGATCGGTTCCTGGCTGCTGGACCTGACGGCCACCGTGCTGCAGCAGAATCCCCGGCTGGAGGGTTTTGCCGGACGGGTATCCGATTCCGGTGAAGGGCGCTGGACCGTGCAGGCGGCAGTGGATGAGGGCGTGCCGGCTCCGGTCATCAGTGCGGCCCTGTTCGACCGTTTCAGCTCACGCGGCGAGCGTGAGTTTGCCGACAAGGTGCTGTCTGCGATGCGCCATGGTTTCGGGGGGCATCATGAAAAGCCGCCATCCTGAATGACTGAATCAGGGACGGGCAGGTGCTTTATCGAATCCACCATTCTGTCTGGCCTGCAGTCGGCCCGATACGTCCCGGCGTCCGTTCCAGGGCTGGGAGGTGTCGTCTTCCTGCTGCCCCCAGAAGCCCTGAAAATGGCTGTAATCAGCGGAAAACAGCAGGCGTACCACCCCGGTGCCATGCTTGTCCTTCCAGTCCAGAATCAGGGTATAGGCACCGTCCGGGCGTGGATTGAGCATTTCCCCGGTATCGATGCCATCCTCGTCGTCCTGCAACAGGTAATTGCCCTTCAGCTGGCCGCTGGCGTCGATTTCAAAGCGGGTGAGTACCGGGTCCATATTGTCCCCGTTGTAGACCCGCCCGATGTATTCACCCTCAATCAGGGCCGGCAGCAGGCTGTTCTGGCTGACGGCGGTTGTGCTGCTGGCCGGCAGCAGGCCCGGTGACAGCCCGGTGATGAGGAGGAACAAAAGGTTTGTTTTCATGATGGCGCCCTGTGCGGCTGAGTGATGGGTTTTGCGGCGGCAACCGGAACGGCTTCCGGTACATTGGTGAAATAATGCCTGCAAACCTGACCCTGTTTCAACCATTGCTGATTGGACAGCAAAGGCCGTGGCAGCTGATAATGGGGCATCTGAGCGTAACCGGAAACCGCGCCGGCTTTCGTCGGCACCGTACCTGTGGAGTCCTGTCTGTTGAAAACCCTGAACCCCCTGTTTGAAAAGAATCTGGCCTGGGCGACTGCCTTGCAGCAGGAAGACCCGGATTTCTTCACCCGCCTGGCCAACCAGCAGCATCCGGAACTGCTCTGGATCGGTTGTGCCGACAGCCGGGTACCGGCCAACCAGATTATCGACCTGCCGCCCGGTGAGGTGTTTGTGCATCGCAATATCGCCAATCTGGTGGTGCATACCGATCTCAACTGCCTGTCGGTGATCGAGTTTGCCGTGGAGGTACTGGCAATCAGGCACATTATCGTTTGCGGGCATTACGGCTGCAGCGGTATCCGTGCTGCGATGGATAACCAGGAGTACGGCGTGATCGACAACTGGCTGCGGCATATCAAGGATGTGGCCCGTTTCAATGCCGCAGCACTGGAAGGGCTGCCGGCGGATGCACGCCATGACCGGCTGGCGGAGCTGAACGTGATCGAACAGGTGGCCAATGTCTGCAACACCTCCACGGTGCGCAATGCCTGGCGGCGGGGGCATGAGCTGTCGGTCCACGGCTGGATCTATGACATCCGCAACGGCATCCTCAAGGACCTGGACATGTGCATCAGCCGTTATGAACAGCTGGAGGAAAAATACCGTAACGTGTAACGGCCAGGGCATTCGGGAGCGGTGCGGGGCTAAAGCTTGTCCCGGAACATGAAATACACCGCCCCCAGCATGCACAGCCCGGCCCAGAGGTAATCCAGCTTCAGCGGTTCCCGCAGGTAAAACACGGCAAAGGGGATAAAAACACCGAGGCTGATGACTTCCTGGATAATCTTGAGCTGGGCCACGCTGGCGACGGTATGACCGATGCGGTTGGCGGGAACCTGCAGCAGGTATTCAAACAGCGCAATGCCCCAGCTGATCAGGGCCGCGACCAGCCAGGGCCGGTGTCCGAGCGTCTTCAGGTGTGCATACCAGGCAAAGGTCATGAAAACATTGCTGCATAGCAGCATAAACACGGTGATGACAAACGGGTGCACGATCGGCGAAACTCCACGGCATAATGTGCGATTATGCGCCTTGAACCGGTAGTCTGACAGTTGCCGGAGTAACAATTTTTCTTGTCCAGGGGAATAAGACAAATGCAGCCTGCCTACTATGATGCCATGGCACTTGAAGCCTTGACCCAGCGTGAAACCGAGGCATTCCGCCGCCGCCATCCCAAGTCGGCTGAACTGGCCGAAGCCGCCCGCACCAACCTGTATGGCGGTGTGCCCATGCACTGGATGGCTGACTGGTCTTCCCCGTTTCCGCTGTTTGTCAGTGCCGCTTCCGGTGCTTATTTCACCGATGTGGACGGTATCCAGTATGCCGATTTCTGCCTCGGGGATACGGCTGCCATGTTCGGCCATTCCCCGGCACCGGTCGCAGCAGTGGTGGCCGCACAGGCGGCTCAGGGTTATAGCACCATGCTTCCCGGTGAGGAGGCCGTGCTGGTGGGGCGCGAGCTGGCACGCCGGTTCGGGCTGCCGTTCTGGCAGGTGGCAACCACTGCCACGGATGCCAATCGCTGGGCCATTCGCTGGGCGCGGGCCGTCACCGGGCGTGAGACCCTGCTGGTATTTGACGGCTGTTACCATGGTGCAGTGGATGAAACCCTGGTGCGCCTGCAGGAGGGCCGGGTGGTACACCGTGCCGGCCTGCTGGGACAGGTCACGGATCTGACCCGCTCGGTGCGTGTGGTGGAGTTCAATGACCTGTCGGCCCTGCAGGCGGCGCTGGTGAACCAGGATGTGGCTGCGGTGCTGTGCGAACCGGTGATGACCAATATCGGTATGGTGCTGCCGGATGAGGGCTTTCTGGAGGCCCTGCGCGACCTGACCCGGCAGGCCGGAACCCTGCTGATCGTGGATGAAACCCATACCATTGCCAGCGGTCCGGAGGGCTATTGCCGTGCCAACGGGCTGGAGCCGGATATTTTTGTGCTCGGCAAACCGGTTGCAGGCGGGCTGCCAGCCTCGGTATTCGGTGTCAGTGCTGCGGTTGCGGAGAAAATGCAGCAGGTTCGGGGGCAGCAGGCACAGGATGCGGAGCAGACCGCCGTCCATCCGCACAGTGGCATGGGCACCACGCTCTCGGCCAATATGTTCAGCCTGCATGCCATGCGTGCCAATCTGGAGTCGGTCATGACCGAAGCGGCCTTCGAGCGCATGCTGCCGATGGCGGAATACCTGAGCTCACGGCTGGAGTCGCTGATCCGGCGCATGGGGGTGCCCTGGTCGATCACCCAGGTGGGGGCACGGGTGGAGTTCCAGTTCACGCCGACACTGCCGCGCACGGGCCGGGAGGCGGAGGCCGCCTTTGACAAGCCGCTGGAGCAGGCGATTCACCTTTACCTGCTCAACCGGAACGTGATGATCACGCCATTCCACAACATGATGCTTATCTGTCCGGACACCAGTGCCGATGACATTGACCGGCTGGTCGGGGCGCTGGCAGATTTTCTGGATGAGCTGGTGATCTGAACGCTGGAAGGCCGGCCACATGAACATGAACAGCATGAACAGTCTGCCATTGGGGACACCGCCCCGGGGCGCTTCGGAAGCAACGCATTTTCTGGCTCAGCACCCCCAGGTCAGCCAAATTCTGCTGATCCTGACGGACATCAACGGCATTGCCCGCGGCAAGCTGGTGCGCCCGCACGAGCTGGAATCCCTCTATACCCAGGGGCGGCCCCTGCCCAGTTCGATCCTGTCCCTGAATGTGCTGGGCGAGGATGTGGACAGCACCGGGCTGGTGTGGGAGGTGGGCGACATGGACTGTCTGGCGCGTCCGGTGCCCGGTACCCTGAAGCCCTGTCCCTGGCTTGCGGATACGGCACAGCTGCTGTTGAGCATGGATCCCGAAGCCGGTCAGCCGGCAGCAGCAGCCGATCCGCGCCTGGCCCTGGTGCGGGTGGTCGACGGACTGGGACAGGACGGGCTGCATCCGGTACTGGCCTGCGAGCTGGAGTTCTACCTGCTGGATGCGGATGGCTGGCAGCGCGGGGAGGTGCAGCCGGCCCGCAGCAGCCAGGGGCATTCCCTGAGCCAGACCCAGGTCTACGGGGTGCATGAACTTGAAGCCATGCGTCCTTTTTTCAGCGAGCTTTACCGTTGCAGCCGGATTCAGGGACTGCCGGCAGAGACCGCAATTTCCGAATATGCACCGGGGCAGTTTGAGGTGACCCTGACTCACCGTGCCAGCGCGTTGCAGGCGGTGGATGAAGCGGTACAGTTCAAGCGCCTGATCAAGGGGGTGGCCGACCGGCACGGCATGCTGGCCTGTTTCATGGCCAAACCCTTCAGCGCCCGTGCCGGCAGCGGCATGCACATTCATGTCAGCCTGAATGATGAAAAGGGCAATAACCGCTTTGCCAGTGCCGATCCGGCGGGCAATGCGCTGATGCACCATGCCATTGGCGGCATGGCGGCCACCATCACCGATGCCATGGCAATTTTTGCTCCACATGCCAATTCCTACCGCCGTTTCCGGCGCAGCAGTTATGCGCCCACCGCAGCGACCTGGGGCGTCAATAACCGCAGTGTCACCTTCCGGGTACCGACCGGTGCACCACCCACCCGTCATGTCGAACACCGTGCCAGCGGGGCGGATGCCAACCCCTATCTGGCTGCGGCGGCGGTACTGGCCGGTCTGCATTACGGTATCCGCACGTGCATCGACCCTGGTCCTGCGCTGCAGGGCAATGCCTATGAACAGGCGCAGCAGCCCCTGAACCTGAACTGGTATGCCACGCTGTATGCCTTTGAGCAGTCGGATTTTATCCGCAGCTATTTCGGTGCACCGTTCCAGCGTATTTTCACCGCACTCAAGCGGGAACAGTGTGAACGCTTTTACAGCGAGGTCACAACCCTGGATCACGATTGGCACCTGCGGCTGGCCTGACGATGACCGAGCGGGAGATTCTGCGTATCCGTCGTCTGGTGGTGAGGCTGGGTGAGGCCATGCACGCCTATGGCACGCCATCGCACCGGCTGGAGCGTTTGTTGCTGGAAGTGAGCCAGAGCTTCGGGCTGGAGGGCAGTTTTCTGGTGTCGCCCACCTGGTTCAGCGTGGTGCTGCAGGAGCCGGGGCAGGAGCAGGAATACAGCCACATTTCCCGTGTCAAGCCCGGTGGCATTGATCTCAACCGCCTGTCGCTGACCCATGACCTGGTGGCGGCGGTACTGGCCGGCCGGCTTGGGGTGGAGGACGGGCTGGTGCAGCTGGCAGCCATTCGTGATGCCCCGGATCCTTACCCGCTGTGGCTCGGCTTTCTGTCCTGGGGCGGGGTTTCCGCCGGTTTTGCCATGCTGTGCGGCAGTGGTCTGACGGATGTGCTGGCTTCCATGATCGGGGGCTGGCTGGTGTTCGGACTGGAGCGTCTGGCGGCGCGCCATTCGCGTTTCGAGGAAATGCTGGAGCCGCTTTCAGCCCTGCTGCTGGCGCTGCTTGGTACCGCGCTGGTTGCCTCGGGACTGCCCCTGAATGTGCCGGTGGTGGTGCTGTCGGGGATTATCGTCTTCATTCCGGGCCTGTCCATGACCATGGGGCTGCGTGAGCTGGCAGCGCGTGAACTTCTGTCCGGTACCGCCCGCATCATGGATGCGCTCATGACCCTGTTCAAGCTTTACTTCGGGGCCGTGTTCGGACTGGCGCTTGGCGGGTTGCTCTGGAGCGGGGGCCGCGGGGTGCCGCTGACGGGCAGTCTGCCGCTGATGCTGGAGTGGATGGCGGTGTTGCTGCTGGCGCTTTCGCTGCTGGTGATGTTCCGGGTGCGTCCGCGTGATGCCTTCTGGGGGTTGCTGTGCGGTCTGGTTGCCTATGGCGGGGCGCGTATGGGCAATGCCCTGTTCGGGGCGGATCTCGGCGGGCTGGTCGGGGCCATGCTGGTGGGGCTTTATGCCAACGGCTATGCACGCCTCAAGAATACGCCCGCCAATATCGTGCTGCTGCCCGGTATTGTGCTGCTGGTTCCGGGCAGCAAGGTGTACATGGGCCTTAATTCGCTGGTGTCCGGGCAGGACATGCTGGTAAATGCCGCCAGCGGGGCACAGGTGTTTCTGTCTTTCATGTCCATTGTTGCCGGGTTGATGTTTGCCAACCTGATCCTGCCGCCCCGACGCTATCTGTGAGTTTCCGTTACGGTAAATATTTAATGATAACTGTATTTTACAAAGTGACAATAATATTATGGGAAATACCAAACCCCAATGAACCCCGATGACAAGTCAATAAAAATGATAACAAATCCCGTGATATACGATGCCGGTCTGCAGCATCTTTTGTACATGGCCCAGATTGTCGAGGCCCGTGATCCCTATACCGCCGGCCATCTCTGGCGTGTTGCCCGCTTTTCCAGGCTGCTGGGAGCGCGCCTGGGTCTGGGTGGTACCGACCTGTTTCAGCTGACTCTGGGAGCCTACCTGCATGATCTGGGCAAGGTTACGGTGCCGGATCAGGTGCTGAACAAGAAAGGCCGGCTGGAATCCGGTGAGCTGCTGCAGATGCAGGCGCACAGCCTGGCCGGTTATCGCATGCTGACCCGCTATGCACAGGCACGGGAAATCGCCGTTCTGGCCCGCGACCATCACGAGCACTGGGATGGTTGCGGGTATCCGCAGCAGCTGGATACCACTGACATTGCCACAGGTGCCCGGATTGTCGGGTTGTGTGATGCCTTTGATGCCATGACCTCCAACCGTCCCTACCGGGATGGCATGCCGCTGGTGCAGGCGCTGGAACTGATCCGTGAAGCGCGGTCGGTCCAGTTCGATCCCGCCATGGTGGATGCCTTTCTGGCGCTTGGTGAGGAGGAGATGCTGTTGCATATTGTCGGGCACAGCGACCTGAACCGGCCATTGCTGGTCTGTCCCTACTGCGGCCCGGTGGTCGAGATGCCGGCGGATGAACAGTCGGCGACCTTCTGTCGGGTGTGTACCGGCAAGTTTCATGTGCGGCGCAATAAAACCGGTCGGGTCTGGCTGGAGGACTTTGATACCGTGCATGGCGGCCCCGAGGACATGATTGCCGAACCCGATATGGCGCACCTGTCCGGTCTGTTTGAAGGGGGGAGCTCCGGTGGTTCGTGATCTTCCGCACGGGCACGGTCTGGAATGCCGGCCTGGGTGACGGGGCCTGTGATGACAGGTCCTGTCACCTGATCCTGTACTCAGAAAGATACCAGTGGAGCACCAAACAGGCTTTCATCAGGCATGAAAAAAGCCTGCCCTCTTCAGAGAGCAGGCAGATTTTGATGTCTCAAACAGAGACAGCGTACATCACATCTCAGCGCTTTTCACGCTGTTCCAGCCGCTGCTCCCAGAATCTGGCATTCTCAATACCCAGTGCTTTCGGGTCGAAGGTAAAGTCTTTTACACCGGCTTTTTTCTGCGCTTCATAATCACGCAGGCACTTGATGGTCGGTTTTCCCATCAGGAAGAACAGGGCAATAATGCCGACAATATTGAGCCAGGCCATCAGGCCAACACCGATATCACCAATATTCCAGATGTAACCGGAACTGTTGATTGCGCCATAGGCCACCGCAGCCATCAGCACCACTTTGATGACAAACAGGGCAGGAGCCTCAAAACCGATCTTCTCGGCCAGGTAAGCCACATTGGTTTCGGCGATGTAGTAGTAAGCCAGCAGCGTGGTGAAGGCGAAGAAGAAGACCGCCAGACCGACAAAAACCTCTCCACTGGAACCGAATACCGACGTCAGCGCAGCCTGGGTGAAGGCCGGTGAATTGATATTGACGGCGGCATCCAGATTCTGGACCAGGAACTGGCCATCAGGCAGGGTGCCCTGAATGTTGTATTGCCCGGTCATCAGAATCATGAATGCCGTTGCGCTGCATACAAACAGCGTGTCGACATACACCGAGAACGCCTGAACCAGACCCTGCTGGGTCGGATGCTGGACTTCCGCTGCCGCTGCCGCATGCGGACCGGTACCCTGACCGGCTTCATTGGAGTAGACGCCACGCTTCACACCCCAGCCGATCGCTGCACCCAGCCCGGCCTGTGCCGTGAAGGCATCGCCGACAATCATGCCGAAGACTTCCGGAATACGGTCGTAATTGATGAAGATGATGATCAGTGCCAGGATGATATAACCCAGCGCCATGAAGGGCACCACCAACTGAGTGACGTTGGCGATGCGCTTGATGCCACCGAAAATGATGAAACCCAGCAGCAGCAGAATGGCCGCCAGTGTGACCAGCGTGTAGACACCGATGTCACCGAAGACATTGGTGGCGACCATGGCTCCTTCGCCGGTGATATTGGTTACGGCCTTGACCACGCCATTGGCCTGTACACCGGGCAGGAACAGTCCGCAGGAAACGATGGACGCCAGCGCAAAGATGATGCCATAGATTTTCCAGCCTTTGGCGTGCTCGAAGTAATAGGCCGGACCGCCACGATACTGGCCCGTGACCGGGTCGACCTGCTTGTATATCTGGCCAAGCGTGGATTCGACATAGGCTGTCGAGGCCCCGAGGAAGGCAACCACCCACATCCAGAACACGGCACCGGGACCGCCGAAGCCGATGGCAGCGGCGACACCGGCAATATTGCCCATGCCTACACGCCCGGACAGTGATACCGCCAGGGCCTGAAAGGAGGAGATACCCTGTTCATTACTTTGGTTGGTAAACAGCAGACGCCACATTTCAAAGAAATGGCGCACCTGTGCAAAGCGGGTGTTGATGGAAAAAAACAGTCCGGCACCCAGACACAGGTAGATCAGGGCAGGACTCCAGATAATGCCATTCAAATAACTGATAATGTCTTCCATGGCTTTCCTTTAGTGAGGTTTCAAGGAGTTGTATGAAAGTCAGGCGCTTTGAGCGCCCAACCTTGCGAATATACCATGAAATTTCCTGATGTCATTGTGCAGCTGCGACATGGGCGGTCAGAAACGCCCGGGTCGAAGCCCGGTAATCTGCTGCCTGGGTGATGGCACTGATCATGGCCACGGAACCCACGCCTGCGGCAAACAGGTGCCGTGCGCGCTCATGATCAATGCCACCGATCGCTACCAGCGGATAATGCTCACCCAGCAGCCTGACCCAGTGTTTCACCCCATCCAGCCCCTGTGGTATCCAGGGCATGTATTTGCTGGTGGTGGCGAACACCGGACCGATGGCAAGATAAGACGGCTCCAGCGCCAGTGCCCGCGCCATTTCCGCCGGGGAGTGGGTGGAAACGCCCAAGCGGCAGCCACCGGCAGCGAGGGTCTGCAGGTCCGCCACACTGAGCCGGTTCAGGTCCTCCTGTCCCAGATGTACGCCATAAGCCTGATGTTGCAGTGCCAGCTGCCAGTGATCATTGACAAACAGGCGCACCTGCTGTGTCCGGCAATAAGTCGCGGCTTCCCGGATCATGGCACCCAGCCTCTCTGCTGTCATGCCGGATTCGGTTTTGAGACGCAGCTGAATGGTTTTTATGCCCAGCGGCACCAGCCGCCGGATCCAGTCCACGGAATCGACCACCGGATAGACCCCGAGCTGACGGGTTTCACAGCGCGGGAATGATGCCGGCGGTCCGGGCAGCGGTTCCGGAAAACGGCTCAGGCGCGGGTAGTCCTCCCGTGCCAGCGGCCAGCCGGACGCAGGAGGTGATGGCAGTACGGGCAAGCGGGTTCCACCCTGACCGAAAGGCCGGGAATGCCGGATGCCCTGACTGGTCAGGGTGCGGGCCAGCACCACGGCATCGATGAGTACACGCCCCTGTGCCAGCGCACTGGCAACGGCAGTGGCAAACAGGCAGCCGGTGCCACGCACCCGTTCACCATGCAGCCAGCGCGGGCCACTGAGCCAGCAGGCGCTGTGTGCATCGAGAAAAAAGTCATGGCTGAATGGTGTCTGTGGCTGAAAATGTCCCCCCTTGACCAGTACGGCGGCAGCACCGTGTTCCCGCAGCTGCTGTGCCGCCTGCTGCAGCTTGTGAATATCCATAGCCGTGAGCGCCAGCCCGCTCAGCCGCGCCAGCTCATCGGTGTTGGGTGTGATCAGCGTGACGAGGGGCAGCAGGCGTTCCAGCAGGGCCATGCGCCCGGTATCCGTCAGCAGCTTACCCCCGGCACTGGCGGCCAGCACCGGGTCCAGCACCACCGGCGGGCAATGGGTGCCCAGTGCCTCCAGATAGTCCGCCACAGCATGCACCGTGGGTGCATCACCCAGCATGCCGATCTTGATGGCGCACAGGCCCTGGGGATCAATGCTGTCGAGCTGGGCACGCAGCTGAACGGGCGGCAGTACGCCGGTCTGAAGCACGGTGGTATTTTGTTGTGCCGTGGCAGCGGTCACTACACTGTGGCCCTGCAGCCCCAGTGCCTGCAGTACGTACCAGTCAGCCTGCAGTCCGGCACCGTTGGGGTCGGTACCCCCGATCAGCAGCACGCTCATGCCTCCAGCGCCTGATGCCAAAACGGCGTATCCAGTGTCGGTGTGCTGGGGCTGGCGAACGGGCGCGGCGGCATGATGCCCCCCTGCCAGGCCAGGCGTCCGGCCTGGATTGCGGCGGCAAAGGCACATGCCATTTGTACCGGATCCAGCGCCTGTGCCACGGCGGTATTGAGCAGCACGCCGTCATAGCCCATTTCCAGGGCCATGCAGGCATCCGAAGGGCGACCGATACCGGCATCCACCAGCAGAAGTGCCTCCGGCAGCCGTTCCCGCAACTGGCGCAGTGCATGCCGGTTCAGCAGGCCCTGTGCGCTGCCGATGGGGGCGCCCCAGGGCATCAGTACCTCGCAGCCGGCATCATACAGCCTGCGGCACAGCACCAGATCATCCGTGCAATACGGGAATACCTGAAACCCGTCCCGTACCAGCACCTGTGCCGCTTCCAGCAGGGCGAAGGGGTCAGGTTGCAGATTGTAATCATCACCGGTCACCTCCAGCTTGATCCAGCGGGTATCAAACAGTTCACGGGCCATGTGTGCCAGCGTGACTGCTTCCTGCACACTGTGGCAGCCGGCGGTATTCGGCAGCACATGGCAGCCGGTGGCAAGTACCTGCTCCCAGAATGCCTGCCCGCTGCGATCACCGGGTGACTGGCGGCGCAGTGACACCGTGACCACTTCCGTACCGCTGGCGTGAATGGCGCGGGCCATGAGTTCGGGGGAGGGATAAAGCGCGGTGCCGAGAAAAAAACGGCTCTGCAGCGTGACACCATAGACTGTCCAGGAATCAGTCGGGTTGTCCTCCTGCGGCGCGGTTACATTTTGAGCATCCATGTATCAGCCTCCGACCACGGGTTGCAGAATGTCGATACGATCACCCGGCTCAAGCCAGGTGCTGCACCAGTATTGACGGGGTACAAACACCTGATTGCGTGCGATACCCAGCAGGCTGTCAGCATCATGACCCCAGTGTTGCAGTGCCTGCTGCAGGTTGAGCGTTGTGCTGACGCTCCGGGGGGTATTGTTGACACTGACGGTAAAGGTGGGTGTCTCCGGTGTCACGGGGCTTTTGCGCGGGTTCATGAGTGATTTTCCTCCAGAAGGTTGATGGCCTGATGAATCAGTGCCGGGGCGAACAGGTAGCCATGCCGGAACAGGCCATTGAGGCAGACCCGTTTTCCGCTGCGTGTCAGTCGGGGCAGGTGGTCGGGCAGGGCCGGGCGCAGGCCGGTCTGCAGGCTCAGGATACGGGCTTCGGCAAAGCCGGGGTGCAGGCTGTAAAGGGCTGAGAGCAGCTCCAGTGCCGAACGCACGCTGACCGGGGTTTCGGCTTCACTTTCGAGCTGGGTGGCCCCGATCACATAACATCCGCAGGGGCGGGGTGCGATGTAAAGCGGGTAGCGCGGATGCAGCAGGCGGATACTGCGCTGCAGTGTCACTTCAGGTGCCTGCACGCGGATCACCTCGCCACGCACACCACGCAATCCGGGCAGGGCTGCGCGTGCGCCCAGGCCCCGGCAATCCACAATCCGGTCAAAATACTGCTCCAGCTCCGGTACATAGCCATCTGCACGTAGTGCATGGCAGGCCAGTCCTTCGTGGCGTGTCACTGCGGGAGCCGCATCCAGACAGGCATCCAGCGCCCGGTACAAGGCATCGTTGTCAAGTGTGCCCTCCTGCGGAAAGTACAGTGCCTCGGTAAAGCGGGCGGCCAGCTCCGGCTCGGCGGCCTGAATATCGGCCCGTGTCCAGATGCGGCTGTCACCGGCTTTCAGCAGCTGCCTGGCACGCTGCTGAAAGCGTTGCCACTCGCTGCGATCCTGCGGATGCGCCACCACCAGTGTGCCATGGCGATTGAAGGCGATATTGATGCCGGAAGCCGCCTGCAATGCTTTCAGCCAGCCCGGCCACAGCGCCCAGGACTGCAGGCCCAGCTGCCGGACTGACACCTGCCCGGTACCGATGGTTTCGGTCGTGGGTGCGATCATGGCCGCTGCCACCTGACCGGTGCCGGTATGCGGGCGCTGATGCTGTTCGCACAAGGTGACCGCATCCCCCCGGCTGGCTAGCTGCCAGGCCAGCAGGCGGCCGGCCAGTCCAGCCCCGATAATGGCAACCTGCATCAGGCGTCATCACCCGGTAGTTGCCGGTATTCCGGATGGTAGATTTCCGCCCCCATGCGCACGAATTCACGGGCTTTTGCCTGCATGCCGATGGTGGCTGCGTTATGGGTGGCAGTGTCCGTGCCGGTGTCTGCCCTGCCGCCATGGCCGTAGGTGGCGCGTACTTCCCGGGTGATTTTCATGGAGCAGAATTTTGGCCCGCACATGGAGCAGAAGTGAGCATTCTTGGCCGCCGGGGCGGGCAGGGTTTCATCGTGATAGGTACGGGCGGTATCCGGATCAAGAGCGATATTGAACTGGTCCTCCCAGCGGAATTCAAACCGTGCCTTCGACATGGCGTCATCGCGCCACTGCGCTGCCGGGTGCCCTTTGGCCAGATCGGCGGCATGGGCAGCGATTTTATAGCTGATGATACCGGTCTTGACATCATCCCGGTTCGGCAGCCCCAGGTGTTCCTTGGGCGTGACATAACACAGCATTGCGGTGCCGTAACTGCCGATCTGTGCCGCACCGATCCCGGAGGTGATGTGATCGTAGCCAGGGGCGATATCCGTCACCAGTGGGCCAAGGGTGTAAAACGGTGCACCGTGGCAGTGCTGTTCCTGCTCCGCCATATTCTGCCGGATCTTGTGCATCGGCACATGGCCGGGGCCTTCAATCATGACCTGTACATCCTGTTCCCAGGCGATACGGGTCAGCTCGCCCAGGGTGTGCAGTTCGGCGAACTGGGCGGCATCGTTGGCATCGGCAATGCAGCCGGGGCGCAGGCCGTCACCGAGCGAGAAGCTGACATCATAGGCTTTCATGATGGCGCAGATGTCTTCGAAATGGGTGTAGAGAAAATTCTCCCGGTGGTGGGCCAGGCACCATTTGGCCATGATCGAGCCGCCGCGTGAGACAATGCCGGTAACGCGGTTGGCGCTCAGTGGAATGTGGCGCAGCAGCACCCCGGCATGCAGGGTGAAATAGCTTACCCCCTGTTCAGCCTGCTCGATCAGGGTGTCGCGCACCAGCTCCCAGCTCAGTTCCTCGGCGATTCCCTCCACTTTTTCCAGGGCCTGGTAAATCGGTACGGCACCGATCGGTACCGGTGAGTTGCGGATGATCCATTCACGGGTTTCGTGAATGTGTCGGCCAGTGGACAGGTCCATCACGGTGTCAGCTCCCCAGCGTGTGGCCCAGATCATTTTTTCCACTTCCTCTTCAATGGACGAGGTGACTGCGGAGTTGCCGATATTGGCGTTGACCTTGACCAGGAAATGGCGACCGATAATCATCGGTTCCAGTTCGGGGTGGTTGATATTGGCCGGGATAATGGCACGGCCTGCCGCCACCTCCTGACGCACGAATTCCGGGGTGACGGCTTCCGGCATGCCCATACGGTTGATGTTTGGCCGTTGCCCCGGTGGCAGCGGGGTGCGCCCGAGGTTTTCACGCAGGGCAACGTACTCCATTTCCGGGGTGATGATGCCTCGGCGTGCATAATGCATCTGGGTGACATTGACCCCTGAACGGGCGATGCGTGGCAGGGGAGGGTGGGCAAAGCGCTGCGGCAGGTCAGGCGGGGCGGGGCGTGCCAGCTGTTCGCGGGTGTAGCGTGAGCTGAACTGCGTCAGCTGCACGGTGTCAGCGCGGGCGGCAATCCACTCCCGACGTAGTGGTGGCAGACCTTGCTGCAGGTCGATAGCCGCTTGCGGATCGGTGTAGGGGCCGGAGGTGTCATACACGCGCAGCGGTGGGTTTGCCTCATCATGCGGTGTCCCATCCGGTGCCTGTACACGGGTCGGGCTGAGGTGGATTTCGCGCAGGGGAACCCGTATCTGGCCACCGGGATTTTCCAGGTAGACCTTGCGGGAGGCCGGCAGGGGTGTGCGCGTGATGGTTGTATTGAGGGGAGCGGATGAGGCTGGACGGGTATGTGGCATGATGGAACTCCAACAGTGGGTAAAACGACTGTCGGAGCTGAAATGAAGCCGGGCGGTGTGTTTCAGCAGCGAATCATACAGAGGGTCTGTTCGCCGGTACCCGGTATTTCAGATTGTTTGTTCCCTACGCTGGTACGAACCAGATCAGGTGCAACGGGTATCATCTCAGTCCTGCCGCCTTACGGCGCGGACACCCCGACAAATCTGGCAGAGATGGTAGGCCGTTTGGCCGGGGTTTGCAAATTTTCTGCTGGCCGCCACACCGAAACACTGGCCGCTCTGTATCAGAGCGAGCGCAGAAAGGCCAGCAATGCCGCCCGTTCCGCCACGGTCATGGCCCACACAGCCTGCTGGCTGGCAGCCGCTTCGCCCCGGTGCCACAGAATGGCTTCCAGCAGGGTGCGGGCACGTCCATCGTGCAGGTAATGTACCTGATCCCCCACCGTGTCCGCCAGGCCGATCCCCCACAGGGGCGGTGTGCGCCATTCGCTGCCGGTTGCCTCAAAATCAGGCCGCCCGTCCGCCAGCGGTGCGCCCATGTCATGTAGCAACAGGTCGGTATAAGGCGCGATAGTGCGCCCGCCAAGCAGTTCGGGCCGGGCGTCGGCAGCGGTATATAACAGCGGGCGATGGCATGAGGCGCACCCGGCCTGCCGGAACAGCTGCTGCCCGTATTGCACCTGCGGATCGTCACGGTTCCGCTGTTCCGGTACAGCCAGGGTCTGGTGATAGAGAGTGATGTCGGCCAGCTGTTCCGCGCTCAATTCAGGACTGCCACCATTTACGGCAAGGGTGCAGGCACGGGCAGCCAGGGTGCAGTTTTCCTGTGGAAACAGGGAGGAGGTGATTCCCAGGTCGCCGCTGAAGGCCGCAGCGATCTGCTGGCGCAGGGTGGCCACATTGGCTTTCAAACCGAAGCGCCCCATCCGGTGTTGTCGGGTCTCCACGTCCCTGACCCGGTTGATCCGCCCGGAAATGCCATCCCGATTGTGGTCATCCGGGTCTTCCCATTCACGGATGACGGCTTCCGGTACCGCTTCCAGCAGGCCCAGCCCGACCAGTGCCGGGCCGATGCGGGCCGAGGTCAGGATGCCGTCGGTGGCCCCGTAGCGGGCTTCCTGCCAGTGCAGTGAGGGTTTGCGCAAGGTCACTGCCGTGCCACCGTTCAGAAACAGGGGTATCTCCTGATAGCTGATGGCAATGCTTCCCTCACCGGGGACACCGGGAATTCCCTGCTCATTGAGCTGGTCACCGTAAGCCGGATGGGGCAGGGGGCCGCCCTGTGTGTCCCGTCCCGGAAGGCTCAGGCGCACCAGCATCGATCGCATGGCATCGGCGGGTGTATCCGGGGCCCGCCCACGCCCGTTGCCGGGATGGCAGGCCGCACAGGAAATCCGGTTATACAGCGGACCCAGGCCATCCACTGCCTGATCCGTGGAAGGGGAAATCACCCACATCTGCTTGAACAGGCTGCGTCCGTTGGCAAAGTGCTCCCGCTGTGCCTTGTCCAGCTCCATGGGTTGGGACAGGGCGCGGCGGCCGGTATCATCGGTGCTGATGCTGCCTGCCAATAGCAGTGACGGTAGCAGTAACAGCGCTGACAGCAGGACTGCCAGCCATTTCACGGTGTTTGCCCCTGCCGCACTGTCAGGATGGTGTCCGCCAGACGCAGGGCTTCGGCATAGCGGGCACTGAAGAATGCATCCCATGCCTGTTCGGCAGCGGCACATCGGGTTTCGGCATCCGCCTGCCGGTGACGTTGTGCACAGGCCGTTACCAAGGGCGAGTCTGCTGCCGGCTCACTGACGGGCAACGCTTCCAGTGCGGCACGGGCCTGCTGCAGCATTGGCTGCTCGGTTGTTGTGGCGGTTTTCTCCACTTCATGCACACTGGCCCATGCCCGGGTCAGTGCCGACTGCTGCCGGGTGATGGCAGCATCGAACAGCGCGGTGTTGAAACCGCTGCGTGCCGTTCCGGCAACCGGGTCATAGCGGGCATCCAGTGTGCGTGTAAACGGGTTGCTGTAGTCTGCCGGGGCCTTGGCATAGACTGACGGGCGCACCGGCAGGCGGCTGATGGCCGGATGGAACAGCAGGCGCTGTCCGGCATCGGAAAGGATGAACGCCACAAAGGTTTCCGCTGCCGGGCGCTGGCGGGTGGCCGCCATGATGCCGATTTGTGCCGGGTTGAAGGTGGTCCTGTGCGGGTAAATGAATTTTCCCCGGCCACCGTCAGTCATCGTCGACAGGGCGAAAAAGTCCATGGTCAGACCCGCTGCCAGCCGGCCGGATGAGACTTCACCGGTAATGGCACCACCACGTCGCTGAATCAGCCGGCTGTTGAGTGCAATCGCCCGCCAGGTGTTCCAGCCTTTTTCCCAGCCTTCGGCCTGCAGGAGCTGGTCGATCAGCATGGGTGCGAATCCGACCTGAGACGGTACCGGCAGGGCAACTTCCCCCCGCAGGCGTGGATCGGCCAGGTCTTTCCAACGTTCGGGCTCGGGCATACCCAGTTCCTGCAGTCTGTCGGTATCAACAAAAATGCCATAGCCGGCGATTTCGCTGGCGAGATACTGTCCGTCAGGGTCGGAAATTGCCAGATCACCGATTTTGTCCGGCAGGCCGGTACGGTCGATACCGATGGGGCCGAAGGCTCCGGCATGTTTCAAAGCCAGGAAATTTCTTCTGGAGGGGGTCCAATACACATCAACCCCCCCCTGTTCGGGCTGAAGCAGGTAGGGCAATGCATCATTCGACCTGCGCCAGAGAATCTGCACCGGAATATCCGGGTGGGCTGTTTCGAAGGCTTCCTCGAAGCGCGATACCACGGCTTCCGGGTAGCTGGTCATGACCCTCAGTTCCATGGCTGCGATGGATGTCCCTGCCAGGGCCGGCAGGCACACACCCAGCCAGTACGCAACGGTTCTCGTTTTCATGTTCCTGGTGCCTTCTCAAAACGTGTAGGATGCCTGGGTGAACCACATCCGCCCCGGACTGGCAAAGCCTTCATCCAGCTCGTAGTACTCGTCGGTCAAGTTGGATACCCCGGCTTCCAGGATAATCTGCGGAGTGGGCTTGAAGGCCACTTTGGCATCTGCTGTGGTAAAGCCTGACAGCTCTACGGTATCGGAATCCCAGCGCCCGCCTTCATGGTTGAGCGCCAGTTGGGTTTCCCACTGTGCTGCCGGGCGGTAAGTGAGGTCGGCAGCGAGTTTTCTTTTCGGCACCCCGGTCAGTTTGGCGTCACTATGGCGGTTTTTCCGGTGCATCAGGGTCAGTTGTCCGCCTGTCTCCCATTGCGGGTTCAGTTGCGCCCGAACGGCCATTTCCAGTCCGGTGGCCCGCACCTCACCGACATTCTGCATCTGGTATTTGTCATCGCTGACATTGTTGACCCGCTGGATCAGGTTGTCGATGTCGGACTGGAATACGGCTGCTTCGAGCTTCACGCCATCGCTCACCGTACCCTGATAGCCAATTTCATAATGACGGGCTTTCTCCGTGCGCAGGTCGGGATTGGGAATCGCTGAACCGAGGCGCAGGGAGTAGCGGTCCTTGAGCGTGGGGAAACGGGTTTTGGTGGCAATGGTCGCATAAGCCCGATTGTCAGGCCGGAAGTCCCAGAACACACCAGCCTGGGCGTTGCGGGCCGACTGGTCGTCTGGCAGTGGTACCGGGTCACTCGCTTTATAAACCTCGTCCGGGTGCAGGCTGTTGAAGGCGGCCCCCAGTGAAGCAGTCAGGCCGGGGGCGAGTTGGAATTCACCATCAAGACCCACTGAGCGGGTGGTGTCCTCAAAGTGTTCATCCCGGTCGACGCCATCGTCCGCCTTGTGGGTATCCTTTTTCTGGTGCAGCGACAGGCTCCATTTCTGTTTTGCCAGACGGGTGGACTCAATCTCCACCGAGCCACCGCTGATCTGGTCATCATAACGGCTTCGGCCAGTTGCACCGACGCTGCCGGAACCTGATGTTTTCAGGACGGTATAGGTGGCATCGGTATAGGAATTGACTTCGTTCTGGTAGCCATCACGGTACAGGCGCAGTTTGACGGTTTCGGTCGGTGTCACGCTGGTCCGGGTAATCAGGTGCAGGTTGTCCACATCCCATTCCGGCCATTTCCAGTAGCGTGCCCGTTCCGGGTTAGTGGAGGGCGGATTGCCTTTGGAACCGCGCTGGGCAAAATAGCTGATGGCGTATTCATCCGTCTCGTTAGGTGTCAGGCCGAATTTAACGGAGGTTTTGACATCCCGGCGCTGGGCGTTGTTGCGCCGCCCGCCGTTTTCACTGCCGGTGGGCTCAAAATCCGCCGACATCCTGAAGCCGTCGCTGTCCATGAGGGAGGCACCGCCCTGGACATACCAGTTATCCTGGCTGGACCCGACATTGAGGGCAGCGGAATAGGTATTCTCCTCGGCAAAACCGAGGCGCAGATCACCCTCCAGCGCATTGACCGGTTTGCGCGATACCAGATTGATTGCACCACCCAAGGTGTTGGGGCCATAAAAGGCGGAGCTGAACCCCTTGCTCACCTGGATGGCCGCCAGATCTGCCGTGGTGAAACGGCTGAAATCCACATAGCCGTCATAGGGGACCTGCAAGGGAATACCGTCAACAAACAGAGGCGTCTGTCGCATGTCAAAACCACGGACATTGACGGCCTGCTCATTACGTGAACCAACATTGGTTGCTGTTATCCCCGGCAAGAGGTCGAGCGCCCCGGCAACCGTGTTGCGGTTGAATTTTTCCATTTCTGCGGCCGTTATTGCAGAAGACGCCTGATTGGCACCAAGCACCCCGGCCTGGCCGGGATTCACCGTGATGGTGATGGTACCCAGTTCATAAACAGTGACATCAGCCTGAGCCGCAGATGCCAGCAGTGTCAGTGCGGCCATATTCAAAAATGCCATATTACGGATGTTTGGCATACTCCTGTCTCCTGAAAGCGAAAAAACTGTCATACCCCTGCCTCCTGATCCCGGTTCAGCAGGGGCGTCAGCGCAATAAAGCCGCCCGTGACCGAGAATGTCTTGCGGTAACCCAGCTCCCGCAGCAGTCCGGTGGCACAGAGACTGCGCCTGCCGCTGTTGCAGACAGTCAGGAAGATGCAGTCGTAGTCCTGACGCAAGGTATTGATAGCTTTGATAAAAGAACGGATATCCAGTTGGCCGGGCTCTTCTGCGTCCAAGGTCTCCTGCTCCACCTCGGTGAGCTGGAAACCGAGGAATTGTTTGACATTGAAAAACGGGATATGGGTTGCGTGCGGGATGCTGCCCTTGATATCCAGCTCAAAGGTTTGCCGGATATCGATCAGGCAGGCCAGGCCCAGTGTCGCCATTTCAACAGCAGTGGCCGGGCTGACATCGGTTGGTGCCGTATTGACGGGCATTGTGTTAATGGTATGAAGCGGAATCCGGGATTGAAGTGCATTCATCTCGTTATTCTCAAAAAAACATAACGTATGGCAAAAAATTTTGCCGACTCAAGGCGGCCGACCTGTAGCTCATGGCTGCAGGTATTGATGCATCGACCCGTTTCTGAGTCGGCTGATGACACACCTGCATCACCGGCAGGTCGCGGCTGAGGTATTCACAATGCGTTATATAACATTAAACATAACGCTTGGGCAAGCCAGCGACGACATGGCTGCAGCAAGGTGCCGGTTTTCGGCGGCATGAGCGATTGTATTGCCTTGCCCCCTGAGACTTCAGGGGGCAAGGTTCCGGGTCAGCTGCGGAACATCCCGCTGAACAGGTTGCGCAGGAAGTCCATCAGACGCGTCATGGGGGTACGGTTGTCGGAAGGCGTGGTTGTCGTGTTGCCGCCGGTGCTGGTGCTGCCGCCGGTGCTGGTGCTGGTGCTGGTGTTGCCGCCGGTGCTGGTGTTGCCGCCGGTGCTGGTGTTGCCGCCGGTGCTGGTGTTGCCGCCGGTGCTGGTGTTGCCGCCGGTGC
>Ga0116152_10000205_pt1 | contig 48433 bp, 38 predicted proteins | sample AD_UKC119_MetaG_FD_89894 | JGI IMG/M metagenome (GOLD analysis project Ga0116152, IMG submission 89894) | Active sludge microbial communities of municipal wastewater-treating anaerobic digesters from Hong Kong - AD_UKC119_MetaG | ecosystem: Engineered > Bioreactor > Anaerobic > Digestate...
AAATGGCAACAATTAACATTATCAGGAATAAACTACTGTCAAGAATTTTTGCCGTTGTTCAAAGAGGAACCCCATATGTTAATACTTTAGCATATGCCTCATGAAAATGTTTATAACTTCAATAAATAACATTTGTATTAACCATAGAATACAGGCAGGTGTGTTCCAAATATTCTAAGAATTGAATTACACCTTCAGCACCTCCCCTTCCGATTTGGCAATGATGGCTGCTCCACAGCTATCACTCCACACATTGGTGGCAGTGCGAAACATATCGAGGATCTGATCTACGGCTAAGATAAGCCCCACACCTTCCAGCGGTAATCCAACTGCCGACAGGATCACCGTGATCATCACCAGTCCGGCCATGGGTATGGCTGCAGCCCCAATAGATGCAAGCAAAGCTGTTCCCACAATGATGAATTGGTTTACCAGCGTCATTTCAACGCCATAAGCCTGGGCAATGAACATAGCCGCAACACACTCATACAAAGCCGTTCCGTCCATATTAATGGTGGCGCCGAGTGGCAGGGTAAAACTGCTGATTTTATTGGACACCCCCGAATTTTCCTCTACCGCCGTCATGGTAAGTGGCAGAGTAGCTCCCGATGAAGCGGTGGAAAATGCAGTAAACAATGGAGTAGCCATGTTTTTCATGTGTTGGTAGGGTTTGATCTTGCCAATGAATTTAGCAAAAACTGGCAGGGTTATAAAAAAGTGAATGGCCAATGCGGCAATTACTGTACCCATGTATAATCCCATGCTGTTGAGCAGTCCGAGCAGGTCGTCCTGATCTGCAACTGTTTTTGAAACAATCCCAAAAATACCAAGTGGGGTAAATTTAATGACAAACATGGTGATTTTCATCATCACTTCGAAAATGGCATTAAAGGCATTATTGAGGGTTTTCCTGAATTTTGGTTCCACTTTCATGATAAAAAATCCGAAAAGTATTGCAAAGAAAATGATGGAAAGCATGTCATTTTCTGCAAAAGCTTTAAAGATATTATCAGGAACAATATCGATGATTATGTTTCGCAGTGAACGCTGTTTTTCAACCAATCCCTCCACCGCAGACTGAAGGTTCAAATCGGTGCCGGTACCTGGTTGAATAACATTAACCAAAAGCAAACCAGTTATTATCGCTAAAAAACTGGTAGTTATATAAAATGCCAGGGTTTTTAAGCCAAGGCGGCCCAGATTTCCCCCGGACCCAATATTGGTGATACCCGAAATGAGAGAACTCAGAATAAGCGGAATAATGATCATTTTTAGGGCACGCAAAAAGAGCTCGCCCATCCATGAAACAGCCGAAACTGCTTCATTTTTATAGGCAGCTATTAAAATGGATGTGCTGTTTGCTTTGTATTGATTTGCTCCAATAGATTCGATGACTGCTGCTTCGAAGGCCTTTTGCGTATGAAACACCTTGTTTTCGATGCTTTTCAGTTGATCGGTAACTTCCGTACTAACCCCTCTTCGGGTAAAAACTTTAAAAGAGTTTTCCCGAACCTCATATTCCGTAGGAAATAAAATTCCATAAATGATCGCCAGGATCAAGGCGATTAAAATTTGCCAGTGGAGCTTGAGTTTTTTCATTGAATTGAAATATGCCACTAAATTAAGGAATATTGTGGAGTTGAAAATCAGCTATACTAAAGTATATAACTAAATGGGATCGATGTTAAACAACCAATACACTTTTCTAGTTGTCTTTTCGACGATTATCAATTAATATTGCCTAAAATTTACCAGCATGAAGAATCTAATAACGTTCATATCATTTCTTTTTTTTGTTGGACTTACCATGGCCCAGCATCAAAATGTACAGTTACCGTATTCCGGTTCCTCCTATGCACCTGAAGAACCTGCAATTTATGTAAATCCATACAATACCGATAAGCTGGTAGCAGGGGCCAATATTAATAATGTTTACATTTCGAATGATGGCGGCTATACCTGGGATGCCAATGTTTTGGTTTCAGTCCAAAATGGTGTTTGGGGCGATCCTGTTCCTATTGTAGATACTGCGGAAAACTACCTCTATTTCCACCTGGCTTATCCGCCGGCAGGATCGGGAAGTTGGATTGACCGGATCGTATGTCAAAAATCAACCGATGGTGGTGTTACCTGGAATGATGGTTCTTACATGGGGCTAAATGGAAACAAAGCACAAGATAAACAATGGGCCGTTATCGATAGGACCAACAATACTATTTATGTCACCTGGACACAATTTGATGACTATGGCAGTTCCAGTTCTAATGACAAAAGTATCATCCTGTTTTCAAAATCGACGGATGAAGGCGAAACCTGGAGCCCGGCATTAAAGATCAATGAAGTGGATGGAGATTGCATCGATAGTGACAATACGGTTGAAGGAGCTGTTCCTGCTGTTGGCCCGAACGGGGAAGTTTATGTTGCCTGGGCCGGCCCGGAAGGAATTGTATTCGACCGCTCGCTTGATGGCGGTGATACCTGGCTCGAGGAAGATATTTTTGTGACCGATTTTCCGGGTGGCTGGGATTTCGCAATCCCGGGAATCAACCGCTGTAATGGCCTACCGATTACTGTTTGTGATTTGAGCGGTGGCCCGAATAATGGAACCATTTACATCAACTGGAGCGATCAAAGTAACGGTGAAGATGATACCGATGTGTGGGTAGTAAAATCCACAGATGGCGGTGATACCTGGAGTGAGCCAATGCGTGTAAATGATGATCCTCCGGGGAAACAGCAGTTTTTTACCTGGATGAGCGTTGACCAGATAACAGGATATTTGTGGTTTGTATGGTACGACCGCAGAGAATACGATGATAACAATACCGATGTGTATATGGCCCTTTCGCAGAATGGCGGTGAAACCTTTATCAATTTTAAAATAAGTGAAAGTCCCTTCCTTCCAAATTCAGGAGTGTTTTTTGGCGATTACAATTGTGTTTCTTCACATGATAATGTGGTTCGCCCGATCTGGACACGATTGGATGGAAATACGCTTCGAGTCTGGACTGCAATAGTCGATACCGATGCGGTTATAAATACAGATATTACAGAAAACGATCAGTTACCTCTTGCTTCGATAGAGCCAAATTACCCAAATCCATTTGTTGAAAGTACAGCCATTGCGTTTAAGTTGAGGGAAAGCGGGCAGGTATCGTTAAAAGTTTATGATTTATTTGGACGGGAAGTGGCAAACCTGATTGATAATGAAGAACGTATTTTTGGCAAATACATCGAAACATTTGACGCTAGTGAATATAACCTTACACCGGGGGTGTATTATTTTAAACTTTCGGGTGAAGGGATTAATTTAACCCGTAAAATGACCCTGGTGAAATAGGCAAAGGCCAAAGATTATTATCCTCCTGATATGTCACCCCTAACGGGGTTTAAATTGATTTCTCTATTTTTTCTTTAAATATTCCACCCCTACGGGGTTGGCTTTAAAAAGCATTTAACATTTACGAAATTAAATTCAGGTATTTTGGCTTTTCAACTTTGCTGATAAGTCCTGTTAGAGAAGGAATAGTGATCCGGCTTTCGCGGAAAATGAAATTGGTGAAATAAATATCATATTACCCAAATAAGTAAAATCGCAGCAATGATAATTATCGCCAGTAATCCCAAAATCATCTTTCTCACAAAACGGTTATCCTGATCGGGGTTAAACAGTAAATGGTTAGGGTCTGTAATATGTTCTCCCTTGGATTTGATGTTTTCATCGTAAAACTTATCATGGTGGATGTCCTTTATGTCATCAGCTAAACTACGATCAAACATCCCGGTTCGCTTGCCAAAGAGTTTTTTTGGTTTGTTAGGCCTTGTTTTTAAACCCAATCCAAATCCGTAATATCCCATTTATATTAGTTTTAATTTGATGATCACAGGCTGGTGGTCGCTGTTTTCAAAATCCAGGTCAATGGTTTGAATATTCAATACATCAATATTGGGTGAAGTCACAAAATAATCCAAAATGGTACATTGGGTAATTTGCAAATCAAATGGGGTTTTGACATCGCGATTAGTGGGCAGGGATGGGTCCCATGTCCAGGTCCATGCTCGCGGCAGGTAATCTGTTTCGATGGGCCAACCTACACGGCTCGTATATTTTTCCATTTGTGTATTATCAAAACCGGGAGGGTTCTGGTTCCAGTCGCCTCCGGCAATTACATAATTTCCGGCTTCAAACTCCTGTAACAAATACTCTCTGAGTAGCTTTAACTCGGCCTTTCTGAATTCCTCCTCATCACCAAATGCAGAGTTATGCACATTGATCACCACCAATTTTTTATCGCTGTATTCGATGGGAATATGGTTCACAATAAAACATCTTTTTAGGGTAAACAATCGTTTGGGCCAGGCATGGCTACCAGGGGTAGCCACCCGAATGGCTGTATCGATTTTGTATTTTGAAAAAACAGCCAGTCCTGAAAATACCTTCCCCATGGGCTCAGAAAACGGAACCGGAACAAAAGCCGATTTATAGTTGACCGCATAATCAGAACCGTAAGCAGGTAGTTTCTCTTGCAGAAATTTTAATTCATTTGCCTGGTAACTCCGCTTTGATTTAAAATCAACCTCCTGCAAAAGCATAATGTCTACAGAGTCATGATTCGCAAGGAACTGAGAAATGCCCTGGATGTATTTTTCCGATTGTTGCTTCGAAGGACGTACTAATTTTCCTCCTTCGTAAAAGAAATCCATCTCTTTGCCTAAACCACCATAACCTATATTCCAGGTTAGAACTGAGATTTGACCTGAGTCGGGTTTCAGTATTTGATTGTTTTCAATGGTAAGTTCTTCCATGGTAACCGGATTAAATTCAGAAAGTGTTCCGTATAATAAAACTCCGGCAAAATAAAGCACACCCACAGCCATGATGCAAAGTATGCATGTAATCAGGAGTTTGATCAGTTTCTTCATTGTATTAAAAGATTGAAAAACAAAAATAGTGAATCCGAATATTAAACCCAACAACTCAAACGGCTTTCAAATTTCTGCTCGAATTGATTGTTATTTCTTATTTTTGTCACTTATATCAACGAATAAATATGCCAATTTTAGGTTCCATTATAAAGAAAGCTTACGAGCTTCGAAAAATTCCTATCGATCAGAAAAAGCGTAAACAAACGGATGCTTATGAAACACAACTCAAGGAATTAAAGAAGCTTTTAAAAAAAGCGCAATTTACTGCCTTTGGCGAATATTATGATTTCTCAGAAATTGTTAAAAAGGGAAACCTGGTGGCTGATTTTCAGAAAAAGGTTCCGCTTTACGATTACAACTCCATGTTTCGTAAGTGGTGGTACCGGGCTTTAAATGGCGAAGCCTTTGTTTCGTGGCCTGGCAGGGTTAAATATTTTGCACTTACTTCGGGGACGTCAGAAGCTTCGAGTAAGCAAATTCCGGTTACGGGAGATATGATCCGTGCTATCCGGCGGGCAAGTGTGAGGCAGTTGGTGAGTTCCGTTAACTTTGATTTCCCGATCGAGTTTTATGAAAAAGGGGTGTTGATGATCGGTGGAAGTACCCACCTTCAGTACAACGGAACCTATTATGAAGGCGATCTTTCCGGTATTTCGGCAGGAAATATCCCTTTTTGGTTTCAGCATTTTTACAAACCCGGCAAACGAATTTCGCGTGAGCGCGAATGGTCAACTAAACTGGAGGAGATCATTAAAAATGCACGTGACTGGGATATTGGGATTATTGTTGGTGTTCCCGCATGGATACAGATCATTCTTGAAAAGATCATTGATCATTACAAACTGAAAACGATCCATGATATTTGGCCCAATCTCTCCATATATGTGCATAGTGGAGTTTCATTCGGCCCGTATGTGAAAAGTTTTGATCGCTTGTTTGGTAAAAAGGTGATATACCAGGAATCGTACCTGGCAAGTGAAGGATACATTGCATTCCAAAACGGTGTCGACAGGCAGGCAATGCAATTGATCCTTGATAATGGAATCTTCTTTGAATTTGTTCCATTTACGGATTCTAATTTCGATGATGACGGCAATTTAAAGAGTAATCCTCAGGCTTTAACCATAAAAGATATCGAAGAAAATAAAGAATATGCAATCCTGCTTTCAACCTGCTCGGGAACGTGGCGCTATCTGATAGGTGATGTTATAAAATTTACTTCAAAGGAGAAAAGCGAAATTGCTATTACCGGCCGCACCAAGCATTTCCTGAGTATCTGTGGTGAGCATTTATCGCTCGATAATATTTCACGTGCCATTGAAATGCTCGAAAATGAATTGAATGTTGAAATAGGTGAATTCACTGTTGCAGGAATACGACATGATGTGATGTTTGCCCATCAATGGTATTTGGGATGCGACGATGAACTGGATCCGCAAATCGCCCGTGATAAGATTGATGAATACCTTAAAATACTTAATGACGATTATCGGGTAGAACGGATCGAGGCCATTCGCGATGTATTTGTTGAAATTTTACCAACAAAGGTTTTCTCCGGCTGGATGAAAATGAAAGGAAAAGAAGGGGGAGCTAATAAATTTCCGAGGGTTTTGAAGAAGGATCTGTTTAATGAGTGGCAACAATATCTTGAAGAATATAAAAAGCAACACGTTATTTAAAAAATGACACCTTTTTTGCAAGGCGTATTATTGGGTTTAACATTTGCCGTACTGCTCGGTCCGGCATTTTTTGCGTTGATCCAAACCAGTATTCACCGGGGATTTAAATATGGGGCGTTTTTAGCAGCCGGTATATTTATCAGTGATTTGGTGGCTTTGCTTTTAATTTATTTTGGTGCTTCGCAAATTTTAGGTGATGATCCGCGGGAGAATAAATATTTCAGCATTATTGGCGGAATAATCCTGGTTATCTTCGGCACCTATACCTTCACCCGGAAGGGAGCAGTTCAGTCGTCAAATAGTGATAGTAATGGAGAGATCAATACGCCGTCACCTTTTTATGTGTATATTATCAAAGGCTTTTTTCTGAATGCGCTCAATCCAGGCATGTGGTTTTTGTGGATTACAATAGTGGTTTCGATCAGTGCTAACTTTGGCGTTAATAACAGGGCCATCATGTTTTTTTTGCTGGGAACACTTACTACTATTTTTGCCACGGACATTGCAAAATGTTTTGTATCAAATCAGATCAAACGATTTGTAAATGCCAATGTAATGACCTTGATGAACCGAATTGTAGGAATTGTCCTGATAGGATTTGGAACCTACCTGGTGATCAACGTTTATGTTGATATGGAGCGCCTGCTCTACTTTTATAAAGATATTTTTCCTCCGGATTAAAAGCTGCGTTGATTGTAGCTTTCCACATCAACTTTATAATTTATGCTGATGTAAATTCCTCCCCAAACATTGTGGCTGGGGCTGTATTCATTATCTATATCCTTGATGCGGTAGGCAGCAGCATTAATATCTGTAAATCCGTAATTCATCCTGAAACCGGCACTTAATAGCCATTGTTTTGATAAATGGAAATCAGCTCCAACATCCAGGGCAACACTATAGTCTATTTTTTCAAAACGGTCGGTAATATCATTGGCATCGGTAATAAATGTGTTTCCATCCAGGTCGGTGGCCTCTGATCCCAGTTTTGCTCCATTGCGCAAATACTCCTGTTCTGCGCTAAGCAACATTCCAAGTTGAGGACCTACCATAAAACGGAAGCGTGTTTCCTGTTCGCCAAAGGCATATTTAAAGAATAACGGAAAGTTCATATAGGCCAGGCTGATATCGCGATCAACCTCATATTTGATCCCATCCAGATTTTGTTTGTCATTATACTTTTGACCCTGGAGTGAATATTGAACTTCAGTCATTATTCCGGCATGACCATCAAAACTATAGCCTAAGTTAAAGCTTGCAGCATAACCAAATTTTGGAGCATATTCAACTTCAGGTTCACCGTAAAAATTCTGGTTCATAATAAGTACTCCCGTAAAGGCTCCGCCTGCGCCAATCATCAGTTCTTTACCCTTTTGGGCAAAGGTGTTTGATATCTGGAAAGTCAGTAAAACAAGCAGTAATTTGATAATATTTTTCATTTCGAAAATTTTTTAATGAGTGTAGGGTGTTTTAACGTTTAATCCAATACCTGAGGTTACGCTCAAATACTGAATTTATCAATTATTTAGGAGGCATAAAGATACATAATTTCTTAGTTTTGCATGATGCATCTTGTTACAGGAGCTACCGGTTTTTTAGGTTCGCATTTGCTTTATCATCTGTTGCAAAAGGGTGAACACATACGTGCAATTCATCGTGCAGGCAGTAGTTTTAAATTACTCGACCGTGTGTTTGGTTTTTACAATTCAAGCAAAGAATCATTTGCCGGCCAGGTGGAATGGGTAGAAACCGACCTGAATGATATTTATGCACTGCAAAAATGTTTTGAAGGAATTGAAACTGTTTATCATGTGGCCGGTAAAGTCTCATTTTTACCGGCTGACGGAGCGGCCCTACAGGATGTTAATGTGAAAGGGACTGCCAACATGGTTAATATGGCATTGTTATTCCCCATCACGAAATTTTGTTACGTAAGTTCTATTGCTGCCCTCGGTCGTGCGGATTATTCAAATGTGATTGATGAAAATGTTGTTTGGAAATCATCCAAAAGAAATTCCAATTATGCCGTGAGTAAATATGGTGGCGAACGTGAAGTTTGGAGAGGGATAGAGGAAGGCCTAAATGCCATTATTGTTAACCCCGGCATTATTCTCGGACCAGGAGAAATATCAAGTGGGTCAACCAGGTTGGTTCAAACAGTTGATAACGGACTGAAATTTTATACTTCAGGAACCAATGGTTTTATAGATGTGAGGGATGTTGCAGAGATCATGATGCGGCTAATGGAAAGTAATATTTCAGGAGAGCGGTTTATTTTGGTTGCAGAAAATATGGATTATAAAACGCTTTTTGAAATCATCGCAAAAAATTTAAATAAACCGGCACCTCCCTATAAAGCCGTTCCATGGATGGGGAATCTTGCCTGGAGGTGGTATGCCTTACGATCATTTTTTACTGGCATAAAACCATTGGTAACCCGCGAAACAGCTACAACAGCAACATATAATTATGAATATTCAGCGGATAAAATCAGGCAAATACTCAATTACAATTTCATTCCAGTTAACCAAACCATTGCCGAGTTGTGCAGTTATCATTTGAAACAAATAAAAGAATCCTGAAAAAAATATCTGTTGAATAATCTGAATTATTTATCGAATTCATTTTTATATCTTTGCCCCATTCATTTAAAAACGTCATAAGACATTGTTATGAACAAGGCATTATTGGTTTTCTGGCCCGAAAAAGGAAATGTAGATTCCGTTGGTGATAAAATTATCAAAGCTTTTGAAGGATTTGAAATTAAAAAAGTATCGATTTTGAATCTCAACAAGGAATTACTTGAAGAATATGATAATTGGATTATTGGCGGGAGCACTGTTGGATCGCACGTATGGGAAGATGCCGATGATTCGAATCGCTGGTTTGAATTTTTTAAATTGCTTAACCAGGTTGATTTAACCAAAAAAGTAGTTGCTTTTTATGGTTTGGGCGACCAGATTTTATATCCGCATCACTATGTGGATGGTTTGGGGGTTTTTATGGAGGAATTTGAAAAACGTAATGCCAATATCGTAGGCCAATGGTCAACGGAAGGGTACCAGTTTTACGATTCTGATGGAATGAAAGATGGAAAATTCTTTGGTCTGGCTCTTGACGAGGATCATCAACCCGAAAAAACAGATGAACGCATTTCCGGTTGGATAACTTTAATCCGTAAAGATTTTAAATAATCTTATCCTTCCAGGCATTTAATATTCACAATTTTACTTAATATTTCTCCGGGAAATTTGCTATCTTTATGAAATAGTAAGCGTCCAATGAAGATATTTTTTAATCTGATTTTCTTTCTCAGTTTATCCGTTATGTCGGTTTTTGCCCAAAACCCCGAGTGGAAAATAACCGAAAATGAACAGCTATTTAAGTCCTCTGAAGCGATATTCGAATCATCCAACTGGTTAACTTCATTTCAGTATTATGATTCATTGGGGCACTGGACTGAAATAGGGCCCTATACCTCTTCTTCCAGTAGTTCAAAGGATGTTGGACGATTATCATGCTTAACCATCGATCAGGAAAATGATAGTATTGTTTTAGCCGGATCCCCCAATGGTGGACTTTTTTATACTGTTAACAAAGGAGATTCGTGGATCAATGGGGGACTCGACAGGCCTTCTGAGATACATGACATTAATATTTTTACACCCGGTATTTCATGTATTGTAGTTATCCATGATCAGGGAAAAACTTACTGGATAGTCTCCACAGGGGATAAAGATCAGGGATTTAGCCGAAGCAGGGGAGTTTTAAGAACATCTGATTATGGTAAAACCTGGAAAAAGATCAATGGTTCAGGATCGTTTTCCATTCCCGGAGATTGGTACTACATCCGTAAACTGCTTCCTCACCCGAATAATAAAAACATAATGTATGCGGTAAGCAGTTGGGGATTGTATAAAACAGAAAATATACTCGCCGAAAATCCTTCAGATGTAAAATGGGTGAAAATTCTTGAGAATTCAATCAGTAATGATGAAGGGTTTTTTGATATGGAATTTAGTTTAATAAGTCCGGATACTGTTTTCCTTTCACGAGAGTATCGAACGAAGCATCAGATAGCAGGCAATGAAATTTTATGGAGTACAGATGGTGGAAACAATTGGGAACCTGTACCGGGAAGTAATTTAATTTTACCTGTACAGGAAGACTTTAACTTTTTTCTGACGCTATTTGAAGTTACACCAGCCTCCCCCGACGTTGTATATCTTTATTTCAAAGGTAAAACACCTGCTGATTCAAATAATTATTATCATAAACATTTAAAATACGATATTGCTCAAAATACCTGGACTGAATTAAACTCTATCCCTTTTAAAAGTGGGAACGGAAGAAATGGATACGCGGTTTCTCCCGTGGATGAAAAAATGATCTTTTGTGCCACTGTTCCCACATTTTTATCTACCGATGGGGGATATAACTGGGTAAAAGATAATGATACTTTATTACCGGATGGTTCTCCTAAAAACAGGCCTCATTCAGATATTCAGGATCTGAAATTTAATAAAACGGGGACCGAAATCTGGGCCGCTTCTGATGGGGGGCCGTATATGAAGAGAATAGGCGATAGCTTGTGGCAAAATAAAACGAATGAAATTGGATTTGCGAAGATCCTGAAATTTGATCGTAGTGAATTGGATCCGGATTATTACCTTTTTGGGGGTTGGGATGTGGGAACCCAATTGTATAACAAAAAATCCGGAGTTTGGTCGCAGGGAACAGGAGGGGATGGATTCGGTTGTGCTTTTGATGACCGTGAAGCCGGAATATTTTATGTGGCTGGTTATTCAGGCGATCATAACATTTTCAGCAAATTCACAAATTATAAGGATTCAATCAATTATTTGTTTGGCGACTTTTGGTCAGCAAATATTGCAGTGCCCGAGACTGACCATAAAAGAGTTTACATTTCGCTTAAAGATAGTGTTACAGTATCGGATGATCAGGGAGATACATGGCATACGCTGATTAGTACAGAAGAGCTGGGCTTAGACCCCCATAATTATATTATTTACGATATTAATTTATCCGATCAAAATGCCAATTATATGTACTTGCGCGTTGTAAATATCAATCAGGGTACGCATCCACAAATTTTCAGGACAAGAAATGTCAGGAATCGGTCTGACCTCATTCAATGGGAAAATATTACTCCCGATCCGCCCCTATCGTATTGGATGAGTGACCTGGCTATTGATGAGGAAAACCCTGACCGTATTTGGGTGGTATATAATACATTATCTCCTGAAAAAATAATGGAATTTGATGGAAAACAATGGGCTAACATTTCCGGCAACCTTACGGAGTTAAATTGTGGATTAAGTTCTGTGACTCATTTGAAAGGAACAAAAAAAGGTCTCTTTGCTGGGACATTGTATGGGGTTTATTACCTAAAAGATGATACATCGCAATGGCTGCTTTATAAACCGGGTTTGCCCAATAATGTCCCATTAGGTTTAAAAATCAATTACACAACAAATACATTGCTTACCGGATTGGATGGACGTGGTTTGTGGGAAACATCACTACCACCTGATTATGAAAACCCTGATAAGTACAAAAAAATAGATGAAACCTTAAGGATTTACCCAAATCCGGTGGTGGATAAGTTTGAAGTTTGGTCCGAATTATTTGAAGGCGACACAGGTCCTATCAACCATGGCTTGTTACGGGTTTACAATAGTTTTGGTGAGGTGATGGCTGAGTTTACCCTCACAGGGTTTACAAATAGCTACACCTTTTCTTGCAAAAATTGGCCCGGTGGCATTTATTTCGCTGTTTTGATCTTCGACGGAAAAATGAAAGAATCGGCTAAAATAATAGTCCGCTAATTTGGATGAACCTTATTTCTCAACAACTTTAAATTCAGTACGTCGGTTTTGTTGACGGCCATCCTCAGTATCGTTGGAGGCAACTGGTTGTGTCATGCCATAACCTTTGTAGGTAAGTCTGTCGGCTGAAATCCCTTTACGAACAAGATAATCCACAACCGCTTTTGCACGCTCTTCCGAAAGCTTTTGGTTATAGCTTGCCGAACCAATGTTATCCGTATGTCCCGACATTTCAATTTTAAGGGTAGGAGTGTCTTCCAGCAGTTTATATACCCTGTCGAGTTCAGCTATTGATTCATCGGTAAGCGTTGCCTTATTAAAGTCGAAAAAGATATTGTTTAAAATTATTTTGGTCCCAACTTCGAGTCGTTTCAGCAAAATATCCTTTTTGATTTTTCTTGCCTCGGCATTATCCGGAATATTGAAGTTTTCCGAATGGAATAAATATTCGGATTTGCTCACAGTTATTCCGTAATTTTTACCAGGTTTGAGTGAAATCAGGTAGGCACCGTTACTGCTGTTTGATTCAAAGCTTGCCAGTAGCTCGTTTTTACTATTATCCATGATCTCAATGGTTGCCTGGATAGGCGTTAAACTTACTTCATCCAGGATTACCCCTTCGAGGATCGTATTTTGCTCAATTGGTGGAGCCGGTTGTGGAGCAAATCGAGGTAAATTATAGGCAAAGATCACCTCCTCCGAATTAAATGCCAGGGGCTTGGAGGCCCCTAAAAATGTGATCATGTATAAATCCTGACCGCCGTACCCGTCTTTCTTCTTGGAGGAATAATATCCCCGCTGCCCACTTCCAGCCATGGTAAAAAACACATCATCATCAGGAGTGTTAATGGGATAACCCAGGTTAACAGGATTGGTCCAGCGTCCGTCAACATATTCGGATTTGAAAATATCAAACCCACCCATCGAGTTATGTCCTTTACTACTGAAATAAAGTGTTTTGCTATCTGTTGAAATATAAACACCTTCTTCATCAAATGGAGTGTTGATGGTAGCACCTATGTTTATTGGTCTTTGCCAGCGGTCTTTCGCGTCTTTTTTGGAAACATATATGTCCATCCCTCCATAACCGTCCTCGCGCAAACTGGTAAAATATAAGGTTGTTTTGTCAAACGAAAGGGAAGCTGAGGACTGCTTTAATCCATCATTAATCACATGGTCGAGTTTGGTTGGTAGAACGTACATGTTATCAACCAGCATGCTCTCAAACAAGCTGTTTCCACCGGCGGATTTATAGATGTAAAGGATACTTCCATCTGAGGCAATTCCGGCAGTAGCATCGTGATTGGTACTGTTGATATCGTATGAATTTTCCGGTGTTGTCCAGTGGCCATCATCGTAATAGGTAACATAAATATCTTCAAAATAATAGGAATCATCAGCCCGCTTCCGTCCGGTTGTATTTTCCCGGGCGGAGGTGAACATGATCATGTTTTCTTCGGGTACCACCAACGGCTTATAATCAGGAAACGCGGAATTAACCGATTGACCCATATTGTCAACAAATACACGCTCAGGCTTAGCCACCAGTTCTTTGGCAAAATCACACTCCTGAATATATTTATCAAGCTGTTCGGCCTCAAGGGCAAGCTGTTCAGGGTTTAGCCCGTTTTTATGCTCTTTATATTTTTCAATGGCATTGTCAAACTGGTAATCGCGATGGTAGGCTTTTGCCAGTAAAAGATTTGCATCATTGTATTCCATATCAAGACTGATCCTTGGATCAAGCTCCAGTGCTTTCTCCAGGTATTTAATAGCGTTGGTTTTATCGTTATCAATGGAATAACACCTGCCCAGTTTATAATTGAGCAGTGCATTGTTTGGGTTAAATGAATATGCCTTGGTGTATTCTTCAATGGCAAGCCTGTACACCCCCGGACCGTCATCATAAAACTTATCACCTGCTTTTACATGCGACAGGGCATCGCTGAGTTCCTGCTTGTTATTGGGGAAATTGTATTTGGTAAACTCTACACTTTGAGCAAATAATGATACAGTGAAGAGTAAAGCACATGTGGTCAATATATATGTTTTCATTAGCATAGCAATAGGGGGAATTACTGACATTGATTATTAACATAGGTTCCGGCTCCGGTATTTCCGGCATCCATGGCCTTTTTCCAGTCGCTGCAGGCACCTTTCACGTCGCGCTGCATCTCCTTAACAATACCTCGGTTCAAATAGGCCTCTGCGTAATTTGGATCCTGCATTAATGCAGCAGTAAAATCCGCAATCGCACCCGGAAGATCACCCGTCATATACCTGGCTAATCCACGGTTATTAAGGGCACCAGTGTAACTTGATTGTATATCCAAAGCCGTATTATAATCGGCAATGGCATCTTCATAATTATTATTCAAATATTTGATATTTCCGCGATTGTTATAGGCCTCATAAAATCCCGGGTCGATTTTTAAAGCAGCCGTAAAGTTTTCTTCAGCTGCTTCCAGTTCGTTTTGTTTCTCTTTTACTTTTCCCAGGTTATTAAAAGAAACCGCAAGGGAGGGGTCAAAAGTCACTGCCCTGGTAAGGTCGGCCTCAGCACCTGCGTAATCCATTTGCAAAAACTTTACATTTCCTCTTTCATTGTATGCAATTGCATAGTCGGGTTTTAATTGAATTGCCCGGTCGAAATCGGTTATGGCCTCTTTATATCTTTTTTGTTCGGCAAGTAGGCTACCCCTGTAAAAGTAAGGAGCGGCAAAATCTCCGTCGTATTCAATGGCTTTGGAAAAATCAGCATATCCATTTGAAAAATCTTTTTTAATCAGGTAAACATAACCCCTTGCTGTATAATACTCAGCTGAGGGTCTTATTTCCAGTGCCGCATTTAAGTCGGCAATAGCCTCATCAAGCCTGTTTGCCTGCAAATACATACATGACCGGTTGTAAAATGCCTTATCAAAATCGGGCCGAAGCCTGATGGCCTTATTTAAAAGATTGATGCCTTCCAGGTATTTTTCTTCGTCGTACAATTTTAAACTTTCATTATAGAGCTTATTTGCCAGTTTTGCATCTTCCGTATTAACGGTGGGTTTTTCCTGTGTATCCTGCGCAAACTGAGCTTTCACGACGAAAAGAGCAATTATCGATATAAATAGGATTTTCTTCATAATCTTGATGTTATTCCCAATATGGGATTAGTACGTAAACCTCCTGATTTGGTTAGGATTTAAAGAAAATAATTGAATTTGAAATTGTATTAGGTTTAATATGGGCTATTTACCAATAACATTTTTGTAGTGCTGATATCTGTCAAGAATATCGTAAACGAAGTTATATGGTTCATCACCGCGACAATATCCATATTTCACTACAGAGTCGTTGTAATATTCCGGTTTGGATTTGTTGAGTAAAAAATAATCAACATTGTGTTCCCAAATGTTAGGATTCCGTTCATATTTTTCGGCCAGCCGGCGGGCATCATAAACATGTGCTATACCTGCATTGTAACTTGCGAGAACGAATTTGGTACGTTCATCTTTGTCCTCAATCTTGGGGCTAAGCTGCTGATCAAGCATTTTGATAAAATTTACACCTGCCCTGATTTGATCTTCAGGTGGCGAAAGACTGTCAACTCCAAATCTTTCAGCAGTATGAGGCATTAGCTGCATTAAACCAAACGCTCCTGCCCAAGATTTAGCCTCGGGATAAAATCTTGATTCCTGATAAATGAGTGAAGCCAGCAAACGCCAGTCCCAGTCAATGATTGAGCTGTACTTTTTGATCAGGTTATCGTAGGGCGAAATCTTTCCACCTGTAGGTGAAAAATAATCGCTTTTTGCATAATTTACCGTTCTGGTATTTTTAAAATATTTGTTATACAAAAAGGCATAGGTTTTTGATTTTTTATAAGTTTCAAGCCAGGAATTGATCGTATCCAGCAATCCTGAAGAGCCTTTACGTACTGCCCATGCTATGTTTTGGGGGAAACTAATGGCCGTTTTTACATCAATATCGGGATAGTACTTTTGATTTACCAACGCTATATGTTCATCACAAACAGTATATTCAATTTCTCCCTCGGCTACCATAGTAATTAATTCCTCTACGGTGGCATCCTCATGCTCAACAATTATAATATCAGCGCCTATTTCGTCCGAAAGATTTTTAAGCCGTTGTAAATAGCTTGTATTTTTCTGAATGTGAATGGTTTTTCCAGCTAAATCCAATGGATTGCGCAAAAGGCTTTGCTCCAGCGATTCCCAGGTGGGATAGCTCCGCCAATTATCCGGTTTTTTCTGGATAAGCATTTGACGGGTTTGTGTAAAAGGTTCGGTAAAGTCAACAAACTTTGAACGCTCTTTTGTAACTGTTAAGCCCAGCGCAATTAAATCACAATCAAATGAATTGATACAGGAGAAACTTTCATCCAGATCGTTTAAAATTTGAACTTCTAGTTTAACATTTAAATATTCAGCAAAAGATTTCAACAGTTCGTATTGAAAACCCATGGGTTCGCCACGATAAATAAAATAGTTAGTAGAGTTATAATCAGTGGTTGCTACAAGTTTACCTTCCCTGAAAATTTTCTTTAAAACCGGATTCATTGGTTTAGCGGCCACTGGTCCTTTTTGGATGGTTTGCTCATTAGGTTGGTTACATACCGTTAACCCAACAATGGCAAAAATGAATAAAAAATATCTGACCAGTTTTTGAATCATAAGGTTGATTAGGTTTCTACTAAGGACTAAATTATAGAAAAATCGCATTAAACATATTAAGAGTTTCTATATGTTATTGTTATATAATTTGTTATATTATTTTTTTGTACGAATATTATTTGTGTTCGGTTGTTTCAAAAACATAATTTTAAAATCTGAAAAAAAATAAGTAGGTTTGAACAACCAAATTAATTATCATGGCAAAGCTTATCAAATTATCCCTGTTCATATTCATTTTAGCATTTTTTGAGTCCCCGGCGCAAACACTATCCGGTGCATTTACCGTAACCGGAGCCGGTTACAGTACTGCTGTTGTAACCGATTATCAATGTGTTGGTTTGAACCCGGCCAATTTGGGTTGGAAACGCAATAATCACTTGATGAACGTTGGATTTGGAGAAGCGGATATTTCGATATATTCCGAACCATTAAAGCGCTCGCTGGTGAATGATCTTTTTAATTCCAATAAAATTTTAACCGATGAAGAACGCGATTTGGCAGTAGCAAATTTTACAGATACCAAATTGCAGTTCGAAGGCAGTATCAGTGGTTTTGGAGTTTCGTTTCAGGATGATAAAATTGGAGGATTTGGTTTTACAGTGAAAGAGCGTATCATATGGGATTCGCAACTGAATGAAGAGAGTGCGGATATTTTATTCAGAGGTTATCATTCCAGTTATTTTGATTCTTTATCGGTTGATCCTCAAACAGGCGATACAACCGGCTGGGCCACTGCTGCAAAAACCGTTGAGGATCTGTTTGAAGGTACCCATTTAGACATGCTTTGGTTCAGGGAGTATAATTTCTCATACGGTCGATCGATTGTTAAAAACCAGAATTTTGCTCTTTACGGAGGTGTGGGCATTAAGTATATAAAAGGATACAGTGTATTTAATTATTCCTATGCAAGCGGTACAATCAATGCCTATTCTGCGCTAAATCCATTGTTGGGTGTAGATTATGATGAGCCTTCTCCTTCAAAAATAGAAGGGGATAAGTACCAAAGTGTGGGTAGTGGCTGGGGCCTTGATTTCGGAGTTTCGGCCCTGATCGCTCAAAAATTAAGGATAGCATTAGCTGTTACGGATATAGGGAGTATAAAATGGGACGGCAATGTATATGAAGGCGAAAATGCCCTGCTTACGGATATTCAAACTGCCGGGCTTTCCAATTACAACATTTTTAATGCACAGGATAATATAGCTTTGGATAACCTCAAGTGGGGAGGTTGGGAAGGTTTATCAGAAAAATCAACCGATTTACCAATGAATATGAGAGCTGGCGGCGCATTTTTGCTCAACAGCAAATTTGAATTCGGAACTGAATTATATCTCCCATTAAATGAGGCACCCGGTGCATACGATAAGCTGGTGTTCGGACTTGGAACACGGATCACGCCTGTAAAATGGATAAGGGGTTCGGTCGGCATGGTAACAGGTGGCGAAACCGGGACTAATATCCCAATGGGTCTTACCTTTATTCCCTTTAATAATGATAGTTTCTCATGGGAAATTGGCGTTGCAGTCAGGGATATAACCAGCTACTTTTCTCAGGATAAACCTACCGTTTCGCTTGCGCTTGGTTTAATGCGTTTTAGTTTTGGAAATATGGGCGGATCATCCGAAGCAAAAAATATCGAAGTTCTTGACTAACTTTCAAGCTGTCTTCCGGTAACGCCACACTGCTAAACTCAATATGATCGCCGCATAAATCAGCAAGCTGAAAAATTCACGGGAGATATCCCTGAATCCTGAGCCCTTTAATAATACCATGCGAATTACCCGCATGAAATATGCAAACGGATTGATAATATTTACTTTTTGGGCCCAATCAGGCATGCTTTCCACAGGAGTGAAGATCCCGCTCATCATGATAAAGGTGAGTAGAAAGAAAAAGATAATAAACATGACCTGCTGCTGAGTGCTGGCCATGGTGCTCACCAATAATCCCAATCCGAGTGCAACCAGCAGATAAACTCCTGCAAATCCAAACAAAACGCCCAGGTTACCAACGATGGGAATATCAAAAATAATTTTACCAAGAGTTAATCCAAAGCCGAGCTCAAACATCGCAATAATCCAAAACGGAACCAGCTTACCGGTTATGAACTGGAACTTTTGAACGGGAGTTACATTGATCTGCTCAATGGTTCCCATTTCTTTTTCACGAACAATATTCAAAGCGGCTAAAAATGCTCCGATGATCGTAATTAAAATCACTAAAATCCCCGGCAGCATATAAATCTTATAATTTAATTCAGGATTGTACCAATAGGAATAAGTTACATCTACTGATTTTAATTTTACCGGTTGGATAATATTCACATTTTCTGAAATCATCTGCTTGTTAAAATCGGCGATCACATAATTTGAATAAGCATTGGTAAGACCAGCCACCGTGGCATTGATGGCATTCACCAGCAGTTGAACATCAGAAACTTCACCCGAAACCAGATTTTTTTCAAATCCATTAGGTATTTTTAAAATGATATCACTTCGGCCGGCTAATAATTCATCATTGGCCTGTTCATCAGAAAAAGTACTTCCATCAATGGTAAAAAAAGGAGAGCCTTCAAACTTGGAAATCAATCTTCGGGAGCTGGCTGACTGATCCTGATCTACGATTACCATATTGATCTGCTTCATTTCAAAAGTTGCCGCAAAAACCAGCACCAGCAATTGAACAAAAGGCATAACAATGATAATAGGCAACATGGTTTTATCCCTGAATATCTGGATGAACTCTTTGCGTATGATAATTCCAATCGTTCTCATTCTTTAGTTTTTACCTATTGCAGCCTGATTTTAAACTTTTTCACACTAAGCAGGATAAATACCATCATCATGGCGATTAGTACCAGCGTTTCTTTCCAAACAAATCCAAAGCCGGTACCTTTGATCATAATATTTTTAATGATGATAATAAAATATTTTGGGGGCATGATATGACTAATCATTTGAAGAACGACCGGCATATTTTCGATGGGGAAAATGAATCCCGACAACATTATGGTTGGCAGCATCAATGCGAATAATGAAATAAACATTGCCACCTGTTGTGTTTTGGCAATGGTACTTATTAGAATTCCCAGGGACAAAGCCAGACTTATAAATAATAAACTTTCAGCAAGTAAAAGTGTGAGGCTGCCATTTACAGGCATACCAAAAATCAGGTTGCCAAGAACAATAATAGTAACTGCATTAATGAAGGCAAGGGCCACATATGGAATTACTTTTCCAATGATTATTTGTGCGGGTTTAAGTGGTGAAACAAGGAGAATTTCCATAGTTCCAAGCTCTTTTTCACGGGCAATGGAAATACTTGTCATCATTGCCGAAACAAGCATAAGAATGAGTGCCATGGTACCTGGTACAAACATGTACACACTTTGCAACGACTCATTAAACACCATCCTAACCTCCGGTTTAATCTGCATGGGCATGAGTTGAAGTTTGTTTTGTTTTTGCACATAGTCAGAAATGATGGCCGAGGTGTAGTTAACAATCAGGTTGGCCGTATTGGCATCAGAAGCATCGGCAATGAGTTGTATTTGAGCTGTTCCGTCGCGGCCCAGCTTTTGCGCAAAATTGGGTTCAAACACAATGACCTCTTTGATGTTTCCGGTTTTAAAAACCTCTTCAATTTGCGTATCACTTTGCAGGTTTTGGGTTAGGGTAAAGTAGTCGGATTCAATTATTTTCTGGGTTATCTCCCTGGTTACATCGTCTTTTGACCGATCCAAAATGGCAACACTTATGTTCTTTACTTCGGTTGTTACAACATATCCAAAAATCAACAACTGGGCAACCGGAATACCAAACAATACCAGGAGGGTACGCGGATCACGAAAAATGTGATAAAACTCTTTTTTTATGAATCCCAAAAACTGTTTCATTTTTAAATGCTTTAGCTTGCCCTTGCAAGTTTCAGAAAAACCTCATCCATATTACTGACCTTGTAAGTCTTCTTTAATCCTGCCGGAGTATCCAGGGCTTCAATTCTTCCATCTACCATGATCGAAACACGATCACAATATTCCGCCTCATCCATATAATGAGTTGTAACAAAAATGGTGATCCCGTCATTGGCTGCCTGGTAAATCAAATCCCAGAATTGCCTTCGGGTAATCGGATCAACTCCTCCAGTTGGTTCATCCAAAAATACAATGCGGGGACGATGAAAAATTGCCACCGAAAAAGCCAGTTTTTGCTTCCACCCCAGCGGAAGGGATCCAATCAGTTTATCTCGTAAATCACCTATTTTAAGCGTTTCCAGCAAGTTGTCCATACGCTTGTTGATCTCCTTTGATGATAATCCATAGATACCTGCATAAAACCGAATATTTTCTTTGAGTGTCAGATTTTCGTAAAGTGAAAACTTCTGACTCATATATCCGATATTGCGTTTAATGAGCTCGGTTTGTTTATAAATATCAAATCCAGCCACGTTCAGGTTCCCTGAAGTCGGGGTTGAAAGTCCGCAGAGAATGCGAATGGCAGTTGTTTTACCGGCCCCGTTTGCACCCAGAAAACCAAATATCTCTCCTTCATAAACCTCAAAGTTGAGGTGATCATTGGCCACAAAATTGCCAAACTTCTTCACCAGGTTTTCAACTTTTATGATTGGTTTATTTGTCATTATTCGTATTCATTAAAGCCATAAAACTATCCTCAATTGTGGCATTTACCGGCTTAACCTGTATTTCTTCGTGTCCTTTTTCTTTGGTAAAATCTTCTATTTCTGCCTGTCCGAAATCACCTTTCATAGCCACATGAATTGAATCACCGAACCGATGAGCTGATTTGGCTTTTGGGAAATTCCGAAGCTGATTCAATAAGTTAAACATGTTTGGCCCTGACACTTTATACAAGGGATCAGGATAAGCCTCGATGATTTTTGCCGGGGTGTCGATAGTCATAATCTTACCTTTTTGAATGAGGGCAACGTGGTCGCAAAGGCTGGCCTCATCCATGTAAGGCGTCGACACAATGATGGTGATATCCTGCTCCTTCAGTTTTGCCAGCATTTCCCAAAATTCCTTCCGGGAAACGGCATCCACCCCTGTTGTGGGCTCATCCAGCACCAGTACTTTGGGTTTGTGAATGAGGGCACATGACAATGCCAGCTTCTGCTTCATTCCTCCTGAGAGATTACCGGCACGCCTTTTTTTGAAAGGTTCTATCTGCACATAAATATCTCGGATGAGGTGGTAATTTTCTTCAATTGTAGTCCCGAAAATAGTAGCAAAAAAATTGAGGTTTTCTTCCACCGTAAGGTCATAATAAAGCGAAAACCGACCCGGCATATACCCAGTGATTTGCCGGATCTGTTTATAGGATTTCACTACATCAAAACCCTCCACAGTCGCTACACCAGAATCCGGAATAAGCAGTGAGGTAAGAATTCTGAAAAGTGTTGTTTTGCCGGCTCCATCAGGCCCAATCAGACCGAAGATCTCCGAATGTTCCACTTGAAATGAAACATCGGTAAGAGCTTTTACCTGCCCGTATGATTTGGAAATATTTTGTATGATGATGGAGTAGTCCGGCATGATATTTTAAAGGGTTGTTCGTGTCCAGTAAGTAGTTCGGCCAATCAGTGAAATGCCAATGTAACCACGAACCTTCAGTTTGTCCTTTTCTTCCAGTTTCATGTAACAATCATAAGTGTTGCCACTCTTAGGGTCGTAGATTTCGCCATCATCCCAAAGCTCACCATCCCATTCAAAATCTTTTACCAGTAGCAATCCCATAATTGGCCTTGTTTGAAGCTCCTCTTCGGGGTTTTCGTCATCAACTTTTGCTTTGCCGGTTTCAGGGTCGATGGGCTCTTCGAGCCAAACAATTTTTCCAAAATACTGGTCGCCTTGTTTGTATATTTCAATTTTAGCATCTTTTTCCTCATTAAACCAAATGCCTAATACATCTTCTGCTTTAAAGGATTGTGCAATGCTGTTCAGTCCGAAACCGGCCATAAAAATGATCAATAAAAATCCTGTGATTTTTTTCATTGTGATTGATTTAGTGATTAGTTCGTTTAAAATTTTTGCAAATATAGGTTCTAAAAATTCACTTCACCCGGCATGCCTATTTTTAATCTTCCGTCATTTGAAACCTTGATTTTTACAGCATAAACAAGATTAACACGTTCTTCTTTGGTTTGAATGATCTTGGGTGTAAACTCTGCAGTTTCTGATATCCAACTTACTTGTCCGGGTAGACTCTGATCTGTTTCAGTGTCCTTGTCAATCAGCACCTGCACTTCCTGCCCCAATTTAATATTTGGTAGTTGAGCCCCACTGACATAAACACGTAAATACATTTCATCCGTATTTGCAATTTTATAAATGGGTTTTCCAAAGGCAGTGATTTCGCCAGGTTCGGCGTATTTATCAAGTACTACCCCGGTAATGGGATTAATAATTTGACATTTTTCTATGGAAGCATTCACCTGGTCAACCTGGGCATCAATTGCATCAAGTTCGGCCAGAATAGCACTTTTTTGTGTTTTAATGGAACTGATCTGTTTATCTATCAAGTCGAGATTACCATTAATGTCATCAAGTTGTTTTTGAGTGGCAGCGCCGTCTTTCAGCATCTTTTCAACACGGTTTTTATCAACTGTAAGGTTGGCTTTTTGTTGCTCCTGAACATCAATTTGCGAATTGATATTGGTAAGCTTTGAAGCGGAGGCTGTCTTTTGAGCTTTCAGTTGTTTTCTTTTCAATACAAGGTCGGTGGTATCAATAACAGCTACAAGTTTACCGTTATTCAGCCTTTGCCCTTCCTGAATATTAAGCATCATTAGTTTGCCATTGGCCTCAGCGGATATAATCACGTCATCTACTTCAAAATTACCATAGGCATCCGAACGATCTTCATTGGAAGAACATGCGCTGAGAACTACCGCCAGTATGATCAATATATAATTTGTTTTCATAACTTAATATTATAAATTTCCGGTTGCTGTTAAATAATCTGTTTTTACTTTAATCAATTGAATTTCGTGCGTTTGCAAATCGAGTTTTGCTTTTGACTCGGCATTAAGTTCTATTAGATAATCCGACGAAGTTATAGTTCCGTTTTCAAGTTGTGACGAAGCAGAGGCCGTGATCTTCTCGCGCAAGGTTATTAACTCCCGATCTCGGGCAATTTTTTGCACAATCTTATTGATCTCCGCCTGTTTATTTGTCAGATCCGCATTCAGGTTTTTGGTAAATGTTTCCTTTTGTGTATCGATGATCTGATTTTGTAAATCCAGAATTTCTCGCTCTTTCCGGCCTTTGCTCCAATCATAAAAGTTCCAGTTGAGCCTTGCTCCAACGATGTAAAAATCGGTAAACTCGTTTTTAAGCATATCAAAACCCGGACGCCCGTAGCCGGCCTGGCCAAAAGCCGAAAACTTCGGAAGATTTCTGGACAGTGTGAGATCCTTACTTGCATCCAGCTTTTGCTGTTGCATACTCATCAGCGTATATTCGGGGCGATTTATATTTGGTTGCTCAAGGGTAATGCTTACCTCTGGTTTAATAAATGTTGTTTGTTCAGAAAGTGCAAATCCTGTAAAATGATTTAACACCTGAATGGTTGTACTGATAGAGATTTCAGCTTCATCTATTGCCTGTTCAATGGTAATGATCTCAGCTTTTAAAATATCACCGTTACTTGCCAGCAAAACACCGTTATCAATGGCTGATTGCACATCTTTTAGCCTGGCTTCCAGCGTTTCTTTGTGAATTTGAAGGACCTGCTTATTTTCTTTTATCAACAAAACTGAGAAATAAAGATTATTGATCCGCTCTTTGAGTTTGAATAGCTCCACCTCCACATTTTGTTTGTCAATTTCAAGGTTACTTTCTTCCACTACCTTTTGATGTTTGGTTACGCCTCCATCGTAGATGATCTGGTTTACATCCAGGGTAACTTTATACCAGTCCTTATCCAGTTCCTCAATTCCTGAAATGGGTAAATTTTGGATAGGCACCTTGGTTACATCTGATTGGTAAGAAGCCTGCCCGTTGAGTGCCATCGAAGGAAGGTAGTTTTTATTCAGGTTTTTTAATTTTAATTCATTGGCTTGGTCAAGCAAAAAGGATTGCCTGGTTAAAGGATATTGCAACACGGCACTATCTCGACAGGCCTCAAGGGTGATGCTATTTTGGGCCTGCACCCAGGTGCTGAAAAGTGTCAGCAAAACGATGATGACTCTCTTATTCATTTTTAATTGCATTAATTATAAATTCAGGTACGGCTTTCTTTCGGTCTTCCACAAATTGTGCGAATGCCTGCTCATCATTGGTAAACAATATGTTTTGTAATATCGGCCTTGCCACAAAAGGGAAAATACACATGGCCAGCATATTGGTTAACAAGTTTCTGGGGTCAATTGGCTTGATAATTCCTTTATCAATTTCGGCCTGAATCTGATCAAGAAATAGTGCTGGTTGAATTCCCAAATTTGATAGCAGATCAACGATCCGTTTGGGATTTACACTCAATTCGTGTAACACAAATCCAGGTATAAATGGGTTATTAATAAATATTTCGATATAGTTACTGGTGAAAAACCGGATTTTTTCAAAAAGGGGCATTTCTGATTTTAATAGATCCATAACCTGTGGGACCATTGTAAAAAATGCTTCTCTGAATACCCCCTCAAATAATTTGTCTTTGCTTCGGTAATAATAGTGTAAAAGGGCCTTGTTGATCCCTGCTTCATCGGCAATTTCCTGCATGCGGGCCCCTTCAAATCCCTTTTGTGTAAAAACCAACCGGGCTGCCTCTAAAATCTTTTGTTCAGTATTCAGGTCTTTCTCCGCCATGAATTGGAAATATTTTAAGTTTGATTATTTAGTTTAACTAATTGGTTAAACTGATTGGGCAAAAGTATAATCCAAAATTGTATTTGTCAAGCTTTTTTAGGGAATATTTTGAAAAAAGTTTGTAAACTATTGATTAACAAACTTCAGGGAGTGTGCTAAAGATTCAATTTGAATCATCAAATCACGTTTGGGTGCGTTGGGTGCATAAACATAACCATCGATGGTCACTACTTTGTTACTTCTCTCATCAACAAAAGTGTAATTAATAAATGGTCCTCCCATAAAATCATTTTCCAGTTTCCACAATCCGCGTGTTTCCACAGCAAACATGCCATTGAAATCTATTCTTTTTGATTCTATCGGGGAATAATCACTGGCTACAACCATATATGAGCCTTCACTTGGACCAGGAATAAATTCCTCGGTTATTACATCACGAAACGAAAGAATTCTATTTACATCGAAGGCAAGTGTATCTACATAATCATAGGTATAAATGATTAATCCCTGGCTGTTTTGAGGAGTTTCTTTACGTATCCACATAAAGTCGGCGCTGTTTTTCGCAATATAAAATCCGCTTGGAATTTCCATGGTAAATTTAAAGGATGAATCAAGCTGGGCCATTATCTTCCGATCTCTGAAACCATGAAAAGTGCTTATGAGACGCTCATATTCAGCATCCATTAAAATGTTATAAACTACTTCTTTTTTCTGTTCAAAGAATTCAATAAATGCTTCGTTTGACGGGGCTGTAATACGGATCACCCTTTGTGGGGATGCCCATAAATCCTTCTTTGCTTCGATGGAAGTTTTTTCTACCCTTTCATCAATATTTACTATGAAAATGTTATGATGCGCCCTGAACATTTTATCTGACTCCAATATATCAATTGGAACATGTGCAACCTCAAATATGGGTTCAACCTGGTTAAGCACTTCATAGTCCTGATTAAAGAAAGCCCTGATTGCATCTCCTATGGGCCCTTCCCATCTGGCTTCGCTATTTGTGGAAACGATTACCTCAGCGGTTTTTCCTGTGGAGTGAGTGGTTATTTTACCTTTTTTTCCTTCACCGCAGGAAACCAAAACTAAAATAATAATAAAAAGGGGAAATAGCTTTCGTAAGGATCTCATGATAATATGGATTAAGTATATTAAATGACCAAAATATAAAAAAATACTATGCTGACGAACCTTACTGAGAATTAGAAATGATTAGCTTTTAACGGCAACTTTAAGTTTCTGACCGGGCTTTAGCTTTTTGGAGTTATTGATATTGTTGAGTTTTTTAATTTGATCAACAGTTACGCCATCGTATAGTTTTGCAATGTCCCACAAGGTATCGCCTTTACGAACGGTATGATAAACGATATTATTGCTGCTGGTATTGCTTTCGGTTGAGGAAATAGCCTGCTCCGTCTTTGGTTCATATACCGTTAATTTCTGATTTGGGTGGATGGTATTTCCATTGAGGTTGTTCCATTTTTTCAAATCACTCACTGAGCATTTGTATTTACTGGCGATCAACCCGAGGTTTTCACCACTTCTCACTGTATGATAGCCTTTTTCGCGCGAAGAAATATCAGTGGAAGATGAAGTGGAGGTACTACTGTTTCCTGAAGATGAAGAATATGCACCCGGTGCAAAAACCACCAGTTTCTGACCCGGATAAATGGTATTACTTCGTAAATTGTTCCAGCTTTTCAGATTATTAACACTCACCCGGTATTTTTGAGCGATCAACCCAAGGTTTTCTCCTGAACGAACAACATGAATATTGCGTTCCTGGGCTTTTTTGATTTCTACTAATAATTTTTCTTTTTCAATACCTTTTTCTGTTTTGTAGGCATAAAGAGCATGCTCGTTTTCAATGAAGTCGGGTACACGATAAGCGGGCAGGCGCAGAATATACGATTTATCTTCTGTTGCTGGAATAATTCCTGATTTATAGGCTGGGTTAAGCACTTTTACATCATCTTTCGGAATCTCCATCATTTCAGCGATCTGATCAAATGAAAGCACGTCTTTCACCGTAACGGTATCAATTTCAGCAGCTAAAATTCCTGGATGAACAGGGTAAAGATTATATTCAGCAGCATAATTCATGATGTAAGCCACTGCGATAAATGCCGGCACATAACCACGGGTTTCACGGGGTAGATAAGGCCAAATCGCCCAGTAACTTTTAGTTCCTCCAGCCCTGCGAATCGCCCGGTTTACATTTCCGGCGCCACTGTTATAGGCGGCAAGTGCAAGCGACCAGCTTCCATAGATGTTATACAGATCCTTCAGGTGGCGGCACGCAGCATCCGTTGATTTATATGGATCAAACCGATCATCTACAAGTGAATTGACTTTAAGACCGTAAAGTTTACCGGTTCCATACATGAATTGCCATAAACCTTTGGCGCCAGCCCTTGAATTAGCTGTTGGGTTCAATGCTGATTCAACCACTGCCAGATATTTTAGCTCAAGTGGCATGTTGTATTTATCCAGCAATTCCTCAAACATCGGGAAATAAATTTCGGATAAGCCCAACACCCGTGAAACCAAATCCCGGCGCTTATAGGCATATACGTCAATATAATTTTTTACATACTTATTGTATCCCATCTCCATGAGCATTTCCCGGCCAAGGGTTTCAATCCTGGCTTCTACAAGGGAGTCAGGATAAGTCGGGATATAGTCGGGAGCAAAATTATAAACGTTCAGTTTTGCAGTATCTGTGGTGAACTCAGTATCTGTATAAAAAGTTAAAAATACAAGGCTATCCAGCATATCCATCACCCTGTCATTATCAGTGATTTCCATGGGTACTGTTATCGATTCGATTTCAATAGCCACCGAGTCAGGAGCAGATTGCAGTGTAGAGTCTGTAACAGTTTGCGAATAACTGTTTTTAGCTTGTAGTGTACCTATAAATAGAAAAATAAAAATGTAAACCAGTGTTTTTTTCGTCATTTTTCAAATAGCGTTTATAAAATATGGAAATAGTACGCGAATATGGAATATTCGTTGCAAAACTATAATAATTAACGGGTGCTTATTCAGGAAATTATTCCGGCTTTATTAAATGGGGAATAAAATATCGGATAGTGCAGATTGTCAGAATGTTGATTAATGAATTAATCCTTCTTTTCAACAGTTTCGCCTTTGTCTTTGGAAGCTTCTTCGGGGTTGATTCCATCTTTGAACTCCCTTACTCCTTTACCGAGGCCACGCATCAGTTCAGGAATTTTTTTGCCCCCAAATAACAACAATACCACCAACACGATAAGTACGATTTGCCACGGGCCTATGATACCAAGTAAGATTGAAGTAATCATATTACGTAAGTTTTATGGTGCAAATGTACAAATTCTGAGATAATGAAAAACAAATAGCTCAAAATTCAAATCATCGGATATACAACCATTTTTGAGTTAAAAAAGTCTATTTTTACGCATATTTTCAATCTATTCCATTATATGAAAAAATTGATTTACCTCTCTTTGATCACTTTATTTGTATCGAATATTGGGTTAAAATTAAATGCCCAGGAAAATTCAGTTCGAAAACCATATACGCTCACTCATCAAATGACGCCCGAAGAAAAGGCGTTGTTCCATACGGTAGGTGATGGTTATGAAGCCACGGATCCACCTCCCGGAGTGGTTCATAATATTGCTGAGTTTGAAAAAATGGAGGGAGTACTAATAGCCTATCCAAATGCTTTTGGGATTCCGTACACCTTAATTGCTGCTCTTTCGGAAGTAACTATTGTTATTACAATTGTGGCAAATTCATCCAATCAAACCTATGTGACAAATCAATACCAATCGCATAGTGTGAATATGGAAAATGTGAACTTTCTGGTTGCACCCTTGAATTCTTACTGGACACGTGATTATGGTCCATGGTATGTTCGGTATGGCGATGAGCAAATCGGGATTGTTGATTTTGTATATAACCGGCCCAACCGACCACTGGATAATGCTATTCCACCTGCGATGGCAGATTTTCTTGGGATTGAATGGTTTGGAATGGACTTAATTCATACCGGAGGTAATTATATGACGGATGGTTATGGCGTTTCGTCATCTACTGATCTTGTTTGGGTTGAAAATCCTGATTTAACATCTGGCGATATTGATCAACTGGTTCAGGATTATCTTGGAATTGATAATTACTTCGTGGTTCCTGATCCGAATAATACATATATTGACCATATTGATTGCTGGGGTAAATTTTTAGGGGTTGATAAGGTTTTAATTCGCGAAGTGCCCGAATCACATCCTCAATATGATGAAATTGAAGCTACAGCTGATTATTATGCCAACCAGGTTTCGGCCTGGGGCGACAATTTTAAAGTTTACCGTGTTTGGACGCCCAACAATGAACCTTATACCAATTCGTTAATTCTGAACGACCATGTATTTGTCCCGATCGAAGGATCCCAGTGGGATGATGAGGCTTTGGCCGCTTATGAGGAGGCGCTTCCAGGGTATGTTATCCAGGGATTTACCGGTGCATGGGAATCGACGGATGCATTGCATTGCCGTACCAAAGGTATTGCTGACCGTAATACTTTATACATTGAACATTATCCCCTGCTGGGTGATCAGCCCGTTCAAACAGAATATAACATTGAAGCTATCATTACAGCCTATAGCGGTGAAGATATAAATCCTGATGATGTATTGGTTAAGTACTGGATCAACGAAGAAACCCAACCCGATATAACCATGACCTATGAAGGTGATAATGTTTATTCAGCCACTATTCCTGCAGGCATGGAAGGATCAAAAATGGAGTATTATATTACAGCTACAGATGCCGCCGGAAATATGGCAAATCATCCGCTTATAGGTGAACCCGATCCACATGTGTTTTTTGTGGGTGAGGAATTATTTGCAGGGATGACGCTTGATCTTTCCGAAATAAGTGCCTGGGTTAACCAGGGCTATATAGATGTGAAAGAATTTAATATTTCGAGTGTTGGTGGACTGGCACTAAATTATCAGCTGGAGGCCTCTTCAGCCATCCTGGTTGATTATGATTATATGCTTGACGACAGTCCTTCGCAATCTGCCTGGGATTTTAATACTTATGATGAATTGGGCTGGACCGAATTTGATGTGAGCGGAGTGGTTGGAGCTATTGGTAACTGGTCCATCGATTTTACCTGGAATACTGATCAATATGGTTATGAAAGTACCTTCTGGGCCGAATCTCCTGAAGGAACACAGGCTATTATTGCCTCAGGAATTGCTGATGGTACTTATAACATTAGCCTGGAAGCCTTTAATGGTGAGAATATGAGTGGTACCTGGAAAGTATGGATTACCGATGATTATGGTGATGGTGGGAATCAGGCAACAGATATCACGGTTACCATAACCAAGTCGTACACTATTGTGGATTGGTTGAGTGTTGAACCATCTTCAGGGACAATTATGCCGGGTGAAAGTCAAACAATAACTGTTACCTGTGACGGAACCATATTACCCCTTGGCGATTATGTGGGCCATATTTATGTAAGCACCAACGATCCTGAAAATGAATTTGCCGATATTCCGGTTTATTTCACTGTGGATTATGCTTCGGCTGTGAATCCTTATGAAGTTGAAGGTATATCGATCAGTACATACCCCAATCCTTTTAATGCTGTTACTAGCTTTGAGATTAATACTTCCGGACTGGCTGAAATTCAATTATCTGTGTATAGCAGTAGCGGACAATTGATTAAAACTTTAGCCAATGAACGTATAAATGGTTCAAAATGGATTGAATGGGATGGTACAAACAACTCAGGCCAAATGGTAAACAAAGGTGTTTACTATTATCAATTAAAAATTGATGAAACTATTAAAACAGGTAAACTGATTTATCTGAAATAGTTGAATTCCAAAGATTAGCAAAAGGGAGAGTTTCGTATTGAAATTCTCCCTTATGTTTTTCAGACAGGCTTAACTTTTCGTATTTTTAGCTTTTCTTATAAAATTCACTGATATGCATAAATCTGTTACTTTCCTTGTATCCATATTTCTTCTGATTGCAGCTAACCTTTTTTCACAGGATAAGCAATCGTCGGATCCAGATGCTTTAAATTATCGAAATGATATAGTTGTCGAAAAAGGCCAAACCCTGCTTGATTATCTAAACCCTGATCAATTAAAAGATCAGCAAACCGATATTGATCCCGGAGTTGCTCCCGAAGGCGATTTTATGCTTCGTTCTGCCTTCACCCAGGATGGATCAAAAGTGTTGGTTTGTACAGGAGGAACTAATAACCTGACCGTTTTTGATTATGAAACCATGGAGGCCGAAGCCGTGATTGAGGTTGGCACCTATCCTTGTGATGTGGCCACCACCGATGACTATGCCATCGTGCCCTGCATTTTTGGTGATGAGATTTATGTAATTGATTTACTGGATTACACAACCGCCGCTGTATTTTCTACCCCAGCCGGTGCCCAGCCTTGTGTGGTTGAAGTAAGTCCTGATGGAAATTATGCCTATATCGCCTGTGATATCAATGATCAATGCGAAGTTATCGATCTTCAAAACCTTACACAGCTAACTCCCATTGTTGATTTTCCAATTTCATTGATCACCTTCTCATGGGTTTCTACAGGCGGCAGAAGCACTTTTAAATTCTCTCGTTTTGCTGTTTCACAAGATGGAAATCATTTGATCGTGGGCAACGCTGATAACGATGTACTTTTTGTTGATCCGCTGTCCGGAACAATTGATTACAATGTAAGTGGCATTCCGAATTGTTATGTGACGAGCCTTTCAGGCGACGGAACCAAAACCGTTGCCTTAAGTGATTTTAACAATATTTTCCAGGCATTTCAAATTGATAACAGTTCTCACACCATTTCAGCTTCGGTGGAATTAACCGGAAATTATATGGCAACTTACGATGTAGCAGTTAATCCCGATGGAACAAAAGCTTTTGTGGGAATTGGTAATAATTCCAGTGCGATTGTTCGGTTCCAGAGTTCAGACTTTATCACATTTTCACAAACCTATACCCCTTTCTGGATGGGTACTTCCCCCGATCATCAATACGCAGTAAGTGGTCAATACCGCTTTTCAATCATGGATTTTGAAAATGAAACCATGATCGATCAGTTACAGGGATATACGCAGGATTTCGGCTGTATATCACCGGTCGCTAATAAGGTAGTTGGTTATGATCCCCTGAGATATGAGGGAGCTTATTTCTTTGATTTTGAAACACCAAATGATATACAATATAACGGAAGAACGCTGGCAGGTCTTCCGCCGGAGGCTGACACACCTTATCGAATTGCAATTTCGGAAGACGGAACCAAAGCAATCACCTCAAACTCATTATCAGAAAGTGCTTCCATTATTGATCTTACGGATTATTCCGTAGCAGCTGTGCTAGACCTGGGAGAAAAGAGTGATGCCATAGGCATTACCCACGATTCGCAATGGGCCATCATGGGAGGATACGATTTGAATACCATCAAGATCATTGATTTGGTAAATGAGGAGCTTGCCGGAACATTGTACACCGGTCAAAGACCTTTGATGGTGGCCATTGCCCCTGATGATGCCTATGCCTATATCGGTAACCTGAAGCAAAATTCCGTTTCATTTGTTGAATTGGATGGGGCTGCCAGTACCGAAATAGTCGAAATTCCTACAGGCGTGATCGGATTGTCCTGGGCTGCTTACGGTGTAAGAAGCAGTGTGGAGGTGGATCCAACCGGACAGTATGTTTTGGTAGCAGCAAGTTTTGCGGATCAGGTGCAAGTGATTGATATTGCTCAGCAACAAATTGTTGCTAATTTAAATGTAGGAACTTTCCCATTAAAAATTGCCTTCAACGAAACTGGTGAATATGCCTGCGTTACCAATTACAACAGCGATAGTTATTCTATTATTCATGTGGATGGAGCTGCTTCGAGTGTGGTTGGCACTTTCCCGGCCGGCGACGGACCGCTTCGCCTGGCCTACAATCCGGTGGATGATGAGTTTGGGATTATCAATTATTCCACAAAAACAGTAATCAATGTGAATCCTGAAACAGGTACGATCAATAGCACTGATTATTATACACAATATGGAAATCCCATCCAGATTTATTATGATACCGAAGGAAATCCCATCGTTTTAGCATTGTCAAACAATAATGATCCCGGCTACCTCATCCGAAAAAATGAAGCGATAGTTTTGCCGGCAACCCCTACTTATTTTGATTATTGTGCAGCTACCAATACGGCTGTGGTTTGTATGCCCGGCCCCGACTATGTTACCGTTGTGGAGTATGATCAGGCCGTGGCTCCTATGGCTGATTTCGGAGCAAATATAACGACTATTCAAGTGGGTGAATCGGTAGTTTTCGAAGACCTTTCCCTTAACAGTCCCAATTCCTGGGATTGGACTTTTGAAGGAGGCACGCCAATGACCTCCTCTGAGCAAAATCCTGAAATAAGCTATGAAACCGAAGGAACTTATGATGTTTCGCTTACAGTTTCCAATGGCGCTGGTTCGGACGAGGAGACTAAAGCAGATTACATAACAGTTTTGCCGCTGACCTATGTATTTGAGAATAATAATGAAAAACTGGTAACCATTGGCCCTAATCCGGTAAATGGAACGCTTTATTTGAAACAGCAGTCAGAACAACCCATACAATTAGTAGCAACTGTATTTGATAGCCAGGGAAAGTTGTTGTTTTCCGAAAGGATGAATCAAAGCATAAAAACAATTTCCTTTGCTGATTTGGATGATGGATTGTATGTATTAAAGGTAACATCAGGAGGTTCATATCAATCCTTTAAAATTGTGAAGAAGGCAGAATAATATGCATGTATACGGGAAACATTATCGTACCATATGGTTTGAAAACGGTGAGGTGCATATGATCGACCAAACCCTGTTGCCATTCCAGTTTCGGATTTTCATTGCGAAAACCTACGAAGAAACCTGCCAGGCCATTATAAACATGATCACCCGGGGAGCGGGAGCTATTGGTGCGGCTGCTGGTTTTGCAATGGCCCAGGCTTTCACGGAAGCTCATAATCGCGGAAATAATAACCTCATCGACATAGCCCGAAAGGAAATTGAATCAACTCGCCCAACTGCACAAAATCTATTTTTTGCTACTGAAAGAGTTTATAATGCCGGAAAGACATCAATAGAAGACGCTTTAAAAGAAGCCCAAAAGCTTGCTGACGAAAACATTGAGGAGGCCCGCAAGATCGGCGAATATGGAAATGAGCTTATTAAATCGGGGTGTCGGATTGAAACCCACTGTAATGCTGGCTGGTTGGGTTTTGTGGATTATGGCTCAGCCCTGGCTCCCATTTATCTGGCCAAAGAGTCGGGTAAAAAAGTGCATGTTTTTGTGGATGAAACCCGTCCCCGAAGTCAGGGTGCCAGGCTCACAGCCTGGGAATTGAAAAATGAAGGGATCAGCCATGTGATCATTCCGGATAATGCCGGGGCACATTATATGTCGCAGGGTATGGTTGACATGATGATTGTTGGTGCTGACCGGGTTGCAGCCAATGGTGACGTTGCAAATAAAATCGGGACCCTTGAAAAAGCGATTGTAGCCAAACGTTACGGAATTCCCTTTTATGTTGCAGTTCCGCTCTCAACAATTGATCTTTCCTGCGAAAGTGGGAGCCAAATAGTAATTGAAGAACGTGATGAATCGGAAGTATTATTTCAGGAAGGACCTGATGATACAGGACAAATGAAGCGAATTTGGGTATGCAATCCGGGATCGGAAATCCTGAATCCGGCATTTGATGTTACACCAGCCGATTTAATTACCGGGCTAATTACATCAAGGGGTATCATTGAGCCAAATATCAAAAATATTGCAAAGCTATTCCAGCTGAAATAAATTTGCTTAATCGTTTTAACCAATTTAGTTTGTGGTAAAATTATTGGGCAAAAATGTAAATATTTTACAAAACTTCCCGTATAACCCGTTTCAAATCTCACAAACACCGAAGAATCATGATTAGTAATTTTGTTAAACGGAATCCTATTCGTTTCAATCCCGATCCAAAACGTGTTATCGCACGTTTTTATGTTCCGGGTCCGGAAGCACATATTAAAAACCTTATACATCGCATTTCAAAAATGCCTGATCAGGCCGCACAATTGTCGTTAAATCAATCACTGCGCGATTTCAGCCCAAGGCATCGTAATATTTCCAAGGTTTTTCAAAGTCATTTTGAAAGGATAAAAAATATTTTTAGCGATCTGAAAGAGCAAATGGAAGCCATCAGTGAATATAAGCAATTGCTGATTGGTGCTTATTGTACCATGGAATATTCAATTGAATCGGCGGCTTTCTTTAATCCTTCTGTCATCGAAGATCCGGACCAAAGCGGATTGGAACATGGATATAAAAGGGTGATATTCAGTTTCAGGGCAACCGGTGAAGGACATATTTCCTCCATTGTTTTCAGGGGTGGAATTCTTGATCCAAATAATAATCTTGAAATGATCACCTCAGGAAAATTGGTAGATGAACCTGAATTATTTCAAAATACGGTATATCAAAAAGAAGTTTATCAATCAGTATTGAAAAATATTGAAGCCGATCCCGCCCTTGTTGCCGCTGTAATGGATAAATTAAGATTTGAATTTGATTTTAATGATTTGAATCAGGCTTATCAGCAAGTTATTATTGAAAAAGGAGTTGATGAGGCTCAAAAAAGAAAACTGGAAACGGTATTATGGTCCGCAAAATCGCATTATAAAATTGGATTTTCACTGGATACAGCCATTTCTGAACGGGTTGTGTTTCCAATGGTTGCTGATGAGAGTAACGGTATGGAAGATGCCCGTTTTGTGAAATTTACCGACGACAATGGGAGTGTTAAATATTATGCTACTTATACAGCATACAATGGCAGATCAATAATGCCAAAATTGATTGAAACAAAAGATTTCTATAAGTTTAATATGATGCCAATCCATGGTGATTATGCCCACAACAAAGGCATGGCTGTTTTCCCGAGGAAGATAAAAGGGAAATATGCCATGTTATCAAGAGTTGATGGGATCAATAATTTCATCATGTATTCTGATGATATAACCCTGTGGCAGGAGGCAAAAATGATACAGGAACCTATGTATCCCTGGGAATTCATTAAAGTGGGAAATTGCGGATCTCCAATTGAAACAGACGAAGGATGGATTGTAATTACACATGGCGTGGGACCTGTTCGTAAATACAGCATGGGCGCCACCCTGCTTGATTTAGATGATCCAACTAAAGTGATCGGTCAAAGCAGTGAACCTATCCTGGCGCCAAATACCGAAGAGCGTGAAGGTTATGTGCCTAATGTTGTTTATAGTTGTGGTGCTATTCTTCATAATGAACATATTGTTCTTCCGTATGCCATGTCCGACACATCCTCAACATATGCTACCATTCCGGTACATGATTTACTATCAAAACTAAAACCCTCATCATTAAAAAAGGCAGGAGTGAAGAAAGCAGAAACCAAAGCAAAAATTCTCGTTGTTGACGACGAAATCATTAATCAGCAGGTAATTGCTTCGTACCTTAAAAGTGTTGGATATGAAGTGGAAATTGCACCAGATGGTATTGTTGCATTGATGAAAATTGCCAATCATAAATTTGATGCCATCCTCTCTGATATTTCTATGCCAAATTTTGATGGCTATCAATTATTGGATTATCTCAATGAAAATCATATTGAAATTCCGGTAGTATTTATTACTGCTCTTGCAAGTAAAGAGGATGAAATCAAAGGGTTAAAGATGGGCGCTGTTGAGTACATTACCAAACCTATCGAAAAAGATATTCTGCTTATCAGGTTGGAAAAATTACTCACCGAAAGCTAACTAAATCTTATACAATATTGAATCATAAAAATAAAGAAGCCCTCGAAATTCGTGGGCTTCTTTTCTTGTGCGAAACGAATGTTGGAAGGATTCCAACTTAATCATCTAATATTCCCCTTTAATTTTTTTCAAAACATCTGCACAACAATGTTTTGAATTTCATACCGGATATGGGACTACCCATTCTGGTGTCAAACAGTGTTCCCTATTATACTCAAGTTTATTGTCGGTATCAAACTAAAGGGCCTCATCGCTTAGGGTTTATGCTGTAATTTTTACATCGTTGTTTACCAGATATGGCTCTGCAAGCAACCATGACATTAAATACGAAATTGTACTTTCTGCCCCCTGGTTTCTGTTCACTGCAACTTCTTCCAAACCATCATTACATCCATTGGTTTCGGGATCAAATAATGGGAGATTAAGGTCGTTTTTCCCTAAAAACCATTCAAATGACAGTCGTAGCTTACGAAGAGTAGATTTGTCACCGGTTACTTTCCACATGCTTTCATACATTATTATCATGGCGAGGGCATCCAGTGGCTGCTGTGCAAAGTTTGCCTTTTCTCTGTTGGCATTAGGCCATTCCTTATTACCTACCAGGGTTAAATGGCCGTTAAATAAGCATTTTGATTCAAGAAATTTTCGCGATGCTTCTGCTACTTTCAGGTATTTTAAATTTTCTGTAATCTCATATACCTGGTATAAAGCTGCCGGGATTAATCCGTTGTCGTAAGTCAATACAGGTTCATACCAATCCCATTTACTGTTTTTGTGCTGGTTAAAAGTATCAACAAGTTTATCAGCAAGCTTCTCCATCAATTTAATAAAACGCTCCTGATCAGGAAAACGCTTTATGTAATGGTACAAACCAAAAATGGTATTGGCATATCCTCTCTGATGTGAGATCTTATCAAGGTAACCAATCGATTTGTGAAACAGATCATGACTGATATGGAAAAACGAATCGCAAGGAGCAAATCTGATTAAATACCCAAGTGCCCAAATTGCCCTGCCATGAGCATCATCCGAAGTAATTTCGCCTTCAATACCACGGAGATAGGTTAGCGTGTCTTTAAAACTCCCATCTTCATTTTGCATATACATCAAAAATGCCAGGTAACGGTAAATGAGCGGATAATATCTTTCTTCCATAAACCGGTGGTAGGCCATCGTACTTACGATCAGCGCTCTTGAATTATCATCCAAACAATATCCGGTTTTGTAATTAGCTATACATCCAACAGCATGCTGTACAATCCCATTATCATCCGTTAATCTTTCCAAATGACTCAAGCTAAAATCTGGCATTTGAAATTCGTTTTCGGTTAGGGGACTTATTTTTAATGTTTGATATTTGGGATTGATATTGGCGAAGGTTTGAAAATATTGATATCCTATCCGTGGCCAGGAAATAGTTAAACCATAGTCAAAGGCTTTTTTCTTCAATTTTTCCATTTCATCCGGATGATCCATCAGATCAATCACAATTTCTGACAATGCCTTGTAATCATTAAAGTCGAACAGGCGGCCTCTTCCTTCAGCCAGTAGCTCTTCGGCATGCCAGTATGGTGTTGAAATTACAGCACAACCACCACTTACGGCATATGAAAGTGTACCTGAGGTTATTTGGGCTTTATTTAAATAGGGGGTAACATAAATATCTGCAGCCAATAGATAATTCATCAAGTCCTCTTCACTTAAATATTTATTTAAAAATTGAACATGCTTTTCAACCTTTAGTTCTTTGGCCAGGTTTTGTAGAAACTCCCTGTATTCTTCACCAACATGCCGTAAAACATGAGGATGTGTTTTACCCAATATCACATATTGAATATCGGGATGCTTTGATATTATTTCGGGCATTGCCCGAATAACAGTTTCAATACCTTTACTTCTACCCAATAGTCCAAATGTAAGCATAGTAGTTTTTCCGTTCCAATCTTCCGGAATTGTCACTTCATCAGTATGGAAATTACTGAAGTCGGGTACACCATGCTGAATGTGAACCACCTTATGGCGAGGTACATCATAAATTTCGGCTAAAAATCCTATTGCCATCGAATTCATTACAATAAGCCTGTCAGCATATTCAGCGATTTTTTTAAGAATTTCACGTTGATGAAAGGAAGGTCGCGTTAAAATGGTATGCAGCGTGGCGGCCACCGGGACTTTTAATTCCTGCAAAAAGCTCAGCAGTAATAAACCACTCTCGCCGCCGTAAATTCCGTATTCATGTTGCACCAGACAAAGATCAAAATTCCCTTTGTTGACATATTCCGCCATTTTTATGTACTCTTCACGTTTTTGATCCTGGATTGTTTTGGTTACGATGGCAGGATATTCATAATCTTTATCTCCATCATTCATGGCAATAACTTCAATTTCAAGTTCCAGCCTGTGGATATGGGAAGCTTTAAGGATTGAATTTACCAGATTTTCGGTGAAGGTGGCAATTCCACACTTACGTGGAGGATAATTGCCAAGTACAGCAATTCTCATTTTCTTTTAGGGTTCGTTCGCACTCGATTTTTTGGGTGAGCCAAAGGATTGGCTCGAAAGTTTAGTGCAGTATTAAACGCTACTTTGATTATAAAGTTTCATGCTTTCCCTGATTACCAGAGTTTTGGGGGTGTCAAAGGTAGAAGATACTATACAGTTAGGGCGAGTTAGTTTAATTTATCTGTATCTTAGAGCAATCAAAACTGAAGCATAAATTGAACTTTGAAAAAGAAAAATCGGAAGTTGCTGCAACAATGAAAAGGTTGTATGATCGGGGACTATCAACAGCTTCGGGAGGAAATGTTAGTATGCGAATAAAAGATGGCATTTTAATAACTGCATCACAAACGGATAAAGGACTAATAGACGCTTCTCAGGTTGGCTTGATTGATCAAGATGGAAAAGTAATGTCAGGTGATTTAAAGTTAAGTATGGAAACCGGTATGCATTTGGCAATTTATGCTAAACGTCCTGATATAAATGCAATTGTTCATGCTCATCCGGTATTTGCGACGAGTTTTGCAATTTCAGGTAAAATAATTAAGACTAATCTTTCTGGTGAATCAAGGGCTGTACTGGGAGAACCCGCATTTGCTGAATATGCTTTAATGGGTACACAGCATTTGGCAGATCTTGTTGCCGGGGCATCGTTAAAAAGTAATGCTGTATTGATGCGTAATCATGGCGTTATTACCTTGGGTTCATCATTATTTCAGGCATATGACCGGATGGAAGTTCTTGAAGCCAGTGCTAAAATGACATTTATTACCGAGTTCCTTGGTGGAAGTCATGACCTGACCGTTGAACAATTAAAAGAAATAGACAACCTATTCATTTGAAATTTTGAGAAAAAATTTACAGTTAATAATTTTATGTCTCTTTTTGTCGGCAAGCTCTTTCGGTCAAACGTCATCTTTTGTGCAATTTGAAGGTGGTTTGCTGAGAAATCAGGGTGGCTTCTTTAAATTGTATGATGGCATTGTGGATATAGGAGCTGGTTATCACCTCACATTAACAAGGCATCTGGAAGGAGGACTCGATTTTAATCTTGGCTTTCTTAATTATAAAAACACACCTGCCCGGTCGAACTTTTACCGCCCAAAACTAAGTCTTCAATATACGGTACATGTTTCATCACGAGTAGCGCTGGATCCTGTAATTGGCCTGGGTTATTCTTTTATTAGAATTACAAATAATGAATATTTATACGCATCCACGCAACATGGATTAAATTATGCAGCAAGGTTAAAAGTGAGATGGAAATCTGGTCGCAAGCTTGATTATTATCTTTTTGGAAGTTACGATTATATCTATTTAGACAGGGATGATTCCTTTACCCAATTGAATTCCTTCAGGCAAATCCGGTTATTTGCTGTTGGACTTGGTGTGAACATAAAATCAGGAGTTTATGAGTAAACTTTTTAAGTCAATTGCTTTTGGTTTGTTGGTTTTGATCATGATTGGATGTTCAAAAGAGAATAACTCAATTTCACTTGACCAAAATTATTTACAGGTAGCAGATGTAGTGGAGTATTGCCAGGGAAGTTGCAATGAAACTGCTGATTGGGAACAATCAAAAACATTGGTAAGGGGATACCTCCGGGACGTGGGAAATGATTCAGTGTGGCAGGATAATCAGGAGAAGCGGAGGTTTTACCTATTGGATATCAGAAATGGTTTTTCGTTGGAAGTTCGTGTTGATGGGGATGAGGATTTGATTTTCAGCAGGCTTGCCGGAACCGTGAAATCTGATTTGATTTTTATTTCAGGAATAGCCAATGCTGTAATTGCACAGGAAGGCTCAGATTGTACAAAAGGTGTTGTATTGCTGGTAAAAAAGGATAAAGACATTATAATTAATCTCGAATAACATGGAATCCTGCCAATGGCCTAATAACGATCCGTTAATGATCGAATACCATGATAAGGAATGGGGTGAACCTGTTCATGATGATCAGAAACATTTTGAATATATGGTTTTGGATGCCTTTCAAGCCGGGCTTAGTTGGGCCATCATCATGAAAAAGCGGGAAGGTTTCCGGGTGGCATTTGATCAGTTTGATTACCGGAAAATTGCTAATTACGATGAGACAAAAATCCAGGATTTAATTCAAAACCCGGGAATAATCCGAAACCAGCAGAAGATAAGGGCTACGCTTAATAATGCTCAAAAATTTATGGAAGTTCAACAAGAGTTTGGCTCCTTTGATAAGTATATCTGGCAATTTACAGGTTATAAAACCAAACAAAATCAATGGACTAAATTGGACCTGATACCTACCACCAGCCCTGAATCAGATGCTATGAGCAAGGATTTGAAAAAGCGGGGTTTTAAATTTGTCGGTTCAACCATTTGTTACGCCTACATGCAGGCAGCCGGAATGATCAATGATCACCTGGTTACTTGCTGGCGATATAAAGAGCTAAATACTTAGCCCCTATTTTACAACAATTTTTTCCGTAAAATTTCCCTCTTTGGAATTTACCTTTACAAAGTAGATCCCTGCTTGTAAATTTTCTATTCTCAGCTTTGAAGATTTCAATTCAGGCGTTTTGAATTCAGCTCCCCGAATATCTATAATCTGAATTGATTCAATATTTTGAAACGCCTTCAAATCAATGGTAAATGAACCCGATGCCGGATTAGGATAAATTGAAAAGGGCTTTTCAAATTCAGGATTATCAACCATCGTATTCCAGTTTACATAAATGGTCAGAGGTTCTGAAAATTCGCCCTCTCCACAAGCATTTTCGGCTTTTACCCTCAATTCCACGATGTAGCTGTTTGATTGATCCCAATAGATTTTCACTTTTGTAATGGTATCCCCCGGAATGATCACTGCCATATCTTCGGGAATTACCTCCCAGATATAGGCAGTGGCATTGGCACACCATGTTTCGTAGATGGTGAAGTTGGTCTGGCTGGTAACCACATCCGTAGGTCCCATGGGTTGATCAGGTATTTCGGGCGTGTAAGCCGCTTTAATGTAATCTTCTTTGGTAATGGTGCTGTTGTTTGTTCCATCAGAAACGGTAAGCGTAACATCATAAGTACCTGAAGAAGGATAATTTACTACCGGACTCTGTTCAGATGATGTGGCAGGGTCACCACCCTCAAATTCCCATTCCCAGCTGATTACATCACCAATGGAGGCATCCGAAAATGTTACATCATCACCTTCACAAATGATGGCAGGCACTCCCGCAAAATCGGCTGACAGTATGGAAGCATCCACATAAACACCGTCATGCCTTACGTTGTATTGTAATATGGTTAAAGGCGATTTAAGCGGATTCATGGCGAGGTTGGTATTCCATAGGTAAAAATAGAGATCACTGGTTGAAAGATTGCCACTGGCACCTGAAATATCCAAGATCCCGTCACCATCAATATCGGTAACAAAGGGATTCATAAAAAAGCTGGAACCGGTTACCGTTAAAGGCCAACCGTTCATAGGTGTTCCATCATGATTGTAACCGATGTATACACCGGCGTTGGTATTGTCATCCCACATCAATTCCACCTGATCGTCGCCATCCAAATCAGCAAGGATGATCTGGTTATTGATTGCATTCATGGGTACAGTGGGCCACCCCTCCAGATAGGTTCCGTTTTTATCCCATGCATACACTTTATCTGCTGGCGAACCCGATAAAACCTGGTCGCCTATGGCAACATCCAGGTTGCCATCTCCGTCGATATCACCAACGGCGGGAGGTCCGTAAATCCAGTAGCTGACAAATTTGGGCCATCCTTCCATGGAGCTGCCATTGCTTTTGATAATATGAACGGCACCATTTCCGGCGGTTGATGAATGATCGCCCACCAGTATTTCTCTAACGCCATCCCCATCCATATCCGCCAAAACCGGAGATGAATAGGAAAAAACGCGATCGGTTCCTGGTGCATACGGAAATCCATCGAGTACATTCCCACTGGCATCATATGCATAAACACTGTAATATGATTCAGCAATGATTTCAGGAACGTTATCACCTGTAATATCACCCACCGCCACAGCTGATCCCGGAATATAATCGAGTGCTACAGGAAATCCCGGGAAAGCCAGTCCGTTCCCTTTGTAAACACCAACATAACCATCCGGGTAGCTCCGTTCTTCAACGATTATTTCAAGGGCATTGTCGCCATCCAGATCCGCCAGTACTGCTGTTTTTGTAGCCCCTCCTGACAAGGTAACCGGGAATCCTGTAACGCTGCTACCATTCTTTTCCCAGGCATGTAAATAGCCGGTATTTCCTGTTCCGGCCTGCCGGGTGGATACCACAATTTCTCCTTCTCCATCCCCGTCGATATCGCCGAATGCGGGGGCACCATCGGGATATAGCTGTGTGGTAACCGGCCAGCCATCCACCACCGATCCATCCACATTAAAGGCATACACTTTTTGCGATACGCAATAAAGTATTTCCATTTCAGGGTCGGAATCCATATTGCAATAAATTCCACCACGGTTAGCGCTGCCGGTATATTGCAAAGGCCAGCCGGGCCAAAGTTCATAGCCGGTTTTTTTGGCTTCCTGAGGTTTTAGCATGGTTTTAGCCAAATCTTCAGTAATTAAAATTTTTCCTTCAACATCGGCAATTACGCCCAGTTGCTGAGAATACTTCAGGTTGGAAATGTCTGTTACAATTACCTGGGCAGAAGCCACATTCCAAACGAACAAAACGAAAATAAAAATGGAGAGTATTAATGATTTCATATCTGAATAATTTGAGTTTAAATTTACTCAAATTTCACGAGTTGTTGAGGGGAAATTACTTTGTGCAGAAAAACACCGGCTCATCAGGATTAAGGTTCAACTTCTTTCCGGAATCCAGAATGCATGGATCTTCTGTCCATTGGTAGCGATTAACAGTAAAACCGGCTTTCTCAAGACGATCTACATAATCATTCCCATAAATCCGCACATGATCGGTTTGTCCGAAAACCCTTTCCCGTTCTTCAGGTGTTTTTACTTCCGGATTTTCAAAAGTTTTATCCAGAATTTTGGAAAACGGAACCTGCAAAATGGCCCAGCCACCTGGTTTTAAAATCCTGAATAGTTCACTCATAGCCAATTGGTCATCAGGAATATGCTCCAGCACGTGGTTACACATAATGGCATCGAAGGTGTTTTCATGAAAGGAAATACGTGTGATGTCCATTTGCATCATCACCTCCTCGGGATTAAGGTCAGCTGTGAGGTAATCAATGTTTTTATGATTTATGAAAAGGTGCTCAAGTGAAGGTTCAGGGGCAATGTGAAGCAATTTGTTTGGATCAGAGAAAATAGTGGTTTTGTTTTGCAGAAAATGATACAACAACCTGATCCTGTCGGACGACATGCAAACCGGGCACATCGCCTCCCTCAATCCCGCCCCGACGATTTGCTTCTCTTTTAATACAGGAAGGTCATATCCCAGGGGAAGCCATTTGCTGATGTTCGAATTGCAAACATTGCAATAATGTTTTCTGCCAAAATATATTTTTCGGAGAACTGCATATTTGAGCAGCTTATGGTAAGCTGGCGGAATTATTTTTTTGATCAGTTGTTTCACCCTAAGGAAGCTGTTTTTCAGTTTTAGCAAGTATTGAATCGCACACTGGTATTACATTCTGGGCGATCTGTTTGGCTAGTTTGGAATTTCCGTATTCACCCACGTGGCACCAATCCACATAAACCGGGGCAGTTTCATTTTCGAAAAATCGGCTGAGATCATAAAAGTCAAGATTATCCAAATGGATCTCATCATCAGTTAGGTTTTCAATTGTCAGGTCCGCAAACTGGCTCGCCCATTTCATCTTTTCAAATTCCGAATTTTCATATTCAGTTCGGATATTTTTATTGAAAAGAAGCGGTTGCCAGTAAAACACAGAATGAAACCCATAAGCCTCAGATAGTGCATAAATTAGGCGGAGGTTTTCATTATAAACTCCAATGGTTTCTTCAGCAAGCTTGGGTAAGTTGAATTCCTTAAGTGCAGCTTGGTGATCGGGTTCAGAGCCAAATTTTTGTTGAACAAACTTTACAGTGGCAAGTGTTTGCAAGGATTTAAAAAACACCAGTGCAGAGCGTTTCTTATTGGTAAGGGTATTAAATTGCTTCATGCGGTTAAATTCATTCTGCGGAATACCGGCTTTGCTTTGCTGAAGTGTACTGAAGAGATCATTTGCACCGTCGTAGAAAATTACCAGATCAGGAATATTCCCTTTACGAAGCTCAAGTTGCAGTTCGATCAATTCCTGCGTATTTACATATCCTGATTCGCCAAAGTTGGTGATCTGTACCCGGAATCCTTTTTTAGTAAGTTCTTTACCCAACAAAGAGGCCAGCGTATATTCATCCCTTGCGCCTGTGCCCCACATGGCCGATCCTCCAAACATAAAAATACGGATCAGCGGATCATAATCAGAAGAAGGATTGTTTTGGTAAATTGTTTTACGGATGCCGTCGTCATCTATATTGATGTATGTCCCTTTAAATGGATTTCGACGCCAGTAAACATAGGGTTTCCATGAGGATTCATTGCAAGCGTTGAATTCGGAATAATAGGCTTCAACCCAATCGGCATTGTTGTAGCAATCAGCTTGTATCCGGGGGTCCGGATTGGAGGAGAAAAGAAAATATATCCTGAAAAAAAGCTCAATCAAAATAAAAAGCAAAATGGTTATGCCTGCAATTACCCATATATCTTTGAGCCGGTTGAAAAATCCTCGCATCCCTGATAAATTTTTATAAAAGTACAAAAGGGCAGGAAACTCCCACCCTTTTGTACAATTTTTTTGATTTTTCTATTTCACTATAAACTTGCCGGAACTGATCTTTCCCTTGTGTTTGATTTGATAAAAATACAAGCCGGGCGGATAATCATTTACATCAACACTAATTTCGGATCCATTATCATTTCTTATCCATTTTACCAGGTTTCCCTGTGCATCAGTTATTTGAACTTCCGGTTTATCTTTCAGCCATTGATCCATTTTGAAATGAATTACCTCCCTGGCAGGATTTGGATATACTGCAACTGGGTTTTGATCCTTTTCATCAACCCCGGTTATAAAAGGCTGGTAAGTAATTTCCAGGTCATCGATCCATAAGGTGCTTCCGATGCCTATGAATCCGTCATCATAATTTGAAGGAGCAAATGAGATATTGATCGTATCAGGGATGGGCACATCGTAATACAGGACCGGGATTTCAAAATAAGTATAAGTAGATGTCGCAGGTAATTTAACCAGCTTTTCGTAAAGTGTTTCAGTTACACCGGTTTGTGTATCGTAATGATACAGCCATAATCCGCCCAGGGCTGTATCTGGGCCAACCGGCGAATATTTATAATAGCCACTCACGGTTTTTGGAAATTCATTCAGCGGCACTCCTCCTATGGGTCCTTCATCACCAAAAGTACCATTGGTTAATATTGTAATTGAATCACCATTAAAGGAAATTTTGCTTTCAAGCTTTGCTGCAAATGAACCTGAGTGGCTGTCGGTTGATTTGGTTACGCCTGCACCACTTGGTGAAATTGTCAGCAAATTACTGGTTGTCCAGTCGTTGGGTTCATCGGCTCCTAATTCCGTCCAGTTTTCAAAACCACCATTGGGGAAAGCTGCCCCAGTTCCCACAAACGCAATATCATCGAAGGTGATGGTACTTCCAATCATGGGGGTGTTATCAATGGTTGAACTGGTGAATCCAGCCACCAGTGAATCAGGCGATATAATTGGAATAAACCAATTAACGGGTGCTGAAAAATAAGCAAATGTGGATTCACTGCCAATAAAAGTCAGAGAGCAAATACCAAGCGGTGCTCCGAATTTTTTAAATAAAACTGCCAGATAAGCGGTATCCCCAAATTGAATATCATATTTCGCGTAACCGGTTACAGAATCAGGGCGTTGTGTAAAGGGCAATCCGCCCGCAATGGAATTATCCCCTATTTGCCCGATAAAGGCAGCACCAAAAATGGTGTCTTCTGAGGTTTCTACCGATTGAAGTTTTAATGCATAATTACCTGAATGTGCATCCGTTGTTTTGGTTGCATTAGGTGACAAACCCGACATCACCAGGTAAGGATTTGTTGTTGTAAAATTGTCAGGTTCTTCAAAGTATTGGT
>Ga0116152_10000207_pt1 | contig 48022 bp, 47 predicted proteins | sample AD_UKC119_MetaG_FD_89894 | JGI IMG/M metagenome (GOLD analysis project Ga0116152, IMG submission 89894) | Active sludge microbial communities of municipal wastewater-treating anaerobic digesters from Hong Kong - AD_UKC119_MetaG | ecosystem: Engineered > Bioreactor > Anaerobic > Digestate...
CCGATGTCGAAATTCCCCGTCGTGCGTGACCTTTTTGTCGATCGCAAGCGCATGTTCCACGGCCTGAAGAAGGTCCACGCCTGGATCCCCGTCGATGGCTATCACGAGGCGGGCCCGGGCCCGGCCCAGAGTCCGCACCAGCAGGAGGAAAGCTATCCTCTGAGCGAATGCATGACCTGCGGCTGCTGCATGGAAGTGTGCCCGCAGTACGTGAAGATCGAACCGCGACGCGGCGCCGGCGAGTCCGATGCGACCTATTCCGAGCGCGAGACGAGACTGCACGATGAGGCATTCCTCGGCCCCGCCGTGATTTCGCAGGCCGTCCTGTTCAACCAGCACCCGACGGGCGAGATGACCAAGGATGAGCGGATTGAAGCGCTGATGGGCCCCGGCGGCATCACGGACTGCGGCAACGCCCAGAACTGCGTAAAGATCTGCCCGAAGGAAATCCCACTGACGCGCTCCATCGCCAAGGCCGGCCGGCAGACGACGATCTACTCGCTGTCGCGATGGTTGCTCAAGTAGGGCGTCGTCATCTGCGCCGGGAGGACCGGGGACGTTGAGCGTCCCCCGCCCGCGTCTCGAACCGCGAATCTCCTCCGACGGATGGCGAGGCCACCAGGAACCGCTTCGTGTCGAATCCCAAACAAGTGAATTGTCACGCCTGCGGCGAGAAGCAGACGCTCTCAACTGAGCCGGGGCGAGAGTTCTTCTGCGGCGCCTGCGGCGCGTCGATCACGCCTGACGCCGGCGATGCGCCGTCGTCCAAACCGGACATCCGCAAGCACCTCGTCATCACGATTCCGTTCATTGTTCTGATCGTTTGGTTTGGCTGGCTCTGGTTTGTCAGTGGCGTACTTCCCTCCGTACAGAAGTACGACAACGGCGCCTTCAAGGAGAAGGGCCTCGTCAAGCGTGAGGGCCTGGCGACCTATCGTCGAACGGGGCACTGGGAGACGTATCATCCCAACGGCGTGAAGGCGAGCGAGGGGCTCTACGAACGCGGCGAAAAGCTTGCGGGCAAGTGGATGTACTGGGACGCGATGGGCAACGCCGTTGGTCCGCCACCGGGTGAGGAAAAGTCCGTGGCCAGCGACTGGCCCGAACACGCCGCGTCCACGCCCTCCGATTGACAGCCCGGTCCGCACACCGCGCGATCACGCCTTCTCGCGACTTACCATCACGCCATTGCGCTCAAAGAACAAACGCCCCGGGCGACTGTCATTCGAACAGGCGCCCGAGGCGTGAGATTGATTCGGCGATCGCCGAGCCTTGCGAAACGCATCGTGATCGCCGGTTCCCCCCAGGACTGGAGGAGATCGTCTGTCAGGCCGCGGCGCGTCGTCGGCGTCGCAGCAGCAGGCCGGCGCCCGTCGCGATCAGCAGCGCGCTGGTCGGCTCGGGAACCACCTGGAATGAAATCCGATAGATGTCCGTCGCCGCCGTCAGCTGGCTGTCGAACGTGTAGCCGGCGGCCGTCTGCTGGCCGTTGAAGATGCTGAGGTCGGCGAAGTCGTGATGGACGTTTTCTGTGTCCGGCGTGTGATCCGAGTTCATCGAGCCCGTCAGGAAGGCGGCGCCGAAGAGACCGTCGACCTCCGAGCCGGCGTCCCAGATATCCGAGGCCGTCAGCGAGATGCTGCTGACCTGCAGATTGCCGCCGCCGTCGAAAAGCTGATGGGCCGTCGGCGAATCATTCCCGATGAAGTAGTCGTTGCTGGGCACGACCATGGCGCCGAAGGTGAAGTAGGGATTCACGTCCGTGTCGATGGTGAACGTTGCGGAGGCCGTGGCGCCGGGCGTGAGGGGGCCCGGCGGGTTGGAGACGACAGTGCCAAGCGTGGCCGTCGGATCGGCGGCGCCGAAGGCCGGGAACCAGTCTGATCCGCTGCCGCCCTCGGCGATGGAGACGATGGCGGCCGACGCCGCGGCGCCGGAGTCGAACGAGTCATAGACGCCGCTGTTGAAGCCGACGCGAAGCGGCGCGAACGTGACGCTGTTGGTCGGCGCGAGATTCTCCACGACGACGAGCAGATCGACCGATTCGGCGTTCGCGGCCTGCGGCAGGGCCGCCAGGCCGATCGCCAGCGAGATTCCGACGAGAGTGCGCATTGATACATCCCCTTTGTTGATTGGCGGGCGCAGTCGGGACACGACCGCGTGACAGTCGGCCCGCGCCCCCTGCGGAAACAATGCGGGCGGGCGGCCGGGCCGGTTGGCTATTCAGGGGATGAGTCGTGCCGGCGTGGCGGACCTGACAGGGAAATGGCGGATTTTTCGGATCGAGGCTTTCCTATGCCTTTCCCCAGCCTCGAAACTCCACTTCCGCGTCAACGCCCAGCGCGTCCGCGAGGCGATTGATGTAGTTAAAGTACCCCACGACCTGTACGGCGTCGTGAATGGCGCCGTCGCTCCAGCCCCAGGCGCGGAGTCGCTCGACATCCCCCTGATTGCACGCCGCCGGTGTCTTCGTCACCTTGATGGCGTATTCAAGCATCGCCAGAACGCCGGTCGTGACAGGGAGCGAGCGCCAGTGCCTGACCGCGACGTGGACGAAGTCGTCGTAGGTTGAGTCGGTGATCGGCGAGAGATCGTTCGTCAGGGCCGCCCAGTCGTTTGCGATCTCAACACGGAGATCGTTGGCATGCGCCTGCGTTCAGTAGAAGCACTCGTTTTCCTGGCTGACGATGACCGCCAGCAGCTCCCGCAACGATCGCGGAAGCTCCGAGTCGCCGAACATCGTCGCGGAGTAGAGGCCCATCGACGCCTGAAGCGTCTTCGGCGCCGGGCTCATGATGCGCAATATGTTGAAGACCTTGCCGGCGCGCTGAATCGCCGCCTCATAGATTTTCGCCAGCAGGCCCGTGGCCTCGGTCTCGTGAATTGTTCTGATGAAGGACATTCGGCTCCCTCTTTCCCATCCAAAGCTGACATCAACGGCCATTACTCGAACGTGTCGGCGTTCGGACAGTATTCAGCAAGTGTGCAGGCGTCGCAATTGGGCTTTCGGGCGCCGCAGACCTGTCGGCCGTGATGAATCAGACCATGCCCTGCGCTGGTCCACGTCTCCTGCGGCAGGACTTCCATCAGGTCCTGCTCAATCCTGACGGCGTCCTTGCTGTCGCGCGAACGCCACGTCAGCTCGAGTCGATGCGCGAGCCGACCGATATGCGTGTCCACGACGACGCCCACGTTCTTTCCGAACCACGTGCCGAGGATCACATTCGCCGTCTTGCGGGCGACGCCCGGCAGTTCGAGCAGATCGTCCATGTTGTCCGGAACATCGCCGCCGAATCGCTCCGTGATCACGCGACCCGCTCCCATGATGCTCTTCGCCTTGTTCCGGAAGAATCCCGTCGACTGGATCAGCGCCTCAAGCTCGGCCGGCTCGGCGTCGGCGAACGCCTTCGCGTTCGGGTATCGTCTGAAGAGGGCGGGCGTGACTTTGTTGACGCGTTCGTCCGTGCATTGCGCCGAGAGGATCGTGGCGACAAGCAACTCCAGGGCGCTCCTGTGCGTCAGCGCGCACTCGGCGTCGGGATAGAGCCGGTCAAGCTCGGCGACGATTCTTCCGGCGCGAACCCGTTTGGCCTCAAGCGACTCTTTGCCACGCGTCCTGCGCGTCGTCGCCGCGCTTGCGCCGCTCTTTTTCTTCGTCGCCTTCTTTGTCGCTGGCGCGGCCTTCGCGACTGCGGCCTTCTTCGAAGCCCGTTTTGCCGGGGCCTTTCTGGACGTGGTTTTCTTCGCCATCAGGGCATGCTCGCGGGGGTCGCCGGCATGACGACCTCTTCATCCGGAACGAACGGCTTCGGCGGCCCCGCCCAGCCAAGTGAGAGCGTGAGCATGGCGAGCAGACACATGGTCGTCCCGGCAATGCGGACCGACGTCCTGTGAAAGTCGTCGAACTTATTCTGCACCGTCGATCCCTCTTCCGCCTGTGCGACATCCGCCTGCATGGACGTCAGCATGGGCGTCACGAACTGCACGCTGTAGACGAGCAACCCGGCGGCGGCGATCGAAAGCAGCAGGCGAACGATCGGTCCGAATTTCCGTCGCGCCAACACGGCGCAGATACCGGTCGTGACGACCAGGATTGCGGCGCAGAACAATTGAACGCCGTTGAATTCCCCGAAGTTCTGGGCCATGATGATTCCCGCGGCGGCGCTCGGATGATCGCTGACGATCTGCGGCATCAGCGAGAACGTGTTCTTCGCGACGATAACGCCGAGGACCGCCAGCCCGCCGAGCCAGACGCCGGCGGCCAGGGTTGCAAGCATATGACAGAATTGTCTCATTTGGATTCCACCCAGCTTTCGCTGCCGTCGGACCAGTGGTCCTTCTTCCAGATCGGGGCGTCGGTCTTCACGGCGTCCACGATGTACTGAATCGCCTCGAAGGCGCCGGATCGATGTGCCGCCGTCACGACGACGGCGATCGCCGCCTCGCCGAGCGGCACGCGGCCCACACGATGCGTGATCGCCGCGTCCTGGATCGGGAACTTCTCGCCGGCCCTGCGGCGGATCGCCTTCATCTGTTCGACGGCCATCTCTTCGTAGGCCGAATAGTCCAGGGCCGTCAGCTCCGCGTCGCCGTTCATTTCCGTCCGGACACTCCCGACGAACGTGACTGTGGCGCCGGCGTCGAATGAGCCCATTTCGGCGCTGAGCGCCTCGAGATCAATCGGGTCCTTCGTCAGGCTGACCCTTGGCGCCTCGGCGCCTCCGGCGACGGGTGGAATGACCGCGACTTCGTCCCGATCGCGGAGAATGCGATCCAGGGCGACATACTCCCGATTGACGGCGAGCCGTACGCCGACGGCCTGGCCGAGATCGGGGTAGTTCTCCGCGATGACGCCCGCAATCTGGCCGAGCGACGTGTTGTCTTCGACATCCAGTGACAGGTCGGACGTCCCGGCCAGATCCCGGGCCGGGCCGAAGAATCGAATGTGAATCCGTGGCATGATGTACCTCTTGATCGGGATTCTACGCCGAGGCGGCCCGTCGGCAACGTGGCCGAGAGTCGCAACGCGGGCCCGTTATGGTAGGATTCGCCTCCATGGACGCCTCTCGCCCCGTCTCGAAACTTGATATCGCCAGGAACTGGCTCCCGCGCTACACGGGCATGGCCATCGACGAATTTGGCGACTATGTCCTGCTCACGAACTTCAGCAACTATGTCCAGCGCTTTTGTGAGCAGTTCGGCTGCGACATCCAGGGTGTCGGTCGGCCAATGCAGGCGGCGACGAACAGCGCGGGGCTGACCATCGTCAACTTCGGCATCGGCTCACCCAACGCCGCGATCATCATGGACCTGCTGACGGCCCGCGCGCCGGAGGGCGTGCTCTTTCTCGGCAAATGCGGCGGTCTGAAGGCGACAACGGAAATCGGTCACTTCATCCTGCCGATCGCCGCGATTCGTGGTGAGGGAACCAGCGATGACTACTTCCCGCCGGAAGTCCCGGCGCTGCCCTCGTTCAAGCTGCACAAGTTCGTGTCGGACAAGATCATCCAGCACGGTCTCGAATACAGAACCGGCGTGATCTTCACGACGAACCGGCGCGTGTGGGAGCACGACCAGGCGTTCAAGGAACGACTGACGAACGCGACGGCGATCGGCATCGACATGGAGACGGCGACGGTCTTCATAGTCGGCCACAAGAATGAAATTTCACGCGGCGCCTTGCTGCTTGTGTCCGACGTGCCGATCACACCCGAGGGCGTCAAGACAGAGGAAAGCGACGCCCAGGTCACAAAGCAGTGGTCGAATCTTCACCTGCAGATCGGGATCGAGGCGATGACGCACATCGGTTCCCACGGAGAGGCGATCAGGCACTTCCAGTATTGACGCCGCCGGACAGGTGTCCGGCCGGATGATCGTCGCCTGATTCAACGGATTGGACTGCGACTTATGGCGAACCGCGGCGATCGTTTCGTGATTCCGATCCTCATCGCCGTCTGCATTTTTTTCTCCGTTCCAATGCTCGGCGGATGGGCCGTTCTCACGCCGGACTCATTCGGCTACCTGGAGATGGCGCGTTCCATCGCAACGGACGCTGGATTCCCCGCCAATCGACAGACACTGCCACCCGGATTCGCCATTCTGTTCGCGCCGCTCATGTGGATGGGGGATGCGCCGCTGTTTGCGATTCGGTTCCTGCTCGTGGCGGGCTGGGCGACCGCCGCAATCCTGACTTTTGTCTATTATCGCCGGACCCTGGGCCGCCGCTGGGCGTTTGTCGCGGGGCTGATCGTCGCGACAAGCCCCGCGTTTCTGACGCAGACGATGACGGTCCTGTCGGAACTGTTGTTCGTGCCGCTCGTCCTGGGGACGCTGCTCGCAATGCGTTCCTGGCGAGACGTCGCGGCGCCATCGGCATGGCGCGTGTTCCTGTGCGGAGCGCTGGCCGCCGCCGCCATTCTCGTGCGGACGATGGGCGTCGTTCTGATTCCGATCGGGATCGCGTCCCTGCTGGCGAGACGCGGCGTCCACTGGCGCCGGCGGGCCTCGATGCTGGCGATCTTCCTTGTCGCTCCTGTTGTTCTGCAGTCCGCCTGGAGCTGGCGCAACGCCGGATATGATCGTGGTTACGGCTATGGCGACATCCTCACGCGGCCCCGACATGGCGAGTCACCCGGCGCCGGCGTGATCGCGCTGCAGTTCGAGCGGCTGCTGCATTTCGGTCCGGAGCGACTCGGCACGATTCAGGCGGCGGTTATTCCGAATCGGATCGGCTGGCGATTGTTTCAGCCGCCGCTGTCGTTGTGGTCTCGATGGATCGTTGGCGGTGGTCTGCTGCTGATTTGCGCCGTCAGCGCCATCCGACGACGAGAGGAAGGCGCCATCTTTGTCCTGCTGCTCTTCGCGCTGCTGGCGATCTGGCCCTGGAACGAGGGCCCGCGATTCGCGCTGCCGATGGTTCCGATCATGGTGGGCGAGTGTTTGCGGAGCCTCATCGGCGTTCATCGGACGCGGGAAGACCAGGCGGACAACGCGACACGCGGCCGCGGCCGGTTCGTTCTGGCGACGTCCATCGTCGCCGCCGTCCTCCTGTCGCAACTCGCGGAAGATCGTCTGCTCATTCGCGCATCGGCGGATCGTGGCGCCAAGGAAGGCGGGCGCATCGCCTCCATGCGTTCGCTGGGCGCCAGGATTTCCGAACTCGATCACGACGACGCGCCGCTCGCGTGCGTGGCGCCGAATGAGAGCTACGCCAAGACGCTCGTGATTGGGGCGGCGTATTTTTCGAAATTGACAATCGATACATACATCGATGTGCACGCCGACGACAGCGTTCAATGGGCCGATCTTGCCGCGTTCGATGTCCTGACCGTGACATCATTGGGTAAATCCGCGCCGGGGCGGCGCGTTTTATTGCCCGCATTCGATACCGACGAACGGCAGTTGATCCTCATCCGCAGAAGTCGGGGCGGTCCAACCTCCGATGCGAATTAAGATTGGTGTCTAAATTGCGGCGCCCCGTGCGGACTCGCTTGCAGTTGGGGCGTGCGCAGGTGGGGACTATTCACCCAATGTTCCCGGTTCTCGGTCACTGACTCGCGTCGTCGTGCGATAGACGATGTCGTCTGCAATCTGGCACGCGATTTGCAGTATCAATTCTGAACGCCGAATCCCCTTCGGCGAATCCGACCTTCCTCGCCACATATAGGAGAACTTGGGATGTTCGATCTTGGAAGCCTCTTTGAGGGTATTCAGAGTCTGTTTTCGCAGATCTTCGGATTCTACGGGGACATTCTGAATCTGATCTTCGGCGGTCTGCTCGGAAGCTAGACCGTCGCGATATCACTCCATTGGCCAGGGATTCGGCCACTTTCCCACGGGCGTCGGTATCGCTTCTCGTCGGCCGCCGCGTTCATGAGCCCGATCGATGCGGCCAATCGGCGATACCCCCGGCGACGCCGGCGCCCGTGATTTCTCTCTCCCCTGAATATCAACGCGATTCGAATCTCGACGCCACGACGGCGACGGATCTTCGCGTCGCGTTTTCATGATGCGCGCACCAAACGTGATGACGTGAATGCATGAGGCGCGGACCAGCGGCGTCAAACGAGAAGCGGCGGGTCGGCGCTGGAATTTCCAGCGCCGCCCGCCGCTTCGCATCGTAGGAAGTCAGCCGCCCTTCGTTGATTCGCCGCTTAGTAGCAGAAGCCGCCGCGGTAGACCGTCGAGTAGCCGTAGCCATATCCATAGCCGTAGCCATACGACGGGCCGACGTACACGCCGACACCGTATCCGCGATAGCGCGGATAGACCGGCCGGTACACAGGTCGATAGACGGGGCGATACGCCGGTCGATACACGACGCGCGGTCCGCAGAAGCCGCCTCGATAACGATGCCCGGCCTCGGCCGCGGGGGTATTGAATGCGCCGAACGCGAACATGGCGAATGCGACGCCGAGAATGATGCTGAGTCGTCGAGCTTTCATCGAAATACTCCTTCGTCTTGCGACTTACAGTTCGCCGCAGCCATTGACTCAGCGAACGTTCAAGCCTTTCCCTCGGTCCGTTTGGTGACCGATCGGGGGGTAAGACACGGCTCGTTTGCAGGGGTTAGGAAAAGGGAGCCCCGTTTTTTCGGGCCTTAGGAGCAAGGGGCGGGGAATTCACTGGGGCGTGGGCGTGGGGCCCGAAATTCCGCCAAAAAGGAGGGCGCCGAGGACGACGATTCCGAGGACGATGCGATAGACGGCGAACGGAATCAGTGAACGTTTGCGTACGTAGGACATGAACGCCGCGACAACGACCAGCGCCACGACAAACGAAACGCTGAAGCCGAGGCCGAGGACCGCCATGCTGCCGTTCGTCAGTTCGTCGGCGTGCTTGACGAGCTTGACGAAGCCGGCGCCGCAGATCGTCGGGATGGCGATCAGGAAAGAGAATTCGGCGGCGGTCGACGCGGGCAGACCGACCATCAGTCCGCCCAGTATCGTTGCCATGGAGCGGCTGGTACCCGGGATGATGGCGAAGCATTGCGCGACACCGATGAGAAACGCCTGCCGGAGCGTCACGTCCTTCAGCGACGGTCCTTCCATTCGTCGATATCGCAACTCGATCAACACCATGACGACAGCGCCGAGGATCAACGTGATCGCGACAGTCACGGGGCCGTACAGATACTTCTCGACGATATCGTCGAAAGGAAGACCAATGGCGGCCGCGGGAATCGTCGCGACGACAAGCTTCGCCAGCAGGTGATTGCTCCATCCTCCGATCGGCGCCGAAAACGTCTGTCGCCAGAGCTCGCGCCAGAAGTAGAGCACCACGGCGAGGATTGCGCCGATCTGGATGAAGAAGAGAAACGCGGGCCAGGGGGGCGATTCAGACGCGATATCCAGAACCGGCATGGCGAGGAGCATGTGTCCCGTGCTGGAGACGGGGAGGAACTCCGTCAGTCCCTCGATTACGCCGAGGATCACAGCGCGGATGGCGTCAGACACGCGTTTGCTCCGAGAGCGCGTCCTTGGACGCCATCAGGTAGGCGATGACGCTGACGATGGTGAAGAAGACCATAACGTGGATGAGAATCTGGCGACCCTGATGCACCCAGCCGATGTCGGAAAGGCGTCCGAGACTCGTCAGGATCCAGCCGATCGTGATCGACTGGAGCAGCATCTTGATCTTGCCCCACCAGTTGGCGCCGTAGCTCTTTCCCTGCGATTCGCTGAAACCGCGGAGGCCTGACACGAGGAGTTCGCGGGCGATGATGATGATCACCATCCAGGCCTCCATGCCCGAGGCGGAGACACCTTCCTTCGTGTTGAAGTTGCTGCCGAGGAACATGACGAACGCGCCGATGACAAGCACCTTGTCGACGAACGGATCCAGAATCCGGCCGAACGCCGTGATCTGGTTGTGCTTTCGCGCCAGATGTCCGTCCAGAATGTCTGAAAGGCCGGCGATCACGAACACGACGAACGCCGTATCCATGATCCAGATCTGCTCGCTCTGTCGCGCCCAGTCGAACACGCCGAGCAGGATCAGGAACCCGATCGACAGAAACAGGCGGGCCGTCGTAATCTGATTGGGAAGATTCATCCGCATGGGCGGGGGGCTTGTCGTCCTTCAGTTCGCCGTCAGGCGGTGTCTCGATTCGGAGCGCCGATACGCGGGGGATGCGTTATCCGATGCGTTCCGATCCGCGACGCATCCTACCCGGATTGATCGTCAGAGGCCACTTCCCTGCCAGAAGTAGACGGCGGCGCCGAGTGCGCCGGCGGCGAACACAATCGCCATCAGAATCTTGATCCAGCTCCACGGCCGATCGCCCTGCACTTCGCCCGTTCCCGCGTTCACGAACACCTGGTAGGGCTTGCCGTGATAGCGGTAGACCAGCGTCCAGACCGGCAGGAGCAGGTGCTTGAATGTGATGGCGTCGTACTGCGTGTCGATCGAGCTGATCCGCTGCTGGTCCCCGCCAATGGCGCGGCGGACGTCGCTCCTCAGCGCCGCGTCGGCGCGCTGTCGAGCCAGCGTGAACCCGTCGTCCAGTTCGACGTCGTAGGTCGACGCCAGATAGCCCGCCAGAAACGCCTGCTCGAACGGCCGGCAATGTTCGATGGGCCATGGCTCCAGCGCTTCAAGTCGCTGCGCCGGCCAGCCTGTCGCCGCAGGGATCGTGATATCGTCGAAGAACCGCTGATGGACGCCGGATCGAAAGCTCCAGCGTGTTCGCGTTTCCATCCGGCGATCCTTCCCCGTGCCGACCCAGACCGTGTAGTTGTCGCCGCGCTGGCCGGACCAGTGCGTTGTTGTCATCGCGTCGTAGGTCCAGTAGGGCAGGTAGACGCCGTTGAATCTCCCGTGAACGCCGCGTCGCTTGAATTCGTTCGGCGCGAACCATCGGGACTTCACCCACGCCGCCAGGTTCGCCTGCGCCCGTCCTCGATCGACCCGGAAGGGCAGCACGCCATCGACCGGAATTCGATCCTCCGCCGTGTAGGCGTTTTCCACCTGGATCGCCGACCCGCAGTAGGCGCACTCGTCGCTGGCGAGTGTCCCCGTGAACTGGACACGACCCCCACAGTTGTCGCACGTGACTTCCTTTGCGTCAGTGACGGGCGCCTGCGCCCGCATGCGGCGCTCCGCCACGCGATTCAGCATCGCCGCGAAGTCCTGCTCCCGGACCGCCAGTTCGGCGTCGATCGCAATGACTTTGACGCCGCCGCAGTATTCGCACTTGAGCTGCTGGACGCCGACGTCGAATCGCAGGTCGGCGCCGCAGCCTTCGCAGGGAAAAATGCGGCCCTCGGAGGTCCGCGTTTCGGGAATCTCGTCGAAGGATTCGGGGGAGGGATTGCTGTCGTCGAGTGTCGTCATGACACGGTTCCCCGGGGAGTTCGGCGCGTCGGCCGGAAAACCAAACAACCCGGCGAGTGGCCGGGTTGTCTGGGTTCCACTGGGCGCGGCTGGATTCGAACCAGCGTAGGCAATGCCAACGGGTTTACAGCCCGTCCCCTTTGGCCACTTGGGTACACGCCCCTTTGATTTCAGAGTCCCGTAGAATAGCCATGATGGGCGCTCCGTCAAGCGCCGCGGCGGGACCCTTGCATCGGCGGGGCATCCATGCTCGATTCAGTCAAACTACCGCTCATATGCCTCATGATGGCGGCCGGCGGATGGCTGCTGCTGACCGCTCGACGCCAGCCTCGTGGCTCGGGGCCACATTGCATGGCGTGCGGCTACAACCTCTCCCACCTGAACAGTGCGCGTTGCCCCGAGTGCGGCGCGGCGCTCTCGCCGGAAACGACTTCTGACGGCCCTCCGTCACAGTTTTCCTGGACCCGGTTCTGGATCGGCGCGGCGCTGGTCTTCCTGCCCGCCTGCTGGGTTGTGCTGGATTTTGGCCTGGCCCTGATGCGCATGCCGGCGCTCGGCGGCGCCCGCTAGGGCCTATCCTGCGGCCTCAAGGTAGGCCGCGATCGCGTCCCGCCAGTGTCGGGGCCGATGGCCGGTCAGGGCCTCGTAGCGAGAGAGATCGAGCACGGAATAGGCGGGGCGCCTGGCGGGTCTGGGGAACTCCGCCGTCGCACACGGTCGGATGGGCCGATCGACACCCGCCAGGGTCAGAATCTCCTTCGCAAACTCAAACCACGTGCATTCGCCGTCGTTCGTGACGTGGAAGGTTCCTGTGGCGCCGGCGTCGATCAGGCGGAGGATGCCGTCGGCCAGATCCTCGGCGAAGGTCGGCGATCCCCGTTGATCGTCCACGACTTTGTCGAGCCGACCTTCCTGCGCCAGCGCGAGGATGGCCCTGGGGAAGCAGGGACCGTCATGGCCGAAGAGCCAGGCGGTTCGCACGATCGTCGGCGTCGGATGCGCCTCACACACGCGGCGCTCGCCGACGAGCTTGGTTCGACCGTAGGCGCTGAGTTGCTCAATGACGCCCGGCTCTGCGTCGACCGGAATCGGCGACGTCGCATTGCCCGGAAAAATGTAATCCGTCGAGATGTGGACGACGCCCGCGCCGACGGCCGCCGCCGCCGCCGCGACATTTCCGGCGCCGTCGCCGTTGATCCGCATGGCGACGGCTTCGTCCGTCTCACATTGGTCCACCTGCGTGTAGGCGGCGCAGTTGACGACCCAGTCGGGGCGTTCCGCGCTTACCAATGTCGCGAGCGCGTCGGTCTGCGTGATGTCCACGTCCTCACGGTCCGTCCTGATGACGCGATCATCGACGCGGGCGGCGATCTGTCGCGCGAGGGCCGAGCCGAGGAGTCCGTTTGCGCCGGTCAGAAGAATCTTCATGTTGCTGTGAGCTCACGTCTGATGCGATGGCTATGCGGGCTTCATCGCGGGAGGCCAGATGGTTCGCAGGGCCGTCAGAATCGTCCGCGTGGCGTTCGACTTGTTGAGTGTGTAGAAGTGAATGCCGGGCGCTCCGCGCTGAAGGAGGTCGAAGCACTGCGCGGTCGCATAGGCGACGCCCTGTGACAGCACGGCGTTCCTGTCGTCGCGGAAGCGCTCCATCTCGCGGATCAGCGTCGCAGGCAGGCTGGTCCCACACATGGTCGTGAAGCGCTTGATCTGCTCGACGTTTGTGATCGGCATGATGCCGGGAATAATAGGGACGCCGATGCCCGCCTTCCGCGCGCGTGCGACGAAGTCGAAGTACTTGTCATTGTCGAAGAACAGCTGGCTGATCAGGAATTCAGCGCCGGCGTCGGTCTTTCGGGCCAGGTTCGCCAGATCGCGCTCCAGGTCGCGATCGCCGGCGGTGTTCACGCACTCGACGTGACCCTCGGGATAGCAGGCGCCGCCGATGCAGAAATCGCCGCGCTGTTTGATATACGCCGTCAGTTCGCTGGCGTGGGAAAAGCCGTCGGCGGGGGGCGTGAACGACTCCTCGCCTTTGGGCGGGTCACCACGCAACGCCAGCACGTTCTCTACCTGGCCGAGCTTCAGCCGATCGAGGACCTGACCGATCTCGTCGCGCGACGCGCCGACGCAGGTCAGGTGGGCCATCGCCGTCAGGTCGTAATGCCGCTTCACTTCGGAGACGAGTTCGATCGTCCGATCCCGCGTGCTTCCACCGGCGCCGTAGGTAACGGAGACGAATGTCGGGCTGAGGTCCCGCAGGGAACGCACCGACTCTCGGAGGGATTCGAGGCCTTCGTCTGTCTTCGGCGGAAAGAACTCAAATGAGAAGGATGGCCGTCCGGTCGAGATTAGCTCGCGAATTCGCATTCCGCGTGAGTCTCCTTATACATGCGCCTCGGAATGGGGCGCAGTATAGCGACATTCACAAGCTTCGTGCGAGAGGCCCGCAAAGGGCTGTGATTCATCCGTGAATGCGAGTGAAGCGGGCCCGGTTGTCAGGCCTTCGGCGCGGGCTTCTTTTCCTTCTTCTTCTCGTCGGCGAGCTTCCTGGCGAGGGCGGAGTCCTCGGGAATCGCCTTCTTCAGTTCGGCTTCCAGGGCCGCGAGCATCGCCTTGTCGTCAGGCGTTGTTCTCGGCGAGAACCGGTTGACGACTTTGCCATCTCGATCGACGAGGAACTTCCCGAAATTCCATTCGATGGCGCCGCCAAGCCCATGGTCCGCCTTCTTGTCGGTCAGGTATTTGTAGAGGTCGCACTTGTCCTTCCCCTTGACGGAGACCTTCGAGAACATCGGAAATGTCACGCCGTAGTTCTTCGTGCAGAAGGTCCTGATCTCCTCGTCCGTGCCCGGCTCCTGCTTCAGGAAGTTGTTCGCCGGGAATCCGAGGATGACGAAGCCGCGATCCTTGTAGGTTTCGTAGAGCTTCTCCAGCCCTTCGTACTGAGGCGTCAGACCGCACTTGGAGGCGACGTTGACCATCAGCACAACGTTCCCCTGGAACTGTCGCAGGTCCTGTTCCTTGCCGTTGATGTCCTTCATCGTGAATGCGAGGGCGGGCATGGGCTTCGTTGTCTCCTTCTTCTCTTTCGGGTTTTTCTTGTCGGACTTCTGATCCTTCTTCTCGGGCTGCGTCTTCTTCTCCTGGCCATCGGGCTTGGGCGTGGGGTCGGCGGACACTGGCGCCGCGAAGCTCGCCAGGGCGGCCATGAGTGTGGCGCATGTCAAAGATCGCATAAGTACGCTGCGGCGGACTGATCGCATGGAATGGGTCTCCTGTTCGGATATTGGTCACTGGATCGGCTGTGCAGTCAGGCGGCACTCTGGCCGATTCTCCCAGTCGGGTATCATAGGTCTTCGAAACCGCCATGGGTTCGGATTCCGCCGCTTTGGTGTTCGGCGACATCGCTTTGACACGCGGGGGCCGCCGGTTACCGTTTCCATGATGAACGCAGTCGCCATTATTCCCGCCCGATACGCCTCGACGCGGTTCCCGGCCAAACCGCTCGCCCGCGAGACCGGAAAATACCTGATTCAGCACGTTTGCGAGCGATTGTCGGCCGCCCGACGCATTTCCAGTGTGATTGTGGCCACAGACGACGAACGGATCCGTCAGGCCGTCGCATCGTTTGGCGGCGCCGCCGTCATGACGCGGGAGGATCATCCGAGCGGAACGGATCGTGTCGCCGAAGTGGTCGCGGGCCTCGACGCAGAGCTGATTCTGAACGTGCAGGGGGATGAGCCTGAGATCGATCCCGAGCATCTGGATCTGCTGATTCAGCGAATGGCGGAGGACAACGCGGCGCAGATCGGAACCCTCTGTTGTCCATTCGGCGGACAGGCGCAACCGCGCGATCCGAACAAGGTCAAAGTTGTCGTGTCGGCGGCGGGGCGGGCGATCTACTTTTCCCGCTCCCTCATACCTTTTCCGAGGGACTTTGACGGCGTTCCCGATGATCCGTCGAAGTGGCTGCTGCACGTAGGTGTCTACGCCTATCGACGCGCGGCGCTTCTCAGGCTGGCGTCGCTCCCGCCGAGTCCCCTCGAACAGTCCGAACGACTGGAACAACTGCGGGCGCTGGAGAACGGTATGGCGATGACCGTGGTACGCGTCGACCACGCGGCGCCGGGCATCGATACGCCCAGTGACTACGCCGCCTTTGTGTCGCGCTGCGCCGGTCGCCATGGCGGCGCCCACGCGTAACCCGCTTGTGAATCGACCTTCCAGTTGGTGTTCGACTGCCGCGGATTTGCGCTCTCGGCCTCAGACCGCCCACGGGCGCCCAGTGGCGCCCAGTGCGGCTGGAAAGTCATTGGGGCGTGGGCGTGTTCGTTTTCGGTTTCACCTCATTCGGGGCGGCGGACTCAATCGCTTCCAGCAGACCGGGATGGGCCTGGACCTGGACTGTCGATTCGTCAACTTCCCATTTGTACTCAGGCGGTTCGTCGCGACTTGTCACAAACACGTACTCTGCGCCGCCGACGCCACCGCCCGGCGCGTATTTGGCGATGTGTTTGATTCTGTCCCACGGCAGAAAGATCGTCCGAAGCAGTTTGCGCAGCCGGACACCGTCGGCGTCGATCGTCAGGCGCGTGACGTAGCCACGGAAGAGCGTGCGGATGGATATGGCGACAACGATCGCGGCCGTCAGTTTCGTCCACCACATGGCGCGGATCGTCAGGACGAAGATCATCAGCGCGTTGATGGGCGCCATGACGATCAGGAAGATCGCCAGCGGCGTGCGAAATGCGGACCAGCTTCGACGATGTTCGCTCAATGCTCGTAATACGTATGCGCGGGCCGGCCGGCAAGGATCTGCTCCTTGCCCCAGTTGGCGACGTTGCGGAAGGTTTCGGAGCCAATGAAGGCGTCAAAGGCGTCCCGGCTGCTCCATTCCGAAAGGATAACGTAGAGCTGATGATCGTCGATGTCGCGGCACATGCGGGACTGCGTGTGACCGTCGATGTCCGCCATGGCCTTGATGACCTTGCGGAACGCGTTTTCGAAGATCTCTTCCTTGCCGGGCAACACCTTGTAGTTCATACCGATTGTGACCATCGCGGGGGTACTCCGTTTCCGTTGTGGCCAATCGCTCGAAAATCCGTCATGCCGAGCGATGCGCCGGGCGCCTGGTTCCCCTGAGCGGGGCGATCCCCGCGGGGTTTCGGAGGTATCCTAGCAAGTCGCCGACGTTCGGCCAATCTTGACGAAAGGCGATTCTCGCTGAGAATGGCTGTGAGATTGCCCTTGGGAGAGGTGTCCGAGTGGCTGAAGGTGCATGCTTGGAAAGCATGTGTACGGTAACACGTACCGGGGGTTCGAATCCCCCCCTCTCCGATTCTGTCATATCGATTCCGCCCTTGGCGCCAATCAGGGCGAGGGCTTCCAGAAAGCCGTCGGGTTTTCATCTTCCCCGAGGATGAGCGTGCAGGCGCCGGGACCGCACTGGTTCACGGTCCCATTCCATCTGTCGAATTCAAAGCCGGACAGCGAGCCGGGATCAAACGTGATCCGCGTGCCCGTCTTCATTTCGGCAATGAAGACGAATCCGCTGGCGACGCTGAAGTTGACGTTCTGCGTCGTTCCGTTCAGCGGGTTCTCGCCCATGGCCGACGGGAAGGTGAGCCACTCGGGGGCCTCGATCGTGATGCTGTTCCAGAAGCCGGCGACGTTGGGTTCGGTATCTCCGACGCTCAGGAGCAGTGTCGGCATGCGCTGGTAGACGAGTTCGACGCTCTTGTCCGAGTCCATCGTGAAGGTCGCGACGCCGGTCTCCGGCGTGGCCACGGGATCGCCATCGAAACGCAGGAACTCGACGCGATCCTTGCCGCCCGTTTCGAAGTCCTCGCGGCTGTCGGCGTCTGTGAATCGGCTCTGCGTTCCCATGGATTCAAACGCGATGATCGTGACAGTCTTCCCGTCCTCCACCTGAAACTCGTTGACATCGGGATCGGCGGCGCCTCCGCGTTTGTTGTCGAAATTGCCATTGTTGAAGGGGGCGTTGGCGCGCGTGTAGGCCATGTCGTCGATGAAGATGTGCGCCTCCATCGCGCGGCAGAAGAACTCGGCTTCCGGATCGAGACCGCGGCAGCCGTTGAGGCTTCGCAATGTGACAGTCAGCGTGTGGCGATTGCCCGATTGTCCCTGCGGCGTGGGCGTCGTGGTCCCGCCATTCTGGGGGCAGTCGCTCCCCAAAACGGCGACGAGCAGTGTGACACAGATGAGGCGCCATCGATTCATTGCGATCGCTCTCCGGTCGGGGGTCGATTCCCGCCAGCGGGGGGAGTCGAGCCGGGCTGAACATGCGAGGCCAGTGACCGAATGATACCCGGCGGCCCGGCGCCGCCGCAATTCCTGATTCACCATTCGGTCGCAGAGTCGCGGCAGATCAGTTCGAGCGTGTTGCCCTCGGGATCCCTGATGAAGAGCGCCTTTGCCCCGAAGGCCGGGAAGGCGCTCGGGCGCGGGTCCAGGCCCAGCGACGTCAGTTTCGATTGCCACGAGTCGCAGGATTCCGGCGAAATCTCGAAGGCGAGATGGTTGAGTGTCGAACGCGTGACATCGTGCCCAACGAGGCGGCTGCGCGCGAAGACGTGGCGTTTGTGATCGATCAGGACCAGCAGTTGCGGGTGTCGATCGCGCCCAAGGGGCGTGTTTGTCTCGGCGATCTTCAGAAACGTGATCGTGGGCTCGCCTGTCGGATCCGGATCGGCGCCATTCTCGTGACAGGCCTCCGTGACGAACGGAAAGCCCATGACGCGCGTGTAGAAGTCGCGCATCGTCGGGATGTCGCGAACGCTCAGAACGATTTCCGACACGCCGAGGACTCGCGGCGCCGGATCGCCTCGATTCAAATCTGTTTCGTTGCGCTGTTGGATCTCCGCAATCGCGGGTTCGAGTATCTCCCGGGCGCTCGCGACATCTTCCTCGCGCCAGAGAACAAGGCGAATCTCGGCGCTATGCAGCCAGTCGCTGTCAGCAAATTCCAATAGGGCGCTGCGCAGACCGATGGCGAACTGCTCGATGGAGAGGGGGCCATAGCCCGTCGCGAGGGCCGGCATCGCCAGCGTCGTTGCGCCGAAGTCGGCGGCGGCGCGGAAGACGTAGGCCAGTGTCTGCGCGATGAGGGCGCTGTCGGATTCGTAGAGGGCGTTGATACTGACGGCGTGCAGGATTCGGCGGCAGGCGAGCGGTCCCGGCTGTGTGGCGACGACGGTCCCGGGCTCAACGTATTTGCGCCCCGTCGAATGAAGATGCGCCTGCAGTTCCGCCTGCACATCGGCGCCGCCGCGCTCAAGGATGGCGCCGTTGACACCACCGGACATGAGCAGGGCGGGATTGGCCGTGCTGACAATAATGTCGGCGGACTCGTCGAGCAGGTCGCCGTGTTTGACAGTCAGGTTCAGCACGTTGCGGGTCCTCGTGAAGAAAGACAGTGCAAACGCCCGCAAACCCTCGCAAACGCTCGCAAAAAAACAGGGAGCGCTCCGTTCGTCGTTTCGCAACGGGGCCCCACGATGCCGACTTATTGTAGGCCTTGCCCGGCGATTCTGTTGGGGCTGAGGGCCATGGGGAGTCGAGCCGATCCAAGTTCCCAGACTCCTTTCGACGACAGGATTGGAATTCGCCCCGAAGCGACGGCGAGACCTCCGGACGGCCTCGGCTTGCCCGATGATCTTCGAGAGTTGTATCTCCGCCCCACGCGATGCATTGAACTGAGCGCACGAATCAGATCCCCATTGTCGTCAGCGCGTCGATGTATCCAGCGCCCGCAAGCCCTGCGTTGTCGTGAGGACACGACGGCTCTGAGGGGCGCTGCTGGGGCAAATCCGTCAGCGCCACCCGTTTGCGCCAATGTCAATGAGGACAAACGCGGCGCCGGAATGACCGGCGCTGCGCCTGCGTCTGGGTATTGGCGGATTGAGTTTTTTCGATTGCCTGCGCGTTTATCGTCGGCGTCGTCGCAGCATGGGCGTCGCCGCCAACAGGATCAGTGTGATCGCCGCGGGTTCCGGGATGATCTGAATGACGGGCGCTTTGCCGACATCCGTGTTTGCGCCGTCGACGAAGCCGCCGTTTCCAAAGCGGATCTGTGCCCCGCTGAAGTTCGCCAGTCCCCAGAGACCGGGGCCGACTCTCGCGAAAATCTGACCGTTGTCATAGGCGCCGAGGGTCGGATCGATGGTGAAAGTCACGGTACCGAAATCGATCGAAGCGCCAACGAAGCCGGGCGCCGGAAAGTCAAACGACGTCTGTCCAAAATTCGTCGCAATGTCGCCGGGGCCGGGGACACCCACGCCGCCGACGGTATTGAGAATACCGTTCGGCAGCACGACGGCGTCCGTCGCGCTGACGGACACGCCGTAATCGGCGCTGAATGTCGTCGAGTCGATCGTGACACCGACGCCCGATACGTTCCCGACCATTCTGGCGGTCACGTTAAACGGCGTCGCCGACATCGGGTTGCTCAGCAGCAGCACCTTGCCGGGGCCGTGATCCAGCGACGAGATTCCAACGTCCGAGCTGACGAGCTCGAACCAGATCGTGACGTCGGCGCGCGCCGACACGCACGTCGACGCGATGACGGCGACGCAACATACAACCCATGCGGAAACCTGCTTCATGATGGACTTCCTTTCTCAGCAGTTGGCCCGAAGGATGTGCCCAACGGGCGTCTCGGTATGCTGAGCGGCATCGTACATGAATTCGCGTTCCTTACGCAAGAATCGAAACGCGCTGCACGGCCTTCAATGGCTGACCTGATGGTGTCGGGGGTGCCGGGACGCCCATTCACGGCTCGAACGCAACGTTCGAACAATGCCCCAAGGGTTGCGCGGCGTCCGCGTCGCGGACTTTGCTGACCCTGAGCAGGCTTGTGGCGCTCCGATTGGGGCGACGCTTCCATCGGGGAATGAGCGAAGCGACAGATTCGCTTTGTCTGGCGCTCGGAAGCTGTCGCCATCATCGCCGACATCGCATCACAATGGCTTGCGCATGGCGCCCGACCGTGACCTCACGGCGGAGCAAGGCCTGTCGGCCCCGGATGACTCGCCACGCTGAGGACAGCGAGGCTCTGATCCGAGCGCACTGGTTGCGACGCCGAGGCTACCGGCCTTCGATGAGGCGCGTGACGAATGGGGCGATGTCGCGGGCGTCGATCGCGTCATCGCGATTGACGTCGGAGAGGATGGAGCCTGTCCCACTGAGAAGGTCGGCGACGAACTGGGCAATGTCGTCGGCATCCACGGCGCCGTCGCCGGTCAGATCGCCCAGCCGTTCGCATCCGTCGTCGGCGTTGTCCAGCGCGCAGCGTTCGAGGGCGCCGATGTCCACGGCTGCGACGCTGTCGGCGTCGCCATCTTTGATGCGATCCTCGCCGAATGCGTCGAACATGGCGGAGGCCGGCAGGGCGGCGTTGTCGCCGGTCTCCAGCGCGGGCGAGTCGAGGCGCAGCGAATAGTCGTTGTCGTCGATCGTCAGCGGGTCGCCGTCGGGACCGTTGTTGTCGGTAAAGCCCGGGTTCGCGCTGATGGCGCTGCCGGCCAGTGAGCCATCCCAATCCTGAATCACGCTGTCCGCGACAGCGTAGAGTGGATCGCCGTAGAGAAAGTCCCGGGCGCCGCCGAAGAAATTCCGATCCAGATTTCCCCACACGATACTGTTGCGAATCGCGAACTCGGCGTCCTGCGAAAGCAGGGCGGGCCAGGTGAGGAAAACGGAAATCCCCGGAATCTGATTGTCGGCGATTGTGCAGTTGGTGACGTTGATCTTCGTGCCGATTCCGACCACGCCGCCGTTGTTGCCGACGATCAGGCAGGAAACGATCTCGACGGTATCGATCGGCGTGCCGCTCTCGAAGTTGAACGTGTGAACGGCGCCGCCGCCATCTTCATCGCCGCGATTGCCGATGAAGACGCATCGCTCAATACGCGCCGCGCATCGATTGGCGCCGACGCCGCCGCCACCGTTCGCCTTGTTGTTGATGAAGCGGCAACCGACGATCGCGTTGTTCCCGCGGACCAGCGCGACGCCACCGCCGGAAGTCGCGCCGATGATACCGATACCGTCCACGAAGTCGCAGTTCACGATCGTCGTCGCGTTGCCGGCGCCCGAGCTGAAGATGATGGGGCCGCAGAAGACGCCCATCCCGCTGCCGCCGATGTTGGCGTCGAAACGACTGTTGCGAATGTCGGCGGCGATCGTTCCAAACACCGCGACGCCGCCGCCGAAATCCGCGCCGATGTTCTGGTGGAACTCGCAGCCGTCGATCACGGCGGCCGCGTCGACGACCGCAATTCCGCCGCCGCCCCATTCGGAGCGACCTCGTTCGAAGCGGCAGTTGGAGACGATCGGGGCGCCGCCCTGAATCAGCATGTTGCCGCCGACGCGTTCGGAGAGCGGGCTGCCGGTTTCGACGTAGCCGTGTTCGAGGATGAAGCCGTCGAACGTCGTCGCGCCGCCGCAATTGGTCGCGCGGACGACATGCAGGCTGTTGTTGTTCTGTCCCGTCCAGCCGCCGAACTGGTTGAGGGGGCCATCGTCGGCCAGGAGGTCGCCGCTGAGGATCGTCGGATGGGCCTCGCGATCGCGGTCCTCGACGATTCCTCCGCCATCGGGAAAGCCGCCAAGCAGGGCGACGCCGTCGACGAGTTCGAAGGACATCGCCCGATTCGCTGTGCCGCGATCAGGGAGATAGGCGCCCGCGGCAACATGAATGGCGTCGATCGTCGCGTCGAGGCGCGCCGCGTCGAGGGCGTCCTGGAGATCGGTGAAGGCCGTGGTCCAGGAGAGTCCATCGCCCGATGGCGGCGCCGTGTCGTCGACAAGGATCGTGGTCGCGGCGCAGGGTACGGCGCAGAGGAGGAGAATCGTCAGCCCGATACGCATGGTGAGTAGGCCCCTTTCTTCCCTCGATGTGGCTCTGAGTCTGATGTCACGTCCGGCGCCCGGGTATTGCAGAAAGTCGGAGAAATGCGTCGACATCGGGCGATGAGAACCGCTGTCCGATCGATTCCTTCAGACGCTCGATCGTGCGGGATGTTCTCAGGGGACCGACTCGGGATGGGTGGGCTCACTGACCATTTCGCCGCATTCGGGGCAGACGCCCGACGCGTTGCCTGTCAGGTTGTAGAAGCAGATGGGGCAGAGGGGGGCGTCGCTCAGTGTCCGACGCTGGCGCCAGCGTTTGACGCGTCGAAACAACAGGAACATGGCGGCGTAATAGACGGCGTTGAGGACAAGGGTTCCGACGTCGTCGGGATTCTTCGGCCAGCCTGTCAGTCGAAAGCACAGCCAGGGCGCGTGGCAGGTCGTGTAGGCGTAGATCATCAGCGCCAACTCTTCGCCGCGGCTGATGATTCCCTTCTGCAGGATTGCGTCCATCCAGAACAGTGGCGCAAACGCCATCGCGCCGACAGTGGCGCCAAGCAGCGCGACGGCGTAGGTCGGCCAGGGGCGGGATGGATCACGTCGTCGGCGCATGGGGGGCTCCGCATTCGGGGCAACGGTTGGAGGCGCCGCCGCGCAGGTCGTAGCCGCATCGCCCGCAGCGACCTGCGGGGGCCTGACGTCGGCGTCGTCGCTCGCTTCGATGGAGCGCGAGCCAGGCGCCGGCCAGGACGAGCAGGATCGGCCAATAGGGAATGATCACGCGCGAGCCGTGGACTGTGCTGTGCCAGGCGGGCCGGGCGAAGTAGCCGAACGTGTAGTCGTCGCCCTCGAATCTCGACCAGCCCGACGTCGCTGAGCCGCCCGCCCCGGCGGATTCGCCGGCGTATGTCGTTCGGGCCATCAGGAGCTTGAGGCCGCCCGGGCCAAACAGGGCGGTATTCCCCGCGTGGTCGTAGCGGAGCGGCGCCACAGCGGTCACGCCGGCGAAGAGCGCGAGGGTGATGAGAAGGGTCGCCAGGGTGAGGCGGAGGGCTCGCATCGACGCATGTTAATCGACGGCCGGCGGTATGGCGTCATCGGGCGCCACGGCCGCGCTGTGTGACGCCGACGCGACAGCCGATCGCCCCCGCCGGTCGGGGCCGGCATTGCATTCCCTGGGGCGCCGCGACGCCACCACACAGGCGCCGCACAATCGCGTCGTGTCCATCAGGAGGGCCGGAGGGCGCCGACGCGCCGGCGGCTTATGAAAAACTCATGGATTGAACATCATCACCTAACCATTGGGCGCTATGAATAGCCTCAAGCCGTTCCCTCGGCCGGCGGCGCGACCCGCGTCCGGTCCTGACGGGGGACGCCGTGGAGGATCTTCGATGGTTGTCGCCAGTGATCCGAGACCCTTTCGATTCGACTTTGAGCCGCGCGGGACACTGCCGCGGCTGGCCCTGGGCGCTTCCCGCGGATTGCTGGAGGACCTGTTCGGTCTCTCAAAGCTCTCGGAGACGTACGCCAATATCCGGGCGAATCGCGGGCGCTCGTCGTTCGAGGATGCGGCGCTGGAGGAACTCGGCGTCCATTGGCGCGCACCCGAGGCGGACTTTGTCAACGTCCCCGCCACGGGCGGTCTGGTGGTTGTCGCCAACCACCCGTTCGGTGGTGTCGAGGGATTGATCCTCACGACGATGCTGCGGCGCGTGCGACCCGATGTGAAGATCATGTCCAACGCGCTGCTCGGGCGCATTCCGGAACTCCATGAATCGCAGATCTTCGTCGATGTCTTCGGCGGCGCGGAAGCGGCCCGCACCAACGCGGCCGCGATGCGAACGGCCCTGCAATGGGTGAAGGCGGGCCACTGCCTCGCCGTCTTCCCGGCGGGAGAGGTGTCGCACTTTTCGATTCGCGAGCGCGTGATCACGGATTCGCCGTGGAGTGAATCGATCACGCGGCTGATCGCAAAGGCCCGCGCGACGGTCGTCCCCGTCTTCTTCGAGGGGCGCAACAGCCGAATCTTCCAGGCGGCGGGGCTGGTCCATCCGCGACTGCGGACGGCGATGCTGGCCCACGAAGTGTACAACAAGGATCGTCGCGACGTCGTCGCGCGGATCGGCCGACCGATCGAGTACGAGCGCATCGAGAAGCTCCCGACGGACGCCGAGCGCACGGCCTACCTGCGACTGCGCACCTACATTCTCCGCAGCGGCCTCACGCCGCAGCCGCAGCGTCGCGCGTCGAGTGTCGATCCGGCGGGCATGCTTCCGATCGCGCCGCCGGAAACGCCGTGCGGGATCCTGCAGGATGTCGCGCGGCTGGGCGAGGCGAAGCGGCTCGTGTCGAGCGGGGCGTTTGACGTCTATTGCGCCGAGCCGGCGGAGATTCCGCACCTGCTGCGGGAAATTGGTCGCCTGCGCGAGGTGACGTTCCGCGCCGTGGGCGAGGGATCGGGCCTGCCGCGCGATCTCGATCGATACGACGATGACTACCTGCACCTGTTCGTCTGGCATCGCGAGGAACAGAAGCTCGTCGGCGCCTATCGCATGGGGCGCACGGATCAGATCATCAGCGAGCGCGGCGTGAAGGGGCTCTACACGAACTCGCTCTTCCGCTTCAACGAGCGGCTGCTTCGCGAGATGGGACCGGCCCTGGAGCTGGGCCGGTCCTTCGTCGTGAAGGAGTTTCAGAAGACCTATTCGCCGCTGCTGCTGCTTTGGAAGGGGATCGCGGCCTATCTCGTGTCGAACCCGAGGTATCGCTCGCTCTTCGGCGCCGTCAGCATCAGCGACGACTACCACAGCATGACGAAGCAGCTGTTGATGGCGTTTCTGGAGACGCATGAGCGGGACGCCGCGATGGCGACGCTGGCGCGGCCCAGGAACCCGCCACGGCGAATGCGCTCGCTGGACATCGATCCGAAGCTGATCGCCCTGGCGGCGCCGGATCTCAAACGCGTCGATCAGCTCGTCAGCGAGATCGAGAGCGACGGCAAGCCGATGCCGGTTCTGCTGCGACAGTACCTCAAGCTCAACGGCAAGCTGCTCGGCTTCAACGTCGACCCGGCCTTCGGGAATGTGCTGGACGGTCTTATTCTCGTGCAGCTCGATCGCACGGATCGGGCGACGCTGGACAAGTACATGGGCCGGGCGGGGGCGGCGACGTTTCTGGCGCGCGGGCGCTGAGGCGCGGCGCGCGTTGCGAGTTACGAGTTGCGAGTGGCGAGTTTCCAGTAGCAAGTGGCGAGCTTCGAGCAGCGAGTGACGAGCGGTGAGTGACGACGTGCAAGCGGTCGGGCGTCAGAATTCGATTCCCCTCGCCTGGTACGCAAAGCGCATTACTCAAGACTCATGACTCACGACTCTGATCGCTCTTCCGACGCGCCTCGGTTGCGTCAGAGCAATTCTTCAAGCCGCTTGCAGAGGCGATCGAAGTGCGGCGCCTTCTGTCGGAGGATTGCCGGATCGCATTCGCCGAGGATGGCGAACGAGTGTGCCCCCTTGTCGTAGGCGCCTTTCCTGCAATTGGCGCTCGCCTTCTTCAGGGCGGGTTCGATGCGGTCCTTCTCGACGCTCTCAGGCTGGTTGTGTTTCGGGAGTGACCCTTCGTGAAAGTCGCGACCAAAGTAGCGGGCCAGCGTCGCCGCGTCCGCGATGAACCAGGATTCCATGCATTGGACCATCAGGTGGATGTCATCATCCTGGCAGCCAGCGGGCTTGTCCCACGGGTCGCGCGACTTGAGGTAGTCCCAGATATCGGCGCCGATCGAAATTGCGCCCTCGCTATCGACGAGCAGTATCGGGTGGTCGTTCGTTTTGCGCCGAATCGCCAGTGCGGTCCTGAAGGAACCGAAGGTTTCGTTTCGGCCCCCGCACGCGACGATGGCGGGCATGCGGCCTTCGAAACCGGCTCTTGCAAGCAATCTGGAGACGCCTTCACGGCAACGGCCTCTGAGCGACTTGGCGTCGCCGCCGCCTTCGACGTAGATCTTCACGCTCACCAGCGATTGCCCCCGATCTCCCCCTTCATCCACAGTTCGCCGAGCCGGTATTTCTCAAGCCACTCGGAGAGTTTCTCGGGTTCGAGGCGTTTCATCGTCGTCGAGCCGTTCTCCTTCTCGCAGACGACGATCGACTGCGGCGTGTCAGTGAGGGCGTCGACGAGGATGTCGGAGTGCGTCGTGACGAAGAGCTGCGACTTTTCCGAGGCGAGCTTCAGCAGGTCGGCGATCGCGGGCAGGATGTCGGGATGCAGACCGATCTCGGGCTCCTCGATGCAGATGACGGGCGGCGGCTCGGGATGGCAGAGGATGGCGAGGAGGCAGAGATAGCGAAGGGTGCCGTCGGAGAGACGCGTGGCGGGGATGGTGAAGTCGCCTTCTGTCAGGAAGACCTGCACGTGGTTGGCGGCGATATCGACGTGGTAGTCGTCGATGCCATTGTAGAGTTTGCGCAAGTTCTCAATGAGCCGTTTCTTGGACTTCGGCGACTTGCCAATCCGATTCAGGACCAAACCAAGGTTGTCCAGTTTTTCGCTGAGGAAGTCATTAGGTAGGTCGGCGGGGTGCGGTCGTCGTAACAACGAGCCTCTGCCGACCGACCACTCGCGGTACATTTGGATCTGCTGATAGAAAACACCCAGTTTCGTTACCTCAGGATACTCATCAGGTGCTTTGCGTTGCGATAGAATGGACTCGTTGTTCTTGATGGCTTGTGCGGAAATGCGCCTGGCGGCCAGTTCCGGTACTCGGGTACTCAGGAAAATCTCTGCACCGTTGCCATTGTTAAGATAGAAGGGAAATTCCTTTCCAGTCGGCCTGGCGTACCCAATTCTCTCGTTCGCTACCTCCATCTGTTGGTGCAGCCCTGCCAATCCTAGGTCGTGGCGGACCGGGGCAGCGATGTCCAGATAGGTACACTGGATACTCAATTGGGCGATTGTCCCTTCAATCCCCTTCCAAACCCAATACCCAATTCCACCGGTTTCCCGAATCGGCTTCGCAATGCTCGATGGGCAGCACCGCAGCAGGTTGATCACCTCGAGCAAATTCGACTTGCCGGATCCGTTCGGCCCGATGAAGACGTTGAGGTTCTCCAGCGTCAGCGCCGGGGAATCGGGGCCGAAGGAGAGCACGTTCTGAAGGTGAATCTCGTTGAACCTGAATCGCATGCCGGCTCCTCACGGTCGGCGGCGCTGGGCCTCGACCCTTTGTCGCACTCATTATAAGCCCCGTCGCCCCGGCGTCCCGATCTCGGGCGCCCGGGCGCCGCACACGGGGCTGGTCCGGCCAAGCGACGGCGCTATTGGCGGGCCATGCCGGCGGGGGCGTCCATTGTTCATCGACATGCCGGCGGCGTTGCATCGCTGGACAAAGGCGCCACGCGCGGTGATTGCGCTTTGACGTCGTCGGGTCGGCGATTCCTGCGCGACGGCGATCGGTTGGCGGCGGTTTCTCGATGATTCGACGCTCCTGATTGGAATGCTCGGCGTGATCGGACGTTCCGGCGGCGTCATTTCGCGTCCGTGCGGCGGAGCGCCGCATGGATGCGGGATGGCGCCGCATGGACGGAGAATCGCGCCGCGTGGACGCGGCGCTGCGCCGCATGGACGGAGAATGGCGCCACGTGGACGCGGGGGCGCGGCGCGTCCATGGCGCGGCCTGGCGCGTCCACGGAGTATGGCGGCGCGTCCTTGCCGCGCGGCGCCGCGTCCTTGCAACACTGCGCCGCAAGGTCGCGACAGAGCGCCGCAAGGTCGCGACGGAGCGCCGCAAGGTTGGAGCAAAGCGCCGCAAGGGCCCGATATGGCGCCGCAAGGTCGGAACAAATCGCCGAAAGGTCGTAACGGAGCGCCGCAAGGTGGGTGCGCCGCGCGGGAAGGGCGGAGCGTCGCGCCGCAGGGTCGGCGAAGGGCGCAGGAACATCGCGGCGCGGGATATCGACGACGCCGCATAGTGGCGGCGCTCGGTCGGGCGGCGAGCGGCGACTATTGCGCGAGCAGGTCATCCACCATGGCGGCGGCGTCGGCCAGTGTCACGGCGCAGTCGCCGTTGACATCCCCGACAGGGCGGCCGTCCGGGAGGACGTCGCCGGCCTCGCCCTCGAACCGGCACACATCGTCCACATCGGGGACGCCATCGGCGTCCGTATCCACGGCGTCGATCGATTCCACACAGACGAAATCCGCGAACATTTCTCGCCGGGCGAAGAGGACGCCGCACGCGCAGGCGGAGGTGACGGGGTAGTAGTCGTACACGCCGACAGGTCGCTCGACGAGGGAGACGGCGGCCGCCGGAAAGTTGAAGGTGACGACGGCGGCGTTTCCCGGCGTCTGGCCGGCAAGAACATTCTGAAGCACGACGGCCGACGAGACGCAGGCGTAGTCCTCCATCTGCGGACCGACGAGGATGTTCGTGGCGCTGCGCGGAAGCATGTCGACGAGACCGATGTCCGATGGCGGTCCGCCCAGGTTGTGGGCGACGTTCTCGATGAGGACGAAGCCGGCGCCGCCCGAGAGATCGTATTGCCAGCTGAAGATCAGACCGTCGACGGCCGTGGCGCCGCTGACGACATTCGCGCGCAGCGAGCCCGCCTCGACGAGCAGGGCGAGGGCGACGGCGACGATGACGCACAGCAGGCGCGTGGGCCGCGCGTCGCAGCGGCGAGGTCGAATGTTTGTCGAGTCGGGCATCGGCGTTGCTCCATCGGGCGTCAGGTCAGTCCGAGGCAAGGAGGCGGTGGACGAGAATCTGGAGATCGACGCCGTCGGCGCGGCAGTCGCCATTCATGTCGGCGCGAGGGCGGCCGTCGGCCGTGACGGGGACGCCGGGCGTCGAAAACAGACAGGCGTCGAGATCGTTGGGGACGCCGTCATCGTCCATGTCGTCGTCGCAGAGGTCGCCGAGACCGTCGGCGTCGAAGTCGGCCTGGTCCGGCTGCCAGACGCCCGGGCAGTTGTCGATCGTGTCGGGAACCGCGTCGGCGTCGCGATCGCCCGGCAATAGATCATCCAGCCGCGCCTGGAGGGCGACGGACGTCGGCGAGGCGCGGACGATGAAACTGACGGAGTTCCCGGTGGCGCTGTTGCGATGCATTGCGTATTGCTCGTACGTCAGCAGTCCCGCGCCGTCAATGGTGTCGCCGGCGCCGAGAATCCTGTGGAAGGCGCCGTTGAAATGGCAGTAGAGTCCGTAGCGCGTGTGCAGATACGTAAAAGGACCGCAAACGCTGAAGTTGTAGGGATAGCTCGTGAATTCGTCCGTCTCGGGCAGGCTGTCGCCGTTGCGAAGAAGCTCAGTGAACTGGCCGGTCGATAAGTCGAACTGGCAGAGGCTCCAGTTGAACTGGTCGTCGCGCACCAGAAAGACGACGCGATCGCCGTCTGTGGCGCAGGAGAGCGCCAGCGTAAAGATGCGACCGACATCGGGAATGGGCGCCCCGCTGAGGACGATCGGCAGGAATGTGTCGCCGTCGACGTCGTAGATAAAGAAGCCCTGCTGGTCGTCATCCTGTATGCCGGCGATCACGGCCCGCGTCGCGCTGAGGCGATTGATACTCCAGGCGTAATCGAGGCGAGGCGCGGCGCAACTCTGCTCGAACGGGTCGCGCGGGATTTTCTGTCGGACATCCCAGCCTGTCGGTGTGCGCGTGGCCAGATGGAGGCGGCGCGCGGGCGCGTATTCCGCGCCTTCTGAAATGAGCATGCGATCGGCGTCGAGCATGGCGACTTCCGTGAATTCGCCGTAGGCGCGGGGCAGAAAGCCGCCCGTCTCGCAACTGGCGATGAAGCGATCGTAGTCGGAAGTCGTGACGAGCTGCGGCTTGCCGCCATCGGACCAGCCGACGGCGCGACGAATCAGGAGACCACTGTGATTGCCTATCATGAACGCGACGCGATCGCCGAAGAGGTCGATCTGCGGGTCTTTCGTGTGCGCTGAGAAACTTTGAGGATAACCACAATAGCCCGCGATCAGATCGGTATCCTGAACGATCCGCCGCAGATTGCCGTAGCGGGACCGCATGACGCGGGCTCTGTCGTTGGGAACGCTGGTCGAGTATCCGGCGACGGCGAGGGCGATGTCGCGCGGGTCGTTCGATGTGACGATGTGCGTGAGGAAACCGGGGCCGACGTGATTGGGGCCCTCGCCGAGTCCCGATCGGGCGATCTCCGTCAATTCCACGGTCACATCAGCGCGCAGGGGACTGGCGACCAGGCAGCAGGCGACAAGAACCCATGGCAGTGGGATGTGTGAGGGCGCGGCGATCGACATGACGGCGAAATCCTCTCGATGCGCGTGTATGGGCCCGACTCGGCCCGCTACGGGTTGCATCGGCGGATGGGGGGCGTCGTCTTGAGGGGGAGGAGGCGGCGCGCGTTCGATCATCGTGACGCCGCGGCGGAAGCCGCGGGGCACCCGCCCCGCATCGCGGTGACGCGTATGCGCTTCCGCGCGTGACTCGAACCGGTTGAGCTTAGGCCATCCCGTCAGCAGCCGCCGTTGACGAGGCATTCGCTGAACAATTGCAGGTCGCGACCGTCGTTGCGGCCGTCGGCGTTCATGTCCGTCGCCTTACGCGCGGCAAGCGAGCCGTAGTTGTTGATCAGAATGTTGACGAAATCGGGGATGTCGTCCTGCGTGAGGGCGCCGTCGCCGTTGGCGTCGCCGGGGACCATTGACGCGAGCTCGCAATTGTCGGCGAAGTAGATCGAGGTTCCGTTGCGATGAGCGAGGATGATATCGAGATCGCCGAGCCCATCGAAATCGCCGGCGGTCGCATCGTAGGCGGGGCCACCGGCCGCCATGTGTTGCGCGACGACGAATTCGCGATTGCCGAGGTTCCGGGCGACAGTGACGCCGCGATCGGGGTCGGTCCAGATCAGATCGGGCAGTGTGTCGTGGTCAAGGTCAGCGACTTCGACGCGATGGGTTGTACCGCCGACGGATATGTCCAAGGGCGCGCTGAATCCGCCAGCGCCGTCGCCGAACCACATTCGAGCGCCGTTCCGCGGGACGATCATGTCCACAACCCCGTCGAGATCGAGGTCGGCGACCTGAACATTCTGGGGGCTGGCGGTGGAAGTCGAGGCGGCTCGCTCCGTGAACGCCCCGAGTTCGCCGGCCGCGTTGCTCAGGTAGGTGGCGATTGTGTGGTCGAAGCCGTTGGCCGTGACGACGTCGTCAAACCCGTCGCCGTTGAAGTCCGCGATCGCGACGCCGATCGGCGCGTCGGGCGCTGCGTAATCACGCCGCGTGTGCAAGCCGCCATGGCCGTCGCCGAACATCGTTGTCACGGTGTCGGTGTTCCAGCAGGCGGCGACTGCGTCGAGATGGCCGTCGCCGTTCAGATCGCCGACAGCGACATCTCTGGCCTCTCCGCCAACGGAAAACGGCGCGAACTGACCAAAGTGGCCATCACCAACGCCGAGGCCGATCAGGACGTGCCCCGTATGCGAGGCGTACACGATGTCGAGAATCCCGTCCTCGTTCATGTCGGCGCAGCGAAGATCCTGGGGGCTCGAGCCAAGCGGCGCCTGGATTGGCGAGGCAAAGGCGCCGTTCCCCAGATTGATGCGCACCCAGATTCGCCCGTTACTCAATCGATAGATGACGTCATCGAGGCCATCGCCGTTGAGGTCGGCGGCGTCGGCGATGGGAACATAGGTGGCTGAGCCGGAGGAAATCTGCTGCACACTCGACGAATTGAGAAAGCCACCCGATCCGTCGGCGTAGTGAAGTGTGACGCCGTATGTGGCCGCGACGATGATGTCGTTGAGTCCGTTATCGTCAAGGTCAACGACTTCTGCGCTGTTGGGTTCGCAGGCGCTCGGCAAGGTCGGGCCCGCGACCAGGTACTCGTTATTGATGTTCTCAAAGAGGCTGATGCAACAGGTCTTGCCGCCATCTGTACAGGCGTCGATGTCAACCATGAAGTCGACATCGCCATCGTTGTCGTAGTCGCCTGCGCCGAGGTACCGATAGTGGGAATCCGGCAGTTCATGTTCGAGCCAGAGGTCATACGCCGCGCCACTCCGTTTGTAAACGCGCAACAGCGCGCCGCTCTTGACAATGACTTCGCTGATGCCGTCGTCGTCCATATCGCTTGCGGCCAGAAGGCTCCCGGGATCGCCTGGATTGACGATCGTGTCCTCCGTGATTCCGATAAGAGGACCAATGAATGAGACGATCGCGCCCATGTCGTCCTGGACGAGGAGGTCGTTTCTTTCATCGCCGTTGAGATTAGCGACAAGGAACTTCGTCGCACGGATGGGGATCGTCTGAGGCGGGCCATGTGACAGGGCGCCATCGTAGTAGATCGTATAAGGGTCAAGTTGCGTGATGTCGCCGATGCGGGTGACGCTCAAGACGATCGGAAAGGTCGTCAGATTCAGATAGCCAACATATGCGCCGACGTAGTACTCGTCCGCGTCGCCATAGTGTCCCATGAGCGATACGTATTGCAGTGACAGCGTTCCGTCAGGTTCGCTAATGTATGAGCAACAGAAGGTGTCATGTTGGTAGTTTCGCCAGAATCCGAAGATGTCGGCGATTCCATCGGCGTTGACGTCTTTCATGAAGACGCCATCCAGCGGTAGACCGCCGTCAATGAGGTCGTGTGGTGTCAACCCTCCGTCAGCGCCTCCGATCAACGCGACGGGGCCTGGGTGGATGAGGACGTCTCGAATGCCGTCACCGTTGAAATCCGCGGCAGTTCCAATCGATGTCGGGGAGGTGAGGCGGAATACGGGCGGAAAGTAAGAATAGGGGAGGCATTCGTCGGCGTGGGATTGCTGGAGAGGCGTCGTGACGCTGATGAGAATGATCGCCGCGAGAATGGAACAGGAACGAAGCATGTGTGGCCCTCCGTCGCGTTTGCGACCGGCGTGGCGTCCTCTTCGCGAGGGCGCACACAACAGCGATTGCAATGGCTGTCGACGATACAGGTAACGGTGGGCTTCGTAGGACTCTACGCGATTCGATTGATGGAAGTCAAGTGGATTGCGAATCTGGACGCGAGCCGTTGGGGCCGGCGTCCCGACGCCGCAGGACACCTGCGCGTGTGACGGTTGTCGCGCGTTCGATCATCGTGACCCCGCGGCTGAAGCCGCGGGCCACCCTTTGTGAGCCATCCGTTTGTGGGTCATCCGTGTGTGTGGCGCGTACTTATGCGGAATGAGCGATTCGCGCGCGGCTGGGGATGCTGGCGATGTTCAGGAAGTTGCGGACCAGCTGATCGCCCGATTCTGTGAGAATCGACTCGAGGTGGAACTGAACGCCGTAGGTCGGATAGGTCCTGTGGCGCAGGCCCATGACGACACCTTCCGCCGTCTCCGCCGTCACTTCCAGGCAATCCGGCAGGCTGTTGCGCTCGACATGCAGCGAGTGGTAGCGTGTGGCCGTGAACGGGTCGGACATGTTCTCGAAGAGATTCTCGCCGTTGTGGTGAATTCGCGACGTCTTGCCGTGGACAATCGACTCGGCGTTGCCGACGCAGGCGCCGTAGGCGGCGCCGATCGCCTGATGGCCGAGGCAGACGCCGAGGATGGGTGTCGTCGGGCCGAGTTCGCGAATGACATCCATCGAGACACCGGCCGACGCCGGGGCGCCGGGACCGGGGGAGATGAGAATGGCGTCGGGCGCGAGTTCGCGAATCTGCGGGATCGTGATGGCGTCGTTGCGGGCCACGCGGATATCCGGCTCGTGGGCGCCGAAGGCCTGCACGAGGTTGTAGACGAACGAGTCGTAGTTATCGATGGCGAGAATCACTGGTCGGACTCCAGGGTCTTCAGTGCGCGGAACAGGCCCGCGGCCTTGTTGAGGGTTTCTTCGTATTCGCGCGCCGGATCGCTGTCGGCGACGACGCCGGCGCCGGCCTGCGCGTGGGCGACGCCATCCTTCACGACAAAGGTGCGGATGGCGAGGCAGAGATCGACGTGACCATTGGTCCCGACGTAGCCGATCGCGCCGCCATACAGTCCGCGGCGCGTGTTCTCCAGGGCGTCGATGATCTCCATCGCGCGGATCTTCGGCGCCCCTGAAACGGTCCCCGCGGGGAAGACTGCGTGGATGAGGTCGAAGGCGTCGCAGTCGGGTCGCAACTTGCCGTCGACGTTGGAGACGATGTGCATGACGCGGGCGTAGCGTTCGACATCCAGCAGTTCGCTGGTCGTGACACCGCCAAACTCGCAGACTTTGCCGAGATCATTTCGCGCGAGATCGACGAGCATGACGTGCTCGGCGCACTCCTTGGCGTCGCCGCGCAGGTCGGCTTCCAATTGGGCGTCTTCTTCGGGCGTCTGGCCGCGCTTCCGCGTGCCGGCGAGGGGCCGGATGCGGGCGCGACGATCCGCGCACTGGACAACCATTTCGGGCGACGAGCCGACGATCTGAAAGCCGTCGAAGTTCAGGAAGTACATATAGGGCGACGGATTCGTGATTCGCAGGGCCTTGTAGAGTGTCAAGGCGTCGCACGGCAGGTCGACGCTGAAGCGCTGGCTGGGCACGACCTGGAAGATATCGCCCGCGACGATGTGGGCTTTGGCGGTAACGACGGCCGCTTCATAGTCTTCGCGCGTCATCGAGGCGCGGATGCGCGCCGGGTCGAGTTCGCCTGTCGGCGTCGCGGCCTCGGGCGTAATGGGTTGATCGGCGCTGGCGCGGATCAGGGCCGCAATGTGATCGATGCGATCCTGCGTGGCGGACGCTCCGGACAGCAGGATGTCTGTACGTCGCTCGATGTGATCGATGATGACGAGTTCGCCGGGCGCCATCATGAGGGCGTCGGGCAGGTGGAGCGTGTCGGGGTTGGCGTCGGGGAGGCGCTCGATCTGTCGGGCGTAGTCAAATGAGAGAAAGCCGACGAGCCCCCCCGCGAAGGGCGCGATCTCCGGCAGGGCGGGCAATTCGCCGAGCAGCGCGCGGCACGCGTCCGCAAATGACAATTCCGAAGTTCGCTTGTCGCCGTCGCGCGTGATCGTCGTGACGCCATTGGCGAGCAGGGCGATCGCGCGCGGGGCGCCCCCCAGGAAGGAGTAACGGCCTCGTTCGCCGTCGGTCTGGAGCGACTCGTAAAGGAAAGTCTCGGGCGCGCGATCGTAGAGCGCTTCGTAGACGGCGACGGGGCACGCGTCGGATTCGAGCGTGTGATGGAGGACCAATGGCGAGCGGGTCGTCGCGGACATCACTCCGTCACTCCCGCAAAGAGCCTGTCGCTGGTTGAGAAACGAATGTCCATCATGAGCGACTCGAACAGTTCGATCGTCAGAGATTGCGCGCCATCAGAGAGGGCGGTCTCAGGATTGGGATGGACCTCGATGAGCAGGCCATCGGCGCCGGCGGCCAGCGCGGCCTTCGCCAGCGGGATGACGATGTCGCGTCGGCCCGCGGCGTGACTTGGGTCGACGATGACGGGCAGGTGTGTCAGCTGTTTGAGGATCGGAATGCAGTTGATGTCGAGCGTGAACCGCGAGTGGTCGTCGAAGGTGCGGATGCCGCGTTCGCAGAGAATGACGCGCGGGTTTCCGGCGGCAAGGATGTACTCGGCGGCGAGCAGCAGTTCATCCAGCGTGGCCGACATGTGGCGCTTCAGCAGGATCGGCTTCTTCGCCAGGCCGGCGCGAGCGAGGAGAGCGTAGTTCTGCATGTTGCGGGCGCCGATCTGGATGACGTCGGCGGCGCGTTCGACATCGTCGAAGACTTCGACGCTGACGGCCTCCGTCACGACGCCAAGGCCTGAGCCCTCGCGCGCCCTGGACAGAATGTCGAGACCTTCGCGGCCCAGTCCCTGGAATGAATAGGGTGAGGTTCTTGGCTTGAAGGCGCCACCGCGAAGGAGATCGGCGCCGATTTCGGCAAGGCGCTGGGCGGTCGTCGACATCATGTCGGCGTTTTCGACGGAGCAGGGACCCGCGATGACGACGGGCTCGCGTCCGCCGATGGCGACATCGCCGACGCGGACGATCGTGTCGTGTGGCTGCACGCTGCGGCTGGCGAGTCGATAGGGTTTGTCGACGAGGACGATGGCGTCAATGACGTCGAACCTGCGGAAGTCAGCGACATCCGCGGGCGTGGCGTCCGTCAGCAGGACGAGCGCCAGGTGATCGCCGCGATCGATGAGTCGCGTGCTGAGATTTCGCTCGGCCGCCAGCGCGTGGAGTTGGTCGACGTCCTGCTGGCGGGCTGTGGGGCTTAGCTGGAGGTACATGGCGAGGAACTCCGGCATGCGTGTTTCAGGTCGCTGACAACCTGCGATAGTGTTTCATTGTTTCGGATGGCGTCAATCAGGCGACTGCCGACGACCACGGCGTCTGTCGCGCCCCGAAGGGCGCTGACATGGGCCGGTGTCGAGATCCCAAAGCCGACGGCGACGGGAGCGGACGCGCAGGCTCGAACGCGTTGCAGGTAGTCGGGTAACGCGTCCGCAAGTTCGCGTCGGGCGCCTGTCACGCCGAGTGCGCTGACGGCGTAGAGAAAGCCATCACTCTCGGCGGCGATCCGGGCAAGTCGCTCGTCCGTCGTTGTCGGGGCGACAAGGAAGATGAGCGCGAGACCGCGCTGTCGCGAGGCGGCGAGCCATTCGTCGGCCTCGTCGATCGGCAGGTCCGGGATGAGCAGACCGGCGATGTTGAGTTCGACGAGACGATCGAGCAGGCGATCGCGGCCAAATGCGAGCAGCGGATTGAGGTAGCTGAAGAGGATGCTCGGGATTGCCAGAGGTCGTTCGGCCAGGCGATCGAAGAAGCGTGTGAGCGTGAAGCCGGCGGCAAGGGCCTGGTTCGCGGCGTGCTGGATCGTGGGACCGTCGGCGATCGGATCGGAGAAGGGCACGCCGATTTCGAGCAGGTCACAGCCGGCGTCCGCGGCGGCGCACATGTGATCGAGCGACGCGTCGATCGACGGATATCCGGCCGTCAGGTAGGCGATCAGGCCGAGTTCATTGCGCCGCCGCAGCGACGCGAACAGGTCCGAGATGGGCGATGTCGTCTCCGCGTTCACAGGGCGCCCTCCACAATGGCGAGATCCTTATCGCCTCGGCCCGACAGGTTAACGACGATGATGGCGTCTTCGAGTTCGGGCGCCAGTTTGATCGCGTGGGAGACGGCGTGGGCCGATTCCAGGGCGGGGATAATTCCCTCGGTCCGGCAGAGTCGACTGAACGCGGCGAGAACCTCGTCGTCCGTCGCGCTGACATACTCGACGCGTCGGATGTCGGCGAGATGGGCGTGCTCGGGACCCACGCCGGGGTAATCGAGACCCGCCGAAATGGAGTGCGTTGGAAGAACCTGGCCGTCGGCGTCCTGCAGGAGCATGCTGCGGGCGCCGTGAAGGACACCCGCCGCGCCGAGGCCAATCGTGGCGGAATGTTCGTTCGTATCGACGCCTTTGCCGGCGGCTTCAACGCCGATCAGGCGGACATCGTCATCGATGAAGTCGTGAAAGATCCCCATCGCGTTCGATCCGCCCCCAACGCACGCGATGATGACATGCGGCAGTCTTCCGAAGCGGGCGAGGGACTGGCGTCGCGTTTCGCGGCCGATGACGGACTGAAAGTCGCGAACGATCGTCGGGAAGGGATGCGGACCGACGACGGAGCCGATGCAGTAGTGTGTATCCTCGACGCGGGCAACCCACTCGCGGAGCGCCTCGTTGATGGCGTCCTGCAGCGTCTGGCCGCCGGATTCGACGGCGATGACCTCGGCGCCGAGCAGCCGCATGCGCTGAACGTTCGGCCGCTGTCGCCGCACATCGACGGCGCCCATATAGACGCGGCATTCGATGCCCAGCAGGGCGCAGGCCGTGGCGGTCGCCACGCCGTGCTGTCCCGCGCCGGTTTCGGCGATGATCCTTCGCTTGCCCATGCGCTGGGCGAGGAGCGCCTGGCCGATGGCGTTGTTGATCTTGTGGGCGCCTGTGTGGTTCAGGTCCTCGCGCTTGAGATAGATGCGGGCGCCGCCGAGTTCGCTCGATAGCCGTTCGGCGAAACAGAGCGGCGTTTCGCGTCCGACGTAGTCGCGCATCAGGGCGTCGAACCGATGGCGGAATGCGTCGTCGACGCGGGCGGCGGCGTAGGCCGCTTCGAGCTCGTCCAGCGCGTGGACGAGTGTTTCGGGCACAAATCGGCCGCCGAAGGCGCCGAAGTAGCCGGGCTTAGGCGGCGTGGATGTCAGCGTCATGGCGCCGGACCTCCTGCAGAAACGCTGACAGTTTGTCGAGGTCCTTTTCGCCCGGCGCCCGTTCGATGCCCGAGCAGACGTCAACGGCGAAGGGCGCGGCGGCGGCGATGGCGCAGGCGACATTCGTCGAGGAGAGCCCGCCGGCGATGATCAGGCGCGGCGAGACATCACGGGCCAGCGCGTAGTCAAAGGGGCGGCCTTCGCCGGCGCCGGGATCGAGCAGGTGGGCGGCGACATTGTATTCGGCGACGCGCCGTCGAAGCGTGGCGTTGTCGTCGTCGGGGCGAATGTCGAAGCGTTTGATGACCGGCCGGCTGATGGCGGCGCAGTCGGCGGGGGATTCGTCGCCATGGAGCTGGGCCACGTGCAGGCCCGTTACTTCCAGCATGAGGTTGATGTCGCTGGGCGACTGCTGACGGAAGACGCCGACGGCCAGGACGAAGGGCGGCAGGGAGCGAACGATGCGGGCGGCGCGATCGAGGTCGATGCGCCGCGTTGAGTCTGTCAGGATCAGACCGATGGCGTCAGCGCCAAGTTCGACGGCGCGTCTGGCGTCGTCGATACGGGTGATACCGCAGATTTTGACGCGCGTGCGCGACCTGGCGCGCGAGAAGTCGCCCGTCGTCATGGATGGCGCGGACGGCGCGATCATCGGGCGGTCTCCGCGGGTGTGGGCCGCAGGGCGCCGCCCAGCAGGGACTGCAGGGCAAACGCCGGGTCGCTGCTGCGGGCGAGAGACTCACCGACGAGGACGGCGTCGTAGCCCGCGTCGCGCATGCGATGGAGATCGTTCTGTGAGTGGATCCCGCTCTCTGCGACGCTGAGACAGACGTCAGGGATTCTGCGGCGCAGTCGGACGGCGGTCTCCAGAGAAACTTCGAACGTCGCCAGGTTGCGGTTGTTGACGCCGATGATGGTCGCGCCGGCGTCGAGCGCCTTGTCGATGTCCGCTTCGTCGTGGGTCTCGACAAGGGCGGCCAGCCGCAGGGAGCTCGCCGTACGCAGCAGGTCGCGAAGTTGTGCCGGCGCCAGCACGCGGGCGATCAGCAGGATGGCGTCGGCGCCCATGGCCGCCGACTCATGAACCTGTCGCTGATCGATGATGAAGTCCTTGCGGAGCACGGGGAGCGACGTCGCGTTTCGCGCGGCGGGCAGATCGTCGGGGCGGGCCCCGAAAAACGTCGCATCCGTCAGGCAGGAAATGGCGACGGCGCCGCCCGTTTCGTAATCCGCGGCGATCCGCGCCGGGTCAATTGACGGCGCGATGGCGCCCCGAGAGGGCGAGCGTCGTTTGATCTCGGCGATGACGCCGAGCCCCGGGGACGCGAGCGCCCCGGCGAAGTCACGACGATCGCTCGGCGCGGCGCACGTCGTGGGCAGGGCCGAGATTTCTTCGCGCTTGTATCGCAGAATGTCATTGAGGATGTGGGCCATCAGTAGCGGAACCTCCTCGCGTGTCCGGCGCGATCGGACTTGTAGCGAAGCTCGTTGAGCTTTTCCGTGGCCAGGCCGGACCGCAGCGTTTCCCGCGCAAGGGAGACGCCTTCATCGATGGATGTTGTAACGCCGCCGACGTAGATCGCGGCGCCGGCGTTGAGCAGAATGAAGTCTCGAACGGGCGAGGCCTGGTTCTTCAGCGCCCGCTCGATGGCCTCGGCGTTGGCCAGAGCGTCGCCGCCGCGGATGTCGGACGGCTTGCAACGGGAGATATCGAACTGCTCGGGTTCGATGATGTACTCGTGAATGACGCCGTTGCGCAGCTCGCAGACCATCGTCGGGGCCGTCAGCGTGATCTCGTCGGCGCCGTCCTGGCCGTGGACCGCAAGAATGTGCTTCGAGCCGAGTCGGCGGAGCGTTTCGACAATGTCGCAGAGCATCACGCCGCAATAGGCGCCGATGAGCTGCCTGCGAACCCCCGCGGGATTGGCAAGCGGTCCGACGAGATTGAAGATCGTTCGGAAGCCGAGAGAGCGGCGGACGTCGGCGACGCGGCGCAGTCCCGGGTGAAAATTCGGGGCGTGCAGGAACGCGATACCGGTCGTGTCGAGACGTTCGGCGGCGCTCTGGGGTTCGGAGTCCATCGGAACGCCGAGGGCCAGCAGAACGTCGGTGCTGCCGGCCCGGCTCGACACGGATCGATTGCCGTGTTTCGCGACGCAGCAGCCGGCGGCCGCCGCGACGATGGCCGTCGCGGTCGAGACGTTGATCGAGTTGAGACCGCTGCCGCCGGTGCCGCAGGTATCAATGACGTCGGGATGGGTGACGTTGACCTTGATCGATCGCTCACGAACGGCGGCGACGAAACCGGCCAACTCGTCAATCGCGGGGCCTCGCATCTGGATGCCCGTCAGGAGGGCGGCCGTCTGCGCTTCGGTCCATTGACCGTCGAGGATCGCGGAGGCGGCGGCGTAGGCGGCGGCCTGCGACAGGGGCTCCCAGGCGAGGAGGTTGGTGAGCACGTCGAGGCAGAGCGTGTTGGGCACAGGTTCGAAGGAAGTCGCCAGCATTTCAGTGTCCTGAACAAAGGGTAAAAACAAAAAAACCCCGGACGGGATTCGGCCGAGGGTTGCAGTACGCAGTATGCACTCAATCACTGTGCGCGAACGTCAACCGCCGGCGTCGGCATGTTGCCGCCACCACCAAATCGCGATGACTAGGGAAACGTTCGCGTTCATGCTGATGAGTTTAGTCAGACGAGATCGTCCGCGTCAACCAATAAATACGGGCAATTCCACATCGGCGTTCGCCAGCCTGGAGAATTGCAGCGCAACCGCGCGATTTGCGCCTCGGGGAGGACCGATATCCGGGGCCATGTAATCGTTATTCGTTATCCGCAGGTTGTGACGCCGGGGCGTCATTCGATTTTTCGAACGGCGTGCCCGTCGGCGGCAGCGGATTGTGATTGATCACGAGCCGGCCACAGTCCGGGCAGATCGTCGGCTTGTCGATGCCCAGATGTTCATTGAGAAGAACGAACGTCGGCGTTCGTCTCTGTTTGCCGTCCTTCGTCCAATAGCACTTTTCGGCCGGGTAGGCGGTCTTCTTGCTGCTGAACGGTGAGAGGATCGGGTTGGTCTCACCGACCTGGGGCTTGTGCTCGAACGTCTTGCCGGAGTCCGCGCAGATATAGGTGATTGCGGGCGGGTCGAGCGGCGTCGGTTCCGGATTGTACTTCGATTGGTAGGCCAGATATCCGGCGGTCGACAGCAGGATCAGGGCGACAAGGATCCCCAGTCCACCGGACAGCGGGCTGGGCCTCGTTGCTTCATTCTCAGCGGCTTCCGGCGTTGTCTTCGCCGCCAGCGTCGATTCTTCATCGTGGGTATGGATAGGCGTGTCTGCAGCCACTGAAACACCTCCTGAGACGTGGTACCCGCATCATACCGACGAGGGGGGGAGGTTTCCATAGCCGTCCAATCCGTCGATTCGAGGCGAATTCGACGCCTTTTCGGGGAGCGGATTCGTGTGACTGACGCGTGGGAATACCGGGCGTGCGCAACGTTCGCTCGCTGATCCGGACGGGGATTGTGGCGCCAGGCTAGATCACGACGGCTCGCTGCGCGTCGATCCAGCCGTCGGTCCCATCCGGCAGCTCGATGCGCAGCCAGCGATCGCCATTCGCTGAATCCCGCGACTCGATGATGCTGAACTCCACACCATCGGGCAGCGGATTGGCCAGTTGAGGCTGGTAGCCGGCGCCGTTGCCTTTGCGAAGCACTGTGTCGTTCCGGACGATGACGCCCAGACGCGCCGTCCCTGCATCGTGGACGTCAAACGCCACGCTGCCGCCGGCGGCCAGCGCGATGACGCCGGCGCAGGCCGCTGTCCAGAAGAGTGGCGCCGAACGTCGTCGTGCGCGCAATCGAATGAGCAGCATGGCCCAGAAGACGACGTAGGCGATGGCGGCGACGATCCAGCGCGAGCGCGTCGTTGTATCGCGTCGCCAGAAGAGCAGCGTGTCAAGGATGGCGTTCTTCGGCGTCGGCTGAATCTGCAGGCTGCAGAGGCGGCGGGCAAATGCGAGATTGCGAATCAGGTCGCGATCGCCGGGAATCAGAGTCTCGGCTTTCCGGTAATGGGCGATGGCCTCGCCGATGCGGCCGAGCCGCAGCGCCGCGTTGCCGGCGTTGTAGTACAGATGCCCGTTCTCAACGCCATCATTGATGACAGCTTCAAATCGTTCCAGCGCCTCCGCGTAGAGTCGCTGAGCGGCGGGCGAGTCGTGGGCGCCGAGCGCAACGGCCTGATCGAACCGCGCCAGGGCCTGTTCGATCAGGGCGCGATTGGAATCGCGCTCCCGGGGCGCGTCCTCGGCGTGACACGGCGCGGCGAATGGCGGCGACATCAGCAGCGCGATACACGCCAGTGCGATGATCGGGCCACATCGTCGGAAATGTTCGCGAGCGATCATGATTGCACCTCGCTGTCGATTCGCGTAAGCAGCTCGCGCGCGTCGGAACACGCCTGCCGCAAATGGATTCCGTCGGCGCCCGCGTACTGCGCCGCCTCCAGTGTCTGCAGGAGCTGATCGAGTCGAGCGATGGATTCGGCCGAGGCCCCTTCGCGAGTCGCAAGGTCAATGGCCTCGTTTCGCGTCATCGCGCTGTCAGAGGCGTCGCAGCAATCGGCGATGTAGCCGAAGAGAGCGCCGAGCAGTTCGCGCGGCGACTGGGACGCGGCGGCGGCGTCGAGCCGGCCGCGCGCTTCACGAAGGGCGCGCGAACGGCGCCGCGCCCCGGCGTTTTCGTTCTTTCGCTTCGATCGATGGGTTGCGATGGCGCCGACGAGATAGATCGTCGGCATGGCGCCGAGCAGGGCGTAGGCGCCCACGCCGATCGTGACGCGCTGATTGCGGAGCATGGCGTCGATGTCGGCGTGATTCGCCTGGAGACCTTCTGTCGTTTCGACGAGGGGCGCCAGACTCTGCGGCGTGGCGCCCGCGTCGTGGTCCATCGGCACGGCGACGCGCTCGGCGGGGCGGATCTGCAGGGGCATCGGATCGCTCCACGAAGTCTCGTAGCGCGCCGTCTCCGGATCGAAATAGCTGAATGGGATGGCGGGAATCTCGCGGATGTCCTCGCGCAGGGGGCGAATCGTCTGAGAGAAGATCTTGGTGTTTCCGCGAACTTCGCCGGCGAGCGATTCGTCGGCAACCTCAAAGTCGCGCGTCAGGTTCGCAATGGCGCTGAGCTTCGGCGCGCTGAGACCTTCGAGCACGGCGTCGTCGCTCCTGAGATAGATCGTCAGCGTGATGGGATCGCCGACGGGAACGCTGGCCGGTGTCGCCCGCGCCTCGATCGAGAAGTGACCGACGGCGCCGTTGTAGTTGTCGGGGCGGCCCGCAAGCGGCGTGGGCAGCACGCGGACTTCCGGAAGCCTGGCCGTCGCGCGAAGCCGTCGGGGCGTCTGAATATCCTCCACGCGGAAGAAGACGGATTGTCGCAGGCGGACGGGGTAGTTGCAGGCGAGGGTGATGGCGCCGAAGTCGAAGGCGCCGGGCGTTCGCGGCGTGTCTGTCGTTTCCCAGATGAAGACGTAGTAATCCTTGTCATTGCCGGAGGACTTGTTGGCGCCGTTCTTTTCGTCCGGTGGCGCCGTGTCCTCGCGATAGCGGGGAAGGGAACGGGCGGCTTCGGAGAAGGCGCCGAACGTCGAGGCGCCGAGGTCGATCCTGCCGAACATGCTGTTGGCGTCGAGGTCGCCCATGCGGGGCTGGCTGTACTTCTTCACCCAGACTTCCAGGAGCAGATGGAGCTGCTGACCTACGTAGACCTTCTCCTGTGACGCCGTGACCCGCGCGTACAACAGTGTGTCGCTTTCGCCCGGGTCTCTCACAGTGATGACAAACGGCTGGGACTGGTAGGTTCGGCCGCCGTCCTTCCACGTGAAGGCGCCGACGCGAATCCTGCCCGCCTGGAGTGGCGTGAGTTCATAGGTGTAGGTGTAGGCGACTTCGTGCGATTCGACACGATTGAAACCGATGGAGTGTGTCTGGCTGACGGCGGGCGGGGCCCCGGAGTATTCCATGTGAAAGGCGTCGCTCGCGGGGGCGTCCGGCATGCTCGCCTGCGTCGGGTTAACGACGCGCACCTGGATGAGCAGGACTTCGTTGACGTAGCCACTCCTCGACATGGGCGCCGCTTCGATGGATGTTTCACCCGCCGAAACCCGAGGCGTCGCGGACAGGAGAGCGATCAGCGCCGCCACGATGGCGATGGCGTTGCCGGGAAGACGTGATTGTGTTGGGTTGTGTTCCATGATGTCTCGCATGGCAATGTCAATCACCAGTCCTTGTCGACCTTCGCTCGGCCGAGCTGTCTCAGGCGCGCCTGGCGAAGGGCGTCGCGTCGGCGGGCCTCCTGATCGCGCGCCTTCTGCAGAAGTTCATTGGCCTTCTGAACGGAGATGCGCCTGGCAAGCTCCAGTGGCGATTCGGCGGGGGCCGACGTCGTCGGCTGAGACGTCGATTCGATCATCGACATCTTCTCGCCATCGTTCTTTTCCTCGTCGTTGTCTTTCGTCGAGTCGTCGTCCGCTTTCTCTTCATTCTCTTCCTGACGAGCGGCGCCGAGCTGTTTCGCCTTCAGTTGATCGTCCCCCAGCTGTTCGTCGGATCGTTGATCGGCGCGGGATTGACTGTCCGAGTCTGATGAGTTCTTCTTTTCGCCCGACTCCGATGGACGCTCCTCGGCGCTGGACGAATCGTCCTGGTTCCGCTCGGATTCGTCGGAGGGTTGTTCCGACTTCTCCTGTTGATCGGATTTGCCGGATTGATTCTCGGATTGCTCCCGCTCATCGGATTTGCCAGATTGCTGCTGCGACTGCTGCTCGTCCTGTGATCCACTGTCGCCGGACTGTTGCTGGTCCTGTTTGTTCTCTTCGTCGTTCTTCTGTGACTGCGACGATTGCTGCTGATCCGACTTCTGGTCCTGGTCCTGTTGCTCTTTTTCGTCCTCGCCGTTCTGTTGCTGATTCTGCTGCGACTGCTGGTCCTGCTGCTGTTTTGCGATTTCGATGAGCTTCTTCAGGAACTTCTGCTGCGTTTCGGCGATCGAGAGGTTCTTCATCGTATCCGCATCCTGCGGCCGAACCTGCAGCGCGTCTTTATAGAAATCGACGGCGCGATTGAGCTGGTCCAGCGCCGCCTGCATATCGCCTTTTGTGGTAAAGGCGGCGGCCTGCGCCGTGCGGCCCAGGTTGTACTTGATATCGGGTTCCAGCTCGATCGCGTCGGGCCGCAGGGCGTTCTGCAGCGCTGTGTCCGCTTCAGCGTATCTTCCCAGCTGGTAAAGCGCGACGCCGCGGTTGTAGTTGATCTTGGCGGAGTCGGGCATCTGGATCTGCGCCTTGTCGTAGGCGTCCAGCGCCTCCTGATATTTGCCCTGCTGAAGCAGCGCGTTTCCGTCGCGGACCCACTCGGCGCCGGTCTTCCGGGCTTCGTCGGCGCGAACGGTGGCGGGGGCGACGCACAGGGCGAGCGGCGCCAGCATCACGATCGCGGAAATCACGGCGGGCCGTCGGCGTTGGCGCGGGCTGTTGTCAGGGCGACGGATCAACTGCGTTCCTCCATCGTTTGTTCGTTTGTCATCGGCAGCGGGTTCACGTTTCGTGATTCGCGGATCAGCGTCTCAAGCATGAGCAGCGCGAGACCCGCCGCGGCGAACCAGTGGTAGCGGACCTTCCGCGTCTCTGTGCGGTCATCCTCGCGGCGTTCCATCTTCGGGAGCAGCTTCTTTTCGTAGATCCACTCGAGCGTGCGCTGGCGATTTGTGACCTGGCCGCTTTCATGGTATTCGCCGCCGCCTGCGCGGGCGATGGCGGCGAGTTTCGCAGGATCGAGCTTCGACCAGACCTGCTGGTTATTATACATCACATAGTCCCGGCGGTTCTTCTCGCTCGCCGGGACGAGACCGCCGCGTTTGTCGTCACCGATGCCGACACAGAAGACCTGAATGTCGTTTTCCTGGGCGATTGTGGCCTCGTCGATGGCCGTCGCGCCGTGGTCTTCGCCATCCGTCATCAGGATGATCGCGCGCGTCCGCGCGGCGGGAGGACCAAACGCCTCGCGCGCCGCCAGGATCGCCTTGCCGATGTTGGTGCCGCCGACCGGGGCGCTGTGAATGCCGACGTCGTCCAGAATCAGGCGAAAGAATGCGAGGTCGTCCGTCAGCGGGCAGGCGAGCTCGGCGCCGCCTGCGAAGGTGACGAGCCCCACGTTCCCGCCGGCGACATTGTCCAGCAGACGTTCGATATCATCCTTGGCGCGATCGAGCCGGGACATGCCGGCGTCGTCTGCGAGCATGCTCCGCGAAACGTCCAGGCAGATGACGACATCCAGTTGGCGCTTCTGCACGGGCACGATCTGCAGGCCCCATCGAGGGCCGAGCAGCGCCACGGCGATGCAGGTCACCGCGAGGAACAGCAGCGCCGCCTTGACGATTCGCCGGGCGGCGCTGGACTGCGGCGCCAGAAACCCGAGGAGTGACGCGCGGGCGAATCGCGCCAGAGATCGACGTCGCATGGCGAGACCGTAGACGAGAAGGACGCCGACAATCGGAATCAGCGTCAGCCAGACGGCGTGATCGACGCGGTCAATATGTTCGCGAATCAGTGTTTCCATGGGGCAGCAATGGCTTCGCCGTCAGGGGGTTCTCCTCAATCGCGTGTTGACCAGCAGCGCTTCGACGCCCAGCAGCAGAAGCACGACAAGCAGCGGTGGCGGCAGCGTGACGGGACCGATCGAAATGGGCTGATAGGCGAGTTCCTCGTAGAGATAGTAGCGCTGCTCATCGACGGCGCTGCGTTCGAGCTTGTCGATCTCCGCGTAGATCGCGGCCAGCGAGTCGGCGTCCGTCGCCCGGAAGTACTGTCCGCCCGTTTCGTCGGCAATCTGTTTGAGGGCGCGTTCATCGATCGGAACCTGCTGGCGAATGTTGCCGAGCAGGCCTCGATAGACCTGGTAGAGCGGGGCGGCGCCGATGGCGTAGATCTTGACGCCGAGGGCCTTGGCGGCTTCGGCGGCCTCAAGCGGCGTGACTTCCCCACGATTCTGTTCGCCGTCTGTCAGCAGAATGATCGCGCGGCTCTTGATCTTGAAGTCCTCGTTGGCGGGCGTCGCGCGTTCGATGTTCCGGATTCGCTCGATCCCGAGAAGCAGGGCGTCGCCGATGGCCGTTCCGTCTTCCTGTTCGCGCAGCGGCGGAGGGGGTGATTCAACTTCCTGCAGCGCCGCAACGAGGTGCTTGTGGTCACGCGTCAGCGGACAGACGGTATCCGGGTACCTCGCAAAGACTGTCAGACCGATCAGGTCGCCGGCCCTGCCGGGGAGATCATCGCCGCCGCCCTCGACGAACTCCTCGACGATCTTCTTGACGGCCTGAAGCCGTGTGAAGGCCCGGCCGTCGTGATCGACGAGATCGCGATTGTTCATACTGGTCGAACGATCGAGGACCAGTTCCAGCGCGACGCCTTCCGTCGTGATCTTCGTGAGTTCGTTCGCCCGCTGCGGACGAGCGACGGCGACGACGAGGACGAGAATCGCCAGCGATCGCAGGATCGGGGGAATGACGCGAGCGCGGATCGCCCACGATGGCCGACTGGCGGCGGCGAGCAGGTCATCCGTCGCCGAGAAGCGCAGGGAGGC